>Ga0214200_1000493_pt1 | contig 10798 bp, 7 predicted proteins | sample TroBogEpilimnion_7_FD_153038 | JGI IMG/M metagenome (GOLD analysis project Ga0214200, IMG submission 153038) | Freshwater microbial communities from Trout Bog Lake, WI - 23OCT2008 epilimnion | ecosystem: Environmental > Aquatic > Freshwater > Lake > Epilimnion/Euphotic zone | place: Trout Bog... | reverse complement strand
CCGAGCGCACACGCCCGCCCGTGTTGGCTGAGTCTGGGCCAGAAAAGGCTTCGTAGACGTCAGTTTTTTGACTGTAGCGCACGCGCTCGCCACTGACGGTATCAAAATGTTGGCCGCAAATGTAACGCGTCACGACCGCCTGGCCGATTAGGTCAAAGGTTTCGGACTTGCCGTTGTACTCAGCGCGTACGCCGACGCCTTCGAGCACCTCGTAGACTTCGGGGCGCGCCTGCCGAATGAAGACGCGCTTGCCCGCTTTGACTGTTCCGGTGCCATACTGAAAACCTTCAGCATCTTCGCGCAACTGAAGTGTATCTGCATTCATGGTCATGAAACCGCGCGTCATCACAACATTGCCAGCAAAGGTGCTTTCTCTTTTGACATCGTCAAAATGCAAGGTATCTGACAAAATCATCGTACTGGGCTCTTCTTTGGGCGCCAGCGCTGCAGTGGACGAGGGTTTTTTTTGAGCCTGAGCCTGGCCAAGCAAGGCACACAAGCCTAACGCCAGCAACCAGCGAGTCGAGCGGTGAGAGTGCAGGTCAATCATCATCGTTTGGGCCGTGTAGCAGCGGGTTCAGTGGTGGCGGTTTTATCTTTTGGTGCGATTTCGACGTCAGTCGATTTAAACACGTCTAGTTGCTGAGTGGCATTGTTATAACGCATGCCGGTGCCGTTCATTCGCGAACGTCCGCTCGTTGCGACGGCAGGCAGGTCAGTATAGGCAAGATCCTCTTTAATCAGCATGGTGACTTCATCGCTACGAAAGTTCAGCGGCTGGTGCTCGGCGTCAGCCAGCCGCAGTAGCACGGCGTCGCCCTTCATGACGATGCGATCACCCTCATCAAACACAGTGGCTGTGCGCGACGTCGCAATCGTCAGTGGGTTGTTGGCTTTGAGGCCGAACGCCCGGGGTCGAATGACATCGTAGGACTTGTCGTCTGGAAAATGCTCCATCAAATCACCTTCGAGCCGATGAATCACCAGGCCTTTGTCATCGGTGCGTACCAATACAATCTTTTTAGCCCAGTGATCGCGCTCGTGGGTCAGTCTGACTGGAGGATCGATCTCGACCGCGCGCTGTGAATAATCGGCAGCCCACCAGGTGCCCATCACCAACGAGGTGAGGATCACCAGCGAGACAATAATCGCAAAACGTTCTTTCATTCGGCAACCTTCACTGCACAGGACCCGAGCCTAGCAGCCCAGGTTGAAAGAAGGCTCCAAGGCGTTGCTGGGCTGCCAAAATGAGATCGCAGCATTCGCGCGCAGCTCCGTGACCACCACGCTTTTCAGCGACCCAGTGGGCCGCCTGAGTGATGTAGGCGGGCGCATCGGGAACCGCGGCTGAAAATCCAGCGCGTTGCATCGCAGGCAGATCAATTAGGTCGTCACCCATAAAACCCGTTTGCTCAAGCGTGACACCATAACGCGTGGTAAGTTCGTTTAAAACAGCCCCCTTGTCACGCACATTTTGCATGACCGCACCTAAACCGAGTTCGGCCGCGCGCCGGGCGATGATCGGGCTTTCACGACCGGTCACCAAGGCGACCTGAATCCCGCTGACCGTTAGCATCTTTAAACCGTGACCGTCTAAGGCGTTAAAGCGCTTGATGGTTTCGCCTTGTTCGGTATACCAGAGCCCTGCGTCGGTGAGTACCCCGTCGACGTCAAACACCATGAGTTTCAAGCGTGCCAGGCGCGTGCGTACGGACGGTTCAATACGCGCCAAAATCAAGGCTTCGGCAGGGTGAGCAATACTTGGCGGTCGTTTCATGTGTGCCACAGCCTTAAATAACCTTAGCGGCCATCAGGTCGTGCATATGCACGGCACCCGATAAAACGCCATCGTCCTCGCAGACCAGCATATGGTTAAGTCGATGGTTATCCATAATAAGCGCGGCATCAACGGCCAAGGCGTCGGCGCGGATGTGCCGAGGGTTGGGTGTCATGCCGGCCGTGACTGTCAATCGTCGAATATCGCCCTCGCGCTCGATCAGGCGGCGTAAGTCGCCGTCGGTAAAAATCCCGAGCACTTTACCTTGGGGGTCAAGCACGGCGGTCATTCCCATACCTTTGCGAGACATTTCATCGAGCGCTTCAGACATTGTCGCTGTCGCGGTGACCGTGGGCAAGGCAGTGCCACTGCGCATTACATCGGCGACGCGGGTGAGGAGTTTGCGGCCGAGCGCGCCGCCGGGATGAGAGCGGGCAAAATCTTCAGGGCCAAAGCCGCGTGACTGCAAGCAGGCCACCGCAAGCGCATCACCCATGGCGAGTGAGGCTGTGGTGCTCGAGGTGGGCGCTAAGTTCAGCGGACAAGCTTCTTGAGCGACCCCGACATCGAGGTGGACTTCAACGAGGCGGGCGAGTTCGGATTGCGCGTTGCCCGTTAAGGCGATTACTTTGACCCCAAGGCGACGGGCGGCAGGCAAAATAGACAGAATTTCTTGACCTGAACCTGAATACGACAAGGCCATCAGAAGATCTTGTGCGCCGATCATGCCAATGTCACCGTGCACGGCTTCGGCAGCGTGCAGAAAGAAAGACGGCGTCCCCGTTGAGGCCAGGGTCGCAGCAATTTTGCGTCCGATGTGGCCGGTTTTGCCCAGACCGCAAACAATGACGCGACCCCGGCAGGCAAGCATGAGCTCGACCGCCTGAACAAATTCGGTGCCCAGACGCGATTTAAGTGCCAGGATCGACTGCGCTTCGAGGTCGAGGGTTTGACGGGCAGAGACCAAGGTCGCCGATTCAATTGGCGATGTTGCGGTGAGGCGTGATTCTGAACTTGTCATGGCTTGAGTTTAAACGGTTCGGCGACCTGTTGGGGCGCCGCTAGCGTATTCTATGGGTCTGCGCCTTCGGTGCATGCTACGTTTTTACTGAGTTTTCTACCGTTTTTTTACTGCGGAGTGCTGTTTGATGATTACGCCAATCCCTTATCAAGACCCCCAAGAGCTGGTACGCGGGCTCATTCGCTCGGTTCCAGACTGGCCAAAGCCGGGGGTGATGTTTCGGGATATCACACCCATGATGCAAGATCCGCGGGCTTTTCGTGCGTTGATTGACATGTTTGTCTATCGGCACATGCGTAATCGACTCGATGCGGTGGTCGGGATTGATGCGCGCGGGTTCATTTTCGGTAGCGCGTTGGCTTATGCCTTGAATGTTGGCTTTGTGCCTGTTCGTAAACAAGGGAAACTGCCGTATAGGACTGTGGCGCAGCCGTATTCGCTGGAGTACGGTGAGGCGACTGTCGAGGTGCATGAAGACGCGATCAAGCCCGGACAGCGCGTACTTTTGGTGGACGACTTGGTTGCAACCGGGGGGACGATGCTGGCGGCAATTAAGCTGCTGCAGCAGCTAGGTGGCAATGTTGCTGAGGCTGCGGCGGTGGTCAATCTTCCAGCGCTGGGGGGCTCGGCACTCATTGCTCAAACTGACACGCCGTTTTTTAGCGTGTGCGAGTTCGATTAGTCAACGGGTGCAGGCGTGCGATACAGCGATACAGATAGCGTGCGCGACAGCCATCTTTCGCTTAACGTTTTCCTCGGGGCTAAGCATTAAAAAAGCTCGCTCAACGTCAAGCCTAGAGGCAATCTACAAGAACAATTTGTAGACAGGATTTTCGGACTCATTAAAGTACGGATAGCCGACTTCGTCCAAAAAGGCCTTGAACGCTTTTTTGCTGCCATGAGGCACTTGCATGCCAATCAAGACCTGGCCATAGGCTGCGCCTTGGTTGCGGTAATGAAACAGGCTGATATTCCAGTCGGGTTTCATGGACTGTAAAAAGCGCGTTAAGGCCCCCGGGCGTTCTGGAAACTCGAATCTGTAAAGCAATTCGTTGTCGGCCAGCGTTGAGCGACCGCCCACCATATGGCGTAGGTGCGTTTTAGACATTTCGTCGTGACTGAGATCTAGCGTCGCAAAACCATGTTTACGAAAGTTTTTGGCGATTTTCTCAGGCTCGTCAGCGTCGGCGACTTGTATCCCCACAAAGACATGCGCCAAGTGCGCATCTGAGATACGGTAGTTAAACTCGGTGACACTGCGATTGCCGATTAGCTCGCAAAATTGGCGAAAGCTGCCGCGCTGTTCGGGGAGCGTGACCGCGAAGACCGCCTCTCGGGCCTCGCCCACTTCGGCGCGCTCGGCGATAAAGCGCAGGCGGTCGAAATTCATATTGGCCCCGCAGGCGATCGCCACCAAGGTTTTACCTTGAAGTTTATGTTCGAGGGCGTATTGTTTGGCACCCGCCAAGGCCAAGGCCCCGGCGGGTTCGAGCACGCTGCGGGTATCTTGAAAGACGTCCTTGATCGCGGCGCAGATTGCATCGGTATCCACCACGACAAAGTCATCGACGTACTCGCGCACGAGGCGAAACGTTTCGACCCCCACTTGCTTGACGGCGGTGCCATCTGAAAACAAGCCAACTTCGGGCAGGGTGATGCGTCGACCCGCATGCACGCTTTTGACCATCGCGTCAGAGTCAACCGTTTGAACACCAATGATCTTGATGTCGGGGCGTAGCTGCTTTACATAGGCAGCGATGCCGCTGATGAGCCCGCCGCCGCCAATCGCCACAAAAATGGCATCAATTGGCCCCGTGTGTTGCCGCAGAATTTCCATGCCAATCGTGCCTTGCCCGGCGATGACATCTGGATCATCAAACGGATGCACGAACGTCAGGCTATGTTTCTTTTCAAGCGTGACGGCGTGCGTATAGGCGTCACTAAAACTATCCCCGTGTAAAACGACTTGCGCGCCAAGCGCACGCACGGCGTCTATCTTGACCGCGGGGGTGGTGGTGGGCATCACAATCGTCGCCTTGCAGTTTAGGCGCTGCGCTGCCAAGGCCACGCCCTGGGCATGGTTGCCCGCCGACGCCGCGATCACGCCGCGCGCCAATGTAGCCTGAGGCAAATGCGCCATTTTGTTGTACGCGCCGCGCAGCTTGAAGCTGAACACGGGTTGCGTGTCTTCGCGTTTGAGCCAGACGTTGTTGCCAATACGCGAAGAGAGCTGCGGAGCCCGATCAAGCGGTGTCTCAATCGCCACGTCATACACTTTCGATGTCAAAATGCGTTTCAGATAGTCGATGTTCATGGGGCCCTTGGTCGCGCTTGAATGGTGCAGGAGTTTCATGGCGACATACCACGCACTCTGAAAGGGTCATTATCCCATGCGTCGCATAAGCGGATTGACGCGCGAGGAGTGTGTGCTGGATTCATTATTTTCTACTTTGCTGGATCTGTTCGCCTTACCGTCGGTCGGTTTAGGGGCGATTTTTTTGATCAGTGTGCTTGCCGCGACGATCTTGCCTGTTGGATCTGAGCCGATATTTTTAGGCTATCTGGCGGTACAGCCTGAGTTTTTTTGGACCGCTATTGCAGTGGCAACGGCTGGTAATAGCATCGGAGGCTTCATTACGTATTGGATGGGTGCGGGCGCGCAGCGCGCGTACCAACGCTGGCGACGGCCGCGACTTCAAGCCTTCGCCTCGCCGGCGCACCAACAAGGCGATCAAGCTGGGGCCGGCAGCAGCGCGGTTGGCAGCCTGGCGCAGGAGTTTGCACAAAAAACACGAGCTCAGGCCTGGGTACAGCGTTTTGGTGCACCTGCCCTGTTGCTTTCTTGGTTGCCCATCATTGGAGATCCGCTTTGCGGCGTGGCGGGGTGGCTGCGCCTGCCGTGGTTACCGTGCCTCACCTACATGATTCTTGGTAAGTTTGCCCGTTATTTGGCGCTTGGCGGCGTATTGTCATTGTGGCTGTCTTAGGGCCGTGTGCGCAGCAAGGCTAGGCTTGGTGGCCCGCGTCAGGTCGCCCGGTGCGTCAGCGTCCCTACCGCGAGCAAGGTTGTCCGACCCCAAGTCTTGGGGGTATTCCAAACACTTTTGTAGCATCGCTTAAAATAAGTCTTTAAGGGCAACCTCCAAGATTTCTGACCTATGAACGCCCCGTTTGCTAGCCATCTGTTAAACGCCGAGCCTTTGTCTGATTCGCAGGCACGCTTGCGCGAAATCCCCTACAACTACACCTCTTTTTCAGATCGAGAAGTGGTCTGCCGCTTATTGGGCGATGATGCCTGGGCCCTGCTGTTCGATCTGCGTGGCGAGCGCCGCACGGGTCGCTCGGCCCGGATGCTCTACGAGGTGTTAGGTGATATCTGGGTGGTACGACGTAACCCTTATTTGCAAGACGACTTGCTCGACAACCCCAAGCGTCGCAAGTTACTGATCGAAGCCTTGCAACACCGCTTGACCGAGATTGATAAGCGTCGCGTGGGTGACGACGCCGGGCGTGATGAAAAAGTGGCTCACTTACTTGATCGCGCGCGTATGGCGGTCAAGGCGTTTGAGCAAGAGTTTGAGCAAATTGGTCGTTTGCGACGCCAAGTGCAAAAGACCTTGGGTCGACTCACCGCGCGCGACAACATCAAGTTTGATGGGTTATCGCGCGTGTCGCATGTCACAGACGCGACTGACTGGCGCGTTGAATACCCGTTTGTTGTGCTCACCCCTGATACTGAAGACGAAATTGCTGGTTTAGTGCGTGGCTGTATTGAATTGGGTTTGACCATCGTACCCAGAGGGGGCGGCACCGGTTACACCGGCGGCGCGATCCCCCTGACCTGGCGCTCGGCGGTCATCAATACCGAAAAACTCGACACCCTTGGCGTAGTTGAGCTCATTTCCTTACCTGGGGTCGCAGACCCTGTGGCGACAGTGCGTGCAGGTGCCGGTGTTGTGACCAAGCGGGTTTCCGAAGCCGCCGAACTTGCAGGATTTGTTTTTGCGGTCGATCCCACCTCTGCCGATGCCTCGTGCGTGGGCGGCAATGTCGCCATGAATGCGGGCGGTAAAAAAGCCGTACTTTGGGGGACCGCGTTAGATAACCTGGCCTGGTGGCGCATGGTTGATCCAGAGGGCAACTGGCTTGACGTGACGCGCCTTGAGCATAATCTTGGCAAAATCCACGAGGCTGGGCGTGTTCGTTTTGAGCTGACATGGTCCGATGGCACGGCTCCGGCAGGCGAACGTCCTTTGCGTACTGAAATTCTTGATGTTGATGGCGCTGGCTTGCGCAAAGTCGGCTTGGGTAAAGATGTAACCGATAAGTTTTTATCGGGCCTGCCTGGCGTGCAAAAAGAAGGTTGTGATGGCCTCATTACGGCCGCGCGTTGGGTCTTGCACCGTATGCCTCGCCACACGCGCACGGTTTGCCTCGAGTTTTTTGGTCAGGCGCGTGATTCGATCCCTTCTATTGTCGAAATTAAAAACTACCTTGACGAGACGGGTCGTACGCGTGGTGCGTTATTGGCCGGGCTCGAGCATCTAGACGAGCGCTACTTGCGCGCGGTGGGTTATTCAACCAAAAGTAAGCGCGGTGTGTTGCCAAAGATGGTGTTGTTTGGCGATATCGTGGGTGACGATGAGTCGGCAGTTGCCGCAGCCACCAGCGAAGTCGTTCGACTTGCCAATACACGTCATGGCGAAGGCTTTATTGCCGTCAGCGCAGAGGCGCGTAAAAAGTTTTGGCTTGACCGTGCTCGCACGGCCGCCATTGCGCGCCACACCAACGCGTTCAAAATTAATGAAGACGTGGTGATTCCGCTTGATCGGATGGGTGAGTACACCGACCACATCGAGCGCATCAATATCGAGCTGTCGATCCGTAATAAGCTAAAGTTGCTTGATGCTCTCGAAGCGGTTTGTGCCGGTGTGTTGCCGGTGGCCAAGCTTGACCGCAGCACCGAAGAAGGCGTGTCGATCGAAGAGGCGCTCAACGAGCGCAAAGGACAGGCGCTCGAAGTGCTTGAACGCGTACGTCGGCGCTGGAAATGGGTGCATGACAACCTTGATTTGTCGCTCAGGCAGGCGCTCGAGTCCCTTGAGCTTTATGGCTTGGGGGCATTGGTCGATTCGGTGCGCGAACGTCTGAATCATCAACCCTCGGCCCGTCTGTTTGATGTGGCGCAAGATCGCAGCCTTCGGATATCCTGGAAAAACGAAGTCAAGGCAGAACTAGCAGGTTTGTTTAGCGGCGCAGATTTCGCCCCGGTCATGGCCGAATTGCAGGCAGTCCATGCGCGCATCTTGAAAAGTCGCGTTTTTGTTGCCTTGCATATGCACGCTGGCGATGGCAACGTGCATACAAATATCCCTGTTAACTCTGACGATTACGAGATGCTTGGCGAAGCGAATGCTGTGGTGGTTCGCATCATGCAAATCGCGCGCGACCTCGACGGCGTGATCTCTGGCGAGCACGGCATTGGCCTGACAAAGTACGAGTTTTTATCGGAAAGCGAGCTTGCACCCTTTCAGGATTACAAACGCAAGATTGATCCGGATAACCACTTTAACGCGGGCAAACTCATGCCCGGGGCAGACCTGCGTAACGCCTGGACGCCAAGCTTTGGTTTGATGGGACATGAATCCATCATCATGCAGCAAAGCGATATTGGTGCGATCAGTCATTCGATCAAAGATTGTTTGCGTTGCGGTAAATGTAAGCCGGTGTGCGCCACGCACGTGCCGCGTGCCAATTTGCTGTACTCACCGCGCAATAAAATTTTGGCAACGTCGCTGTTGATTGAAGCTTTCTTGTACGAAGAACAAACTCGCCGCGGTATTAGCTTGAAACACTGGGAAGAGTTCGAAGACGTTGCTGATCACTGCACGGTATGCCATAAGTGTTACAACCCGTGTCCAGTCGATATTGACTTTGGCGATGTGTCGATGAACATGCGTGCTTTGTTGCGGCGCATGGGTCATAAATCGTTCAATCCCGGCACCTCTGCCGCGATGTTCTTTTTAAACGCCAAAGATCCTGCAACGATTAATGCGACACGACTTGCCATGGTGGGTGTCGGGTACAAGGTGCAGCGCTTTGTACATGATTTGTTTTCAAAGTTTGCGCGTAAGCAAACGGCTCAACCCCCTGCAACAGTGGGTAAGCCTGCCATGCGCGAGCAGGTTGTGCATTTTATTAATAAAAAAATGCCGGGCAATTTACCCAAGCAAACTGCACGCAAGTTGTTAGACATCGAAGACTCTGATTACGTGCCGATCATCCGGCCGCGCGAAACGTCAGCCGAAACAGAGGCGGTGTTTTATTTTCCAGGCTGTGGCTCTGAGCGCCTGTTTTCGCAGGTTGGGTTGGCCACGCAAGCGATGCTTTGGCATGCTGGCGTGCAGACCGTGTTGCCGCCAGGCTATTTGTGCTGCGGTTACCCGCAGCGCGGTAACGGCATGAACGATAAGGCCGAAAAAATTATTACGGATAACCGCGTGTTATTTCATCGCGTGGCCAACACGTTAAATTATCTTGACATCAAAACCGTTGTCGTCAGCTGTGGCACATGCTACGACCAGCTGTCAGGCTACGAGTTTGACAAGATCTTTCCGGGTTGTCGCTTGATCGATATTCACGAGTATCTGCTCGAAAAAGGCATCAAGCTCGATGGTGTGCAAGGTACGCGGTACATGTATCACGACCCTTGCCATACGCCCATGAAGCTGCAAGATCCAATGAAAACCGTGCGGTCGCTCGTAGGCGATTCGGCGATTAAAACCGAACGCTGTTGCGGAGAGTCGGGCACGCTAGCGGTGACTCGACCCGATATTTCAACGCAGGTGCGGTTTCGTAAAGAAGAAGAGCTCGCTAAAAATACGAAAGAATTGCGTGCCGATGGCTTTGAGGGTGACATCAAGATGTTGACCTCGTGCCCCTCGTGTATGCAGGGTTTGTCGCGCTTTGAGCAAGATACGGCAGCGAAAGCAGACTACATTGTGGTTGAAATGGCGCGTTTGATTTTGGGTGAAAACTGGCTTGAAGAGTACGTTAAAAAAGCGAATGATGGCGGTATTGAGCGTGTTCTGGTTTAGCGTGCTGGCGACTCTAAGTTGCGCTCTCGTGAAAACATACTGAAGCATAAGGTTTGAACGTTCATGCGATATATCCCTGAAGCGCAATCGTCTGCAATCGTCACACACGAAATGGCCTTTGAAGCGATAAGCGAGGCCTTTCAGGCGGCGAGCGCACAAGGTTCGGTGGTATTTCCGGCGCTGATTGCCCACGGATCAAATCCGAGCAACCGTTTTTCGGTGAAGTCTGGTGCGACAGAGGCGCTCGCGGGTTTGAAGATGGGGTTTATTTGGCCTGGCAATACTGCACGCGGTCTGCCTACGCATAACTCAGTCACTGTTTTGTTTAATCAGGATACGGGTGGTGTGCATGCGGTCATTGAGTCGGGCGTAGTCAATGCGTATCGCACTGCCGCCGCAGACGCGGTCGCAACCAACCAGTTGGCGCGTAAAAATGCCAAGACGCTCGCGGCGTTTGGTGCGGGCAATCAGGCTGGCTACGATTGCATGGCAATCGCTCGCATTCGCAATATCGAGACTGTCTTGGTGGTCAATGCTGATGCGGCGCGCGCCGAGCGTTTTGCTCGGCGTTTGGCTGTGCACGGATTGAAAGTCGAGCGCGCATCGGCGCAAGATGCTTGTGCACGCGCTGATATCATCGTGACGGCAACACCCGCAAAAGCGCCGCTGTTTGAAGCAGACTGGATACGCCCGGGTACGCATATTTCGTGCATGGGCGCCGATGGTGTGGGCAAGCAAGAGTTGCCGACGGGCTTGTATGGACGCTCGAAGCTATTTTGTGACTTAGCAGCACAATCAGTGGTGATTGGCGAGTTTCAACATGCGGCGGCCTTGATTCAGGCGGGCGCGGTTGCATTGACGCAAATTGGTACTGTACTCAGTGGACAGGCCTTGGGCTCCAAA
>Ga0214200_1000487_pt1 | contig 10923 bp, 10 predicted proteins | sample TroBogEpilimnion_7_FD_153038 | JGI IMG/M metagenome (GOLD analysis project Ga0214200, IMG submission 153038) | Freshwater microbial communities from Trout Bog Lake, WI - 23OCT2008 epilimnion | ecosystem: Environmental > Aquatic > Freshwater > Lake > Epilimnion/Euphotic zone | place: Trout Bog... | reverse complement strand
GAGAAATGAATTCGTATCTGGTAGCGTTTGGAATAGGAATCAGTGCTGCCATTCTGTCAATTCTACTTTATCTGTTATGGCCTCGTCCGAAAAAAAATAAAGTATCTTCTCAATTAGCTCCAGATTTAACAGCCCTTGTAGAACAAAAATCTATGGAAGTTTTTAACGACACTTTCAGAGAAGAGTTGAGAAATAGAGGTAGGCTACATTTTGAGAAAGTCATAAATGAGAATGCACTATTTTTACAGCAAGACTTGCGACTAACAACAAGTGAACTCAATACTTTCATGAAAGATGAGATTCAAAAAGTACTAAAAGATGAATTTTCTAAATATGAAGCATCCATAGTGAGCGCTCGAGATATCGCTCTTGAGTCGATAAAAAGAACACAAGACGTTATTGATCAACAAAGAACGCAACTTGAAGAACAGATGAATGCTCAAGCCGCAGAGGAAAAACAACGCTTAATAGATCGTTTTGAGAAAAACATGGCAAATATCTTAAATCATTATATTCTCGACGCAATTGGTGGTGAGATCGATCTTACAGAGCAACTTGATTATATTTTTCAAAATCTTGAGAACAATAAGAAAGCCATTATAGAGGATGTTAAAAATGGAGCTTAAATTACCTCTCACTATAGCAACCAAGCAAGATATTTTACGTATCCAACGTGAAGTGAGAGATTATGAAGATATGGTTGTGCAACGAAATGTGCGTAAAATGAATGTGGAATCTCCTATCTCCATATCTCATGGACTAAAAGACCTCGTGCAGCTTAATCAAATTAATTTAAATGAAAAAAATGTTCCAAAAAAACTCATAAAACAGCTTGAAACATCACTGAAAGAAGTAATTCTATTTCATATGAGCTTTGCCACAGCGCCAAATGATGAGGTTAACCAGAAGCTCGTAGCTTGGTTTCGAAAAGAAGTTAATCCAAAAATTCTTTTGAATATTGGAGTGCAACCAACTATTTCAGTAGGTGCGGTATTGCGCACCAATAGAACGGTATATGATTTTTCTCTCAGAAAGCATTTACAAGAAAGCCAGAAAGATTTAGCAAAGGCATTAAGAAGTGAACAATAAACATTTTCAAAGTCTAGTAGATGCAAACCATCCAGTTGGAGAGGTAATTGGAGTTAATAAGTTTTTGGTTAAAGTCCGTGGTCTTCAGCCAACTACTCAGCATACACTTGTGATGTTCGAAGATGGTTCTAAAGGGATCGTTCATTATATTTACGAAGATTATGCAAGTGTCCTGCATCTCGGTGATAAAGAATTAACTGTAGGTACAGGAGTGGTTGAGCAAAACAAAGATTTAATTACAAAAGTCGGTAAGGAATTCATGGGAAGAGTCGTTAATGTACTCGGTGCACCTCTTGACGGAAAAGGTCCGATAGCCACAGAGGCAACTGGTATTGTTTTTAACGAAGCTCCGCCCCTCTATATCCGCAAGCAATTATCTGATCAACTTGAAACTGGTGTGACCGTCATTGATACATTATTTCCAATCGCACAAGGACAACGTATGGCCATACTTGGGGACAGCAAATCTGGTAAATCGACCATAATGACACAAATAGCTATAAATCAAAAAACAACTGATAGAGTTGTTATCTATGTTCTTATTGGAAAAAGAAAAGCCGATGTTGATTCATTATTGTCGAGCCTAGAGGAGAGTGGGGCACTAAAGAATACTATCGTAGTAGTTTCAACAATGTTTGATTCATTGGTCTTAAGTTATTTAGCCCCATATGTTGCTTGCGCAATAGCTGAATATTTCTGGATCAATCTCGGACAGGATGCCGTCATCATCTACGATGATCTTACAACGCATGCCATGGCTTATAGAGAGATTTCATTATTGAGCGGTAAGAGCCCAGGAAGAGACTCTTATCCTGGAGATATGTTTTACGCTCATAGTAGCTTACTCGAGCGAGCCGGAAGGTTATCGACAAATTCTAAGACGCTTACTTGTTTACCTGTTGTTCTCGCAAGTGGTGGTGACATAACAGCTTTTCTTCCAACTAATATCATGTCCATAACTGACGGACAATGGATTTTGGATTTAAATATCTTCAGAGAGGGCAACAGACCTGGTCTTAGCACTGGACTTTCAGTGACGCGCGTCGGCGGCGTTGGTCATAACAGCAGACAGAAAGCCATAGCAGCTAAGATACTAAAAGCAATGGCCGCTTATCGTCAAGCAGCAGAATATACACGATTTGGTTCAGAGCTCGCTCTCGAGGGCCAAAAAGATATACTAATTGGTAAAAGAATAATCGAGTTATTTAATCAAAAGCCTGCTGAATCTTTTAGCGTAATTGCTCAACAGTTAATGTTTGAAATCATACTTGATCTTACCGAACAAGAATCAATAGACATAAATGCTCTAAAGACATTCGTCCCAGACTACGCAAAACTCCTCAAAGAAGACGATAAACATTCAAATTTTGAGGATCTTAAAAAGGAATTAAAGGATAAAGTATTAACGGGGATTAAGAAATGAAAAAACCCCAAGAATTGGCAAGGGAACTAGAAAACATGAAAACGCTGGGTGAATTGACTAGTGTTTTTGAAGGAATAGCGAGTATGAGAATTGCACAGATTAAAAATCAGGTAGTTAAAAGTCAGAATTATTTTGAAACCCTTTGGCATATGTATACACAGATTAGAGCTGGATCATCTTTTAAAATGGGTACACATATAACTGATGTCGAGAAAAACACTAAAACGCTGTTTATTGCAATCACAGCAGAAGGTGGCTTTAGTGGAGATATTGATCAAAGGCTTATAAACTGGATGCTTAAAGACTACGATGCTAAAAAGACGGACATAATTGTTATTGGACGACACGGAACAACGCAACTTACCCAACGAGGGGTGAGTTTTATTAAATATTTTAAATCACCTACTCGAGATATAGATATTAACGTTTCACCTATTATTCAAGAAGTACAAAAATATAAATCAACGGATGTTTTTTATCAACAGTATGTATCTTTAACATCTCTTAATGTTAAGAGAATTAATTTAAGCTCTGCTATTGAAGAAAGAGGTAAGCTTGCAAAGGGAACGGGTGATGTTATTAATGAAGCAACTTATATATTCGAACCGAGCAGTTTTGCAGTTGTTGATCATCTTGAACGTTCAATGATAAATATAGCTCTTAGCCAAACTATTCTTGAATCTAAGTTAGCGCAATATGCAAGTCGTTTTCAGGCTATGTCATTGGCGCATAATCGATCTAATGATTCGGTTGATGAATTGAAGATTGCCTTCAGCCGATCGCGCCGAGCAGTAAAAGATGAACGACTTAAAGAAATGATTAACGGCTTACGAAAGTTGGCATCATGAAGCCAGGCCTTATCTCAACTGTTAAAGATCTTATTGTGCACGTTAGCTTTGACACAAATATGCCTAGTGTCGGTGAGGTACTTATTGTGCAAAACAAGCAAAGAAGTCCTCTTCTTGTCGATAGCCTTCTTGATGAATCGACAGCAATATGTATTAATATTCGATCCAATAAAGATATTCAGAAAAAAATGGAGGTAACCAGAACGAACCTAGGAATTGAAATTCCGGTTGGCCCCGAAACTATAGGGAGAATATTTAATCCGTTAGGGGAAGTCGTAGATGGACAAACGCCGCTCCCGGAGAATATAAAGAAGAAAAATATTTTTTCAAATTCAAGGCAATCTTCTGGATTTTCGATTCAAAAACCGGAAATACTTGAAACTGGAATTAAAGTCATAGATTTCTTTACTCCTTTTGTTAAAGGTAGAAAAGTTGGCGTTATCGGTGGAGCGGGAGTAGGAAAAACAGTTCTTACTATGGAGCTAATTCATAATGTTGCAAGAAACGGTAAGGGGCTTGCTTTCTTTGCAGGAATTGGTGAGCGTATTCGCGAAGGTCATGAATTATTTGAAACGTTAAAAGAATATGATCTTCTAAAAAATACGTGTATGTTTTTTGGACAAATGAATGAAAATCCTGCGCAACGAAGTTTGGTAGCAATCTCTGCGGTTGCATTAGCCGAGTATTTCCGTGATGAAGAACATCGTGACATTCTCTTTTTTGCAGATAATATGTACCGCTTTGTACAAGCGAAAAATGAACTTTCAACCATCATGGATCAGATAACGAGTGAAGGGGGTTATCAGCCAACGATATTTTCTGATGTAAAAATATTACAGGATAGGTTGAGCTCAAATGAAAATGGTTCAATTACAAGCTTGCAGACTATTTATGTTCCAGCCGATGATCTTTCTGATCCAGCAGTACAAGCTATCTCTCATGAGCTTGATTCAACCATTGTTCTTAGTCGCAAAGTTGCCGAACAAGGAATTCGACCAGCTGTTGACTTGAATCTCACTACTTCGAGTTTACTTTCTCCAGAAGTTGTCGGAGATAGACATTATTTATTAAGCGTGCAAGTGCAGGCATTGCTTCAGAAGTATGAGCAGCTAAAGGGCATTATTGCGATAATAGGTGAAAATGAACTGAGTCCAACGGATCGTGAGGAATTTGCTAAAGCAAAAAAACTAATAGAGTATTTTACGCAAAATATGTTCGTTATGGAGCGATTAAACGGTGTAAAGGGTGAGTATTTTACAAGAGAACAAACACTCAAAGGCATCGAAGAGATAATTATCTGATTATGGCATCTAGGCAAGACGCATCTACTGGTCAAATAGTAAGTGAAAAAAGTGAACTTGCGAGTGATGAATTTCACCTGAAAGTATATGCACCTTATAAGTTGTATTTCGAAGGAATAGTTAAAAGCATCTCTGCCTTAAATCAGACAGGCCCATTTGATGTCTTAGCTCACCACCATAATTTCATAACACTCCTTTCGCCATACATATTAAAGATTCGTACTGCTGACAACAAAGAACGTCAGATAGAGATTACTAAAGGTATAATGCAAGTCAAGGACAACGATGTAATTGTTTTTTTGGATGTCTAGCCCATTACAATGTAATCAAACGAACAAGTGCCGCTTGATGGACTGTTGGCTCCTATAGAAAATCCAGTAGTGCTACGTGTAACATAATATCCAATAGAAGCGCAAGAAGACCCTTCGGGACTAATAACTACGTGTGGCGTTTCGGCAAAAGCATTCGCAAATACGATATTTACAAAGTATCCAGCAGAAGGGTTATTGCCAAAATTTATATTAATGGTTCCAGATGTGTCTGATCCATTTACCGAAACCGTTCCTCCAGATCCTATATTTGAGCCGTTTGAGGATCTAGGTGATGATCCTCCTGCATTAATATGTCGATTTATTTGTAAATCATTATTTAGCGTGAGCTGACTTACGTTAAGTGAAGCCGCAGAAATGGTGCCACCAAAAGTGGCTGAGCCGGAAACTGAAAGATTTTTTTGTACCGTAAGCGTACCCTGTACACCTGAATCTCCGGCAACATTTAAGGTGCTAGCAACTTGAACATTTTGAAAGTTAGATGTTCCTGAAACTGTTATACCAGGTAAATTGAGTGCGCCACCAACACGTATGGTGCCAGCAACATTAAGGTCATTCTTTACAAGAACTTGGCCATTGAAAATCGAATTGGATGCTACTGTTAAAATCTGTGATGAATCACCCACAGTTGTATTATTGTTCTTCAGGTTCTGTAAATCAGTTGCGCTTAATGTTTGGCTGAATATATTGTTTTGCTTTGCTTGTGACTTACTAGATCTATAGCTTGCAAAGCCTGCTATTCCAGAGATAGTCAGCAATAAAAGAAATAGTAGAAGATATATATTAATATGTGAACTTAAACTTCTAATCTTCTGTATAAATGTTTTTTTTGGATTTCCAGTAGTATTTGAATTCTCGCTTTCCGGTTTTATTTCCTCAGCTTCATCAATTACGGGCTGTGGAGAGCTAGTAGAATCAAGTGAATCTTGTGAACCGAGTTGCGTCTCGGGACTTTCTAGGGAGTTCTCGTTGTTTTCTAAATTGTTATTATTATCTTCCATTATTCAAAAAATCTTATGCTTAATCAGCTTTAACTATACTACAATTTATTACCTAAGCGTTAATGGTTTGCCTAAATGTTACGTAAAGAGTTATTATAGCTAATAATTATGGTGTTAAAAATAAATAACGTTTCGAGCAAAATTCTGTTAGCATCATTTTTATTTTTATTATGCACACCTATGCTATTTTCAAGTCTTGCAAAAGCAACTACAACTTCTTGCGGAACTAGCAACTGTGTTACTCAATCATCGGTGAGCCCTGGCGGGGTAGTCAACGCATGCTCAACCAATTATTGTCTAAATGCAAGCCTAGGAGATACTGGCATTGGTAATAGTAGCAGTACTAACTACCGGGCATATGGTGGTTATACAACAACAGCAGATCCTTATATTGAGTTGGTAACGCCAAATTCTGTAACAAGCGTGGGAGTTTTATCCTCATCTTCCACATCGTATACAACGGCACAGTTTAGTGTGAGAGCTTATCTAGCAAGTGGATACACGGTCATAAATGGATCTCCTGCCCCAAGAGCCGTATCTAACGGAATAACACACTATTTAGCAACACCCTCCACTCCGACCGCATCAACAATAGGAACTGAGCAATTCGGTATAAATTTAGTAGCCAACACGAGCCCTGCATCAATAGGGTCTAATCCCCAGCAACTTCCATCAAGCTCTTACAGCTATGGAACTGCGGCAACAGGATATAACACGTCAAATCTATATAAATATGCGCAAGGTGACATAATAGCGCAATCAGCTAGTAGCTCGGGCTACACCACGTATACCGTTACATATATATTCAATATAACGAACACGACCCCGTCTGGATTTTACAACTTTAGTCACACCCTTATTGCCACTGGCTATTATTAAACTGTGTAAAACTATATATAAATAATGGTTAAGTTTAAAAAAATATGATATTCTTTTAAAGAAATTTATAAAAAGGATAGAAATGAAACTCAAACATAAAATTAAAATAATTTCTTCCATGGCAAAATATCTTGTCTCTGCAGGAATATTGTCTATTGGACTTATTGCTCCGCTTGCTCTTTCGAGTAGTGCAAATGCAGCAACTGTCTCATCAAGATCAATACAAATGAGCACAGCAGCCCAGGGAGCTACGGGTGTAACATATACGGTTACCTTCACTCCATCAGGTACTTCAGTGCAAAGTCTTGTATTGGATTTTTGTGACTCAGCTAGCTCTCCGATTCCCGGTGCTACTTGTACAACGACCGCAGGTGTTCCGGATTTCACAAGTGCTTCTGTATCAAGTACATTTATGACTAGTCTTACTGCTGGTACTAAAGGACTTGGTCAAATTAAGCTCGCTGGTTCTGCTGCAAGTACTGCGAGCACTGCTCAAACAATCACTATCTCAAACGTAACAAACCCAACTTCTGCAGCACAAACAACTTGTACTGCAACCAATGGTTCGGGTTGTACGTTCTACGCTCGTGTATACACGTATGGCAATGCAACATATGGAACCTACTCAAGTGCTTCATCTATTGGTAGCGCGGTAGATACGGGTGGATTCGCTCTCGCTACCTCACAATCAATTACTATTACTGCTACCGTAAAAGAATCTCTAACCTTCTGTGCATCAAAAACACAACCATCAGCTGGTTGTACAACTGGTGTGGCAGCTCCCACGCTCACACTTGGCCACGGTACTCCAGTTGCTCTCGATAGTACTGCAGTTGACACAGATACAGCTTACTTTGGATGCTCGACAAACGCTAATGGTAACGTTGTAGTTCGAATTAAGGGAACAGTCCCCACTTCACCAAGTTCAAATACGATTCCTGCCGTAAGTGCAGGTGGTTCAGCGGGGCCATACTCAATCACAGCCGGTACAGCAGCCTTTGGCCTTCGCATCGGTACAGTGAGTGGAACTGACTATAGCGCATCTGGTGTAACACCAATAGCTAAATACAACAGCGCAACACAGTATTCATGGGATACGACAAGCGCTACTAACAACACAAACTTAGGCGCAGGTGATCAGATTGCGACAGTAGCACCAGCGACGGACGTATGGGCAAAGATTAATTTCGCTGCTACGGCTTCTCTTACAACTCCTGCTGGTATCTATACTGCTTCTGAGAGTCTTATAGCTACGGGTACGTTCTAAAGATTAGAAAGGTTAAATAATATAGTGAGCCGATTAACTGTAATGTTTCGGCTCACTTTGTTTTTATCCTTAGTTTTTCTAATTATTTCCTTACCTTTACTTAAAGTCAATGCATCTAATCTTGGCAGTAGAACCATACAAATGTCTAGTTCTATGAGCGATGCAACTGATGTTACTTATACGATAGGTTTTACAAATAGCGTTCCTATGACAATTGGTTCAATTAAAATATTATTTTGTTCCAATAGCCCCCTATTGTCTGATCCGTGTGACCCTCCGGTAGGTTTTAGTGCATCAAATACGATGATTAGTGCAATCGGTAATCAAGGTATTACAGATTTTTATATAACCCCGGCAGCCAGCAATTATGTAATTTTGAGCAGACCTTCATCACAACTATTGACTCCCACTGCAGTAAATGTAATTTTAAATGGTTTTCATAATCCATCAGGCACTGGTTCATTTTATGCCCGTATCTTTGCTTATACTACTACTGATGCGTCTGGTACGTATCTTGATGCTGGAGGGCTGGCATTATCTACTTCTGAAAGCATCACACTTGCTTCGACTGTGCCACCTTTTCTATATTTTTGTGCTGCAGATTCTTTTACTGGGTATGATTGCTCTTCGGGAACGGCGTACGATAATTCCTTAGGTGTGCTTAGTTCATCACATACAAACTTTGCAACATCGCAGTTTATTATTGGTACAAATGCAGCTTATGGACTCGATGTGATTGTATCTGGAACAACCCTTACTTCTGGTAATAATGTAATTGATGCACTTATCACACCAGATTTAAGTAGAATCGGTGTATCGCAATTCGGTTTTAATCTAAGGGCTAATACTGCCCCAAGTGTTGGTCAGGATCCTGTTGGGCCTGGCACGGCAATTATTTCCAGTGATTACAGTGTTGCGAATTCTTATAAATTTAATTCGGGAGATATTATTGTCCGAACACCCGGTGTCGTTGATGCAGAAAAATTTACCAGTAGCTATATCGTTAATATTGGTCAAAATACTTTACCTGGATTTTATACAACCACTATCACCTATATTTGTATGGGTAATTTTTAACAAAACATAATAGCGATTAAAATAAGCTGTAACGTTATGCATTTTTTGATATAGTAGACACAAGAAAGAGGGAATAAATATGTCACGTAAAATAGCTTTTTTGTTAGTTTCATTAATTAGTATCATCGGTTTATTTGGTTCATCATATGCAAATGCAGATACAAATGTCGCAAATGGCTTTAGGCTATCTCCTGTCAGAATTGATGCTACGGTCGAAAAAGGACATTCCATTACTGAAAATTTATTCGTTACTAATGTAAACAATTATCAGATTACTGCAAAAGCTATTATAAACGAGTTTACTGCTTCCAATGATGAATCAGGCGCACCGGCCGTAATACTAGATAACTCACAACCAGCACCTGCTGATAGCTTTCGGGCCATTACGTCAACGATACCTGATGTAACGATCGATACAGGAAAAACTGTAACCGTTCCAGTAACAATCACTGTTCCTCAAAATGCAAATTCTGGTGGTTATTATGGGGCAGTTCGATTTGTTTCAGCAAATACTGCGAACGGAAATTCTGTTACTCTTTCAGCTAGTGTTGGCACAATTTTTCTTATTACTGTCCCAGGTAAACTTACTGAGCAGCTCCAGTTGGTAGATTTTTCTGCAGCTCAAAACGGGAGTACCGCATCCTACTTTACAACTTCTAAGAATTTGCAAATAGTTACAAGATTGCAAAATACAGGCAATATTCACCTTGCTCCAACTGGAAAGATAAATATTACCAATAGTGGTGGCAAAGTGATAGAAACTGTTGATTTTAATAATACTAATCCAAGAGGTGAAGTTCTACCTGGTACTACTAGAAAATATACATATAATATTCAGAGTCAAAACCTTTTCGGAAGATATTCAGCAACAGCGTATTTGGGATATGGCACACTTGGGCAAGTATTGACGGTAAAAACTAGTTTTTGGGTTATACCTTTTTGGGTACTTGTTGTTGGAGGAATAATGCTAATTTCTGTCGTTGGCGGTATAGCATATGTTGTAATGAGAAGAAGAAATTCACCCAGACATAATGCGCATGTAAAGAAATAGGGTTTAAGAACAGAATGAGGGCATGATGAATAAAAAATACAAATTCCCCCTACTTCTTTTATTAGCTTCAACTGCATCGTATTTCTTTATCCTCAGTCACGTATTAGCTTTGACTAATCCGCAAACTAACGGAGTTGGTATACAGGGAGAGGTTTCGGCTCCTCCACCCAGCGTAGCCGCATCTATAGTTAGTCCAGCAGATGGTGCTAATTTTTCTACTGTTCCGATAACGCTAACAGGTTCATGCCCTACAAATACTCTCGTAAAAATATTTAAAAATGGAGTGTTTGGCGGAGCTGTTGCTTGCCAAAATGGATCATATTCTATTCAAGTTGATCTTTTCAGTGGACAAAATGAATTGAAAGCCACTGTCTATGATTCATTAAATCAGGCAGGCCCTGACAGTAACGTCGTAACGATTAATTATTCTAATACTGTAGCAAACCCATCCCTTTCATCACTCGTAACACTAACTTCTAATTTTGGTCAGAGGGGTTCCAACCCAAAGCAAGAGCTCGATTGGCCAATTATTATTAGTGGTGGAACTGCACCATATGCCGTAAGTGTTGACTGGGGGGATCTATCACCGTCAGATGTTTATTCGCAAACCTCCGTTGGGCAATTTACTATACGTCACACCTATCAACAAGCAGGGGTC
>Ga0214200_1000484_pt1 | contig 11013 bp, 10 predicted proteins | sample TroBogEpilimnion_7_FD_153038 | JGI IMG/M metagenome (GOLD analysis project Ga0214200, IMG submission 153038) | Freshwater microbial communities from Trout Bog Lake, WI - 23OCT2008 epilimnion | ecosystem: Environmental > Aquatic > Freshwater > Lake > Epilimnion/Euphotic zone | place: Trout Bog... | reverse complement strand
TTGCCAGTTCTGGCTTTTCCATTTGGAAAGGTAAAGGGATGATTTACAAATAAATCAAGCAACTTTCCCCCAATCATTGGATCGAACAAAGAGAAAGTCTGGTTAATGCCAGCTAGCAAAAGAGCCAAAGCTAATAACCATCGATAGGGTTTTATATATCGTAGTAAAATTTTCATGCAATTATTTTAATTGAAAATAAATATTCTGTTTTGAAAGATATAATCTTTCTGTTTAAAAGTTCTGATGATATTAATAAACTGTCCGTCTCAGGCTACAGTTTTATTTTATTTCTTCAAAGTCAATGTAATCCTTATCATCAACCGAAGGTTTTATATTGTCGGTAGGGCGTACATTTTGATGATTAGCCTGTTGGTTTTGTTGTTCTTTCATCTCATCTACTTTCTGTTTCATATCCTTTGCCACTTTACTTACTGGTACTAGAAACTCAAACAAAAATTTATAAACAAGATAAAATATGAAAGCCCATAATATTAACTTGAACATATCCGCTGTATTAAAAAATATTGCCGCAAAATTATGATTATTAAAATGCCAATAAACACAAGTTTGTCATTTAACCCATTATTTGCAGATGAACGGTAAAGGAAAGCTGCAGGTAAATTAACAGAGAAAGGAAATAATTGTTTATCCGGTTAGACTATTACAAAGTAAAATGCCTCCCGTACAAGGAGGCATTTATATATATCTTCAATCAACGATTAGTGATGATGATGGTGTAATTTTTCTTTAAAAGCTTCCAACTCAATTGGTTCTTCTTTCGTTTTTACTATACCGTCAATAGCATCGAAAACTTTGTTCATTCTAATTTCGTAATAGCTCTTCTCCATAAACTTCTTGTCTTTCAACATGCTTTCTGCATAGCTATCTATCCATTCGCTGTTAGCTCCTTCTCCTAAAGAATACTGTTGCATGTATCCTAAAAGTTGTTGCTTAGCATGGTTTCTAAAGTCTTGTTGTTCTACTGTTACTTTATGTTCCTCTACCAGTTTACCCACTACTATAGTCCATTTCATATCCTTAGCGTAGCTTTTAAACTTAGTTTCAAACTCTTCATCATTAGCAGAAGCGGTTGCTTCATTTAATTTCAACCAACGTTTAAGGAAGTCTAATGGCAAAGGAATTTCAGTATGGTCTACAAAGTGATGATAGATCTGATCTTGTAACTGACTCTTACTTTGATCGTAGAAGCTTTTTACAATCTCTTCTTTAAGCGTAGCTTTTAAGTCTTCTTCTGATTTAATTTCTACAGCAGGAAAAACTTTCTTAAAGAACTCGTCGTTTAATTCTGCTGGCTCTTGCAAACCAATTCTGGTAATAGTTGCTTTGTAGAAATTATCAGCAACAGCATCTTTATCTAAACCTAATTCATTTAATACTGCAGCACCTTCTTTCTCATTGAAAGAATCAGAAAGTTTAATTACCAAAGTATCGCCTACCTTTTTGCCAATTAGCTTAGGTTGATTTTCAGTGGTAAAGTAGTTTACTAGAATATTTACAGGCTTAGCTTCGGTACCTTCTGCAACATTACCCTCTGCATCGGACAATTCTATATCTAAAGAAACATAGTTTTCATCGTAAGTAATAGTTTCTGGCTCGGAGTATTTGCCATATCTTTTTCTTAAATCTTCCAGATCTTCGTCTACCATTTTATCGGTAACATTGATCTTATATCTGGTAAGATTCGCTTTATCAAGATTGGTATCAATCTCTGGCTCCAAACCAATTTCAAAAGTGAAAGTGTAGTCGATAGGATTGTTATAATGAATATCAGGTGTTTGCGCTGTTTCCAAAGGTATAGGCTGACCAAGTATTCTTAAGCTTTTATCAGCTTCAAGGAAATTCACTAACTCTTTTTCAGCCAGTTTCACCACTTGTTCTACAAAAAGACTTTGTCCATACATTTTCTTTAGAACACCTGCAGGAACCATTCCTTTTCTAAAACCCGGGATATTTGCTTGTTTTGCGTATTGTTTAAGTCCTTTCTCGAATTCTGGGTAATAATCTTCTTTACTTACCGATACGATGATTTTGTCGTTGAGTAAACCAATACTTTCTCTTGATACTGTTGCCATAATACTTAGTTATGAACCTATTTTAGTTAAATAATAATCCTTAGAAAAAGACCCCCCAATTATGGGGGGTCTTCGTGCGGGTGGAGGGACTCGAACCCCCATGTCTCACGACACTAGATCCTAAGTCTAGCGTGTCTACCAATTTCACCACACCCGCCTGAAAATTTCTTTTCTTGGGGTTGCAAAAGTAGGGGAAATTAATTTATACCAAAATAATGTTTTAAATAAATATTAGTTGAAGCCCTAAATTTAAGTTTAATAGCTATGAATTGCAGCACTTATTCCATCAATTATAGAAGGATCTTTCTCAATAGCATTACCAATTACAATCACATCGGCACCAGCTTTGCAGTTTTGAGCTGCCTTCTCTGAACTAATTATTCCTCCGCCAACTATAATAGGAATAGCAACATTACCAGCCACCTTGGCTATCATACTTTCGGTAATTGGAAGCTTAGCACCACTACCTGCATCCATATATATCAGCTTAAGTCCCAACATTTCCCCTGCCATTGCTGTGCAAATAGCTATATCATCTTTATCAGATGGGATAGGAGCTGCATTGGAAATATAAGAAACTGTGGTAGGAGCGCCACCATCTATTACCAGGTATCCAGTAGGAATAATTTCTAAACCACTCTTTTTTACCATTGGTGCACTTATTACATGCTGTCCAATTAATAACTCAGCATTTCTTCCACTAATAAGGGAGAGATACAATAAACCATCAGCATATTTACTAATCTGCGATGGAGCTCCTGGAAATAACAATACTGGAATATCACAATTAGCTTTAATAGTGTTAATGCATTCGTCGGTAGAATTAGATACTACCAAACTACCGCCTACAAAAAAGTAATCTACCTTAGCCTTAGTAGATAGTTCGATAAGTTTCAATAAAGAAGCTTCATCTGCTTTGTCGGGGTCAATTAATACCGCAAAAGACTTAATGCCTTTGCTTTTCTTCTCCATAAATTCTTTGTATAATTTATTATTCATGGGTAATAATTGTATTGATGCAAAAATGCAAAAAAACTTCCAACTCTTGTTAATTAATATCGAGGAGGTAGGAGACAGAATAATACATTACTAAATTTAACTACTCTCCTTATATTCTTTTTACTTTTTGTTTTTTACTTTATACTGTATTGTACTATCTCCTTCCTCCTGTCTCTAGGTATTAAATAAATACACCATCTTTCATGTGCAATGTTCTGTCACAGCTTGCGGCAAGTTCATCATTATGAGTTACTATAAGAAAAGCTTGCTGATAGTCATTTCTAAGTTGTATCAGTAATTCATGCAGGTATCTTGCATTCTCACTATCTAGGTTGCCAGTTGGTTCATCTGCAAATACAATATCGGGCTGGTTTATCAATGCTCTTGCTACAGCCACTCTTTGTTGTTCTCCACCACTTAAGGTAGAAGGTTTATGTTGCATTCTGTCTTTCAATCCTAGTCTCTCCAGCAATTCGGTAGCTCTATCTAATGATTGTTTTTTAGAAATTCCCGCTATCCATGCTGGTATACAAACATTTTCAATAGCTGTAAACTCTGGCAACAAGTGATGGAACTGAAATATAAAACCAATATGTTTATTCCTGAATTTCGATAACGCCTTATTACTTAGTTTATTCAACTCGGTATTATTTATAATAATATCGCCACCATCTGGTTTATCTAAAGTGCCTAGTATATGCAGAAGTGTGCTTTTTCCAGCTCCAGACGATCCAACTATAGCCACAATCTCCCCTTTATCCATAGAGAAGTCCACGCCTTTCACTACTTTCAGACTTCCGTAGTTCTTGGTAATATTTACTGCTTTCAACATAGCTTTAATAATTTGCTTTGCAGGAACTTTTTTTCAATAATACTTACTATTGTAAATAAAGAGCTGCAAATTGTTGTTTTTTTCTTAATTAATCATCCTGCTGTCTACCTTTTAACCGCTGATTATTTATTTGCCCCTTGTAAATGTAGTATTAACAACTACAAATAATAGGCCGCTACAAATTAACAGCTTATACAGCTAACAAATAGTAGATTTGGAAAATTCGTTTATACGGTTACATTTGCACAAAATTACAGGGTATGTTCTGGACATTAGAGCTAGCAAGTTACTTAGAAGAGGCACCTTGGCCTGCCACAAAAGATGAGCTTATCGACTACTCTATTCGTAGTGGTGCACCTTTGGAGGTGATTGAAAATCTTCAGGAACTGGACGACGAAGGCGAGATATATGAATCAATCGAAGATATCTGGCCAGATTATCCAAGTCAGGATGACTTCATGTTTAATGAAGACGAATATTAATCAGGTTCTATTCTAAGTTAAAAAAGTAAATACAAGCGCACTTAAAATAAGGTGCGCTTTTTGTTTGCTAATACTATTTTGGCAGGTGAATAAATTGCGTTAAATTATTATGATTACAAAAGAAGAATTAGTTAATACTTACAGCCAGATGACCAATCAGGAACTGTTAGATATTGTAGATAGAAAATTCGAACATACCGAGATTGCCGTGCTAGTGGCTTTGCAGGAACTTTCAAAGCGAAACTTAACAGAGGAAGATATTGTTGCCTATAAGTTAGAAAAATTAAACAAGGTTAATAAGTTTCTACGCCAGAATATTGTGGATGATCTTAACCTTCTTCAAAAGAACTTCTTCTTCTTTGTTTGGTTCCCGTTATTTACTTTCCCTTTTAAAAGAAACTTTGTTGAAGATGGGAACTTTCTAAAACTTAAACAGGCACACTATTATTCTTTAGCTGGCTTGGGCGCTTTTATTATAGTCTGTTTGTTTAATGCTATTTACGATCCCGCTTTATCAATCTCCATTGCTATTGTAGTCGCCCTCTTCATACCAACCTATTTCTTCGACGAATTCTTTAACCGTCAAAAACAAATAGAAAGACTGCAAAAATATTTCAGAGAACAGCAGGAAGCAGCTGAAACAGTAGAAGAACAAACTGAAGAATAATAGGTGTTGGTAATCAATCCGTTCATTAGCAAATCAAACTTCGGAGCAATGTAATTAACAGCTTAACCCTTCTCTGCACCCATTGTATTAAATCCGCCAAACCTTTAATTCTCCAATACGCTATTCTGTATTCTAATCGAATTAAACCAACTTTACCCCCTCGGCAAAACTTAGCGGATTAAACCCTAGTTCCTTTTTTGCTTTATGGTTCAATAATCCCGATTTCTTAGCCCTTTGTACCGGTTCGGGAAAAATATCGGAAGTAACGGGGGTAATCAGCGACTCATCCAGCTTATATTCACTCGCCAGCATGGTTGCCATTTGATAAGGCGTAAGAATATCATTGCCAGAAAGATGGAAAATACCCTGTGCATTGCGGGTAATAATCTGAAAGATGCCTTCGCAGATATCCGTAACGAGGGTTGGGGTTCGAAACTGATCTTTAACTACTTTAATAGGTTGCTTGTTCTGCAGACTACTCTTTACCCAATGCAGGAAAGAAGGCGGCGTACCGGGCAACTGTTTGCCATAAATCAGTACGGGGCGTACTATTGCCCAATGCAACCCACTGTTTTTTACCCTTTCTTCGGCTTGCAGTTTACTTTCTCCATAAAAGTTGAGGGGGGCAGGACTATCGTCCTCCTGATGAGGACCATTTTCACCAAAGATGAAGTCGGTAGACAGGTATAGCAGTTTTGCCCCTGCCTGCTGGGCCGCTTCTATTATATATTCGGTAGCGGTTACATTGTGCAAAATACATTCTGCAGGATGGAAATGGCAGTCGTTAGGTTTGCTCATAGCGGCACAATGAATAATCCATTGGGGAGGGTTCTGTTCTATCAGTTGCTGCACTTCGGAGGGGTTGGAAAGGTTGGCAATGACGTATTTATTAAGATTAACATCTTTATTTTCTATCCTGCAAGACCCTTTTCCAGCACCTATTACGGTTAAATTTCTGGAAGTAAGAAAATGGCTCAAATGCTGTCCCAGAAAGCCATTGACGCCGGTGATGATAACAATCATATGTTATATTATAGTGTTAAAGATACAATATTCCTAAAAATCTCCTTTACTTTGAAACTCTTACATTTGCTGCCAAATATGTAAAAAGTACACAATAGGGATATTGTTAGTACTGTGCAATGATCTGGAAACATAGGGATGTTATAGATTAATTTAAAGGATTAAAAATGAAAAAGAACGTAACAAGGATCGGTGTTTTAACTTCTGGTGGCGATGCTCCGGGAATGAATGCAGCAATAAGAGCAGTTGTAAGAACTGGTATTTATCATGGATTGGAAGTATTTGGCGTAATGAGAGGATATAGCGGGATGATAGAAAATGATATTTTTAAAATGGACTCCCGTTCTGTGGCGAATATTATACAAAGAGGAGGAACAATACTAAAAACTGCCCGTAGCGATGAGTTTCGTACTCCTGAGGGCAGGGCTAAGGCTTTTAAAAACCTTCAATCGCACGGTATAGATGGGTTAGTGGTAATAGGTGGAGATGGTAGCTTTAATGGTGCGCAAAGACTCAGCAACGAGCACGATATACCTTGTATAGGCATTCCTGGAACCATAGACCGTGATATAGCGGGTACCGATGTTACCATTGGTTTTGATACTGCGGTGAATACAGCCGTAGAAGCAATAGATAAAATACGCGATACGATGGATGCGCACGACCGGGTATTTGTGGTGGAGGTAATGGGTAGAGATGCAGGATACATAGCGCTGCATAGTGGAATTGCTACCGGAGCTGAAAACATTATTATTCCAGAAACCAGAACGGATATAGATGATATGATAGCCAGTCTTGATGAAAAGGAAAAGCGTAGAAAACTGGTGAACCTGATAGTAGTAGCAGAAGGAGGCGAATATGGCGATGCTAATGAAATAGGAAAGATTATTAAAGCCCGTATACCCGAAGCAGATACCCGTGTATGTATATTGGGACATATACAAAGAGGTGGTTCTCCTACCTGCGAGGATAGAGTGGTAGCCAGCCACATGGGTTACTATGCTGTAGAAAGCCTGATGTGTGGCCGACATAATGTAATGGTGGGGGTGATAAAAGGAAAGATACACTATACTCCTCTGGATAAGGTGGTGAAAGAAAAACAAAAGATTGGTCAGGAGTGGATGAAAATTGTGAAGATACTGGCATCTTAACAAGGCAAGAGGCAAGGTGGCAAAGAGGCAAGAGGAATACAGGAGAAAAAGGAGATAATTCAGAACTAAGAATACAATAAGTATGGGAGTTAATAGGATGAATATTTTTCAATTTCTATACCCTATTTTGGAGATTTTCTAGCAATAATCATTTTTAGAAAACCCTAATTGCTTGGATATTAACTACGGTTAGTTATTTTAGCAGCCGGGAAAGAACTTAAATAAGTAAATTAATTGTGTTGGTAGAATAAATTACCGACATAATAAAACAAGATAATATGATGAAAAACACTACTAAAGTGATGCCGCAGAACAGAACAAAGATTGTAGCTACTGTAGGCCCTGCATGTGATAGTTATGAAGGTCTGAAAGAACTTGCTGATGCAGGTGTAAATGTATTCAGACTTAACTTTTCGCATGGTACTCACGAAGATAAAGCACAGGTAATAGAACATATCCGTAAGATTAATCAGTCATTAGGTCTTTCTATTTCTATACTGGGCGATTTGCAAGGACCAAAACTAAGAGTAGGGGAAATAGAAAATAACCACCTAGAAGTAAAGGTGGGTGACATACTTACTTTTACCAATGAGAAATGTGTAGGTACACTAGAGAAAATATTTGTTAGCTACCCTAATCTTTCCGAAGATGTAAGAATAGGTAATATCATCATGATTGATGATGGTAAAATAGAAGTGAAAGTAGTAGCTATCACTAAAGAAAAAGAAGTAAAGGTGCAGGTAACGCTGGGTGGTGTACTTTCTTCTAAAAAAGGAATTAACCTTCCTGATACTAAGATTTCCTTACCTGGATTGACCGAGAAAGATCTGGTAGATCTGGAATTTATCATTGCGCAGGAACTGGATTGGGTGGCTTTGAGCTTTGTACGTAGCGTAAAAGATATTATTTTATTGCGTTACAAACTGCAGGAAAAGAAAAGTAAGACAAAGATTATTGCTAAGATTGAAAAACCAGAAGCTTTGCTTTGCATTAGAGATATTATTATTGAAAGTGATGCTATAATGGTTGCCCGTGGTGACTTGGGTGTGGAACTTCCAATAGAAAAAGTGCCTTTAATTCAAAGAGATCTTATTCGTAAATGTATCCACCGTGCTAAGCCTGTAATTGTGGCTACACAGATGATGGAGAGCATGATAGACAGAGTGAAACCAAACCGTAGCGAAATTACCGACGTTGCCAATGCAGTACTGGAAGGTGCCGATGCGGTAATGCTGAGTGGCGAAACAGCTGCTGGCAATCACCCTGCTTTAGTGGTACAGACAATGTGAAAGATTATAGAACAGGTAGAAAATACAGAGTACCGTTATAACAGAGAAGAAGATCTAAAACCTCAGACCCATTCTCCATCTTTCTTAAGCGATGCGGTTTGCTACAACGCTTGTAAAATGGCTCAGGATGTAAATGCAAATGCATTGATTGGTACTACGCAGAGTGGTTATACAGCATTTATGCTGAGCAGCTACCGACCTAAATCGCCAATGTTTATTTTCACCAAAGAGAAAAGTCTTGTTACACAACTTAGCTTAAGCTGGGGTGTAAGAGTATTCTACTCAACCGAAGAAAATACGCTGGATGATATTATTGCATCTCAGATTGTTTACCTTAAAGAAAAAGGATTGCTGGAAACTGGCGATGTAGTAGTAAGTACCGGTAGTACGCCTGTACACCTACATTTACCTACCAATGTATTGAAACTTACCAAAGTAGAGTAATTTTTATATACTTGAAGATAGGAGAATACATTTTTTATACATACAAAGGTTACTGATTTAAATCGGTAACCTTTTTTAATGTAAATTAAAAATTCCTGGTTTAGTATAGAGATGAAGAAGTTGCGGGAAAATGAAACGTCTACGTCGAAGTACCCTCTGCCGGAAAAGGAAAGAGTTCTTCAAGATTTCGCCGTACACACTCTGGCGCTCAAATGTTGTACGTGGAAGCTCACCGTGCAACATTTGAGCGTTTCCGTACAACATTATACTTCAAATTATTGTACCTGAAACATTTCCGTACAACATCACTCTGCCAATGTACAACCCAGCAAGTTCGCCGTACAACATTGCAGCCGCTAATACTGTACCTGCAGGGTTTCCGTACTACATTTTCGCTGGTAATGTTGTACTCTCAGCACCATCGTACAACATTTCTGCTATTCCGTACAACATTGCGTTGTTTAGAAGTGTTGTAGTTAAAAAAACGGGGTAATTGATGGGAGAAGTGTAGTAATATATGGGACAATTTGCGTTAGTTGCCGCAGGTAATGTCCTCCAACCACCCTTGAACCTGCCTATAATTTAATGCTGTAATAAGTGATAGGAAAGATAGGAAAGGCTGCAACGGCCACTTACAGAACGCCCAAAATCAATTAAAAAGTACAAAATAAAAAAATACAGATAATACCCATTAACTTATTGAATACAATTTAAAAAGATAAGTTTACCTTAACTACCCTCCCTATATTTTAACAATGTAGAATGAGCAGCAATAGCTACTTTCATTTTTCAAATTAAATATATGTCGGCAGCAAGAATTCTTTGGGTAGATGATGAGATAGAAAGTTTACATTCTTTACAGATATTTTTAAAGCAGAAAGGGTACGACCTTACTACGTTTACCAATGGGTACGATGCAGTAGAATATGTAAAGGATAATATAGTAGATGTAGTATTGCTGGACGAATCTATGCCGGGTATGTCGGGACTGGAAACCCTGGAAAAGATTAAGAATATTAATCGCTCCTTGCCGGTGGTACTGATAACCAAGAATGAAACAGAATCGCTGATGGATGAAGCTATTGGCAGTCAGATAAGCGATTATTTGTTGAAGCCTGTGAATCCCAATCAGATACTGCTAAGCATTAAGAAAATACTAGATAATAAAAGACTGGTGGCGGAGAAAACCACTACTTCGTATCAGCAACAGTTCAGTCAGTTGTTTATGGCGCTGAATAATAATCCTACGCATAGCGAATGGATGGATATTTATAAGAAGCTTATATACTGGGAGCTGGAAATGGAGAAAAGCAATAGTCCGGAAATGCAGGAGATACTCTCTTCGCAAAAAAGCGAAGCCAATTCTGAGTTCTTTAAGTTTGTAAGTAAAAACTATACCAAGTGGGTGAACCCTAAAACGATTGATGCGCCAATCATGAGTCATAATCTGATGCAGCTGAAAGTATTGCCGCATATAGAAAAGGGGGTGTCTACTTTCTTTATCCTCATAGACAACCTTCGTTATGATCAGTGGAAAGCTATAGAGCCCATTTTTGCAGAACACTTCAGGGTAACGGAAGAGGAAACTTTTTACTCCATTCTCCCTACAGCTACTCAGTATGCCCGTAATGCCATATTTGCAGGCATGCTTCCTATAGATATAGAAAAGAAATTTCCTGGCAAATGGAAGAATGATGAAGAAGAAGGCGGCAAGAATTTGTATGAAGAAGACTTTCTGAGAGATCAGGTAAAAAGACTGCGCCGAGAAGATACTAAAGTGAGCTATCATAAAATAGTAAACTATAATGATGGTCAAAATCTGGTGAACAATATTCATAACCTACTACAGAACGATTTGAATGTGATTGTTTACAACTTTGTGGATATGCTGAGTCATGCCAGAACGGAGATGGAAGTATTGAAAGAACTGGCGAGCGATGAGGCAAGTTACAGAAGTGTAACGAGAAGCTGGTTTGAGCATAGTGCATTGAATCAGGCACTGAAAAAGATTGCTGATAAAAAGATACGGCTGG
>Ga0214200_1000483_pt1 | contig 11014 bp, 9 predicted proteins | sample TroBogEpilimnion_7_FD_153038 | JGI IMG/M metagenome (GOLD analysis project Ga0214200, IMG submission 153038) | Freshwater microbial communities from Trout Bog Lake, WI - 23OCT2008 epilimnion | ecosystem: Environmental > Aquatic > Freshwater > Lake > Epilimnion/Euphotic zone | place: Trout Bog... | reverse complement strand
TTCTTGATGCTAATGCATCAACGGGACTGCTTAAATAAATGCTATTACTTTATGTAATGCATCTGCTGTGCCATAACCGACAAAAATATTTAAAGACTCAATAAATACTCAGTAACAAACTGTTTTTAATGAATAAAAAAATTTCAGCATCATTTAAATCAACAATACCCTTACCGTTACCCGTAAAATTAGCTGTTTGTTAAGCATCAGTTATTCAGAGCTTCTGCTTCTGGGGTGTTTTCAGAGCAACAGCTAGTGGAGGATTTTTATTTCGGTGTTGGAATCAAAATCATTAGCAGTGAGATCGTACTAAGGTCTTTCTTGGTTCGCGAGACCCTGTAGGGCTTATCTATTGGACTGGAGTCGTATATAAGGTATAGCTATCATCTCCACGCACCGATTGCTGGGAATTAGCGAAAGACCGTGAAGTATTATGATTTTAGCTTCTCCCTTTTGTAAAAAGGGGATCGAGGGGGATTTTTTAACATAGGCAACTGATATTTAATGATTATTTTTGATAACCCTAATCTCCCCTAACCCCTCTTTGCTAAAGAGGGGAAATAAAAAGAATACTTACACAGTCTCGTAAGCTAAATACCAGCTTTTTTGGCTTTGCAAAAATAAGATACGGAAAGAATAGCCAAGATCGGAGTCAATTACTTCGGGTTACTCATAATTATTGCGCATAGCTTTCATGTAAATTTTGAATACGAATTGCTTGAATGCCCGCTAACGAAAACGCAACCACATGTTCGATAAATATCTTTAGGTCATTTAATTCACCCACATAATGTCTCGCGTTTATCACTTTGTGCATTTGTTTTAAGCTCACTAACTGAAAGCATTGCCCAATGATACTAATATGACAAAATTGAATTTGCTGTTCACTAGCAGACGACCCAAGACATTCCTTAAGTAAATCCAGTATTTGCTGGCGTTGCGAATCAACTTCTTTTTCGAAAATATCAGCGAGCAAATCCATGTATTTTGGCGTTTCTTTATTATCAATGGTCAATGAATAGGCGTTGCTGTTAGTGACATGTTCAATTAATGAGGTAATACACATTACTAACTGCTGCTCTGCTGAGATACCACTAATTACAGCTTTGTTAGGTTGATATGCCGGTAATTTAATATTAAAAGCAAAACTCCACGATTTAAGATAAGGGCACAGTTTATTCCTTAAATAATAATTAACTGAAGCAAGCGTGATCTTTGCTTGCTCACAAATATAGTCAAAGGTGGCTACTTGAGAACTTTTCTTGGCAAAAATAAGAATCGCAATTGCTTGTAGCGGGTAACAAGTTTTATCTAACTCAGGTTTAAGATCATTCATGTAATTTTGTTAAAAATATAGGTCATTGTATTTGCCAATTAAAATGCAGGGCTTAATTGTTTATTTAAATATAGCAAAGCTCATGCCTATTTTTAACCAATTGTTTTTTAATACTTTAAACTTTAAAGTTGCCGAGCATTGCTGATTTAACAACAGCGACTGTCCAAAAGCTGCACGCAGAGCATCAGCTACACTACTCTTTGTGAATTACTGATCAACAAAATTCACGATATAACTTTTTATATCGTAGCTGCTGCTTGATGGGCATTACTTGCTTACTAGTTGTTGCTACAGTAGCAGTTGAAAGTCCATAAGAATTAAAAAATAACAACCTAAACAACGACTATCAAATAATAAAGGTTGTTTATCATGGACATACTCTCTTTATCGTCATTACTGCTTTTTTTGGCACAAACTCTGCTTTACTCTTAACGTACAATCAAAAAACATCCCGTTCGCCATTTTTAAGCGCGAGACTTTTTAACAAAAAATACCACTATTTAATAAATTAACGAGAAACATAAAATGAAAAAACTAGGACTATTAATTACTTTCTTACTGGCATTTACCTCAGTGGCTGCCATCGCAGCTGATGCAGAAAAACCAGCGCCAGCAGAACAACATGCTTATACCGCTAAATCCCCAAAATTAAATCGTGCACAAATTGATGTGTGGTTAGCAAAACCCAGTGAAATCATTTTGATCGATTTGCGTCAACCAGATGAAATTTCAAAAATTGGTGGCTTTCCTGCGTACCTAAGCATTCAAAGTAAAGAACTAGAAAATAGCTTGGCGTTTATCCCTAAAGATCGTGCGATTATCACCGTATCTAATCATGCAGGTCGTGCAGGAAAAGGCGCCGACTTGTTAACTACAAAAGGTTATAAAGTTTTAGGCGCAGTGGGCGTACAAGATTATGAAGCTGAAGGCGGCACATTATTAAAAATTAAGCCTAAAGAGGAGGAGCACAAATAAGAGAAAGCCCGTTAATTGTCCGCATTAAAAGCATTCGCTAAATTAATCACAGAAAATTCACCTAGTGTAGCGCGACCATTAGGTCACGCTACCTATCTTAATCCACTTATCGCTAGAAATTACGACTACCAAATTAAGACGTTACAGTAAAAGGTTAAGCCGTTCGTGGTGAGCACAGTCGAACCATGAACGGCTTAACCGTGCCCCATTTTAAGTTGATAGCCGACAATACAGCAGGGACCTAAACCAGACTCTGTTGATATTTACTGTAGATGGAAGTATTTTGGAAGTTGCAAAGCTTTGCAGATTTATCTAAGACGACTATCACTAAAAACCAGGCAGTGTGAATAATGTTATTAGCTATAGGGCAATCGCGCTTAAAATTACTTGAAAATAAAATTTAAATGCGGTGATAAGGTTACTGAAGAAACACGCTACTTCATCAGTAGCCTTGATGCAAATGATCCGAAACCCTTAGAGCGTGTGGTGCGCGCGCATTGGGCTATTAACACCCTACAGATTGCGGGTATCGGGTTAGGCGACACAGAGCTCCAAAATACTAAATTGCTAGCACAAATTCACCTCACGAACTTATAGCCTTAATCTATATCCTTGATCAAAGCCATCATGTCTTCCACAGACATTTTTCCGCTTACTTCACCACCTTCTAATAAGCTGTTAGCTAAATCACGCTTATGATTATGTAGTTCGACAATTTTGTCTTCTATAGTGTCTTTTGCAACGAGTCTATAAATAGTTACTGGGCGCTTTTGGCCCATACGATGTGCTCTATCAGATGCTTGATCTTCTACAGCTGGATTCCACCAAGGATCCATGTGTATCACATAATCAGCAGCGGTTAGATTTAGACCGGTGCCTCCTGCTTTCAAGCTAATTAAGAACAAATCACCTTCACCGGCCTGGAATAAATTAACGGCTTTTTTTCTATGCGGTACAGAGGTTGAGCCATCTAAATAATGATATGGAATACCTTTTTTATCTAGCAATTCTCGAATGAGCGCTAAATGTCCGACAAATTGACTAAACACTAAGGCTTTATGACGATTTTCCAATAACTCATCGACCAACTCTTCGAAAGCTTGTAGCTTAGAACTACTGAGCGTACTTTCATCCATCACTAATTGAGGGTGACAACAAGCACGGCGCAACTTCATAATTTCTGCCAACACTTTCAGTTGCTTATGCCCAGCTTGTTCTGTGTTACTGAGCATCGTTTGCATAGCATTACGACGTAAGGCTTCATAAAGCGCCCGCTCTTCAGGACTTAATTCGATATGCAAAGTGACTTCAGTTCGTGAAGGCAATTCGGTTAATACGTCATTTTTCAAGCGTCTTAAAATAAACGGGCGTAATAATTTTCGTAATCGATGTTGAGCGCTCTGATCCTTTTGATTTTCTATCGCCTGTGCGTAACGTTCATTAAATTTTTGTAATGTCCCCAATAAACCAGGATTAATGAAATTAAACAAATTCCAAAGTTCACCTAAATGATTTTCTATGGGCGTACCCGTGGTAATCAGTTTAAAATCAGCCTGCAAGGCCATTGCAGCCTTAGATCGTTTAGTTAAAGCATTCTTAATAGCTTGCGCTTCATCAGCAACCAAGGTGTGCCAAGTTTTTTCTGCTAAGCGCTCGCCCTCTGTCTGCAATAAACCGTAACTGCAAACAATTAAATCAAAAGGGCCCGCATTATCCAGCATCTCTTGCCGATCACCTACGCCAAATTGATAGACATTGAGGGTAGGTGCAAAACGCTGACATTCTTCTAGCCAATTAATACAGACCGAAGTCGGTGCTAAAATCAGCGAAGGTCCTTGCGGTGCACGGGACAATATTAATGCCAAGGCTTGTACTGTTTTACCTAAACCCATGTCATCCGCTAAACAAGCACCTGCGCCCCAATGAGCCAAGCGCATCATCCATTGAAAGCCTTCGCGTTGATAATCACGCAATTCACCTTGTAAGGTTGAGGGTGGCTGCGGGTTTAAATCACCCATTTCATTAAGGCGCACTAATTGATCTTGCCAAGGCTTACTCGCAGTAATATCCATGCCCGTGGTGATTTCATCTAAGGCTTGTGCGGCTAAGGGATGAAAGCGTACTTTGTCTTTATGCACATCACCCAGACCTGCAAAATCATCTAGTCGCTGGCGTAATTCCTGAGTTAAAGTGATGATTTGACCATCATCTAGTTTAAGAAAACGACCAGATGAAGCGTTTAACAGGCTCATTAATTGCTGCATATCCAGCACTTGCTGATCATCAATTTGCACAGAGCCTTCAACACTAAACCAATCTTTTTCTTTGCGCACAGAAAATCGAACTTGTGACAAACCTGCTTCACGACTGAGACGAATTTTTTTACCTTTAGGCCATTCCAGAACTGCAAATTCACCTAATTCCTGTAAATGTAACAACGCTTCTAAGGCAGATTCAGCATCATCCAATAACCATTTAGCATCTTTAACAACATATAATTCAGGGCATTCATTCAATACTTGCTGTAAATAGCCGGCTTCTAAATCAAAGTCACGAGTGGTTTGCAATTGTTTACCATCTATCTCAGCTAATACGGTATTGCCTCCCACTCCCGGCTTATAAAGCGGGCCACCTTCATTAAAAGGCTGTATGAATGCTTCTATTTGTATGCCTTGTCCGACCGGTTGTAGATGTATATGTAAGCGACTATCAGCCTCTACAGTTTCAGCATAACTAGACGTGCCACCGATATCAGACTGTACCGTTAACATTGAAGCAATTGAAGAAATTGAATCGATCACTTGTTGACGGGCGGTTGCGGGAACTGTTAAGCCATTTTTACCTAAAATATTGGCTACTTGTCTATGTGCATCATTAATTACGTAAACAATTAGGCCATGACTTGCGGTTTTTTGAGCAATGATGTGTTGTGCACCTATCGGTGGTAGCAAGGAAATATGTAAGTTTTCTTGTTGTTGCTTAACCAGCAATTGCGGCTCTGCCAAAGTTATGTCAACAGGGGGCGTTGTAGATTCTTGATTTAGCCAATAAACATGAGGATGTCCTGCCGCCTCAACAATCGCAATACTGGGCAGCGCATAATATTCTTTGCTGGAATAACCATAATAAGACTCTTCTTTTTCAACTTGTATATGCTTACAAATTCGTCGATCTTGTTCGGTTAAATAATCAAAGTCAGCAAGGTCTTGATGCAATCTTTTTAATGCAATCGGCCGACCTTTAGTCCATCGACCATTTTTACCTAAACGTTGCTCTTTAGGTTCTAATAATATGGCATTATTGAGTAAACTTAATGACCAAATCATGCGTAACTCTGCTTGAACTGTAACTTCGGCCCCTGTCGTCAATTGAGTTAGAGCATCTAATGCTCTTTCCCATGCGGAAACTTGCGGCAATAAATCAATAATATTTTTGAAGACTGATTTTGAATAGTGCTGTGCTAATTTTTCACAGGCTTGATTTTTATAATTAAGTCGTTGCAACAACAACGAACTTACGGCGGCATACCATTCATAACCCAATGACTGAGACTGCAAACAAAAGTTTGCTAAATCAGCCAGAAAATCTTTATTTCTAACGTGCTTAGTGATGCCGTCTATTTCTCCAATCCAATACAATAGCAGAACATGAAACAAACGTTCATAAGGCAATTTATTGGCTCTTAATAAATGCTGACTCTGCTCACTGGTCGATTTACCTTGATAGATATCAACCGCATCTAAGAGAATTAAATTAAGTATATAAAAGCCCTCATTATGCCAAGATCTTTTAAGAGTAATTTGAGTTTGTTGCTTTAAGAGTACTATATTTTGGGATACCCGAGTCTTCATTAACGCCAAACTAAAAAAGAACCCATGTATGCCTTCAATACTGACATTTCGTTTGCCTGTTTCCTTTTTAAGCTGCTTTAACGCTAGTTCAAATAACGCAATAGCCGCATCATTTTTGCTTTCCAAAAAATGCAAAGTTGCCAGCAACTTCAAGCCATTGTATGAATTATCACCCACTAACCAGCGCTCGGCATCTTGCAAATTGCCTCGTAATAATCGTTCTTCAATAAGACCATGAACGATAATAGGATTATTCGGCTTTTGCTTGCCAAAGAATTGTTCCATTAATTGATAAGACCCTGAACTATCGATGAAGTCCATACGACCATCACGTAATAAATAGTCTAATACTTGAAACTTAATTTGATCTGATAACGACGAAAACCACACCGCATCATAGTTTTTGAAGAATATCTTGTTAATTGCTTCGGTGAAACTTTTTCTATAATCAGAATAAAAACGCTCAATATTAGCTGCAAATGCAGTCTCATTACCTTGATATAAAAATATTCGTAATTGCTTGATAGCGTGATAAGCATTGACCTTGGAAGAATAAAAATAATTAGGCTCAGCAATTATTTGTTGAGTCAATTTGCTAAACCAAGTTTGATCTATAGCTATACGCATCAGTTGTTCAGCAATTTCTTCATTACATCGCCAGCCATCTGTCGACATAATTATCAATTTGCTATGTTGCAACTTATCCCGTAGGGGCTTATTGATTAAACCTAAAGTTTGTCGATCAAAACAAGCTGATTTTTCTAACAATTTTGCAAAACTAGACTGACCAATCGGCGCATAAATAACAGCCAGCGCCAATACAATACTTTGTTCATCTTTCGATAAAGCATTAAAAAAAGGAAGTAATTTATTTTTCATTAAGGAAGCATTGCGTTACAAAATAATGACGTAGTTTAAAGGTTCATAACTACATTACCTAGTCCAATGTTCTAAACATATAAACTGAACAGGGCGTTGTAATGAAAGACTATTAAATTATTTTGTCTCTATGTGAATCGTAATGGGCTAATATGAGCTATCAGGCAATAGAATTACAAGGGCACATGCATGTCACGGTTAACGACTTATCTGTATCTAGCTAGTTTTGAAAGTAATTTTATTTAGAGATGTTACTTGAGCACCACGCTCCCAGTCTCTGCTTTTAGGTGAAATATATCCATAACAATCGTTTCATCAATTTCAAGCCCATCCTCTCTGATTTTAGCCATTACTTGCTCTTTTTTATCTTTCCACCATTTGAAGCGTTCTTGGTGAAACTGTAAGTTACTGGTGGTGGCTTCTGCGATTGTTTCGATTTTATAAGTAAACACCCATTCATCACGCAACATATAAACCTCCACGTAGTGATAACTTTGCAGTGTTATTAATTTGTTTTTTCATAATAACTCCGAGATATTAAGTGAATGTCTTAATGACAGTGCTACTATAAAGTCATATTGCGACAAAATATGACCTATTGATTTAGACTTGGCTTGTTCAGCGAATGTCATATAAACACAATAATGCAGCCCACAGTTAAAGTTTTTTAGGTCAGGTTAGCAATAGCATTTATATTCACCTGCCCCATAAAGAACTGATTTAGACTGTTTGCTAAATCGAGCAAGCTAACAACAAGGCATTAATCTATTAACGGTGCTTAGCTTAAGGCTACCTAGCGACAAATGATGTCGCATTTGATTATTAAGGGCTGTTAAAATTATTTCTATCGAACAAACTTGATAGCGAAATCTGGAAGCATTAGCATGGCTATAAATATAGCTATATTTATAAAGGTGCATAATGAAAATCAGTACTATAGCTGAGGCAAAAAATAATTTATCTCAATTGATTTATCAACTTGAATCAGATGAGACTATTCATCTCACCCGTCATGGTAAGACGGTTGCTGTGATGTTATCTGAAGCCAATTATCAAAAATTGGTACATAAAAATAATAGTTTATATCAAGCGATCCAGCAGTGGCGTAGTGAACTTAAGGATGAAACAACTTTAACTGAAGCAGAACTTAAAAATATTCGAACTAGCAGCCAAGAACGAGTCTTTACATGGGACGAATAAGCTATTTACTGGACAGTAATATTTTGTCAGAGCCGGCGCGATTAAAACCTAATACTCATGTATTACAACAATTTTCAAATCATGATGGCTGCTATGCAACAGCTGCAATAGTTTGGCATGAATTGGTATATTGTTGTGAATTACTCCAAGCATCGAAAAGAAAAGAACTGCTTCAAGCTTATTTAGAGATGCTGGTGACCAATGGTTTAATTATATTACCTTATGATCAACTCGCTGCCGATTGGTATGCAAAAGAGCGCGCACGATTACAATTACAAGGAAAAACCTGTGCCTATGCAGATGGAGAAATAGCGGCGATTGCCGTTAGTAACAAACTAACCTTAGTCACTCGAAATATTCAAGATTTTCAAAACTTTCAAAACCTGAGCTTACAAAATTGGTTTGATTAAACCAATTTATTACAAGTTCGCTGTAATAAATACAGTATCAGCCTATTTTACATACTGCTGAGCCGCTACACGATGGCGTTCTGCCATCATCTCTCGCAAACTTTCAGGGTCAAGCACTTCTACATCAGCACCAAAACTACTCAACCATCTTATTAACTGTGGCGTCTCCAATACTTCCGCATTAACCTCAAGAGTTTGCGAATCAATATTAATAATATGTTGGTCTTTGGCTAAGGGTGTTTCAATTAAATGATGCCCCGCGCCATTTTTGAAGATTGCTCTAAGCTTAATAGGGTTTGCAATACCACCAAAACCAAAGCCTCCTTGATCGATATAAGCTTGTAAATCAAAATCCTCTAATGCGCATAATGGCTCATCTTTAAGACTGACTTTTTTTATACGATGCAGCACTAACAAGCGTAAATCTTGGTGTTCATTAATGGTTACTACCAAATAGATCACTTTGCCGTATTGAACTAAGCCCTGTATATGCACGCTGTCGTAGTGCTTGGCGGTTTTAGTGCTGGCTGCAAGGTAATCCATTTCAACTTGAAAACCCTGCATTAAGGCATTATAGACAGTGCGTTGAATTGCAGAGTCTATAGTTGGCGCCAGTAAATGTTGCCCTGGTGATAATACCTTGACCTTTTTTAACCAACTCTGGAGCTTTGAATCACTATGTTCCACCGAAAACGTATGTCTTGCAGCGGCAAAATGTCCCGCTAAGTTATCTGCAATGGCAACCGGCAATAAAGTTTTTAGATACGTTTCTAGCAATACCAGCGTTAAAGCTTCACTTGACGTTAAACCTGGAATATTAGCGGCATGCATATTTAAAGCATATCGCCAACCATAAGGTTTACTTCGTGTATCCACTTCTAAAGCAAAAGGAATAGATAGCCGATCTAAATCTCGCTCTAAGGTTCTACGCGTTACCGAATACCCCAAACCTTCTAACTTATCTTTTAATTCCTTAACCGTGGTTTTGCGCTCACGAGGAATCAGTTTAAGCATTTCCCATTGACGTAATAGTGGATCAGACATGTAAGCCTCGCATCGGTAATTCAAAAGTCATCATTTGTCGCAAGATTACCAGACAATCAGATCACACTAAACAACTAATTTGATGTTGTTTAAGTAATCTGGGCATTAGAAATCCCTTTAATTATTTGGCGCTTAACCATTTTACAAATCTAAAACCCGTTTGTGATCAAAACGGTTTTAGCTTTCCAGCGAAAAGAGATCATAGAAAAATATCCGCTAAATTTAAGTCGCACTCTAAACTTAGCCTATTAAACATTATTTTCCAACTTGCATCGCGCCATGAACTCTTGATAGTTTTAAATCAAATGTATGTAAAACCAGTTGTCTGTGTTGTGCATTATCTAATATTAGACAATCTGCAAAACCTGCATTACTTGCACTATAAAGGGTTAACACGTTATCCAAATTATCCGCATCTTCTAAATGAATACTAGGATGTTCAATCAGTTTTTCTAATACAGCTACAATTTGGTATTTTGAGAATTTATAAGAACTTTGTAATACCTAAACCGTTTCTACTAAAACAATGCGACAAACCCAAATATCTTTATTCGTAATTATTAAATCACGGGCAAATTGACACTGCTCTTCTGCCTTGGGATCGTTGACTAATACCCTAACTAAAACATTTGTATCAATTGCAATCATTTATTGATTCCCGCCCCTGCTGAGCGATAGTTTGCTCCATATCGTCTAGTGATACTGTATGAGTTGCTGTCAGAATACCGAATAAATCGTCAAAGGTTTGATGCGATTTAATTTCAAGTTCTGATGCCGTGACTTTATTATCTAGTAAGGTTAACAGTGCTCGACCAGTAGGTAATTTTTTAATAGGCTCAATCGGATGAATATACCCATTTGTATCAATATGTACTTCAATAGTCTGTAACATCAGTTTATCTCTTATTTAAAATAATATTTTTTGTCATCAATTTAAACAGAAGTATAACTTAACTTATAAGAAGTCGCTGTTAAGGAACCCAATATCTAGCTAAACATTTCCCATTGACGTAATAATGGATCAGACATGAAAGCCTCGCTTCAGTAATTCAAAAAGTCATAATTTGTCGCAAGATTAACAGACAATCAGATCACACTAAACAACTAATTTGATGTTGTTTAAGTAATCTGGGCATTAGAACTACCTTTAATTAATTGGCGCTTGAAGATGTTACAAATTTAAAGCTATACCTGTTTCGTAAATTTGGATTTACTCACGCTAATTCTGAATTCATAAAATCTCAATACAGGCATGATCGCTAATCAATAGAGCATGTTCTATCGCTTGTATGTGGTCACGTAATGTTTTAATGGTTGCG
>Ga0214200_1000481_pt1 | contig 11026 bp, 10 predicted proteins | sample TroBogEpilimnion_7_FD_153038 | JGI IMG/M metagenome (GOLD analysis project Ga0214200, IMG submission 153038) | Freshwater microbial communities from Trout Bog Lake, WI - 23OCT2008 epilimnion | ecosystem: Environmental > Aquatic > Freshwater > Lake > Epilimnion/Euphotic zone | place: Trout Bog... | reverse complement strand
AACAATCACCTGCCAGTTATCTTCTTGAGGAACATGCTTGAGAAGATTTAGCAAATAGGTCTGACCACCGCCTAAACGAGCTGAAAGCGCATTAATAAAAATACGCATGTAAATTCTGATTATAATTGAATCCAAAACAACTTTCCATGAGGTTTTGTTTAGGTTCAACGGGCATATAAGAAAGCATTAGCATATCCATTTATTTTCGCTTGGACTTTACATATAACTGAGGAATACCATGACGCATGGGATAATCCGACCCACAGTTAATACATATAAGGTCATTTTCAATTTGTTTTAAATTATCTGAATAACAAGTGGGACAACGGAGTAAGGACAACAAGTCAATAAAGCTGTTGCGATTCTGTTGAGAAAACCAAACTCTTATCGTATCGAGTAATTTTTGCCGCATTGTTTTTTGAATGACAACATAAGGGGCTGAAATCTGATCATCAGGTGATTGCCAGGCAGCATCAATCTCGGGATTAATTACCTCAAAGTCTATAGAATCATCCCAATAATAACGTACATGAAAAGCAAACGGATGAGACGGAATAAGAGCGCCTGCAATATATGGTTTTGCACGCTCGCTATAAAGCTCAACCAAAGTTTCATCAACAATTGATTTTGGCTTTTTCCTAATCAGAAGTTTACCATGCCGCACGGTAATTTCTAGCCTGTGATCGCGATATGGATTAATACGTTCCATAAAGGCATCTGGAACTTCAATGTAACCTGCTTTAGCTACCCGTTGTAACTCAAGCAAAAACATTTCCGGATCAGTTGAATGTTCAAACACATGAGAAGCAATAACAAAATCAAAAGATTTGTCTTTAAATGGGAGGTTTTCAACAAAACCCAATACAGTAGGACGATCTGATTTAAGTGGCACCCAATGTCGTTCGCGCGTTTCTTCATAAGCATCAAGCAATACATTGGCCCTTGCATAAGGATTGCCGCCAGATCCAACTTCCAAAACTAAAGCTTCTTCCGACACAGGACAATGCAATCGACGCAGTGACCATGCAACTTTTTCCATGCCTAGCTTTTTGAAAAATTGCATTAATACCGATTCTGGCTCACCCACGCATTTTCTCCTCATTCAACTTGACCATTGCCAACCATTTCAGCACCTGCTTCATTCGTGAAACAACATTATGTCCATCATTAATAACACGCTTATACCCATTGGATGCTACAGATAGGCGAAGATTTTCACTCCCAAGATACAATTTAACTTTACTGATTAATTCATCCTTAGTTCTAAAAAAATCTAGCTCTTCACTTTCTACATATAAACTGGCGAGGTCGTCAGAGTATTCTGACAGCATCAATGTTCCTGTGGCAGGAATTTCGAAACAACGTCGGGTGTATGTATCACGATTAAGTTTGGACAGAAAGCACAGCGCTATCTTTGCGCCGCATAATGCCTTGTTATAATCCTCACCCAGAACTGAGTGTACTGGAAACAACGTATTCAGTTCATGTGAATTTTTTAGTTTTGGGTTCCATTCGGGGCCAAAAATCCTCACTTTAAAACCCTGACGCACCAACTCTTCCAGATATTGCATCCGACCATCCTCCTCATAATGCCCAATAAACACCACATCACATTCATACTTGATTTTGTCTTCATTATTGAGACTCACGGGATAATTCCGCTCTGAAACATACCAAGAACGCAACAATTCCACGCGTTTAGCACCGACCTGCAGAAAATCATCAAGATTATGATGGCGATAAGCGAGCATTAAATCATAGTTCGGGACCGCTTTAAAAAAATGCCGCCATAAGGAATAAGGATGGCCTTTTGCAAAAGGATCATCATTATTGTACCCCACCAGTGTTACGTTCGGATTTTGGTTTTTGATTCTTTTCAACGTATCAGCAGTAATATGTGTGCCGCGATAAACAAAAACCATCTCTGGCGCAAACGCTTTTGCTACCAGGATTAAATCGCGATTTATCTTATGGATAATTGGGCCTGTAATAAAACGGTTTTGCAGTTTTTTGTTGAAGGAACCAAGCAGAGTGCTTGATTTAAAGTAATCATTCCAAGCAAATTTCAACACCTCATGCCCCAATATTTTGAATGCATTGAAAACAGTCTGTTCGTGAAGCTCAGAATGCCAATCACCGACAATTAAAATCTTCACTCCACCTTACCCCGATATATATTTCCCACGCTTGGGGTATAACCCAAACGTTTTTTAATCCATCCGATTAAATTGTCCACCCGCTCCGTACCCAAAACAAGAATAGCCACAAACCAAAAGTAAAATAACGGATAACGGCCCAAACCCAATCGAGCCAATGACCAACCATATTTCAAAAATATGGGGCGCGGTTTCTGGGCCTGAATGGCAAGAATGGGATAAGAATAGTTGGCAATATCCTTCAAAATTGGCTTGAAAACAGGTATCTTTCGTTCTATCTCGACACTTCGGGCAATATCGAGCATACCTTGCATAAAATGCACAGAAGACTCAGGCGTTTGCTCCTTTGGCTGAAACTTTCCTTGTTCGGCGGCACTATTACCAAAATCAGGTACTCCACCATTGCGGTAAAGCACGATCACGTCCGGCAAATAAACGGCATTCATATCAGCAAGGATGTTTGCAACCAAGTACAACTGATACAGCAAAGTACCGTCGAAACGCTCTGTAGCCCATTGTAACGCGGCATCCCGATGAATGACCATGCCCGGTATCACCACAGAGCGTCGATAAATAGTGCTGATTGTCTGAGGGCCTGCCGGGAAAAATAACTCTTGATCAAAATAGCGAAAAGTCTGGACTATGTTGTCGGATGAACCTTCAAAAGCTGCATAGCTGCGCAGCAATACACCAATATTTGAATGACGACTAAGCGTTGCGGCAACCTTTGCAAGTGTACCCTCGCACATCAAATCGTCATTACCCATAAACAGGCAATATTCACCTTGAGATTTTTCAATAAGATTCCTTAGATTTTTATCGTAACCCAGGTTATCTGTATTTTCAAAATAGCTTATCAATCCGGGTCGTGCTTTGCTGTATCGGCTGACCACTATCGCTATTTCCTGGCGTTGAGGCGATTGATCTTCACAAATAACAATTTCAAAACTATCAAAATTTTGCGTGATAATGGTATCCAACAATTCAGGCAAAACCGCTGCCCGGTTATACGCTGGAATACATACTGAAATTTTAGGGCGCATATTTAATGACCTATATTTTTCATGGCAATGCCCAACATAAGCAGTGCATAAAGCCTCGCACCATTGGCGCGACCTTGTTGTAAACCTATAATCAACCGTTTAATTTCATCACGGCTAATGCAATCAGGTAGATACGACGCATAGTTTCTTACCATGGAGCATTTATCCGCTCTCATCCAGTCGTCCAGTGGGATAGAAAAACCTTGTTTACGCCGGGTATCCAACTGGGGAGGCAATAAACGCTGACCAAGAATTCGTTCAACCCGACGTGTTTCAGCACCCTGAACCTTCCAATTACTGGGGATTTTTGAGAATGCAAATTCTACCAAGCGGTAATCCAGAAAAGGAGTGCGTGCTTCCAGACTATTAGCCATGCTAGCTCTATCAACCTTCATCAAAAAATCATCCGGCAATATACTGCCAAAATGTGAGCGCGTCATGCAATCCACGGCATCCTTTCCAGTATTAAATAAGTTTAACAACCTGAGTTCCGGCTCTTTCAATTGATCGCCAAGATGAGACACATAATCCTGATGGATTATCCGTTTGCGTAAGGCAACGTCGAAATAAGGCGTGCCCCAAATTTGCTGCTGTAATGCACCACCACGCAATGATGTTAGAAAATTTCGACCCTTGACCCCAGCAGGTAACAACCCGATTAGTTGACTAACACCGTTCAGTAACAAGTACGGGATATATCCTAAGCGTTGTTGCAGGGTAAGGGCTAGTAAGTATTCTGAATATCCGCCAAACAATTCGTCCCCGCCATCACCACCCAAAACTACCGTAACGTGTTGGCGCGTCAACTTTGAAATTAAATAAGAAGGAATCAGGGAAGAATCAGCCAGCGGCTCATCAATGAAAGGAGCGATTTCTTCAAGGTTATCCAAGGAAGGCATCGATAATTCCAAAACGTGATGATCCGTGGACAGATAATCTGCTACGCACTTTGCATAGGAAGCCTCATCTAATTTGCTACCCGGCAAAGATAGCGTAAACGTTTTGATTGGCAATGGTGATTGCCTCGCGGCGATGGCGGCAATGAGGCTTGAATCTAGGCCGCCGCTTAATAATACCCCCAGTGGCACATCACTTACCATTCGTAGAGCGACCGCCTCATTTAACAGAGCCTCTGCTTCATCTGCCAATTGCTCACCGCTCATATTCGGATCTGGCTGATTAACAGGCAATTGCCAGTATCGCCAAATATTCAGGTCAAAGGTGTTTAAATTTAATCGCCCGGCATGAGCGGGAGGAAGCTTTTTAACACCTTCTACAAAACAATTTTCACCAGGGATATAGCCAAGTGCCAGATAATAATTGAGCGCAATTAAGGAAACATCACCAATGTGCGATATTGCTTTTAGTTCAGAGGCAAACTCAAAATTCTTATGATCGTAAAAATAATAAAACGGTTTTTTTCCAGCCCGGTCGCGTGCAAAAAATAAGCTGGGGGGATTATTCTGATTACCATGATCATAGATCACAAAAGCAAACATGCCATTGAAGCGATTGAGGCAAGATTCGCCCCATGCTTGGTAAGCAATCAATATGACTTCAGTATCGCTATCGCTACGAAAGCGAAATCCTAACTGCTGTAACTCATTTCTAAGCGTCCGGAAATTATAAACCTCACCGTTAAACACAATAACATAACGACCGTCTTCACTAAGCATCGGCTGACGCCCTGCAGTTGAGAGATCGATGATTGCAAGCCTTCTATGCCCTAATGCCACTTGAGCATTAGAACTCATCCACAAACCTGCATCATCGGGGCCGCGATGGGAAAGTCTATCTCGAAGATTTAAAAATGCACCCTCATCAATCTGACAATTTAGTTGTGCTCTACCAGCAATGCCGCACATTCTAATAAGCTCTTAATTTAGCGAATAAATCTGAAAATCGACGTAGCCACGTATGATCTCTTAATGCACGCAGAACCTCTGGCCGATTATAGGCGAGGATACACACGCTTATTTTAATAGTATTCTGTCTCACTAAATAATCACCACAACAAAAAAAGATAACACTTATAACCTCACGAAATCGACAAAAATGAGCGTTATTATAACAAATGAACTATATCAGTCGATTTTAACCCAGCTTGATGGAACGATGTCTGACGTATCAAAATCAGATAAAACCCACTTATTTGGCGCAATCACAATTTTATCAATCGATGGATTAAGCCAAGCACCCCACCAACTAAACGAACTATTTGCAATAATGTGATGCTTGCACAAACTCATCAAACGCATGTCATTATAACTTTCAACACCTTTGTTGTGATCGATATAATGACAAGGGTACTCAATGAGCAAGTTTTCTCGAACCCAAGACATATCATCAGAAAAAATATAGAATACTGGATTAACTACTCGATCAGAAATGTAGCTAATCGCACGACGATAGTAATCCAGAGAACACAGGCCATGAAAAGCCAATGAGGATGAGTTAGCTAAATAATCCCCCCTGCGCACATGCAAACTTATCGCCACATTATTACTAATCTGCTCTGCCAATGCGGCATTAAGACCTATAGATGGCAACCTAAACGAAAAATCTTTACGAATAATTTCTTGATAATCGTTGAAATAGTGCTCTGTCTGCCAATTGCCCATCAAATAACAATAATTAGGTATTTCATTAATTTGATGCCAAGAGCTGAATTGCGTATCTACAACCATCCGTTTACCCCTAAAACGCCTTAACTGCGAACGATATAATTTCTTCCTGATTGGTGAATAAGATCGCCAGCCCAATACGTCTTTGAGCACTGAATTGCCAGCAAGTTGGGTATTAATATTAAATACACGATTCAGCTCATAACCATTATGTAAGGCATATCCCTTAAAATCCTGAATATCTAAATACAATGGCACGTTTCTTTTAAGAGAAAACGCTCTGCTCGCTGCATACTGAAACATTTGGTTACCAAGACCGCCGATAAGATGGGAGATTATCATTTATTTAAAATTCGCCTTATAGAATTGTTAGCAATAACTAACATCTTTCAATAACAAAAACTGAGTTAACCATATTGTGCTTCTCTACTGCGATTAGATTAATTGATCAAAATTAATAGCTATCCCATCCTAACTACTCTATTGGCGTCCCTAGCTAGCCATTCATTCAGAACAAAATATTGAAAAAATCATTTAAATGGCAATATAAACCCTTCAAGCTAAGCTCATCGAAATCCAGCATATGATAATTAGGCTAAAGTTGGATAAATATACTTGATAGCCAATACTCAAAAGGAATAATAATTAATGTTAGCAGGGAGGGTTTTTTAATGCCCGTAATTACTGTTTTATAAAAGTAAAAAGACCAAGAGCATATCTTTCCTTGCCTACCAAGATTAAAACTTCAGTTGTAACATCCATTTCAACAATCCCATTCTCATAAGTAAACAATGTGAATCCACTTAATAAAAGCTGATTAGTTCCGGCAATATTTACAATAGTTGTTGGGTCGAATACATGTTGCGCATTAAATTCAACCCTTTCAATTCCAACTGGAACTGAAAGATAAAGCACTCCCCCTGTGCGTAAAATACGCGCCATATTGCAAATGCCTAATTCATAGCCTTTTGGATCAAGCGGGTCACCATAACGACCCAAGCCAAAATGCTCAAGGGCATGTAGGCATGACAATGAATCGCAGTAATCTACAATTTCAACGGGATGCATAAGATCTGCCTGAGTATAAGTAACCCCTGGAATGCTAGTGGTTATAGAGCGAATATCAAAAACTTCAATATCTCTAAAGCTTGCGACATGAGCGACAAAGCCATCAACACGAGAACCAATATCAACATGTTTTTCGGGATTGGCGGCAAATACTTTTCTAGCCATCAGTAAATCCTGCCAAAAATATTCACTTTTTATTGCGCCACCCTCCTCAAACCAGTCATGTAGACAGGGAACCAACTCCAAACGGCCATTGTAAAGACCTCGAAAATACAAAAAATCTCTAATATATTTAGTGACACCACGGAGTGAATGCAACGTTTTAATTAGATCAATACCAAACTGTGCACTGAGAAACCAATGGATACGAAGTAATTTGGCTCGAAAGTTCATGACAGCATCTTTGAAAGACAGGGTAAATCGAGAGTGGGAGCATCCATCAAATTTTTTTTATACTTTAATCTAAACATGTTTTTTTTTATTTGTTACAAGTAATACCATCCAAAGAAAATATGCTATTGCAAACAAAACTCCAGCACAAACAGCGCCAATTATCCCATAAAAATATACCCCAACAAAATTAAGCGTTAGACCAAATATAGCGGTTATAATTTTTGGCGCAATCATTTCACGAGTTTTCATTTGCGCTAACAAGTTGGAGGCTAAAGACTGCCCAGATGCAAACACCCCCCCTGAAACCATAATCCACGGCAACAAATAAGATATGCTACGATATTCTTTAGCCACAAAAATATCAAATACTATAGGGTGTAATAACATAGCCAATATAAATGTGATTCCTGTTAAGCCTAAGCTTAGCCCAGTTAATTGCCAACTTAATTTACTTACATCGGCATTACGATCGTTATCGCTAGCATCACCCGCTCTTTGATAAAGAATTGGCACCATAAATTGCATAGCCATGCCAGTTAGTAATGAAATCGGGTAATACCCCAATTGGTAGAGCACTGCATAACTACCAACTTCACTGGTTGAAGCAAAAATTTGTAGCGCCCAACGGTCGGACGCCAGTTGTAGCCAAGTAAAGACGCCAAAAATTCCGATAGGCCAAGAAAACTGCCATATTTCATCCGGCCAAGCTCTTTTATTTTTACTGAAGCGACTATTGCGAATGATCTGTTGAAAGAAAAAAGTCTGTGAGGCAAGAATCAGTAAAGCAGCTATTGCATAACCTATCATTGCTACAGAGCTATCCATTCCTAACCATAATACCAATCCACCAGCAACTAAGGATCTTAATAGTGGATCTATCCCCTGATGTATCGCAACAATAGATCGTTGCCGCGCAGCCATTTGAATACCACTAAGATTGGCACTATACCCATTTAAAATAGCGAAGGCCAAGGCGCTTAAAGTAATAGCGATCCACTGATTTTGGCCTGATAGAACAAGACCAGCAACAGCAAATATAGCAAGCAGAAAAATTATTAAAGTGGCATATAACACCAATTTCTTTACTGCTTTTAAATATCCAGCAATATCGTCATGTTCAAGTGCTGATGAATAAAACCGCATTATGCCGCCACCTAGTGGACCAAGTATAATTTGGTTGATCAAAGTGGCAATAGTCATACCTAGTGCAAGCTCACCGTAAGCATCTGGGGAAAGCAATTCAGTCAGCAGTCTCACGCCCGCCAAAGAACCAACTACCATTAATGCTTGACCAAAGACAATCCAACTTCCTTCTTTGAACAGCCTGCGTGTACGTTCTGTTTTAAGCATTATTGAGCAAAATTATTTTGAAATAAGAAAAAAAGAGTGTGGCCCCTAATATTATGAAAATGTGGAACTTTCTTGAAACACATATCGCCATTACTAGATGAATTATTCCCTGTAATATAACTGTGATGTCATATATAAGTATCAATAAGGTCAGAGTCGATCGATTTACGTAACGCGCTGTTAACCTTGGCTTTAAATTTTATATTTAGTAACAAAGCGAAACTCTAATTATGGATATTTGGGTAGCTCTTTACCCAACTCTAGCAGTGGATACAAATCTTTTAAACGCTTATTAATAGTATTTAAGATTCCATATAAAATACTCACAGACTCCAAATCGACATTCAAATGAGCTACATTTTTATCTGGATCGTCTGGATAATCATGGGTAAATTTGTTGCGAATATGTCTAATTACCTGCCAATCTTCAACGCTATTAATAAATCCAAGTTTTTCTGATCTATGTCCTGTACTTGCTCATCAGATAGGTTTACATAATTTTTATCAGTTAAGGGCATGAATGTGCAAATAGACTGCATTGCATGGAAAAGATGATAAAAATGTCGCATACATTCACGCTAGGCATCTTGCAACATCAACAGGGATTTATCATTACTCATAGCTGAATACCTGTTTCCTTGGCGATGCTAAAAATGGGCTGCATGGAGTGACGCGCAGGGTAATTAACTAACACATCTATTTTCTGTTCGCCTAGTTTCATTTGTAGTTTCGTCACAAAAGCGAGCTCTGCGCGGACTATCATATTGACATCTGATAGATTTGTTTCAATGAGCAAATCAATATCTCCGCCACGCTGGTTGTCGTCTACCCGCGACCCGAACAACCAAACACTTGCCTCAGTACCAAATGTTTCGGCAACTGTAGTGCGTATGACATATTGCTGATCTGGGCTTAGTCTTATTTATTATGTCGTAAGTATTTTGCTTTATGTGTCACTTAAATATTAAAAGGCGATGACTTATAGCGTTGCCGTGTAGTCGCAACCGTTGTCGTATGATAAGGGCAGTCAGTTTTTTTATCATTCAAAAAATCTTTAATAACAAAAATCATTCATCAGAAATCATAGCCCTACGCTATCTCGCATTGAAATATAACGAATCTTTATGGTTTTAAAAATACTTTCTAATGTTTTCTTTGCTGCGTAAACAGTATTTAACGCTTCTGCTGCTTGTTCTGACTCATCTTCATATTGATGAGCAATGTTATTTCTGATTTTTCTAAGTTCTAACCAAGTATTTTTATCTTCTAATAATCCAAGCTGTTCAAGTCTATTAAGCGTATCAATAAATGGCTTAGACTTGGGATTTTCTTCTTCTAAAAACTCTAGCATCAAAATAAATAGTTTCTCGCCCATTGCATCTTGTAGTTTTGCAAATCGAAACAAAAATTGATCTATATGTTCAACTTCATCATCAGAAAGCTGCTGATATCGACTTATATCTAAGGGCATAAATAATGCCATTTTTGTATATGCATGACTCATTCTTTGCACATGCTTATCGCATTCAGCAATAAGTTTTTCCATTCTTAAGTTAATCATAAGTGTATTCCATGCAGTATGGCTTGTTGTTCAATAGCTCGGCTTTCATTTTCAGCAAACACCACATCAACTTTCTGCTCACCTATTTTTTGCTCAAGTAGCAATAGAAACTTAATTTTGTGCTTTAAATCTTTGCCAGTCTCGGCTTTGATATATAAATCAATGTCGCCACCTTTTTTTGTATCATCAGTACGACTACCAAACAAAAACACCTGTGTTTTTGCTCCAAAAACGTCACAGGCTGATTGCTTAATAGTATTGGATTCAAAGTCAGTTAAGCGCATTTTTATTATAAAAAAACAATTGCTTCAATAAAGACCATCTTTAAATATTTGGTAGGTATTGGCAATGCCATCTTTTAACGAGGTACTGGCTCGCCAACCCAAGGCACTCATTTTACTGACATCTAAAACCTTGCGCATAGTGCCGTCAGGTTTAGACGTATCTTGAATGAACTGGCCTTTATAGCCGACTACTTCAGCTATGATTTCGGCTAATTCCCGTATACTCAGATCGTTACCCGCTCCTACGTTGATGACCGGAGATTGCTCTGGATGCGTTAACTCATTATAACGTTCATCATTTAAGGTAACTAAAAACACCAAGGCATTTGCCAAATCATCTACATACAAGAACTCACGCTTAGGTGTACCACTACCCCATAACACTACTTCTTTAGCATCGGCTATTTTTGCTTCATGCATTTTACGTATTAAAGCCGGCAAGACATGGGAACTACTAAGATCATAGTTATCACCTGGGCCATATAAATTAGTCGGCATAGCGGCCAACCATTTTGTGCCATATTGACGATTGTAAGACCAACACATT
>Ga0214200_1000469_pt1 | contig 11155 bp, 6 predicted proteins | sample TroBogEpilimnion_7_FD_153038 | JGI IMG/M metagenome (GOLD analysis project Ga0214200, IMG submission 153038) | Freshwater microbial communities from Trout Bog Lake, WI - 23OCT2008 epilimnion | ecosystem: Environmental > Aquatic > Freshwater > Lake > Epilimnion/Euphotic zone | place: Trout Bog... | reverse complement strand
ATAAGAGGCTTGTACCACGGGCGCGACATTGCGATAGGTCACATAAGCCGTGGCGTTGCCTTTTTGATCGGGTGTATTAAACCCAAATATAACCGACAGGTCTTTGGTTTGACCTGTACGGACTGAGGATGGTGGCAGTTGATAATTATGAGCCGTTACCGCGTCATCCACACCGTCCGGGTTGGTGTTGTGATGATCATAAAAGCTGTAATTGGCACTGGCTTTTACCCCTTCAAAGTTTTTGATCAACTTAAAGTTGACGACGCCAGCGACCGCATCCGCACCGTAGACCGAGGATGCGCCACCGGTGAGCAACTCAACGCGCTCAATCATTTCGCTGGGAATTTGGTTTAAGTCGGCAGCGCCACCACCACCGGCATCGCCAGGACCTAAACGCCGTCCGTCGACGAGAACTAAGTTACGGTTGGAACCTAAGCCACGTAAGTTGACGTTGGCAGTGCCGTTCGCGCCGTTTGATATATTCGACCCTTAGGAGGCGAATACTTGCGGCAGGGTGTTCAGCATATCCTCCACACGGGTTAATCCGGTGGTTTGCAGTTCGTCGTTGGTCACACCAATAACCGGACTGGAGGATGTGTCATTGGGCACGGCAATGCGTGAACCGGTCACAACCACATCGGTCATGGCAGATTCTGCCGGTTTTGTCGATGGTGCCGACTGGCTGAAACCCACTAAGGGCATCATAGCGCCGCCCAGCAATGACAGACGGATGGCATTGCGTAAAGTCAACTTGTTCGATTGCATACTAAAGACTCCCCTTGAAAACAGCGCTCTGAAAATCCGCGCCATAGTAGTCTGAATGCAACAATAAATCTGTCAACTTATGTCAAGAAATGTCAATATTTTGTCAAGAATGTGGTGCGGATTGCGCATTTATGCAACTGCCGTAATAGCATTTACAGGTTTTTACAATCGAACTGACGCCGTTATGGCTAGCGTAGGCCTTAAGACTAGCGCTTGGCGCGCGCTATCTGCCCACATAGATAGGTCCAGACCGCGTGAGAGGCCACATTCGAGGTCAGTTCCGCCCAATCATAGGCTGGTGCCACCTCAGTTAAGTCCATACCCACAAAGGGCAATACGGCCAACTCTTCTAATAAACCCAGCAACTGCTGACTGGTCAATCCGCCCGGCTCCGGTGTACCCGTACCCGGTGCAAATGCCGGGTCTAAGCAGTCGATGTCGACGGTCAGGTAAACTGGCCGTTGACCGATTTTGGCTTGCATGGTCTTAACCATCTCCTGCCATTGGGTTTGTTTATCCACACCCCGCATGGCCCGCGCTGAGTACATTAAACCGCCGCGATCTTCAATAAAGCGGGTGGTGGCCACCTCCGCCGCCGAGCGGATGCCAATCTGCACCGTGTGAGCGGCACTGATGAGGCCCTCATTGACGGCTTCATAAACCCATGTGCCATGTCCCGATGGTTCGCTAAAGTGCGTTGACCAGGTATCGCAGTGCGCATCAAAATGCACCAACGCCAGCGGCTCGTTCAGTTGCTCCCGATAAGCGCGGAGTAGCGGTAAGGTAATGGAATGATCACCGCCTAACCACACCATATGATGCTGTTTGATTAACTCACGCGCTTGCGGAATCAAGGCTTCTCGCATGCGCTCCAAACTCGTATTGGGTAAGGTTAAATCGCCAATATCAGCGAGCTCCGCCACGGGCGAGCACTCAAAATGCGGATGGATCCCATCACAGAGCATATGACTGGCCTGTCGAATGGCAGCCGGTCCCATGCGCGCACCCGGGCGATGGGTGGTAGAACCGTCCCAGGCAATACCCGCTACCCAAAAGCGCGTGTTTTGAGCCAACGCCGGGTTGGGTGCTTTTAAAAATCCACTGTGCGTGGTGGAGGTTTGGTAGGCATAGGTTAAATCAGCCATGGAATCATTCCTCGTTTACCGCTAACTTCTGTGTCAACTGTGTCGCATGTTTAAGCCCATCGGCGACGCGCTCAGCGTCGGTTAAGACCCTGAGTAAGTTACCGCCCGCCAACTTAGCCAGATCCTGATCACTATAACCACGCGCCGCTAATAATTTCAGTAAGGCCGGATACCGATCGACGGCTTCGAGTCCTTTAGGCGTCTCATCAATGCCGTCAAAATCCGAGCCCAACCCCACATGATCGATACCCGCCACTTGGCGGATATGATCGATATGGTCAGCCACAACCTCAATGGTCACCTCAGGTTTTGGGTGTGCCTTATCCCAAGCCGCAAGCGCCACTTTAGCCTTCTCGGGCTGACCGATATAGATACCACCATACGGGGGATGGTTGAGTCTGGCCATCTCCGCGTCGCGTTCGGCCGCCCAGACGCGCCGCGTTTCGGACACATAGTTGGTGAAGAAATTTACCATCACCACGCCGTTGTTTTGCGCGAGCTTTTTAAGCACGTCATCCGACACATTGCGTGGGTGGGCATTAATCGCGCGTGCCGATGAATGCGAGAACATCACCGGCGCTTGTGTCACGTTAAGTGCCGCCAGCATTGTCTCTTCCGAGACATGCGATAAGTCAACCAACATACCAAGTCGGTTCATCTCGCGCACCACGCGTTCACCGTCTGGGGTGAGACCATGTACTTTGGGCGTATCGGTGGCAGAGTCAGCCCACGGCACATTAGTCGTGTGTGTGAGGGTCATGTAGCGCACGCCTAAGTCATAGTACTGGCGTAAGACCGCGGCGGACTCGTTGATTTGATGACCGCCTTCGACACCAATTAGTGATGCGATCTTATGGTTGCGATGAATGCGGCGAATATCCGCCGCGGTTAACGCCAGCTCAAAATTGGCAGAATAGGCCTCCGTCATGCGCTTAACGATATCAATCTGCTCCAACGTCATTTGCACCGCCGCCGCACCTTGTACGCTCACGGGTATCCACACCGACCAGAACTGCGCCCCAACTCGACCCGCTTTTAAGCGGGGGATGTCAGTCATTAAATCCATTGAGCCATCGGGTTTTTGATGGTTTTGCTCAAGCTGAGCGGCGCTTACATCACCGCCGAATTTTTTACGGATTTCCCACGGCAAGTCATTGTGTCCATCAATCAATGGAGTGGTGTCTAAGATTTTATCAATGCGCGCATCGAGTGATGGTGCCGCCTGGCTACTTAACGCGGTTAGCAGCACACCCACACTCAGCGTGACTGTCAGGGTTGCTCGCTTTACTACCAATGCTGCCTTCATGGTGCGCTCCTTATGCTGACCAAGGGGTGTTAAACAGGTCTCAGTGTAACGGTTTTTCAGCCCAGCTTCAGGTTTTATAGCGGCTAATGATATCGACTAGGTGTTCGGTGTCTGCATCGCTAATGTTGAGGTGCGTGACAAAGCGAATGAGTCGCGGCCCCATGCGCACCGCGCGCACACCCGCCGCCTGCAACGCCTTAAGATAGGCCTCGCCATCGCATGCCTCGGTCAGCTCAAAAATGACGATATTGGTCTCCACGGGCAAGACGTGTTTGACATAAGGCAAGCGCGCCAACGTGGTACCTAAGTGTTTGGCACGGGCATGATCTTGGCTTAAGCGCTCAATATGATGCTCTAAGACATACAGACCCGCGGCGGCGATCACGCCTGCCTGGCGCATGCCGCCGCCCATGACTTTGCGCACGCGGTGGGCCTTTTGAATAAACTCACGACTCCCCAGTAACAGCGATCCGACCGGTGCGCCGAGACCTTTGGACAAGCAGATGGAGATGGAATCAAACAACTGCCCAAAGACGGCTGGTTTAACCTGCGTCGCGACGATGGCGTTAAATAAGCGCGCACCATCTAAGTGTAAGCCTAGGCCATTGGCACGGCAGACGGCTTGGATTTTCTCAATCTCAGGCAGCTGCCAACACGCACCACCGCCTTTGTTAACGGTATTTTCAATCGCCACGAGGCGTGTCCAAGGGTGGTGAGCGTCGTGGCGCGCATTGATGTTCGCACTCAGGTCAGTGGCACTAAATCGACCTCGGTCACCCTCCAACAAGCGCACAGAACAACCGGAGTGAAAGGCCGTGCCACCGCCTTCATATAAATAGATATGAGCCAGGCGATCACACACAATCTCATCGGCCGGTTGGGTGTGTACTTTGATGGCGATTTGATTGGTCATGGTCCCGGTTGGGCAAAATAGCGCACTCTCCATGCCAAACATCGTGGCGGCGCGCTGCTGCAACTCATTGACCGTCGGATCCTCGCCAAAAACATCGTCGCCCAACTGAGCCGCGTGCATCGCGGCGCGCATGGCTTCGGTAGGTTGCGTGACCGTATCACTGCGTACATCAATCATAGAGCCTCAACTTAAAGTTATGTTGGTTGGTACCCAAGTTTACCCGAAGGCACGCCATGGGCTCTATGCGCCACAAGCAAAATACTGCCGCTTGACGACCAATAAAAAACCGCTGCCCGCAGGGTCTTATTGGTGCGCTGGCGTACTTGCTTCGGGCCCAGGCGCCACCAAGCCGCCGCCTAAGGCCTTGATGAAGGCGACGTGGGCCTGCAGTAAGCGGCTTTGTGCAGTAATCCGCGCGGTTTGCGCCGACAGTTGGGTGCTCTCGGCCACCACCACATTGAGATAACTCACCGTACCGGCGCGGTACTGGTTGTTGGTGGCCGTTAAGGTTTCGGTCGACGCTTGCGCCGCTTGTTCGTCGGCGCTTAACTCGGCGCTTAATCCGGACAGCGCTACCAATTGATCTTCCACATCCTGAAATGCGCTCAACACCGTCTGCCGATAGTTGGCCACGGCACCACGGTAATTGGCGCGGGCAGAGAGTAAATTTGCCTCGTGGGTGCCTGAATCTAGTAGAGAAAACGCCGCTTGCGGCCCTAAGCTCCATAACTTGTGTGGGGCAGATTGTAGGTTCTGCCAAGCATTGGCCTGATAGCCACTGGTGCCCGTGAGGGTTATGGTCGGAAAAAACGCCGTGATGGCCACCCCAATGGCGTAGTTCGCCGCCGCCACTTTGCGTTCACTGGCGGCGATATCGGGTCGGCGCTGTAATACCGTCGAGGGCACCGCCTGCGGCAGCGCTGGCAGTGTCGGCATACTGACGCGCTCAGGTAATGAAAAGTTCTCGGGCAGCTCACCCACCAACACCGCGATGGCGTGCTCCAGCTGCGAGCGCGTGATATTGAGATCCGCCAGTTGCGCTTGCGTGTTCGCCAACTGTGACTGCGCTTGTGTCACATCGGTACGCTGGGCGACCCCCGCTTTATAGCGGTTTTCAGTGATGTCCAAGGAGCGTTGATAAGCCGTCAGGGTGGTGCGTAGCAAGGCCCGCTGTTGATCGTTTTGTGCCAACTGAATATACGTCTGAGCCAAGGTTGCTTGCAACGACAGCTGCGCATTCTGCAAGGTATAACGCGCACTTTGTACAGTCGCATGGGTTTCATATAAGCCTTGGCGCACCTGGCCCCACAAATCGACCTCCCAGCTCGAACTGGCGGTCAATCGATCCGTCGTATAAGTCGACGCAATCACATTGGTACCAGGCGTCACCCCGGCCGGTGAGCTGCGGGCACGCGAGTTGCTGGCGTTAACAGTCGCCGTGGGTAAGAGCGCCAAGCCTGCCTGCACCAACAGCGCGTGTGACGCATCATAGGTCGCCTGTGCAGCCAATAAGGTGTTATTGGCTTTAGCGGCTCGAGCTTCAAGCGCATTGAGTGTTGTATCGTTGTATAAACTCCACCAGTCGCCCTTGGGCACGTCATCCATTGGCGTGGCCTGCGACCAGATTTCTTTAAAGGCTTTAGGCAACTCGACCTTGGGGCGCTCGTAACGTGGGCCGATGGCACACGCCGACACCACGGCCATCATACTGAGACTCAGAGCAAGGCGTTGACTTCTCACGCGAACTCCACGGTGGATTGAGGTTGGCGAAATGCGCGCCAGCGATGGCGCAAACGATCTACATATAAGTGCACCACGGGGGTGGTGTATAAGGTCAACACCTGCGACACCATGAGGCCACCGACAATGGCAATACCCAAGGGCTGGCGCAGCTCGGTGCCATCACCATGTGATAAGGCCAAGGGTAACGCGCCGGCGATCGCAGCCACCGTGGTCATGAGAATCGGTCTAAATCTCAGCAAACAAGCCTGATGGATCGCCGCACGCGGGGTTAATCCCTGCTCGCGCTCTAAGGTGATCGCGACGTCAACCATCATAATGGCGTTTTTCTTAACCAGGCCAATTAATAAAATAACGCCAATGAGGGCAATCATGGTGAAGTCGACTCTGAGCGCCAACAACGCAATCAATGCACCCAAGCCGGCCGATGGCAAGGTGGATAAAATGGTAATGGGCAGTAAACGACTCTCATACAAAATTCCCAGCACCACATACATGGCGACAATCGCGGCTAAAATCAACAATGGGGTGGAGTTTTGTGAACTCGTGAAGAGTTTGGCGTTGCCTTGAAAACTACCATGCACGGACGCGGGTAAGCCGATTTTAGCCACCGCACGTTCAATCGCCGTTGTGGCCACCGACATCGACACACCGTCGCTTAAATTATACGAGATGGTGGTGGCCGCGAATTGCCCCTGATGATTGACCGACAACGCGGCATTAGCGGGCCCAAAATGGGCAATTGCCGCCAACGGCACCTGCACACCTTTAGGTCCCGGCACATACACCGAGTTTAATGTGTCTGGGTTGGTTAAAAACCGCTGATCCGCCTCGAGAATCACATAATACTGATTGAGGGGATTATAAATCGTTGAGATCGGTCGCTGCCCAAACCAGTCGTACAGGGTGGTATCAATTGCTTGCATGGTGAGCCCCAAGCGGGATGCGGCATCGCGGTCAATCGTGATGTAGGTATCGAGACCTTTGTCTTGTTGATCGGTATTGACGTCAGAGATTTCTGGCACATCCGCGAGGGCAAAGCGCACTTTGGGAGCCCATTGGTTGAGCTCGGCGAGCGAGTCTGCTTGCAAGGTGTACTGAAACTGCGCATTCGATGAGCGCCCACCGGCCCGAATGTCCTGGGCACTTTGTAAAAACAACGAGCAACCCGGTTCATGGGATAAGGGTTTGCGTAGGCGGTTGATGACGTCGTCGGCACTCGCGCCATGCCGTTGATTGACCGGCTTTAACACCACAAAAACAAAGCCAGAGTTTTTTTGACCACCGCCCGTAAATGCCACCACATTATCGACGGCCGGATCCTGTCGAATGATTTCAGTGAGGTGTTCAATTTTCTCTTTCATGGCCAAGAACGACAGACTCTGATCACCCTGCACACCGCCGACCAGCCGACCCGTATCCTGATTGGGTAAAAACCCCTTAGGGATCACAATATACAAAAAGACATTTAAGGCGACCGTGAGTAAGAGCCCGACGCCAACCAGGCGACTGTGATCTAAGGCCCAGTTCAAGGTACGACTGTAGTCATTTTTGAGGGTCGCAAAAAACTCCGCCATCCAACGCTGAATTCGACCCAGCTTCACCGCCTGTTGATGGCGTAACAACTTCGACGCCAACATGGGTGTTGCGGTCAACGAGATCACCAGGGAGACCAATATCGCTGTGGCCAAGGTGATCGCAAACTCACGAAACAACCGCCCCATGATTCCGGGTAGAAACAAAATGGGTATAAATACCGCACACAGTGACAGACTCATCGCGAGCACGGTAAAGCTGACCTCTTTCGCACCCAACAGTGCCGCTTTAATCGGTCTCATGCCCGCTTCAATATGGCGCATGGTGTTTTCAATCACCACCACCGCGTCGTCGACCACAAAGCCCGTTGCGACCGTTAACGACATCAGTGAGAGAATATCGAGGCTAAAATTACAAAAATACATGGCCACAGCCGTGCCCAAGAGCGATACTGGCACGACAACCACCGACACAATAGAGGCGTGCCAATCACCCAAAAATAAGAACGTCACCGCCACCACCAGTAGAATGGCAATGAACATGGTTCTCTCCACCTCAAACAGACTGGCTTTGATGGTGGTGGTGCGATCGAGCACCACATTGAGATCCACGGTGGCAGGAACAACGGCTCTTAACTGCGGCATGAGTCTTTGGATACGCTCTACCGTCGCCACCACATTGGCATTGGGTTGACGATTGATTTGCAAAATAATCGCCGGCTGGCCATTGGCAATACCGGAGTTACGGGTGTCTTGTACCGAGTCGACCACGCTCGCCACATCGGCTAAGTGGATGGCGTTGCCGTTTTTATAGCTAATGACGGTCGGCGCATACTCTTCTGCCCGATGCGCCTGATCGTTCGCGAGCACCTGCCAATGGTGTTGGTCGTCCTCAATGAACCCTTTGGGACGATCGGCATTCATGGCAATGACCGCCTGGCGCACCTGCTCCATCGATATGCCCTTAGCCGCGAGGGCGATGGGATCCATTTCGACGCGCACGGCGGGCAATGAGCCGCCACCCACGGTTACCTGTCCCACCCCTTCGACTTGCGAAATTTTTTGCGCCACCACCGTAGAGGCGATATCATAAATTTCGGACAGCGGATGGGTTTGACTGGTCATCGTCACAATCATGATGGGCGCATCTGCCGGGTTGACCTTGCGCCAATTGGGATTGGTGGGCAAACCTGAGGGCAAGAGCGCGCGGGCAGCATTGATGGCGGCCTGCACATCGCGGGCGGCGCCGTCAATATTGCGATTTAAATCAAACTGCAGATTGATGCGGGTTTGACCAAGACCACTGCTCGAGGTGAGTTCATCGACCCCCGCAATTTGTCCTAAGGAGCGCTCGAGCGGTGTGGCCACGGTCGTGGCCATGGTCTCAGGCGCAGCCCCTGGCAACGAGGCTTGTACCATCACCACCGGAAAATCGATGGTGGGTAATGCCGAGACGGGTAAATTTAAAAACGCCACCACCCCACTCAAGGCCAAACCAATGGTAAGCAAAGCCGTGGCCACGGGGCGTTTTATAAACGGTGCTGACAGACTGAGCCAACGTGAGCGGCTCAGTTGCTCTGACTCGATCGGTGGTAAAGTCGGATGGTCACTCATAACAGTGCCTCATCCTCCATCACCGGTGTATCCCAACGCTTGGCGAATCGATCAAACCACAAATAAATCACCGGTGTGGTGTACAAGGTCAACACCTGGCTCACCAACAACCCACCCACCATCGTAATACCCAAGGGATGCCGTAACTCGGAACCCACGCCACTGCCCAGCATGAGCGGTAAAGCGCCCGCGAGCGCGGCCACCGTGGTCATCAAAATCGGTCGTAACCGCAATAAGCACGCGCTATAAATCGCCTCTTCTGGCGACTTACCTTCCTCCCGCTCGGCCACCAAGGCGAAGTCAATCATCATAATGGCGTTTTTCTTGACGATGCCAATCAATAAGACTATGCCGATAATGCCAATGATACCCAGGGGCGTTTGACTGAGCAGCAACGCTAAGAGTGCGCCGATGCCCGCCGATGGTAAGGTGGATAAGATGGTGATCGGATGGATATAGCTCTCATAGAGCACACCCAAGACAATATACATGGTGATAATCGCCGCCAACAACAGCCAGACGGTGCTCGATAGTGAGCCCTCGAACGCTAACGCGGCACCTTGAAAACTCGTCGCTACCGACAAGGGCAAGTGAATTTCTGCTTCGCTTTGCCGGATCGCTTTAACCGCGGCCTCCAAGGATGAGTGCGCCGCGACATTAAACGAGATGGTCGTGGCCGGAAATTGCCCCAAATGGCTGGTGGCTAGGTTGGTGTTTTTTTGTTCGACCCGCGCCACAGAAGTTAATGGCACGGGGCCTGCCGTACCCGCGACATACAAGCGATTAAGCTCACCCGGTCCTACGCTGCGGTCATGACTGGCTTCTAACACCACGCGGTAGGTATTGGCTTGGGTGAAAATAGTGGAGATCAAACGCTGCCCAAATGCATCGTATAATGCGGCATCAATCGCCGCCGGCGTAACTCCTAAGCGACTGGCGTTGGCGCGGTCAATGTTGACATAGAGTTGCAAGCCCTCGTCTTGTAAATCCGTCGCCACATCCTCCAAGGCCGGTTGTTCCTTCAGTGCACTCATGAGCGCCTTGGTCCACTGGGCTAACTCAGCGGCATTGGGGCTTTCGAGGGTAAATTGATATTGCGTGCGAGCGACCCGATCTTCAATGGTGAGATCCTGCACCGGTTGCAGATACAAGGTGATGCCAGGCACATGGGCCGCACGCTCTTTGATACGCGTCATGATGCGCGTGATGTCATGTTCGCGTTGATCCCGTGGTTTGAGCTCAATCTGCATACGCCCTGAATTGAGTGTGGTGTTAACCCCGTCTACCCCAATAAAGCTGGAAATGTTCTCAACGGCCGGATCCGTCAGCACCGCTTCCGCCAAGGCGCGCTGCCGCTCAGCCATACCCGTAAAACTGATCGATTGCGGTGCTTGGGTAATACCCTGTAACGTGCCCGTGTCTTGCAAGGGGAAAAACCCTTTCGGGATAATCACATACAGCAACACGGTTAGCACCAAGGTGGCCAGCGCTACTTGGAGGGTTAGGCGGCGATGATTGAGGACTTGCGTTAAGGTGCGCGCATAAAAAGCCGTCAGGCGCTCAAACGCCGCCCCAACTCGCTGTAACCACGCGGGCTCCTGTGTCAGTTTAGAGTGACTGAGCAGCCGCGCACACATCATGGGCGTTAAGGTCAACGAGACGAGTGCGGAGAGCAGTATGGACACCGCCAGGGTAACCGCAAACTCTCTGAATAACCGCCCGACCACTTCTTGCATAAATAACAACGGGATCAACACCGCAATGAGCGAGACGGTCAGGCTGATGATGGTAAAGCCAATTTGCCGCGAGCCTTTTAACGCCGCCGTCAGCGCATCCTCACCCTGCTCAATGTAGCGGGCGATGTTCTCAATCATCACAATGGCATCGTCAACCACAAAGCCGGTGGCGATGGTCAGTGCCATGATGGTGAGGTTATTGAGTGAGAAGCCAACGAGGTACATCACAGCAAAGGTACCGATGAGTGATACGGGTACGACGATGCTCGGAATAATGGTTGCCTGGGTATTGCGTAAAAATAAAAAGATGACCATCACCACCAGGGCCACTGACAACATGAGCTCAAACTGAACGTCATGCACACTGGCACGAATCGTGGTGGTGCGATCAGCGAGTACGC
>Ga0214200_1000468_pt1 | contig 11166 bp, 15 predicted proteins | sample TroBogEpilimnion_7_FD_153038 | JGI IMG/M metagenome (GOLD analysis project Ga0214200, IMG submission 153038) | Freshwater microbial communities from Trout Bog Lake, WI - 23OCT2008 epilimnion | ecosystem: Environmental > Aquatic > Freshwater > Lake > Epilimnion/Euphotic zone | place: Trout Bog... | reverse complement strand
ACTGGTATTCAGGCGTTTAGTTAACCCAAATCTAAGAGCCAAGCTTAGTCACGATGGCCTTTGCTGCTTTGGCAAAGGCCTCATCACTATCATTTTCTAGTTGCACAAAATTCTCGACCTTGTATTGAGGAAAATTTCTCACAATTGATGATTGATATGAGGGGTCGTAATGCTTTACGAGTAACTCCTCAACTAAATCTGGAAAATTACCTGCATCAATGGCTTCATTCCATTTGGCAATCTGCACTTTTCCATAATGGGCAGTGAGCAAAGCCAACTTCTGCTTGAAGTTATCGGTGTCGGTCAAGAAGTGATGGTATTCACGAATTAACCATGAGACACGAGTCTGCGTACTTGATCTCAACTCAATGCATGTGCCAATACGAATTTTTTCCATCAAGGTATCAGGTATATGTAGGCCGCCCACCTTCTTACTTTCTGACTCCACGATCACTGGCCTAGTGGGATCAAGTAGGCGTAAAGCATTCCAAAGAGCCGTCTCGAAACCTTTTTGTGATGGCTGTTCAATATTAGGCTCATTACCTAGCACCGAGCCACGATGTACGGCCAAACCCTCTAGATCTAGGATTTGAGCACCTAAAGCGCCTATCTCTTGTAAAACTTTTGTTTTACCGCTACCAGTCATCCCGCAAACCACTTGAAAAGAAAACTGATCTGCCAAGGTTTCTAAGCCATCAATCACGGTACGACGAAAGCCTTGATAACCACCTTCTAGTTGCTTTGCTTTCCAGCCAATTCGATTCAGGATATGAGTAAAGGCTCCGCTACGTTCACCGCCGCGCCAGCAATAAATTAATGGGCGCCATTCACGCGGCATTTCTTGTAAATGATTTTCTAGGTGGTTGGCAATATTGCGCGAGACCAATGCTGCACCAAGCTTCTTGGCAGCAAATGGAGACTCTTGCTTGTACAAGGTGCCGATAGTTATACGTTCATCATTACTGAGCACCGGATAATTGACTGCCCCGGGAATATGATCCAGCGCAAACTCGGCTGGAGATCTGACATCAATGACAGCATCAAAACCATCAAGCTCTGATAGAAATTGTTCTGCTCTAAGAATATGGGTATTACTTGGTTGCACGATGGACTAGCGCAACTTTTCTAAGACATGCTCGGGCCATGGAGCTGACTTATTAGTCGTAAGATCAACCCAGACCATAGTTGCACCGCCGATAGCAGCCTCTACCTCAGGCGAAGTAGTCAACGCCATACTCGTATAAAGATCAAGACTCGTTCTTCCAATCGCACCAATTGAGGTCTTCAATATCAAATCACCAGGGAAAGTGAGCTGTTGATAAAAATTACAAAAGCCATTGAGCATCAGCATCGACTCACGGCCAGGGACAACTTCATATCCCATGGCAGTAATCCACTCGCAGCGCGCTTGCTCCATATACCGAAAGTACACAGTATTGTTCACATGGCCATAAGCATCCATATCACCCCAGCGAATAGGCATGATCATTTCATGAACTAGCCTTCTGTCTTCCGGAATAGTGATGCGCATAAGGTGATGAATACTTCCTTGACTTATCCAACTTGCAAAGCAAGTTGATATAAATTTGTTGAGCGAGCGCCAGAACGGCAGAAAGCTAGGATAGGACCGGGCATTGTTTTTAATAGGCGCGCCATTTCTCGTACTTGCTCAACAGTCATAGCGCTAGGCACAACAGGCAGATAGGCATAATTCAATCCCAATTTTTCTGCTTCAGCTTGAATGCTTGCGCTAGTTGGTTGATCGGGACCACCCTCACCGTCGGGACGGTTGTTGATCACACTCTTATAACCCTGGGCTGCAATTTCAGCCAAATGACTTGGGTCGATCTGACCAAGAGTGCCGAACTGTTCGTTATGACAAGAAATAGGAAGACTCATAAAACCCTCTACGTTCAATAATTCGTAATAGGGTCATTCTAAATCAGGCTTATCAGACTTGGTCAGAAGCCTTTTTATGAGACGAGAAGAAACGCTCGCAGAGCTCCATGCCTACGAGCATAGCAACAACAAAAACCAGGGCTTTCAGGTGACCGACACCAAGAGCAACTAAAGCTGGGCCAGGGCAAAAGCCTGCAATTCCCCAGCCGGCCCCGAAGATCAAACTGCCAATAATCAAGGGCTTTGTAATATCTCTGCGAGATGGGATATGTAAGGCGCCTCCCAAAAAAGCCTCGGTTCTTTTGCTGGCTATATAAAAGCCACCAAGCCCCACTAACACGGCACCCAGTATCACAAATATCAAGGAGGGATCCCAGTTGCCAGCTAAATCTAAAAATCCCAATATCTTCTCTGGGTTACTCATACCCGAGATGATTAAGCCCCAACCAAAAAGAACGCCAATGGCGTACTGACTAACAAGCCCAAAATGTTTTTTCATCTTAGAGCCCAATCAAATGGCGTAGAACAAAAACTGTCAGAAAGCCTGCGCCCATAAACGATAGCGTAGCAACCAATGAGCGCGGCGATAAGCGCGAAAGCCCACAGATACCGTGACCACTTGTACAGCCAGATCCATATTGAGCGCCAAAGCCAACGAGAAGGCCAGCAATCACTATAGCAATCCAGTCAGATTCGATTTCTACAACGGGAAATATTCCGAAAAATAAAGCTGCCATAAATGGGGCTGAGACTAAACCCAAAACTAAAGCTAAGCGCCACGCTGTATCGGTTAATTTTGGATGCAATAAACCAGAAATAATTCCACTGATACCCAAAATACGCCCATGCAATAAAACATATAAGGCTGCAGCAACCCCAAGAATCATGCCGCCCAGTAAAGAGGGAATGGGTGTAAACGAGAGCCAATCAATTTGCATATGTAATATCCAGTCTTATCAAGCGCAAGGATTTGGAGCTAGTCGGATTTGCAAATAACGTAAGCCTAGATAAGCTCCCAAGAAAAAACCGGGGATGGCTAAAAAGGAACCAACTGCTAATGTTGAAATCCCACTAAGCCCCTGTCCAATAGTGCATCCCAAAGCAGTAATGCCACCAAAACCCATTAAGGCGCCACCAACTAGATGATTGGCAGTATCTTCCGCATTCAGAAAAGTCTCCCAACGAAAGGTTTTGCTTGCTAAAGCAACTACGGCTGAACCACAGACCATGCCCAAAACAGCAACTACACCAATGGTGAGTACTTTAGAGGTATCGCTATAAAACATTAACCAATCTAATGAATATGCATATGGCGCTACAAAGGAAAGACTCTCCATCTTTCCAGAATTTGTGGCCAAAAATACCTCTTCTAGGGTATTCGGATCCTCAGCTACAAAAGCTAAATAACCAGAGATCCACCAAACTGCGCAGATCGCAAAACCGACTCCGAAACCAGCTAAAAGATTTTTGACGGTCCAAAATGTCTTATTGAGAAGTGCAAATAATACAAAAGCACCGCCAACAATCAAGGCAAGGAGAAGATGCGCACTGGCTTTACTCTGGCCAAATTGAGCACTCACAATGCTGGGTAGATCTTGATTTGAATTGAGTGTAATGAAGAATGTATCCAGCGCAGTAATTCGCACTACTGCCAGAAATCCACGTAATGTCATATAGGCCACTAGACCCAGCACCAAGAAAACTACCAATGATTTCAGGTTGCCGCCACCAATACGCACAAGCGTCTTACTCCCACAACCCGATGCCAATACCATTCCCAATCCAAATAGAGTGCTGCCAACCAAGATAGAGAGATACATTAATTTACTAGACGTATAGATAGATTTGGAAATATCTATCAGCCCAGCGGATGACAACAGCATCACACCTAAGATTGCAATGCCAATTGCTAAAGACCATTGACGCAATCTAGATAGATTAGACATTACAAAAAGATCCGCAATTGCACCCATAGTACAAAAGCTGGTGTGCTGCATGATTCCGCCAAGCAATAAAGTCACGATAAAAGTCGCCCACAATGCTTGGTGGCTGATAAAAGAGATGTCTATGGTATCCATACGTCTATTTTACGTGTCTGTTGGTAAGAATTAGGCTTTAATTCAGGATTTTGAATTAGGGTTTTATATAGGCGTAATGGTCCACATACTGAAGGTCAGCAATCTTGACTACTCCAGAGGGAGTGAAGTCAGCATCCAATATAAATTGATTTTTATTGAGATTGCGATTCTTTAGAGTAATTTCACAAACCTCGAATACCACTCCACGGGATTTAAGTGCAGAAACTAATGGACCATATTCAATATTATTCTTTTGATCTTTAGCACCCTCCATGAGCAGATCGACTCCTGCTGCATGGGTAACCACAATGATTTTGGTTTGAGGTGCAGTATCCAGATGATTACGAATATTGCGCAATCCTTTTAAGCCCTGCGACTGAGCATCATCAATGTGATAAACCACTTTGGTTTGTGCAATTGCAGTCTGACAAGAGGCAGCAGCAATAAATGTGAAGATACCAAAAACTAAAATCTGTTTAAGGGTCTTAATAAATTGAATAGATTGATGCATATGCTTGAGACATTTCTTTATAAATTATTAAATAGATTCAATGCCAGGATTATTTGCTAAACCTTTGATGATTGGCTCATTTAGTTTTTTAGGCTTAATTAACTTCACTTCTTTTAAGTGTCTAGACATGAGATCCCAAATTGGCTCTGCATTAGATCCCCTTGCCTCTTCACTCACTGGAGCCCAACCTGCAACTCGATAACTTTTATCAGCATCAATGAGTGATCCATTAAGCCTCATTTCGGAGATACGTCTACCCATACCAGCATTCGGATCGATGGTGTATTGCAGCCCACCAACCCTGACCATATCACCACCTTGCTGGTAATAGGGATCAGGGTTGAATAAATTATCAGCCACATCCTCTAAGACAGTCTTGATATTTTCGCCGGTCATATTAGAGACCGTAGTGTAAGGATAGGTGATGGCAGTTTGATCCATCAAATGCTCCATCGTGATTGCCTGACCTGGCAACAAAGATGTACCCCATCTAAACCCTGGAGAAAATGCAATTTCAGCATTCTTTTGCGTCATCAAGCCATCTAAGATCACTTGATCAAAGCTGCCATTGAAATTACCACGACGATATAAAAGATCATCTGTCAAAGCTAGCTTTTCATTGAGGCGCGCTTCGAATGGTTGACGAATTTGCGTAATGAGCTGACTCATTTTTGGATCTGGTGCAATCAGACTTGAGAAAACAGGTAGAAGCTTGTAACGAAAATCAACTACCTTTCCGCCCTTCACATCAAAGTCAAGGACCCCTAAAAATTTTCCGTTTGATCCTGCATTTGTAACTAAGGTAATGCCACCTGCATTCTTTACCTTGACAGGAATTGGTACACCATCATGGGTGTGGCCGCCAAGAATGACATCCAAGCTCCTTACTCTAGACGCTAACTTTAGATCAACGTCCATGCCGTTATGCGATAACAACACAACAGCCTTAGCGCCTTTTTGACGCACTTGATCAATTGTTTTTTGCAGATTCTGCTCCTGTATTCCAAACGTCCAATTAGGAGTGAAATATCTTGGATTTGCTACTGGGGTATACGGAAAGGCTTGACCAATAATGCCTACTGGTACACCATTCATTTCGCGTATCACGTACGGAGCAAAAACTTCATCGCCAAAATCTGTAGTGCTAATGTTTTGAGCAATAAACGAAATCTTATTTTGGAAATCCTTCTGCACAATTTCCATGACCCGCTTCTCACCAAGCGTCATCTCCCAGTGAGCTGTCATGACATCTACGCCAAGCTCTAAAGCTGCATCCACCATGTCCTGACCCCGTGTCCAGAGCGCAGTACCAGACCCCTGCCAAGTATCTCCACCATCCAAAAGCAAAGCACCAGGCCTTGATGCCTTCAGCTGCTTAATGAGGGTTGCTAGATGGGCAAAGCCACCCATTTGCCCATACTGATGTGCTGCAGCAGTGAAGTCCAAATACGTAAAAGCGTGGGCATCACGAGTATTAGAGGCAATCTTATTTGCCTTCAGAAAATACTCACCAACTAAATGTGGCGTTTTTCCTGCTTGTAGTCCTACACCAATATTGACATTGGGCTCACGAAAATACACCGGAAGAAGCTGAGCGTGGCAATCAGTAAAATGCAATAAATGAACATTACCAAAGCTTGGCAGATCATAAAAAGATCGTGCCTGAGATTGAGCTAAAGCCAGCTCCGACTGCAGGCTCATACCGCCCACTGAGGCGATAGTTAGAGCCTGTAGAAACTCCCGGCGATTAAGCGACATGAGGACTAGTTATTGATTAACAGGAGACTGAGGATCTAAAAGTAAAGCCATCAGATCTTGCATTTGCTCTTGTGTTAACAATTTGAAATGGCCAAAACGCGGCATATTACTGCAAGCGTTATAGGCTTTTGAGTTGTTTATGCGGTTCCAGGTGTAAACCAGCATCTCTTTTGAATTACCGCGGTTTTTACCGTAGTTCCAAAGGCTAGGACCTAGATTACCGTAAGAGATTTCTTTTTTATCAATCTCATGACAGTTGTAGCAACCACCGCCATTCACGGTGTCAGGCTTATCCGTCCAGGTAGATCCTCGACCGCTTTGAGCGATTGCTTCACCATTCTTCCAGTCACCAATATATTTGCCATCGGTTGGCTGAACGATAGTAGCCATATTGAGTTTCTGGATTTCAATAGCTTTAGCAGCGCCCTGCTTTGTGTTGATCAACTTTGGATCAGAGCAAAACTTTTGCGTTTCATCTTGCTTGATGCGATCTAAGCCAGCAATACCCTCTGCCTTGAAACCCTCAGACATCATTTTCTGAAACTTCACATCAAAACTTGATTGGGCAAGGGCCGGGAAAGATAGCGCACCGAGAAACGCAGCAGATAACAGTAATTTTATTTTCATAGCTATTGGCCTTAACGTTTTAACCCAGGAGTTTGCATCGTCCCGCCGTTAGCATTGACCGCCATAAACATGGAGACTGCCGTCAATAAATCAGATCCATAAATTGGGAATGGGAAGCGCTGTTGACGATAGCAATCGTTCAAACGTAAACCCATAGTCCAAAATTGGCCGCTAGATACGCGGTATGCTGGCCAAGAACCCCATCCTGCCTCCGCGCCAGCCTGAGTAGTTAAATTGGGAAGGTCTTGCAGACGAATCCTCTTACCATTTGAGCCGTGGCAAGTCGCGCAGGAGAAATCCATAGGACCGCCTTCGTAATAAAAGGCACGCTTACCCAACTCATAAGCTTCTTTTTCTTTCGGATGCCTCATGCTTACTTTAATCTTTTGATCTTTGGAAGCAGTAACAACATACGCAACCAAAGCATCCATATCTTTCTTAAGCCCTTTTTGAAATGGCGCATCCACAATCTCTTGTACAGAAATACCTTGCAAAGTAGACATACAAGTGATTAGCCTAGATTCCAAATCTTGAACTTTATTGGTATCGGCAAAATATCTTGGTAACTGTGCAGCAGCACCTTTGATAACTCCAGGGCCGAGTCCTAGATTACATTTTTCAAGAGAGGCATTTTTTGGCCCTGCGGGCTTCTTCCACAACTCAGCGCCTGCATCCTCATATAGCTCCGAGGGATTGCCATCAGCAATCATTTGACGATATTTTGCAATCTCATCTGCAGTGGACTGAGCAAATCCAGTTGAGGCAAATAACACTACCCCACTAGCTAACAATATGCCAAAAAGAGGCTTTAATTTTTTAAGCATCATTAAATTAAGAGACAGTTGCCTCATCACTTCGTTTATCACCTTTAGTATCGACCCAGCTCACAACTAACTTATCGCCCTTGGAACCCTTATATTTAAAGTTCAGGAAAGGATCTTTAGAAATAGCTGAACCAAAGTCCGCAGAGAAAACTTCTTTTCCCTGAGCATTGACTGATACTGTAGAGATAAACCATGCGGGGATTAATTTACCGGACGCATCTTTGCGTTGACCCGATTCCATATCGTGCTTCATCAAAATCTTGACGTCTACCACTCCATTTGATTCGGCTGCCCGAATACGCATTGGATCACCCATACTAGTTCCTTTATTTTCTTTAGCTTTTTCTTTTTAAATCACTACGAGTTTTTCAGCAGACTCTTTAGCCACCACAACCACCCAAAGTTACCTTAATTTCTTTAACAGCCATCATCCATTTACCATCCGTCTTCACCAGGGCATATACATTTGATGTTTGAGCCATTTTGATTCGAGTAGTCACCATTGGTTCAGTACCAGCGGGGATAAAAAATTGAGCCGCTAAAGGGCTTGGATTTTTCTCGACCAAAATCGCTAATTGATTTGTCTTTAGAGTAGTTGTAATACCAACTGGAACAACTGCGCCGTTTTCTGCAATATCGGGCGCATTAATCACTACCGCCCCTGACTTATCAGGAGTACTTGTTCCCAAAGCCTTAAACACTTCATCAAGACTCTTGCCTTCAAAAGCCGCTTTATTCCACTCTTCAGCCTGCGCAGTGCTAATTAAGCCTGCGGATGCCATAAGTCCAAATACCGTCGAATATTTCAATAAGTCACGACGCTGCTGATTCATATCCATCCCTTTGAATACCCTTGATTTGGGCCATTAAAATTTATCTCAAACCTCTACTTTAAAGGGGATTTCTCAATCTGTCGTAAACCAGATCTGCTAATCGTCTCAAGCAAGCCAAGATAGGTGAAAATAGGGGTCATTATTCACCTCAAGGCGACTTAATCTAATGTTTGATCTAGAGGCACTCATCCTCTCGCTAAAGCTAGCTATTTGGACTCTAGTCCTCATTCTCCCTTTTGGAGTCTGGGTGGCGCATTCACTTCAGAACATGGGTGGCAAGAGATCCTGGATTGAGGCAGCCCTGGCATTGCCCTTAGTTCTCCCTCCTACCGTTCTAGGCTACTACCTCCTTGTAGGCTTAGGAGGAAAAACAATTTTAGGTATCCCACTAGTGTTTTCCTTTGCAGGGATTTTGATTGCCTCCCTGATTGTCAATTTACCCTTTGCCATACAGCCAATACAACGCGCCTTTGAGGCGATCAATCCTGAAATTCTCGAAGCGGCCCAAGTAAGCGGCCTTTCTAAGTGGCAAATATTTCGCCTTATTGAATTACCCCTTGCTTGGCGTGGTATTACCAGCGCAGCCGTGCTGACCTTTGCACATACCTTAGGTGAGTTTGGTGTGATCCTGATGGTTGGTGGCGCAATCCCCGGGGAGACAAAGACGGTATCAATTTCGATCTACGACAAAGTGCAAAGCTTTGATTCCTCAGGTGCTGGAGCTTTATCCCTAATATTACTAGGCACCTCACTCATTGCGATTGCCCTCTCCTATGGCGTGTTTGGCGGACACCCCTCTCTTACCAGAAAGCGGAGGGGTTAATGCTCAAAGCAAAACTCTTTCAGGCCAGCCCAAATCCATTGCAGCTCAGTATTGAATGCATTCCAGGGGAGCTGCATGCATTAGTTGGCCCATCTGGCAGTGGTAAAACCACTGCTCTGCGAACCATCGCTGGTTTAAATAATGCGGAATCCGGAAAAATTGAATGCAATGGCAAATTATGGTTTGAGGCTGATGATGTCCGTGGAGTTAGAACCTCATTAGAGCCGGCAGATAGGTCGTGTGGATTTTTATTTCAGCAGTACGCCCTGTTCCCACACCTAACGGCCCTTGAGAATGTTTGTATTCCTCTGCACAATAGCGCAAATGATCTTACGCAACGTAGGTTATTGGCTGGGCAATGGCTGGAGCGCATGGGAATAACTGAATTAGCAGACCGTATGCCTAATCAGCTCTCTGGCGGCCAACAGCAAAGAGTAGCGCTTGCGAGAGCATTGGCACGATCACCGCAAATATTATTACTTGATGAGCCCTTCTCGGCGATTGATGCGCCCACACGCCAAGGTTTATATAAAACACTGGCTGAACTTCGTAAAGATTTAAACATCCCCATTCTGCTAGTAACACATGACTTGCGTGAGGCGGATTTATTGGCTGACCGTATTACCGTTATAGATAACGGCGTGGGGCTACAAACAGCCCCACCACAGGTCTTATTTGAAAGGCCCAGGAATTCCCGTGTTGCAGAGCTAGTAGGCATTAGCAATAAGTTTGAAGGCGTGTTTGCTGCCGGCAAACTCAGTTGGAATGGTTGTCAGCGTATTTTTGATGTTGTCGATAAAGGCAAGATCCCGCCAAATACACCTGTTGCTTGGGTCATACCTGCTGACGGCATTAGTCTTCATGAAAATTCGAGCTCAACATCAATTCAGACTCAAGTTGAGCAAATTAGCGCATTAGGGCAGATTGCAGTCATTCAACTTAGAACGATTGAAGGTAATCACGTGATTACTTGGGAAGCATCTGCTGCAGAAGTAAAGCGACTTGCTTTAGAAATTGGGAAAAACACCTATCTTGAAATTGATGGCGGCAAGATTCATATCATGCCATTGCGCCCGATTAACGACCCTCGTCGTTTTACCAACTAAAAATCAAATAAGCTCAAACTACTTCTGAGCAACTAAGCCCAGCAGTGCCGACATACCAGTATGTCTTGGGCCCTCCGAGAGCTCTTTTTCATAGCTAATGAGCTCCAGAATTTCAAAGTCTTTAGCAAGATCTCTGATCAACTCTTCCGTATAGAGATGTTCTATTAAAGATGGACCACCGGTCTTGTATTCCAACTGTTTTGGGGTATAGCCCTGCAAGATAAACAGGCTCCCTGGCTTACTCGCCTTGTATGCCTGCCGAAAGATTCTGGCGCGCATTGCTGGATCGGCAAACTGTATAAAGATGCCAATCACTGCATCGTATGTATTTTCTTGCCAGGCATAACTATCGGTATCAGAGAATGCATATTCCACTTCAACATGATTATCTTTAGCAAACTGCTTTGCCTTAGAAAGTGCAATATCGGAAGCATCAAAACCAACAACTTGCATACCCTGCTTAGCAAGCCAGACGCCATTGCGACCTTCACCATCAGCAATACAAAGGACCTTGTCTTTGGGCTTTAAATATTGTTTTGCTTTATCTACAAGATATTCATTGGGCTCTTTACCAAAGATGAACTCTTCTTTATCGAAGCGCTCATTCCAGAACTGAGTAGCGTCAGCAAAACCCATATTTTTATCTTGGTGTACTTGCTTACTTTTTGAGCCCGCCAACGAGATCATTTTTTAAGTCGTTGATGTTT
>Ga0214200_1000465_pt1 | contig 11199 bp, 7 predicted proteins | sample TroBogEpilimnion_7_FD_153038 | JGI IMG/M metagenome (GOLD analysis project Ga0214200, IMG submission 153038) | Freshwater microbial communities from Trout Bog Lake, WI - 23OCT2008 epilimnion | ecosystem: Environmental > Aquatic > Freshwater > Lake > Epilimnion/Euphotic zone | place: Trout Bog... | reverse complement strand
AGCCAGCACTAACATTGAAGTTGGATAAGGGCTTAATAAAATCTGTTCTAATGAGCCGTCATCAAAATCTGAGCGAAATAAACTATCTAAAGACAACATAGCGGCCAACAAAGCTGATACCCAAATAATACCTGGTGCAATTGCTTGCAATAAATGAGGTTGAGCGCCGATGCCTAAAGGAAAAAGTGTGATGACTAGAATAAAAAATAATAAGGGATTTGCAATTTCTGTACGACGGCGCACAGCCAACAACAAATCACGCTTAATAATAGCTAGAAATGCGTAAAACAAAGACATTAGGATAACAAGATACGTTGCACATCCACATTCGGCAAAGCGATATCATGGTGTGATGTTAATATAATCATTCCTCCAGCTTTGCAATGTTCAGTCATCAAGCTTTCTATCAATGAAATACCTTGCTTATCAAGTGAAGTAAAAGGCTCATCAAGTATCCACAAGGTGTTTTTGGTAATTAATAAACGAGCCAATGATAAGCGTCTTTTTTGACCCGCAGATAAACTCTGAACCAAAGCATCATCAAAGTTTGCCAACAGCACTTTAGCCAGTGCTTGGGGAATAGAATAGTGTCCCGTTTGACCTAGCGCTAAAGATACTTTTAAATTTTCAAGTACTGTTAGTTCTTTCTTCACACCATCTAAATGACCGACATAAGCCATATCATCGTAATATTGACTGTCGTTAATGGCATTGCCGCCCCACAACACTAGCCCCGCATCAGGCTCTCTAAAACCACATAATATTCGCAGCAATGACGTCTTTCCGCTGCCGTTCTCGCCTTCCAGCAATAATACTTGCCCCGCGCTCAACTCGAAATTAAGCGCTTCAAACAAGATGCGATCATCACGAACGCAGCTTAAGTCTTGGCCTTGCAATCGGTGAATTATGTTATTTTGCATTAAACAGCAGGAAATCTCTGGCGTACGGCTTCATAAAGCAATACACCTGTGGCAACAGATAAATTGAGGCTTTCTACTTGGCCTAACATTGGGATCGCTACCAAGATGTCGCATTGTTCTTTGGTTAGACGTCTTAAACCTTTGCCTTCAGTGCCAACCACCAAAGCCATTGGCACTGTAAAGTCAGTTTTATGCAAAGTTTGGGCTGTATCGCCTGCAGCACCAATGATCCATAAACCCTCACCTTTTAACCAACGCAAAGTGCGTGCTAAATTAGTGACTTGATAGACAGGAACCGTCTCTGCCGCACCACTGGCAACTTTGCATACCGTTGGCGTAATACCAGTAGCGTTATCTTTGGTAATAATGACGCCATGAACACCTGTTGCATCAGCGGTTCTAAGACATGCACCCAGATTATGAGGATCTTGAACATTATCCAAAACCAAAAACAAAGCGGGGTCTGTTAGGTTCTCAACTGCTGTTTTTAAATCGCTTTCCGTTAATTCACCGGGCATTTCAACTTCAATGACAATGCCTTGATGATTATTATTGTCAGCTAATTTATCCAGCCTCTTTCTATCGACTTTTTCAGGAACTATTCCTAAGTCTAATAAGTCATCCACCGCCTGAGACAGACGCTTATCTTGGCGACCACTATCAACCCAGGCTTGATGTATTTTTTTAGGTGAATAATCTAAAGCCGCCTGAACTGAATGTAGGCCAAATAGTTTGCTTGATTTCATGTGTTAATAAATTATGGATATTTTTCGGATAGTTCTTGTAGGTCGGGTTAGTGATAGCGTAACCCAAGCTACATTTTTTATCTATTTATGGGCATTTGTAGGCCGGAATAAGTCTTTTCGAGCGAAAGCGAGTAAAGCGTTTCCGGCCTACAACTACAACTAATCGTTTTGTTCAGGCTTAACTCTTATTTTTTCTTTCTGCGACGCTTTTTAGGCTTATCAGAGATCGCTTCTTTTGCTGCAGAACCACCCTTTTGAAGAAGCTCAAAATCCATTTTCTTTTCATCAAGATCAACGCGGGTTACTCTAATTCTTACTCTATCGCCTAAACGAAAATTAATACCCGTGCGCTCTCCTTTTAATTGATGACTAGTTGGGTCAAAATGAAAATAATCTTGACCCAAATTACTAATATGGACCAAACCTTCTACATAAATATCAGCCAATTCAACAAAAAAGCCAAATGAGGTAACTGCAGAAATAATACCGGGAAATTCCTCGCCAATTTTATCCATCATGTATTCACATTTTAACCAACTGACAACATCTCTCGTGGCATCATCAGCGCGACGTTCATTAGCCGAACAATGTTCGCCTAGTAAAATCATATCAGGCACGCCATAGACAAAGTTTTCTATTTTTTTATCTAATAAGCAATGTCGAATAGCGCGATGCACGAGTAAATCAGGATAACGACGTATGGGCGAGGTAAAGTGAGCATACGCATCTAAAGCCAAACCGAAATGTCCCTTAAGGTCAGGACTATAAACCGCTTGAGACATAGAGCGCAATAATACTGTCTGAATTAAATGCGCATCAGGCCGATCTTTTACGCTATCGACTAAATGCATATAATCCAAGGGGGTAGGATTTACGCCACCACCAAATTTTAATCCCAACTCGCCTAAAAAGGTTTTCAGATTTAATACTTTATCTGCACTAGGCCCTTCATGAATACGTAATAACTTAGGTATTTTTTTAGCATTAAGGTAACGAGCCGCTGCACTATTTGCGGTAATCATAAACTCTTCAATAAGTTTATGAGCATCATTACGTACGACGGGTATTATTTTGTCGATTTTACGATCTTTTGCAAAGACTATACGAGTTTCTTGGGTATCAAAGTCCATCGCGCCACGAAGTTCGCGCTGAATTCTCATGGCTTTGTAAAGTGCGTAAAGTTCACGCAGATGTGGCATTAAGGCATAGTGTTTTTCTGCTAACGCCACATCACCATCGACCAACATTTTAGCCACTTCGGTATACGTTAACCGAGCGTGAGAGCACATCACAGCATCGTAAAACTTAGAACGAATAACTTTGCCTTCATCGTCTATGATTAATTCACAAACCATACATAAACGATCGACATGAGGATTAAGCGAGCATAAACCATTCGATAATATTTCTGGCAACATTGGAATAACTTGCTCAGGAAAATAAACCGACGTACTACGATTTTTGGCTTCTTTGTCTAGTTCACTATTAACTTGTACATAATGCGAAACATCAGCAATTGCTACCAGAAGTTTCCAGCCTTTAGGTGTTTTTTTACAGAAGACAGCATCATCGAAATCACGTGCATCTTCACCATCAATGGTCACTAATGGCAGCTTACGTAAATCTACACGACCTTCTTTTGCCGACTCAGGTACTTCTGAACTTAAAGATTTAATAGACTCAAGTAATTCAGCTGGCCAAACATTCGGTAATTCATAAGAACGAATAGCCATTTCGATTTCCATGCCAGGAGCTAGATGATCTCCTAACACTTCAATGACTCGACCTATGGGTTGGCGTAACTTAGTCGGCTGTTCGACAATTTCAGCAATAACAATTTGTCCTTGCTTTGCGTCACCTGCCTCACCGTTCATAACTAACAGTGTTTGTGCAATATTCTTATTGTCAGGGACAACATAGGTAAAGCCATCTTCTTTATAAAGGCGGCCTACAATTTGATGGGTATTTCTTTCTAATATTTCAACGACCGCGCCTTCACGCCGTCCTTTCTTGTCAATACCGGCAATACGAACCATCGCCCTATCATTATGTAATAAGGGATTCATTTCACGGGGCGACAAATACAAATCATCAGAGCCGTCATCAGGTCTAACAAATCCAAAACCATCAGCATGACCGATAATTCGACCAACAATTAAATCTTTATTATTAACGAGGCAATAGCGTTGACCACGGTTGAATAATAACTGACCATCACGCTCCATCGCTCTTAAGCGTCGACGCAGCGCCTCTAGGTCGTCATCACTTTCAAGTTTGAAAATAGTAGCAAACTCTACTCGCGACAAAGGCTTTCCAGCCTGCTCCAAATTATGGAGTATTAGTTCACGACTAGGAATGGGATTTTCATACTTTTCAGCTTCACGCTGAGCGTATGGGTCTTGTGTTGAATTCAAATCAACGTCTTTATTAGACTTCGATGGCATTTATTTAATATAGATACAAGGTGAATAATACAATTAAGTAATAGAGTTACAGCGCACATGATACATGCTTAACTTAAAGAGTAGAACGGAAAATAAAGATTACATGAAATTTTACTAGAAAAAACTTATTTATCTAGCCTTATCACTACAAACATTTAGGCTTAATTAATTGACAAAAAAACCTAGCCTAAGTATATTCTTCGGCTACTTAGCTTTTATAGAGCGTCCTTGCCGGGATGGTGGAATTGGTAGACACGCTAGCTTCAGGTGCTAGTGGGCGCAAGCTCGTGGCCGTTCGAGTCGGCTTCTCGGTACCATCGTACTATGTCATTAACTCAGATATATTTTGCGCTGCTTAATATGTTTCGCGGTTCAAAAATAAAAAACTTATTTTTAAATCCTTATCTTCTAAATAGAATAGATTTATCTATACTCCTCATCAAATTAAACTTACATCAACGTATTACACTACACAGATATTGAGCTGGATTACAGTTCGTCTTATTGCCGTGTCCATTAATAATTACGTTTGCACTAAAAATGAACCTTATACCCTCATCTATCGAATTTTTGAAATCGAGCACTCGGTATGTTTGAAAACATTCAACAATACCTGAGTAATAGTGCGGAATGGATGCCTCAGGGTTACTCTATCGAATGGACCCCTAGCCTGTTTTGGACTCATGTCTTTACCGATCTTTTAACAGCTGCAGCTTATTATTCAATTCCTCTTGCACTGATTTATATAGCATGGCATCGAAAAGACCTACCCTTTCGTAAAATTTACTTAATGCTGGGCGCTTTTATACTAGCCTGCGGTACTTCTCATTTAATTTCAATTGTCCTGCTATGGAAACCCATCTACTGGCTGGATGCACTCATACACGTAATAACCGCCTTTCTTTCACTAGGCACCGCATTTTTTGTCATTCGTTTAATACCATTATTGAAACAATCGTCTTTACCAACTATGGAAAAAACGATTTATGAAGCCCTACTGATGAAAGGTGACATTGATCTTTCATCAATGCAAGCCAGATTTAATAACACAACACAACTCGCCCCTGTTGGTATTATTAACGTTTCAACGAATAGTGACATACTAGAAGTCAACCCTAAGTTCTGTAACTTCATCGGCTATAGTCATGATGAAATACTCAACATGAATCTTGAGGATATCAGTTGTGAAGATTGTTACTCTCAATACGCAACCAAAATTAGTCAGTGTTTGTCGGGTGAGATTTCTGAATTTGAAGAGAAATGTCAATATCGACATAAAAAGGGTCATGTCATCTGGGGGGCTTTACACGTAAAATTAATCCGACATAAAGATAGTCGTTTGGATTATTTTATTTTAATTGTAGAAGACATTTCTTTGCAAAAAAACCTGCAAGATAACTTAACCATCCAGTCTATGGCAGTTAATCAAAGCCCAAGTCCAGTTATGATTACCAATCTTAATAAAGAGATTAAATACGTCAACCCCGCCTTTTTAAGGCACACGGGTTATTTGTTTAGTGAAGTGATCGGACAAAACTCGCAAATGTTTTTTTCAGAAAAGACCTCGCCAGAAACTTATAGCGAAATGTGGTCTACATTAATGGAATTTAAGCCATGGAAAGGTGAGTTGATCAATAAAAGTAAGCAGGGCAAAGAAACGGTAGATTTAACTGAAGTTATTCCAATTGCGACTGCAGATGGAATTATTGACCATTATTTAGTTTTAAAAGAAGATATAACAGCCCGTAAAGAAACTGAGCTTGCATTGATTACAGCCACCAAAGCAGCAGAATCACTTTTTGAAAGCAAGTCCTTATTCATGGCTAATATGTCGCATGAAATACGTACACCTATCAGTGTCATTATGGGCTTTACTGAACTTGCTTTAATAAAAGACATGCCCGATAACATTCGCGACTATCTTTGCAAAATCAAAACTGCCTCTATGGGCTTGCGCAATATACTGAATGACATTTTAGACTTCTCTAAATTAGAAGCTGACAAAATCACCATTGTTCCAGAATTATTTGATTTGACTTTACTTAAGGACGAACTTTATAGCTTTTTTAAAAGCAGTGCCGATAAGAAAGGCCTTCTATTCACCACAGACATTGCCGCTGATACTCCACTGCAATTAATAGGTGATGAACAAAGAATAAAACAAATACTCATAAACCTAATCAGCAACGCCATCAAGTTTACTGATTACGGTTATGTAAAACTTAATATTTCAGCACTGAGTAAGGATGCCAAGCAGGCAAAACTTTTGTTTTCTGTTCAAGATTCAGGTATCGGCATTACTGAAGAGGATCAGACACATTTATTTCAAGTATTCAACCAAATTGACAACTCTATCACCCGTCGTTATGGGGGTACAGGTTTAGGATTATCGCTTAGTAAAAACCTCTTGCATCTAATGGGGGGGGAATTCAAAGTCAGCAGCGAATTGGGTGAAGGCAGTTTTTTTAGCTTTGAGATTGTTATGGATTTACCGACCGAAACAATTGCATACCCTACAAAACAAGCAGAAAGCTTAGCTGAAATAAACAGCGACCCTGATTCAGAGTACACAAACACACGAATACTGGTAGTAGAAGATAATTTATTCAACCAGCAAATTATTGAAGAGATACTAGCCTTAGCGGGCTTTAGCGTGGAACTTGCAGATAATGGTAAAGTAGCATTAGACTTATTGGAACAGTATGAATTTGATGCGATCGTTATGGATGCACACATGCCGATCATGGATGGTTTTGAGGCGACTACACGCATACGTAGTCAAACACGTTTTGACAAAATGCCCATTATCGCCCTAACTGCTGGCGTATCCCAAGATGAGAGAATACGATGCTTAGAAGTCGGCATGGATGATTTTCTAAATAAGCCCATCAATGGACGATTACTTATTTCCACACTAAAACAACACCTTAATTCAGAAATACAAAATAAGCCTCAGCTAAAAAAACCAGAACCTGCGACAGTAGCGACTACTGAAATAAGCAACAATGAAAATAGGCTGAATGTAGATATACTAAAAAAAGAAATTGGTGAAGACCCAGCCAAAGTAGCTAAGTTCTTAAACTTTTTCCAGAAATCTTCACAAGAGATCTGTGCTGAAATCATAACAGCCATCCGTTCACAACAAATAGATGCTGTACACGCAGCGGCTCACAAACTTAAATCTGCAGCACGTACCGTAGGAGCAATTGACCTAGGAGATTTATGTGTAGCTATTGAAGATGCAGCAATAGCCGGTGACTCAGCAAGTCTTAACACCCTATCGCAGCGCTTTGAAGAAGAATGGACTGAGGTCAATAAACTATTGCAGGCTTGGACCAAATAAAACAAGTTGGCTCTAAGTGATTACGAGACTACGATTTTCTCCTAAAGAGTATCGGCAACCTATTGTTCCCACGCATGAATGACAACATTGTGGTGAAGATCGTAGGGGCGTATTGCATACGCCCTTATAAAATAAGCCATGTAATAAACTTAAGTAAATGGGCGTATGCACTAGAGACTGTGAAAGTATTATGACTTTAGCTTCCCCCTTTGTAAAAGGGGGATCGAGGGGGATTTTATTAAGTCATAGGTTATTGAAATTTAATAATAATCTTTTAATAGATCACCCCCCTAACCCCTCTTTGCTAAAGAGGGGAATAAAAAGAATACTTTCACAGTCTCACTACAATGTTTACATACTAACGAGCCTACCTAAGGAACTCTAATAAAAGTTGTAAATAGCTATGCCAAAAACAGAAAATCAGATCGATCGATAGCAATAAAATACTAATGTATAACGACGAACGTTATACAAATAGGCAAGAATAGCGATACGAAAGTGTTGCATTAGATGATGACTTTAAATAAACCCCAATATTAATAATAATTTAAATGACAATCTCGATACTAATAGCCACAGATAATAGTGAACAAGCTCAGCTTATAGTCGCTCAACTTGCCAAAGACTATAGCGATATAGTTATCTCTATTAAATCCCAATCGCTAATTAACGATTTTGACAAACATCAACCTGATGTTTTAATTCTCGCCTTTGCTAATTTGGTTAAAGCACAAGAGTATTACGAAGCTTTATATGAAAGCAGCAATCATATTACCAACTGCACCCATAGAACCGTGCTTTTGTGCCAGCAAGATGAAATAGAACAAGCTCATGAGCTGTTTAGGCAAGAGGTTTATGACGAATATATTCCCTTTATGCCAACCCCATATGATAGCCATCAGTTGCCTAGGGCAATCCATCGGGCATCATTAAGTCTTAAAGCGGGTGCCATTAACGACACCAACTCTGAATTGATTAAACGGGTCCGTAGACTTTCCAATCTGGAAGCAAAGTTTGAATCTGCACTAAAACTTGCCCACCAGCAATTAGATATCGTCAATCAAGCCTCAGATCAAATAAAAATAGATCAATTAAACGTCTTAACTAATTTTCTTCAGAGTCTTAATGAGCTGACTAACAATAGTTCAGAGCAAAGCTTACAAGCACTGATAAATGAATTAGAAGAAAACTTAATTAATCAGAAACTTAACACACTCACCCTACCCTTATTAAAAATAAAAAATTGGTTTAATGATTTGCGACCCTTAATTAACATATTGGTTAACGAGGTTACTTTATTAAAAGTTGTCGCACAAAAAACACCGCCCACAGTATTGATTGTAGATGACGACAAGTTTGCACAAATGATGCTTAACGATATAGTCGCCACAGAAAATTATTCTGTACTGTTTGCAGATAGCGGTATAGATGCACTCAAACTATTGCGTAAGCACAAACCCGACATTATTTTAATGGATATGAATATGCCAGCATTAGGCGGCATAGAAACCATTAGTCGCATTAAAAATTCACCGAGGTTTTCGTCTATACCCATCATAATGATAACGGGCAGTAATGCGAAAAAAGATGTCATCGAAAGCTTGAAAGCTGGGGCAGCAGATTTTATTGTTAAGCCAGTAAGTCATGGGATTTTGCTTGATAAAATCGAACTATTACTTCATTAAACAACCATTAAATAGATTACTTAGCCCTAAAATGACATTATCAAGCTATTTAATTCGCACACTTTAACCTTTACCGGCAATAAAAATGACTAACATTGACATTAATTTAAATCTTTATTTAACTGCGTTTGAAAAAATGGCTGATGCAGTATTGCTCTTAAATGCAAAAGATGAACGATTCATAAACTGCAATGAGGCTGCACTTAAGCTATTTGCTTATCCTAATAAAACTGCTTTTCTTAATCAAAAACCTGCTGATATTTCACCAACACATCAAACAGATGGCATAAGCTCTAGTCAAAAAACTACAGAAAGCTACGCATTAGCCAAACAAACCGGTTTTCATCGTTTTGATTGGCAATATTTAAAACATGATGGCTCAACATTTTTAGCTGAAGTTACTCTAACGCCCATTATTGTAGAGGAAGAAGAAATATTCCATATAACGCTACGAGAACTTAGCGAACATATTCTTCGTGAGCTAACTGAGCGCATACAAATACCAGAAAGTATCATTAAGAACATAATGGCATATCTTGAGTCAGAGAAAACTAATGTCGCTTCTATGTCTATAGATGAAAAAATCAAAGAACTCAATCAACACACTGGTCCAACGGAGCTTAAAGGGTTAAATATTTTAATCGTAGAAGATGATGCCTTTATGCAAGAAGTCATCACAGAATTGCTAGAGCGCTTCGGAGCGACTTTTATCGTTGCGAATAATGGTGCAGAAGCCTTAGAGGCCTTAGAAAAAGATCAGTTTGATGCTGTATTAATGGATTTACACATGCCACTTATGGATGGATTTGTCGCTACATTGCAAATCCGTAAAATTGAAAAGTTTGCCAATTTACCCATTATAGCGGTCACCGCAAGCGTTAGCGAAGAAGCTAAGCAACGCTGCTTGAGAACAGGCATGAATGACTTTATCAGCAAACCCATAAATGTCAGCGAACTCCTTTCTAAAATCACAAGTTGGACTAAAGTATCTGAATAAGCTAAGTGCCGGTGCCGGAATAAGACCAGCCAAGCGCAGCGCGAGTGGCGTTTCCGGCTACACGTGTTTGCCAGTGCCGGAAACGCTTTCCTTGCTTACGCTCGAAAAGCCTTATTCCGGCCTACGACTTAATAAGCAAAGCGTTTGTTATGGGCAATGGAGTCTACTATTCATCATTTGTAGGCCGGAATAAGTCCAGCCAAGCGTAGCGCAGGGTGGCGTTTCCGGCTACACGTGTTTGCCAGTGCCGGAAACGCTTTCCTTGCTTACGCTCGAAAAGCCTTATTCCGGCCTACGACTGAATAAGCAAAGCGTTTGTTATGAGCAATGGAGTCTACTATTCATCATTTGTAGGCCGGAATAAGTCCAGCCAAGCGTAGCGCAGGGTGGCGTTTCCGGCTACACGTGTTTGCCAGTGCCGGAAACGCTTTCCTTGCTTACGCTCGAAAAGCCTTATTCCGGCCTACAATTACTACAATTACATCGCTCGAGCGACCAACAATTACTAGCTATCATCAGCATAATGTTATGCTCCCAAGTTTTAGTACTCAACTTAAATATATTCTTGTTGGTCTAGTAGGTTTAGTGGTGCGCAATAATATGTTTGGAGTAACACGAAAAGTTATCAGCGTGCCCCCTGAGGGTTTTAGTGTCGGTATAGCGCTCTAGTTTGTAAACACAATGAGTTTCTGCGCCCCGCTAAAATAGTGTAGGACACACAATATAAATATCAGGGTATGCAAGAAAATACTAAGGGTGACACAAAATATTGTCAGCGTTAATCCTGAAGGGTTTATTGTTGATATGCTGATCTATATTAAAGACAGATTTATAATGTCATCAGAGGTGATTATGAGTAATACAAATAAACAGAAAAAACCAGATTTCTCGATTGAGTTTAAACAATCAGCAGCAAGATTAGCAAATGAAAAAGGCCTATGCATTAAGCACATACCGATGCGATTTATCTTTGCAAATTAATATTGTCATCTACTTTATATCAATCCATTCTATAATCAGGTCAACTTAAAAAACTCAAAAGGAAATACGGCATGTGTAATACT
>Ga0214200_1000457_pt1 | contig 11277 bp, 7 predicted proteins | sample TroBogEpilimnion_7_FD_153038 | JGI IMG/M metagenome (GOLD analysis project Ga0214200, IMG submission 153038) | Freshwater microbial communities from Trout Bog Lake, WI - 23OCT2008 epilimnion | ecosystem: Environmental > Aquatic > Freshwater > Lake > Epilimnion/Euphotic zone | place: Trout Bog... | reverse complement strand
AACTTAGGATTAGATCTTCAAGGAGGATCTTATTTATTATTAGAGATTGATTTAAAACCTTTACTTCAAAAAAAATTAGATGATAAAGCAATAGAACTCAGAAAAAGTTTAAGAGAAAACAACTTATCTTATAAAAATTTTAATATTTCAGATAAAAATATTACTTTTCAGATTTTAGAAAACAAAGATAAAAATATTGTTATAGATATAATTAATCAATCTTCCACAAAGAATAGTTTTTTTTCACAAATAGCTAATAGAGGAAGTCAATCTACTTCTAGCGATGTTATTTATAAAAATAGTGGCGATATTTTTATTATAGAATTTTCTCCTTTGTATTTAAAAAAATTACAACAGGATACAATTAATCAATCTTTAGAAATTGTCAGAAGAAGAATAGATCAATTAGGAACTAAAGAACCAAATATTCTTCAGAAAGGAGAAAATAGAATTTTGGTTGAGTTGCCAGGTCTTAGTGATCCTTCGTCTTTTAAAAATATACTAGGAAAAACAGCTCAACTTAGTTTTAAGTTTTTAAAATCTAACAATTCAAATTCTTATGAAAATTCTGGTTTTGAGAGACTTAAATACAAACCTAACGGCACATACATTGAAGTTGAAAAAAAAACAGTTTTATCAGGAGAGAATTTGACTGATGCCCAGCCAGGTTTTGATAATCAAAGCAATAATTCAATAGTTAGTTTTAAACTTGATAGAGTTGGATCTAATAAATTTGCAGTCGCAACTAAAGAAAATGTTGGAAGACCATTTGCTATTATTTTGGACAACGAAGTAATTAGTGCACCAGTGATTAGAGAGCCTATTTTAAGTGGCAGTGGTCAAATTTCAGGTAATTTTACTGTAGAAGAGGCAAACCAACTTGCAATTTTACTAAGATCCGGAGCTTTACCTGCGCCTATGAAAATTATTGAAGAAAGAACTGTTGGATCAGATCTTGGTGCAGATTCGATTAAGTATGGAATAATTTCTTTTATTTCTGGCTTCTTGCTAGTCGCTATTTATATTATTTATGAATACAAATTTTTCGGATTTTTTGCTGATTTATGTTTATTATTAAATGTTGTTATATTGATAGCAGTGTTATCATTATTTGGTTCAACTTTAACGCTTCCCGGAATAGCAGGAGTAGTCTTAACTATAGGTATGTCAGTTGATACAAATGTTATAATTTACGAACGTGCCAGAGAAGAATTAAAAGTAGAGAAATCTTTTATTTACGCTTTTGATTCAGCATACAAAAGATCATTATTAACAATTATAGATACTCATTTAACTACTTTGTTAACAGGGTTCATTTTGTTTTATTTAGGATCTGGTCCTGTGAAGGGGTTTGCATTAACTCTAATTATTGGATTAATCTCATCTTTTTTTACAGCTTTTACAGTAAGTCGTCTAATGATTGGCAAATATATTCTATCTAATAAAAATAAAATTATTAAAATATGAATAAGAATTATGATTTTTTAAAATATAAAAATTTTTTTGTAACATTTTCAACTTTTCTTACACTAGCTTCAATAATACTTTTTTTGTTTAAAGGATTTAATTTTGGGGTAGATTTTAAAGGAGGAACTGTAATTGAAATTAAATCTGAAAAAAATATTAGAGTCGATGAAATTAGAACGTCAATATCTAAGCTTAATTTAAATAATTACACAGTTAAAGAGTTTGGAAGCTCAAATGAGTTTGCAATTTCATTAGAAAATAAATCAAATAATAATAACTTTGTAAATGATATTAAAAATAATCTTGAAAAAAATTTAAATCAAAAAATTTCAATTAGAAAAGTTGAAACTGTAGGTCCTAAAGTTGGTTCTGAACTGATTAAATCGGCTATTTATGCTTTATTAGCAGGTTTTGTAGGAATTTTTATATATTTATGGATAAGATTTGAATGGCAATTTAGCGTGGGGGGTATAGTCGCTTTATTTCACGATACAATTATAACTGCAGGACTTTTTTCATTGCTAGGTTTAGAGTTTGATTTGACAATTGTCGCCGCTTTATTAACTATAATTGGATATTCTATTAATGATACTGTTATTATTTACGATAGAATTAGAGAGAATTTAAAAAAGGACTCGAAAACAAATTTAACAGTCCTGATTAATAAATCTTTAAACGATACTCTTTCAAGAACTCTAAAAACTTCCGGCGCCACATTACTTTCTATTATTGCTGTTCTATTATTTGGCGGACAAGTGTTAAAAGGATTTGCTTTCGCTATTACTTTTGGAATTATTTTTGGAACTTATTCTTCAATATACGTCGCATCTCCGGTTGTAATGTTTTTCAATATTAAAAGAGATTGGTCAGAAAAATTAGACAATACGCCTTAATATAAATTTTGAGCGATAACCATAGTAAGTAACATTGGCACTGATAATATCGTATTAACTCTAGAAGTTATCATCGCAACTCTAGCTGATTTAGCTTTTGCCTCAGGTGTTGTTTCTACTAATCCTAAAGCTCTTTTTTGATTTGGCCAAATAATAAACCAAACATTAAATGCCATTATAATACCTATCCACATTCCAACACCGATTGTAAAATTTTTTGGAACAATTCCTTCAGCTAAATTTAGAGATAGCGCTTCGTGAATATATCCATTTATGTAAGCAGTAATTAAACCCGTTACTATAGTAGAGAGGGCAGCCCAACGAAACCAAAATAAAGCAGCAGGAGCAATTACTTTGCTAATTGCTGGCTTCTGTTCGTCAGGAATTTTTGACATATTAGGTATTTGTACAAAATTAAAATACCAAAGCAATCCAATCCACATGACTCCAGACAATGTATGAAAGTATCTAAAAATTGCATTAAAAAAATATCTATCAAAAGCCCATCCACCGTTAATTAAAAACAAAATAATAAAAAAAATAATTGTTATAATTACGGAAGTTAAGATAGTTCTAGGAAGAGATTGTAAAATTTCACTGATTCTCATATTCAAATTATAGCACTAATATTTATTTTTCATCAATTTTTTTAACTAAACGTTTTATTTAGAATTTTTTTTAAAAATTCACCAGTATAGCTCCCTTTTACTGAAGATATTTCTTCGGGGGTTCCTTCGGCTATAATTTTTCCACCTTTAACTCCTCCTTCGGGACCCATATCAACTACAAAATCTGCTGTTTTTATCACATCTAAGTTATGTTCTATTACCACTACAGTATTTCCTTTATTTACAAAGGTATGTAAGACTTCTAGTAATTTTTTAACATCATGTATATGTAGCCCAGTTGTTGGTTCGTCTAGAATATAAATGGTTCTTCCGGTTGCTCTTTTCGATAGTTCTTTCGCCAGCTTGATCCTTTGCGCTTCACCTCCAGATAAGGTTGTTGCTTGTTGTCCAATTTTTATATATCCAAGTCCGACTTTCTGAAGCGTAAATAACTTATCTTTTATAGAAGAAATATTTTCAAAAAAATTTACACCTTCATCTACAGTCATATTAAGAACATCGGCTATATTCTTATCTTTAAATCTTATTTCTAATGTTTCACGATTATATCTATTACCTTTGCAAACATCGCACTGAACATAAACGTCTGGTAAAAAATGCATTTCGTAAGTGATAACTCCATCACCTTCGCAAGCTTCACATCTTCCGCCTTTAACATTGAATGAAAATCTTCCTGCTTTGTAACCACGAGCTTTTGATTCAGGTAAATTAACAAACCATTCTCTAATTACTGTAAAAGCACCAGAATATGTTGCAGGATTTGATCTGGGAGTTCTGCCAATAGGGGATTGGTCGATATCAATTATTTTATCTAAGTATTCATGACCATGTATCCCCTTAAAGGCTTTGGGCATGTTTTTTGAAATAGTTTTATTAATCATTAAATTCAGTGCTCTATATAAAGTATGCAAAACTAGAGTCGATTTTCCACTTCCGGAAACTCCAGTTATAGTCGTAAAAGTTCCTAAAGGTATTTTGATATTTACATTTTGTAAATTATTTCCTGTTGCTCCGCTAATAGTTAAATACTTCCCATCCTTTGCTTTTCTTCGAACCCGCGGCACAGATATATTTTTTTTTCCTGAGAGATATTGACCTGTAATACTGTTTTCATTTTTTAAAATTTCTTTATATGTTCCCTCAGCAACAATTTTACCTCCTTCTGTTCCAGCGCCAGGGCCAAGATCAATTATATAATCAGAATTAAGCATTGCTTCTTCATCATGCTCAACGACGATAACTGTATTTCCTAAATCTCTTAATTTTTTTAATGCTTTTAAAAGTTTAATATTATCTTTTTGATGAAGACCTATAGAAGGCTCATCTAATACATACAAAACACCAGTTAAACCAGAACCTATTTGAGAAGCCAATCTTATCCTTTGTGACTCTCCTCCAGATAATGTGCCAGATGATCTTGAAAGATTTAAGTATTCAAGTCCTACATTAATTAAAAAACTTAAACGCTCATTTATTTCTTTGAGTATATGAGATGCTATTTTATTTTCTTTTTCTGTTAAGTACTTATTTAGACTTGTAAACCAGTTAAACGCTTCTTGAATTGACATCTTTGAAACTTCGCTAATATTTAAATCATTAATTTTTACGCAAAGAGCCTCTTCCTTTAATCTCATGCCTTTGCATCTTTCGCACTCTGTTTCATTTTGGTATTGAGAAATTTCTTCTCGTTTCCAATCACTATCAGTCTCTAAATATCTTCTTTCGAGATTATTAATCACACCTTCAAATGATTTTTTGTTAGAATATTTTTCGAACCCATCATCATATGAAAATTTAATTTCATCTTCATCTGAACCGTAAAGAATAATGTCTTGAATTTTTTTTGATAAATCTTTCCAAGGTGTTTCTAATGAAAAATCATAATGTTTAGCTATAGATGCTAAAGTTTGAGCGTAATATAACGTTGAAGATGATGACCACGGCACTATCGCGCCTTCTATTAGACTTTTTTTTTCATTTTGAATTACTAACTTAGGATCTATATACAAATCAACACCAATGCCTTCGCATTCTGGACATGCTCCGTGAGGATTATTAAATGAAAATAATCTTGGTTCAATCTCTTCAATTGTAAATCCACTTTCTGGACACGCAAATTTTGATGAGAAAACAATTTTATCTTTTTTTTTAAATTCTTTAGGAAGATTTTGATTGCTATATTCAACGTAAACTAACCCATCAGATAATGACAATGCTGACTCTATACTTTCGGCAATTCTTTGTTGTTCTTTTTTATCATTAGCAAAAGTATCGATATATATATCTATGTCATGTTTAAGATTTTTATTTAATGTCGGTGATTTATCTATTTCATAAATTTCACCATCAATTTTAGCTTTTAAATATCCTCTTTTTTTATAACCCAATAATTCTTTTTTATATTCTCCTTTTCTTCCTCTTACGATCGGGGAATATATTTCTATTTTAGATTGTTTTGGCAAATCTAAAATTTTATCAACCATTTCCGAAACAGACTGAGATTTAATTGGTTTACCTGTAAATGGTGAATATGGAACGCCAACTCTAGAAAATAAAACTCTCATATAATCATAAATTTCTGTAACTGTAGCAACTGTAGACCTGGGGTTTTTAGAAGTTGTTTTTTGTTCTATAGAAATAGCTGGAGACAATCCCTCGATCAAATCAACATCCGGTTTTCTCATGCGATCAAGAAACTGTCTTGCGTAAGCAGATAAGCTTTCAACGTATCTTCTTTGTCCTTCTGCATAAATCGTATCAAAAGCTAAAGAAGATTTACCGGATCCAGAAAGTCCAGTTATAATTACTAATTTATCTCTGGGGATATCCACAGAAACATTTTTTAAATTATGTTCTCGCGCACCTTTGATAACAATTTTTTTAAGACTAATATTCATTAATTTAAGAAGATTTGTTTCTTTTAATCAAATTTTTCTGATACAAGTAAGCTAATTTTATTTTCAAAAAATATATCTATATTATGGCTAATAGTTTAAATAAAGTTTTATTAATTGGAAGAGTGGGTAACGATCCTGAAATTAAACAAATGCAAAATGGCAAAAGCGTTGCCCGACTGAGTGTTGCAACGTCAGAAACATGGAAAGATAAAAACACCGGTGAAAGAAAAGAAAAAACCGAATGGCATAGAGTTGTCATTTTTAATGAAGGATTAGTTAGCGTAGTTCAGAAATATTTAAAAAAAGGTGCAATGGTTTATATCGAAGGACAATTAAATACAAATAAATATACAGACAGCAGCGGACAGGAAAAGTATAGTACTCAAATTGTGCTTCAAGGTTATAATTCGACTCTTACAATGCTAGGATCAAAATCTTCCTCTGGATCTACTGAGAACAAAATTGATAACTCACAACTTCCGTCTGATGATATGACTGATATTTCTGAAGATCCAGATGATAAAGTTCCGTTTTAACGTTATTAAATGAGTGAAGATTTAAATCAAAAAAAAATTAAAAAATCATATAACTCTGTTCAGATAGTCGATGAGATGAAGTCATCGTATTTATCTTATGCGATGAGCGTTATAATCAGCAGAGCGCTACCAGATGCAAGAGATGGTCTGAAGCCTGTACACAGAAGAATAATTTATGCAATGTATAAAGGTGGCTATGACTGGTCTAAACAATTTAGAAAATCAGCTCGAGTTGTAGGAGATGTAATTGGTAAATATCATCCGCACGGAGATCAAGCAGTTTACGATGCATTAGTTAGATTAGCACAAGATTTTTCTATGAGCGTAAAGCTTTTAGATGGACAAGGAAATTTCGGTTCCATGGATGGAGATAGAGCTGCTGCAATGAGATATACCGAAACTAGACTTGCAAAAATTTCTGAATTTCTGGTAGCTGACATTGAAAAGAATACTATAGATTATCAAAACAATTATGATGACACCGAATTAGAACCAACTGTTCTGCCAGCACAATTTCCTAATTTATTAGTAAATGGAGCTGGTGGAATAGCAGTTGGAATGGCAACTAATATTCCTCCTCATAACTTAGGTGAAATTATAGATGGCACTTTAGCATACTTAAATAATAACGAAATATCAGTTGATGATTTAATTAAAGTAATCCCAGGACCTGATTTTCCAACTGGGGGTATTATTATAGGTAAAGAGGCAATCATAACTGGATATAAAACTGGAAGAGGATCTATTAAAATTAGAGGTGAAATTGAAACTGAAGAAGAAAAAAAAGACAAAGCTTCAGTAATAATTAAATCGGTTCCATATCAAACTAATAAATCTTTGCTTATTGAAAAAATTGCATTTTTAGTTAGAGAAAAAAAAATTGAAGGAATTAGTGATATCAGAGACGAATCTAACAAAGAGGGTGTTAGAATTGTTATAGAATTAAAAAGGGGTGTATCCAGCGAAATTATAATTAACCAATTATATAAATTTTCTCCAATAGAAAGTTCTTTTGGTTTTAATACTTTAGCAATTTTAAATGGTAAGCCAGAATTATTAAATTTAAAACAATTTATTAAAACCTTTGTAGATTTTAGAGAAAAAGTTTTAATCAAAAGAACGCTATTTGATCTTAAAAAAGCAAAAGACAGAATTCATATTCTTATTGGTCTTTTTATTGCTATAGAAAATATAGATGAAATTATTTCAATTATTAGAAAAGCAAAGAATCCTAATGAGGCCAAAGAAACTTTACAAAATAAAGAATGGAATTTTAAAAAATCTAAAATTAATAAAGAGATATTAGATATTGCTGATTTATCTAATATTGAAAAATATCATTTATCGGATTACCAAGTTAAAGCTATTCTAGAATTAAAATTACAAAAGCTAACTGCTATAGGTCATAATGAAGTTAATCAAGAAATAACTGAACTAAATATTCAAATTGCGCAGTATAAAAAAATATTAAATGATAAAAATGAATTAACAAATCAAATTAAAAATGAACTTATAAATATAAAAAGTAAATTCAACACAACTAGAAAAACAAAAATAATTGACCAGATTGAAAATTTAGAAATTGAAGACGTAGTTCAAAAAGAAGAGGTTATTATAACAATTACAAATAAAGGTTATATTAAAAGAAGCTCTCTAAATTCAGTAAAAGTTCAAAAAAGAGGAGGTAAAGGCAAAGCTGGTATTACAACCAGAGACGAAGATTTTGTAAATCAAATATTTACAGCAAATACTCATACACCAATTTTATTCTTTTCTTCAAAAGGATTGGTTTACAAATTAAAAACTTGGAAAATTCCTGAAGGATCAAATCAATCAAAAGGCAAAGCACTTCATAGCATTTTACCGTTAAAACAAGACCATGTGATTACATCTATTATGCCTTTACCTTCTGATGAAAATTTGTGGAAAAGTCTAAAAATAATTTTCGTTACAGCTTTAGGAAAAATAAGAAAAAATAGTCTTTTAGATTTTGAAAATATTCAAACTAGTGGAAAAATTGCAATGAAATTAGATCCTAACGACTTTATCGTAGATGTTAAAATCATAAATGATGAGGATGATTTTTTACTATGCGCTAAAAGTGGTAAAGCTTTAAGAGTTCAATCAAAAAAATTAAGAATATTTAAAGGCAGATCATCTAAAGGTATTAAAGGTATATCTTTAAAAAAAGATGATAAAATTGCATCATTAACAATTCTTAAATCTGTAAATATTTCATCTGAAGAAGCAAAATCTTATCTAAAACAATCCAAGGCCGACAAAGAGTCATCTGAAAACGAATCTGATGATAATGAAAATATAAAAGATATACAATTATCTAAAAAGAAAATTGATGAATTTAAAATGAAAGAACAGTTTATCTTAACGATTACAGAAAATGGTTACGGAAAACGTTCATCAGCTTACGAATATAGAGTAAGCGGTAGAGGTGGACAAGGAATAATAAATATTGTTACATCAGAAAGAAACGGATCCGTTGCATCTACTTTTACAATTAATCATGAAGATCAAATAATGTTAATTACCGATAAAGGTCAGATGATTAGATGTAATGCAAAAGATATTAGAGTTACAGGAAGAAACACTCAAGGCGTTAGAATATTCAGTCTTTCTTCTGGTGAAAAAGTAGTTTCATCTACAAGAATAGAAGATTCATCATTAGATAATTTAGAATAAAAATGAGAGCAAAAATTTACCAACCGTCCAAAACAGCTATGCAATCTGGGACAGCTAGAACAAAATTTTGGATTTTAGAATTTAACAAAAGTTTTTCAAATAAAGATTTTGTGATGGGCTGGATATCTTCAGTAGATACGAATGAACAAGTTAAAATTAAATTTGAAACAAAAGAACAGGCTATTATTTACGCAAATAAAAATAATATTTTTTATAGCCTTGAAGAACCTAAAAAGAATGTTCCTATAATAAAATCTTACGCTGATAATTTTTTAAAATAATAATGATTAAATGTTTTTTTTTAAATAAAAAATGGGCTTCGTGGGCATGGGGTGGTGCATTGTTGTTGGTATTTTCACTTTTGATACAGGTTTCTATAACTGTTCAAATTAATGGTTGGTACAAAGGATTTTACGATCTTTTGCAGAAAGCAAATAAATCAAATATTTCTGAATTCTGGATCAAAATAAAACAATTTTGTTACTACGCTTTTCCTTACGTATTACTAGCAACTTTCACTTCTTATTTTACTAGAATTTATGCATTAAGATGGAGAGAAGCTATAACATTTAGTTATATACCTTTATGGAGGAGCACCGAAGCTAAGGTTGAAGGTTCAGCACAAAGAATTCAGGAAGACACAAGTAGATTTGCTAAAATTGTAGAAAGCTTGGGACTTCAAGTTGTTAGAGCAATGATGACTTTAATTGCTTTTATTCCAATTTTATGGGGTTTATCGTCCGGAGTACAAATTCAAGCCGTAAAAAATGTACCCGGACTTCTTGTTTGGTTATCTTTAGTTGTTAGCTTAGGTGGATTAATAATTAGTTGGTTTGTAGGAATTAAATTACCAGGACTTGAATATAATAATCAAAAAATTGAAGCAAAATTCAGAAAAGAACTTGTGTACGCTGAAGATGATATTAAAAATTACGGAAATGAGACAGTTATTGCTGAACTTTTTACAGGAATTAAATTTAATTATCATAGATTATATTTGCACTACGGATATTTTGATATTTGGATAAATATATATGATCAATTTATGGTAATAGTTCCTTATTTGGTGATGGCACCTAGTTTATTTGCTGGTGTTATTACTTTAGGTGTAATTATACAAATCTCGAATGCATTTCAAAAAGTTCAAGAAAGTTTTTCACTATTTGTAAATAATTGGACAACTATCACTGAATTAAGATCTATTTTTAGAAGGTTAAAAGAATTTGAAAAAGCGATAAATCTCAATTAATTTATCCAGTATCAATTATGTTTAATATTTTATCTTTTTTAAAAAACTTTAATAAAAGATTAAATTTATCAATAGGTAAATTGTTATTAAAATAATAATCCGTTTCTGTTTTAGCTAACTCGAATAAATGTGAATGATAAGTTGGATCGGCTATCACAAAATCTTTTTCTCCACTTTGTTTATAACCAATAATATCACCAAAACCTCTCAATTTAAGATCTTGCTCTGAAATATAAAAACCGTCATTAGATTCTTTAAGTATTTTCATTCTTTTTTTTCCATTTTCGCTTATTGACTTTGAATACATTAAAATGCATTCGCCATCTAAATTACCTCGTCCGACTCTTCCTCTTAATTGGTGCAACTGAGCTAATCCAAATCTTTCTGCATTTTCTATGACAATAGTATTTGCATTTTGATTATCTACACCAACTTCTATAACTGTCGTTGAAATTAATAATGAAAATTTTTTATTTAAAAAATCAGACATAATTTTATTTTTATCCTCATTTTTTAAATTTCCGTGAATAAAACCAGTATTATCAGGGAAGTAATTCTTTAAAAATTCATATCTCTCTACAACAGGAGTAAGTTTAATTTTTTTACTTTCTTCTATTAACGGACAAATCCAATAAATTTGATCACCTTTTTTTATTTTTTCTTTAATAAGATTTATAAGATCTTTGATTTTACTTTCCGAAATGACATTTGTTATAATTTTAGTTTTAGTAAAAGGTTTTTCATTTAAAGAAGAGACATCCATGTCGCCATAAGTAGAGAGCATTAAGGTTCTAGGTATTGGAGTGGCGCTCATCAACAAAACTTCACAGTTTTTACCTCCTTTTTCAGAAAGAGCAATTCTTTGTCTGACGCCAAACTTATGCTGTTCATCAATAATAATTAATCCTA
>Ga0214200_1000455_pt1 | contig 11295 bp, 6 predicted proteins | sample TroBogEpilimnion_7_FD_153038 | JGI IMG/M metagenome (GOLD analysis project Ga0214200, IMG submission 153038) | Freshwater microbial communities from Trout Bog Lake, WI - 23OCT2008 epilimnion | ecosystem: Environmental > Aquatic > Freshwater > Lake > Epilimnion/Euphotic zone | place: Trout Bog... | reverse complement strand
AAAATAAGTACCAATACCGATCAATCATTAAAAATTCATGAACACTGAACCCATAATTAAATTGTGTGTCGTATTGAAGGTGTGATTGCTATTATCAATATACTGATTCATATAGCCCAGTTCAGTACGGACATTCTTATTAAAAGTCCAACCTAAGCCACCAAATGCGCGGTTTTGATCAAAGCCAGATTGCCCACCAGCAATGGTATTATTCAAGCGCACAAAAAACTCATCCCAAACAATAAGACTCAGTCGGGGTTCAAATTCCAAAGGGTGCATAAACTTGACCATTTGTCTCGGACGGTAACGAACATCATTACCGATGAAATTGCTTTCAAACATGGTTCTAAAAGTGACAGTACCCACACTGGTTGGTAACACATATCTAAAAGCGGGCCATACATCCTGCTGAGAAACATAGTGCTTACCAACATTTTGTGTTGGCAGCCAAGTATAACCAGCCCATATAGTCGCACGATCACTGATTGAGTAACCAAAAGCAGTACGCAACATACCTTGATACCAATGTTCCCAGTCATTATCCCAACGAGATTGTCCTTCCAGCCAAACACGTGCTTTTGATAAATTGGGATTCAGTGCGCCAAGACTACCTTCACCAACAACTTGCAGCCAACTGCCATCATCGGAAACATCAGTGCCTGAAGCATTTACTGGTAACGAAACAATCAATCCAATAGTCGAAACCAGACCTAATATATTTATTATTTTTTTATTCATTTTGAAAAATCTCATCGTTTTGCTGTTTGTTTTTATTATTGTCTAACTACGTCAAAAAAATTATCAAGGTTTTCATAGTTATTCTAGACATAGTTTAACAAACGATAGCAGCGTAATTATTAATCATTTAGAGCAATAACCTATAAGCAATAAATATTCCATATTAAAAATCTATAACAATCAATGCAAAACAGCAATTAAAAAAAGCAATCGGTTCATTTAACCCTTATTTAAGGTTCAAATAAACCAAAAATACTGTACAGCTGTTGTTAGCTATTTGTTCATGTTTTGTATAAATATAATTTGACATAGTTGATTTTGATTGTTATATTTACATGAAATAATAAATAAACAAAAGAAAACAAATTATTTTTAACAGTCTGTAAAACTAATAGTTGTAGTGAATAGTCTTTTTAGATATTAGCCACAGACAAGTTTAATGATATCTTTTAACTCACTGTATTTACGAGGATGTTGGTATGGCTTACTTAACTGAACGAGTGTCAACTCAAAAAATAACAACCGTAACTATTCAGACAAATAAACCTCAAGTTTTAACTGACAGTCAAAAAATTCCGGCTGAACAAAATAATGTCAACCTATCTTCTGACTTAAATAATAAAAAAAATGATGTCATCAACTTATTGTCCAACTTTCCAGCAACCGCTTTATGGTTACTAAACAAGCATGAACAAGTCAGTGATGAATTAGATTTTCAAGAAGATGATTCAAATTTAAAATCAGATTTAGCTAACGCATTAGGTGAAATTCAAAAATACTTCTCTGTATCAACAACTTATTATGGTATTCAAGAAACTCATAGTTCGGCTTTCTTAGAAGCAAAAAATAACTTATCGTTAGCTCTACAATTATTTCCATTTACTTTCGAAGAGTTGAATCAACTAGTCGATATGATTGTTTACGCATTCAAATACCGTGGTTTGTCTTATCAATCGACAAAAAATAACGATTTTGTGCTTAAACGACTAGAAGGATCTAGACGTCCTAATCGCCTAAAGTCATTAGAAATTAACAACTTTTTTGCAAATATAAAAACAAGACAACTGGATGAAGAGTTTTTATTCTCCAGCACAGTTAATATGCAACAGTGGTTTTTTGAATTAGTTAATGCAGAACATCAATGGCTGGCAATTAGACAAAAGTTAGCCGCTACAAATTCAAAATTAGTTTTATTTATTGCCAATCAGTACAAATCTTCGTTTTTAGAGTTTGATGACTTGGTACAAGAAGGTCAAACAGGTTTATTAAAAGCCGTAGATAGATTTGATCACCGATTAGGCTTTCAGTTTTCTACTTATGCAGGTTATTGGATCAGGCAGGCTATTTCCAGAGCATTATCTCGTTGCGAAAGAGTTGTTCGTATTCCATGTGGACAAGTAGCCACTATTAATAAAGTGTATCGTGCCAAAGAAGAATTGATTAATAAAACAGGTCAAGAACCTTCTGTTAAAGAACTTTCTGATTACACAAGCATCCCAAGTGATGAACTCAACAACCTGCTTTGTTTTTCACAACTGGCTATTTCTTTAGAATTATCCGAACAAGATGATGAAAATGCGTTTGCCCCTATTGATTTTTTAGAGCAACAAATTTTTACACATGCTTTTAACAAAATTGCCAAAGATGATCTTGATCAACTTTTGAACAAAAGCATTGAAAGCTTAACACCTCGTGAAGCCAGTATTATCTGTAGTCACTTCGGCTTAACAAATGATCAGGAAATGACTTTACAAGAAATAGGTTCAGAACTTAATTTGACCCGTGAACGCATAAGACAAATACAGGTGGCTGCGTTAAATAAAATCAAACTTAATTTTGGCTCTGAATTAATGTGTTTTTTATAATCCAATAAATATGAAGACAATATTTGCAGTTGCAATTTAAAAGTATATTATCTTTATAAACCCAGTGATTATATAAACAATTTGATAAAGCGGCGTGGAGGTGTCGGATTTTGATTAAACAGGTACCGTTCCTAGGCAAAAACTCATAACACATGATCTGAACAAGATCAGGAGATAACAATGAAAAAATATATATTGAACGCTTTGCTTTGGGGAATCGTGTTCACAGGCGCTTTTTTAATATACAACCGTGTTAACACCACCCCGCCGATGCAGGATTCTCTCGCCTATTCAGATTTTATTACCAAAGTTAAAAACGGCGTAGTTGATCGTGTAGAAATTAGTGGTCAACTTATTAAAGTTAGAACATCAACCGGACAAGAATACGAAACTTTTAACCCTGGCGATCCGCATTTAATTGATGATTTGCTGAATGCTAAAATCCAAATTCGTACCATCCCACCAGCGCAACAATCATTAATGATGCAAATTTTCATTTCTTGGTTCCCTATGCTGTTGTTGATAGCCGTATGGATTATCTATATGCGCAGAATGCAGGGTAACGGAGGTTTAGGTGGCAACAATTTTGGTAAAAGCAAAGCCAAAATGCTTGAAGAAGATAAAAGAACTGTCACTTTTGATGATGTAGCCGGTTGTGAAGAAGCTAAAGAAGATGTATCTGAATTAGTCGATTTTCTCTCCGATCCTCATAAATTTCAAAAATTGGGCGGGAAAATTCCACGCGGTATATTAATGGTAGGTCCTCCAGGAACTGGTAAGACATTGATTGCCAGAGCTATTGCAGGTGAAGCTGGCGTAAAGTTTTTCACTATCTCAGGTTCCGATTTTGTAGAGATGTTTGTCGGTGTAGGTGCATCCAGAGTGAGAGACATGTTTGCTCAAGCTAAAGAACATGCGCCTTGTATTATCTTCATAGACGAAATAGATGCAGTGGGTAGACAGCGTGGTGGTGCCAATATTGGTAATGATGAACGCGAACAAACGCTTAACCAATTACTGGTGGAAATGGACGGATTTAACGGTAATGAAGGTGTAATTGTCATTGCAGCAACAAACCGTGCTGACGTTTTAGATAAAGCTCTATTGAGACCAGGGCGCTTTGATAGGCAAGTAAATGTTGGGTTGCCAGATGTTCGTGGTAGAGAACAAATTCTAAATGTCCACATCAAAAAAGTTCCTGTAGCAGATGACGTTGAATTGAAATACATCGCTCGTGGAACACCTGGCTTTTCAGGCGCTGAGTTAGCAAACGTTATCAACGAAGCTGCTTTATTTGCTGCTAGAAGCAACAAAAAAGTAGTGAGTATGAGCGACCTTGAAAAAGCAAAAGACAAAATATTAATGGGTGCTGAAAAACGTACCATGGTCATGACTGAAGATGACAAATTGTTAACTGCTTATCATGAAGCCGGACATTGTATTGTCGGACAAATGTCGCCTGATCATGACCCTGTCTATAAAGTGAGCATCATGCCTAGAGGTCGGGCATTGGGTATAACCATGTTCCTGCCTGAACAGGACCAGTACAGTGCCAGTAAACGTAAACTAGAGAGCCAAATTGCTAGCCTATTTGGCGGCAGAATTGCAGAACTAATGATTTATGGTGGCGATCGTGTGACCACCGGTGCATCTAATGATATTGAAAGAGCAACCGAATTAGCGCGTAACATGGTGACTCGTTGGGGCTTTTCTGACAAGCTTGGTCCATTGGTTTATGGCGAAGATAATGGTCAACCATTTATGGGCTATCCAGGGTCACAAGGTAGCAAAGTATCAAGTAATGTTGCCCATCAGATTGATGAAGAAATCCGCTTAGTTATTGATCGCAACTATCAGCGTGCAGAAACAATTTTACAAGAAAACATCAGTATCCTGCACAAGATGGCAGACGCCCTGATGAAGTGGGAAACCATTGATAAAGATCAAATTGATCAACTCATGGCTGGACAAGACCCAACACCGCCAAAAGATGACAATGATCGGTTCACTAGACCTAATTTAACAAAGCAGGAAAAAATAGAAAGCAAACCCGTTAAATCTAACATGATTAAAGGGAAACCTGCAGGACAAGTTTGAGGTGCGCTCATTTTGGAGGGGGGTTCGCCCCCCTTTTTTTATATGTAAATTTTTGTAATGTCTTTAAATTAAGATTCTATGCTATCCTAAAAAATTGATATTATTTAGATTGCATTATGCTTAGCTATCGACACGCCTTCCATGCCGGCAATTTTGCCGATGTCTTAAAACACCTTACCTTAATTCAGCTCATCGACTATTTGTCAAAAAAAGACAAGGGCTTTTGTTACATTGATACCCATGCCGGTGCTGGTAGCTATGCCTTACACAGTGACTATGCTTTAAAAAATCGTGAATTTGATAACGGAATTGGGAAATTGTGGCAACGCACCGATTTACCTGCTGAGATAGCACAATACGTCAATCTCATTCAACAAATTAATCAGGGAAAGCAACTTCATTATTACCCAGGTTCCCCTGTTATCAGTCAAACATTACTTCGACAGCAGGATCGACTAATTTTATTTGAATTACATTCAACTGAAATTAAATTATTAAGCAATTTTGTTAAAAAAGATGCCCGTGTCAAAGTCTTGCATCAAGACGGATTAAGCAATTCATTAACATTATTACCCCCTATAGAACGCAGAGGATTAGTGTTAATAGATCCTTCTTATGAAATAAAATCTGACTATATACAAGTCTTTAAAACCCTAGAAAAAATGTATCAACGTTTTGCTACGGGTACTTATGCACTATGGTATCCGGTAATAGAACGGCAACGCATTTTGCAGTTAGAAAGAAATTTTAAAAACAGCGAGATAAAAAATATACAGTTATTCGAATTAGGTCTTTGTGCCGATGCTACCCAACCGGGCATGACTGCTTGTGGGATGATTGTGATTAATCCACCTTGGACATTAAAATCACAAATGGAACAAATATTACCATGGTTAGTTGCAATATTAACTGAGCAAAAGGGCTATTACAGAATAGAACAATTGATTGGAGAATAAGAAAAATACTTTATAAAACATAAATTTAATTTCTATAATTTACCTTAAAGCAAAAACCATATAATTTTAAAACCTTACAAATTGACCAATTAAAATACTTAATTATAATGGCAGCGTTTTTTCAGTTTTGAAGAACAAAATAAATTTTAATTTAAACATAAATTGAGAATATAAAAATGTCCAAAATTTTAAAAATTGCTTTGTTATCTTTTGGTTTAATAGCAAGCCAAACTGCATTTAGTGCCGTAGTTTCTTACAAATGTAATGTCACTGAAGTACGTGAAATTGATATAGATAATAATCATGCACGTACTCATATTTTATGTGCTAATCCAGTAACTGATGGGCTTGATCAAGTATACTTTTTCGCGCTTTCTTTAAAAAGCACGCCGCTTAAAGCACTGGGACTTTTAAACTTAGGTACAGCTGCTTTTACTTCAGGAAATCAAATTGAAGTTTGGTTTAATCAGGGAGACGTTAGTGGTAATTCATTTGGTTGCGGTGCAATCAATTGTAGAGTTCCAGTTAATGTAAACATCAGCAAATAATATTTTGGTAGTGGCAAAAATTTTAAGATCAATAGAATGTCTGATATTTCATCTATAATCCTTGCCACTACTTTTTTCAACATAATTAATCAAATATTTTAGCCAGTGAGTCGCTATTCTGCGAATAGCTTATCAAGAGAATCCTTAATATTTTGTAAGCAATAAAAACTACACAATTACTTCGATGCTTTCTGGCTGTTTAGCTTCGTCAACTTCACCCAGTTTCGAGTTACCTTGCAAATTGCCCACGCTTCGTTTTGGCAACCCCTTCCGACCTATGGAGATTATGGACAAAATCTTCACTTCACTGACGCTCCGTTTTCAAGATTTTAATCGATAGATAAGATGAGCAAATATGGGCATCTTTCGTTATCTTCTTGAATAAACCTCATCAAATAAACTGTTGTTTGGCAATAGGAAATCTAGTAGAGTCATCGATAAAAAACCAAGCCAACAATCCATCAATAATAAGTTCTAATGAATCTAATTCAGGGGTACACAGTATCATGACTATAACAAGTGTTTTAGATGTAAACGATGCGTTAGATTTCGCTACAACGTCAACTGACCCAATAGAAATTGTTGATACTGCTGCCAATATTGGTGCTCAAATTAATGCCTTAATCAAGTTAGGGTCACAGCTAGTTTCAATTCAGAATACCGACTTTTTTTCGATTTTTGATGATTTTGGTAATTTAACAATACAAGCAGGTAACATTGATAATCCGATCAGCATTCCAGAGTTTTTAGCACTAGCACCTAAAACCATTGATATGGATGGTAATCCTGCTGTATTTACTCATATCAATGGCAGTCTTCAGGATTTTCTCGATAATGAAACTCAGTTGTCTAAATTAGGATCACAATTTGATGGTTATGATCTACCTGATGGTAGTCATTTTCAAGTTGTTTTCGGTAATAACGACAATTCAGTTTTTTCTATTTCCATGAACGCAGCCGATGCAAGCAAATCAGCAGATTTGATCTTAACCAGTCTGCACCCCTCTTCTCTGCAAGTGATTGATTCAGGATTAAACATAACTGAAAACATTGACACGCTAATCAACTTGGGTCCACAGCTAAACTGGTTACAAGATACTGATCAAATTGAGTATGTTGATTGGTTCGGTAATATTAATGTAGTCGCAATTCCTTATTCCAATCCGATTACCTTAACTGATTTTTTGAAAATAGCTCCTAAAGTTATAGATTTTCAAGGAGGTCGTTCAGTATTTACTCATATTACCGGTAGTTTTAAAGACTTTATTAATCATGAAGATGAACTAGCCAAATTAAGTCAACAATTTGGTGGTTATAGTTTGCCGGATGGTACTGATTTCAAAGTTACTTTTGAAAAGTCTGGCTATTCTATCATCATGGATGCGGCAAATACTGCCAATGCCAATACTTTTATCGCCGCAGGGCTTACCCAGCCGATTAATGTAATCGATTCAGGTGCAAACATATCAAGCTATGCTGACGCTTTAGTGAATTTAGGTGCACAACTAGTTTCTATACAAGATTCAGACACTGATACTAATGATATAAGCGGTTTACCTGTTGATAACTCAACGGCTATCAGTCTTAACGATTTTTTGGCACTTGCACCTAAAACTGTTAATAGCGAGGGGCTTCCTGCTGTATTTACTGAAGTTACTGGAAGTTTTCAAGATTTTTTAAGTCATCAGGCTGAGTTAGCGGCATTGAGTCAACAATTCGGAGGCTATACCGTTCCCAATGGACCTCATTTTCAAGTAAATTTCTCCAGTAATAGCAACAACATTCTGATCATGGATGCGGCTAATGCCGCCAAAATGGCAGCATTAGATACACAAAATTTGAATATCTCTTTTTCTATTCTCGACATCGGCAGTAACATTGCCGCTAATGCAGATACTTTAATCAATTTAGGCTCACAGCTAATCAATATACAGACTAATGATACTAATGGGCTAGGACAAGGTAATCCAATATCTGGAGCTATCAGTCTTAATGACTTTCTATTGATTGCCCCAAAAACGATTGATTATGAGGGACAGCCAGTAGTATTTAATGATGTTACGGGTACTCTGCAAGACTTTATAGATCATAAATCATTACTTTTACCACTAGCACAACAATTAGGCGGCTATACCTTAGAAGATGGTAGTCATTTTCAAATTACATTTAATCCGAAAGATGACTCTGTTTCCTCCATCCAAATGGATGCTAACAACGCTGTCAAAGCCGGAATTAGTATCACAGATAGTCTACAGGCTTCTACATTAGAGGTAGTGGATAAAGGAGCCAATATTGTGGCTCAAGCAGATGCTTTAATTGGCTTAGGATCACAATTGAAAATTTTACGAGATATTGACAGCTTTTCGTATTGGGACACAAGCTCAGGTGACTTTGTTACCTCACCCATTGCTTGTGATAGCGCTATCAGTGTTACCGAATTTTTAACACTGGCTCCAAAAACTGTTGATATTAATGGTAAACCAGCAATATTTAACAATGTAACCGGTAATTTTGAAGATATTATTAATAATAGCGCATCATTAATCAAACTCGGTCAACAATTGGGTGGATACACTTTAACTGATGGTACCCACTTTGGAATTACTTTTACCAATGACAGTTACGCTCTGACAATGGATGCCGCGCAAGCTGCAAAATTAACGGGACTAATTCCTAAAGGGTTAACTTTACCTATTCAAGTCATCGATACAGAAGCTAATATTAATACGTATAGTAATGAGCTAATGAATCTTGGAGTACAACTGGTTGCAATACAGGCAACCGATATTTTAGGAATAACCGATCTTCTGTACCTGACTGCCAATGGCATTCAAGGCCCCGTCAGTACAGTAAAATTTGGTAATATATTTAGCGGAAACATTACTGACAGCGCTGCACATATTCAATCGAGTCTAGATACACTTGAAAGCAATATAGAACACATAAATAGCATTCATTTTAATGATATACAAATCCCGACTCTCACCCTAACCAGTACCCAGTGGATAAAAGATAAAGACGTACTCAGTAAATTGACGACGCCTTACAAACTATCACTGACTCACGTTAAAGCGGATGTTTTAGAATCGGTGCTAAACGATGTCCATGTGTCTTTACCGATTAACGTTACTGATGGTGCACTTAAAATTTTTAATATTCTGGATCTATTACAGTCACATCTTGATAAAATAAACACTATCACATTATCTAACAATAATGTTAATCCTGTGCTTTTTTTAAGTGCAAATCAGTATCATTCAGACCAAGCAACTTTAGAAAAAATTAATGCTGATAACAATCAATATACACTACATCTGAGAGATGAAAATTGGTCACAATTACTAACTGATTTAAATGATTTGCATGTGACACAAGTTAGTTTGGCAGATTCAGTTAGCGAAATTTCTGCCAATTTAGATAGTTTAGCAACAATTCAAGAAAAATTAGGTACGATATCTTTTACAGATACACAGGGAGCAATTTTAAAATTATCTGCTGAACAGTATTGGGCAGATAAATCAGTACTTAGCAAAATCACTTCCCCTTATCAGCTATCTTTGTCTGGAGAGACAGTAACACGTGCACTAAAAGATACTGGAAATGATCATATTTCCGATCTTACTATAGCCGACTCAGCCTATAAAGTAATGAAGCATTTTAGTGAACTGTTGCCAATCAAACATTTAACAGATATTACTCTAACTGACAAAAACACACCAACACTTACCCTAAATTCAATAGACGCCAACGACGGCTCAATGTTACTTAATTCAATTGATTCTACTTACAATCTGTCTATTAAAGACACCGTCAGTAATTTGAATACTCTAAACTTAACGCATCTAACCTCAATGAGTTCTATTGAAATTATGCCAACCCAATTCGACGCTAATTTACACGTTGACAGTTTTGTGAATGCAATTAATTTGTCATTTATAAATCTGTATGGAGATACAATCAATAAAAAAGCGTATGGTCAAAGTGGCACTGAGATAGATATACTCACATCGAAAGGTACTTTAATTGAGCAAATGATTTTTTCTCACGATACCGAATCACAATTACATATTCTAGGTGTTTCGACTTCAATTATACATTCCATCTAGTTTATTTTTTATGCTTGCTCAGTGACCGTGACTTCCGACATGGGTACTTTGAATCGGTCAACTGTTTGATTTAAAAAGGTAACAGATCGGTCTAGCAGAGTACACCATTCGCTTTTTTGGACGTACTGATCAGGTATTCTATATATCTTTGCTTTGTTATCACGCCGCTAACCTGCATTACTTTTCTCATGGCGGCTAAAGTCCTAATTATAATTAACGACCATTTGTTATACAATGTCCGGTTTGTTACACCCTTTAATACCTTGTTGTTATGACCATACTGAAAAAATTGCTACGCTCTGATATTCGTTATCAATGTGAAGATAATTATTACCAGCGAGGCAAAATTTATTTCGATGAAGGCAGGGTCGTTGAGCTGACCATCAAAAGTGAAGGCGTACTTTTTGTGCAACTGAACAGCACAGTTAAAGGTAATGCAAGTAATCCCTATAAACAAAATATCCGAATAGTCTGGCGTCCCGATTACAGTGCTGCAGTTATAGATGGTGATTGTTCTTGCCCTATTGGTTATAACTGTAAACATGTTGCTGCCGCCTGTTTCATGTATCAAGCCAGTACCGAAAAAACGACTACGACAACAAAAACAAATGCAAATCATTGTTTCGACTGGTTAAACAGCCTAAACGAAATTCAACAATCAGCTGTACCGGATTTTCATCAGGAATTTCTAGCATACTTACTCAAACCGGGAAAAAATAATTATGAAATAACAGTTGATTTCTTAATTACCAAACAAAAAAAAACAGGTGGATTGAGCAAAGGACGAAAAACGACGTTAAGCAATTTACGTTACAGCTATGCTTTCCTTAGCTATACTCAAGCTGAGGATGAAGAAATTACTAAACTCCTTTCAGCACTCCCCTCTCAAGCCGGTTTACCTTTAATAAACGGAACAATTGGTTATCTGGCATTAACAAAATTACTTAAAACACAACGTCTATATTGGTTAGACGGCAACAATCCC
>Ga0214200_1000454_pt1 | contig 11301 bp, 10 predicted proteins | sample TroBogEpilimnion_7_FD_153038 | JGI IMG/M metagenome (GOLD analysis project Ga0214200, IMG submission 153038) | Freshwater microbial communities from Trout Bog Lake, WI - 23OCT2008 epilimnion | ecosystem: Environmental > Aquatic > Freshwater > Lake > Epilimnion/Euphotic zone | place: Trout Bog... | reverse complement strand
CAGCACTGTGACGCTCTACTATCCAGCTGATGGCCTTCCAGATGGGTCAATCATTACTGCATATCTCGAGAACACAACCTCGCATGCGAGCACTCTGGTCACCACACCAGCAACACTCATCCTCTCGCTTGTCGTGGCTTGGGTTGCACCAGATGGCACCGTGCCTGCCACAGCAACCGGAAAACCACTGACACTGACCATTTCAAATCCAAATATCACCGCTGGATCGAAGGTCTATGGCTACCTCAGTGGCGTAATGACCTACGTTGGGACCGCAGCGGTCGATGGTTCTGCCGTCATCACCATCAGTCAAGATCCCGTCTTGGTCGTCGCGATCACAACTCCAGATGCTCCAACTGGTGTCACAGCGACCCCGATTGATGCAACGTCTGCAACTGTTTCCTGGAACGCTCCAGTTGCATCCGGTGGATCTGCAATCACTGGATATACAGTGACATCAAGTGGTGGACAGAGTTGTACATCTACAACAACTTCGTGTGTCATAAGTGGCCTTTCAGCAGGAACTTCTTACACCTTCACCGTTACGGCATCGAATGCACTTGGTACCAGCACCCCAAGTTCTGGCTCGGCATCTATTCAGATCACTCGACCAGTCGTCTCAACTCCAGCCCCAACACCAGTTGTGGTCGTCGATAATTCGGCAGCAATTTCGGCAGCTGCACAAGCAGCTGCAGATGCAGCCGCGAAAGCACTTGCTGAGAAGAAAGCCGCTGATGCTCTCGCTGCGGCGAAGGCACTTGCCGACCAACAAGCAGCAGATGCCGCGAAAGCACTTGCTGAGAAGAAAGCCGCTGATGCTCTCGCTGCGGCGAAGGCACTTGCCGACCAACAAGCAGCAGATGCCGCAAAGGCACTCGCCGACAAGCAAGCCCAAGAGGCGGCAGCGAAGGCGCTAGCAGATAAGCAAGCTGCTGACGCTGCTGCCGCAAAGGCACTCGCTGATCAGCAAGCGCAAGAGGCAGAAGCGAAAGCCTTGGCAGATCAACAAGCAGCCGATGCCGCTGCCGCTAAGGCAGCAAAAGATGCGGCCGACAAAGCAGCAGCAGAGGCGCAAGCAGCAAAAGATGCAGCTGCCGCAGCTGCACGAGCAAAGCCAGCAGTAACGCTCTATTCGCTCACACCGAAGCTCACGCTGAGTGCCTACGACACGGCCTATCTACAGCGCTATGTCCGCTCACTCAAGAACGGCGCAGCAGTGACCTGTGTTGGTTATATCTACAAGAAGGGCACGACACTGGCTAAAGCGACCGCTCTTGCAAAGAGCCAAGCGACAGCAGTCTGTGCTTTGATGAAGAAGACCAATAAGACACTGAAGACTTCGATCTCGGTCGTTGACTCATCAAAGGCCCCAAAGGGTGCAGTTGGATCAAAGTGGGTTGCAGTGAGTTACCGCATCGATGGGTTTAAAACGAGGGGGTAGCCCGGTAACAAAGTTACCGAGAGCAACCTACTCTTCGAGAAACGAGAGGAATAACCATGATTATCTACAGCACTATTGTTGCCAATTTAACTCGCAGGAGTTTTACTGCAGTCCAGGAACACAACTACGACGAAGTCCTCAAAGGAGTTGCTCCCCATGGACTCACTCACCGATTCGCAGGTCCCAATTCGCTTGGTGGAGTGCGTCACGATAAAGATTCGCTTGGCCGTTGGTTTAAGAGAGTGGGAACAGTTCTCCCTGATTTAAAGTTTGAAGTGAGGGATGTCTTGGTGCATGGGGCGCCATGGAATACAACCGTCGTTGCACGTTGGGTCGCCACGTGCAACCTTGCTAATGGCGAACCCTATGTAAATCCTGGCGTTCACATTATTAAGTTGCGCTGGGGTAAGGCATATGACTTCGATGTCTATGAAGATACCTATGCAGTCACGAATGGACTTGAGAAGCAAGGACAATCAGGGATTGCCGAGGCGCTCGCACCCCAAATTGTGAGCTAGACCCGAGTGACGTCTGCGCCGAGGCTTCTTAAGTCCTCGGCGAAGTCTGGATAACCACGATCGACATGGAAGCCATCTTCCACGATGGTGATGCCTTCGCTGACAAGGCCAGCGAGAACGAGCCCCGCACCGGCACGAATATCGGTTGCTAATACAGGCGCCCCAGAGAGCTCTTCAATACCGTTAATGGCTGCATGATGGCCATCGACAGTGATCGTCGCACCCAGTCGCTTGAGTTCATTGACGAACATGAAGCGTCCTTCAAAGACATTCTCGGTGACGAGGGCATGGCCATCGGCAATCGCATTCATGCAGATCGCCATAGGCTGCAAATCAGTAGGAAAACCAGGGTAGGGAAGGGTCGCAACATCTACCGCTGTGGGCCTGCGATCCATCTTTACGCGGAAACCATCGGCGGTTGTGGTGATGACGGCGCCAGCTGAGACGAGTTTGTCGAGTGGAATCTCTAAATGATCCGGACGACCACCAATGATCGTGATATCTCCTTGAGTCATTACTGCAGCAAAGGCCCATGTACCTGTGACGATTCGATCGGGAAGAGTTGCATGCGAAGCAGGTGATAGTCGATCAACACCATCGATTGTGATCGTAGATGAACCAAGCCCTTCGATCTTTGCGCCCATCTTGATCAAGTACTCACCAATATCGGCGATATCAGGTTCGCGAGCGGCGTTCTCGATGACGGTGCGACCTTTTGCAAGAACTGCTGCAGTCATGATGTTCTCGGTAGCGCCGACGCTAGGAAATTCGAGTTCGATCGTTGCACCAGTAAGACCTGATGGTGCTTTCGCTAGAACATATCCATGTTCAGAGTGAACTTCGGCGCCGAGAGCTCGAAGCCCTTCAATGTGAAAATCAAGACCACGTGAACCAATCGCATCGCCACCAGGTAGTGCCACATCGGCCTGGCCAACACGAGCAATCAGTGGACCTAGGACATTGATTGATGCGCGCATCTTTCGGACCAAGTCGTAATCGGCTTTATGGCCGGGAACTTCAGGGACATCGATGGTGAGAGTGTGAATCGCGGGATCATGCACGACGGTGCAACCGAGGCGTTCGAGAAGTTCGGACATAATGCCGACATCTGCAATATCAGGGACGTTCGAGAGAGTGTTTCTTCCAGGGGCTAGGAGAGAGGCGGCCATCAACTTTAAGGCTGAATTCTTCGCGCCTCGTACCGCGACTGATCCAGAGAGGCGAGCAGGACCAACTACGCGAAAGCTATCGGCGCTCATTCCCACTCCTCTCCAGACTCGATCGCTACAAGTGGTCGTATTCTAGTTGTTCGCCTAGGCTGAACCCATGGTTAACCTCACGCGCATCTATACGAAAACAGGCGACGATGGCACAACATCCCTCGGGGATATGTCTCGCACCTCAAAGAACGATCCACGCCTTGAGGCATATGCCGATGTTGATGAGGCGAACTCCTCGATTGGAGTTGCGCTCTCGCTAGGTCAGATCAGCGATGAGGCGATCATCAAGCTCTTGGTCCGCATTCAGAACGATCTCTTCGATGTTGGCGCAGACCTCTGCACCCCGGTGATCGATAACCCAGAATTTGAACCACTTCGCGTCTTGGAATCTCAGGTCACATACCTTGAGAGCCAGATTGATCATTACAACGAATCTCTCGAACCACTTCGTTCCTTTGTCTTGCCATCAGGCACTCCCGCTGCATCACTACTTCATGTATCACGCACCGTGGTTCGTCGTGCAGAGCGCTCGACCTGGCATGCGATTCACTCATTCGGTGGTGGCGTAAATCCACTCACAGCGAAGTACCTCAATCGTCTATCTGATCTGCTCTTCGTCTTGGCTCGCGTTGAGAATAAGTCGATCGGTGATCAGCTCTGGGTTCCAGGAGCGAACCGCTAACCTCTTTTAGAAGTGGTTGAGATCGCTGGTGTAGGTGAAGCCAGGAACAGTCTCGGTCGCAGCTTGCGTCCAGCACGAGACGGTAATGCCGCCAACGCTGAGGTTGTAATTCGTTAACTCAGTTGCAATGCGGACCGATGTCGCATCATTGAGTGCCTGTGCTTGATCTGAGGTAATAGTCCCAGCAACTGATTGCGCGGCAATCGCCTTAGTCTCAGCAGCGCTGAGTGCGGCTACGATGCTATTGATCTTTGATCCTGCGATCTGCGTTAATGATTTACCCGATGCGAGTTGGTTATAGAAGCTATCTTGGGTGATGCCAAGAATTTGGAGAATATCTGCTTGATGAGGAATTAACGGTTCCCCGCTAACCAGAATCACGGGAAGGATCGTCTTCGCCTTTGTAGCTGGCGCAAGGGTTCGCAACGTTCCATATTCAATCATGGTGGTGACATCTGCTGGATTTGGGCCATAAATCTTGGAGTTGATCTCCCAGTATTGGCAATCACTATCTGATCCCACATAGACCGCGCCGCAAGCCATTGCAGTGCACTGCTGGACCGTCTTTGCGAGCGTGGTTTTGGCGCTGAGCAGGCTAACCAACTGGGTGCCAGATGGAATATATGCGTAGACACCATTGTTGGCAGCGTAACCCTTTGGCGGCCAGACAATTTTGGGTGCTGGAACAACTGTCGTCTTCTTCACCACAGGTTTTCTGACTATTGGCTTACGGACTACCGGTTTCTTAACAACTGGCTTCTTCGTCACCGTTGTCTTACTTGTTGGCTTCGCTGTCGTCTTTGCAGTTGGCGTAGCCGTTGGCTTTGCAGTTGTTTTAGCAGTCGGCTTAGTAGAAACTTTAGGCGTGACCTTAGGGGTGGGAGTAGCGGCGAATGCAACACCCTGCATAAGTAAGGCAGCAAAGATCGCTGCACCGATCGCTTTTCTTCTCATTCCTTTGACCACTTAAATGATCGAACCGAGAGCACTGTGCCAACGATTAACCAGATCACGAGAATTAACGCGATCTTTCCGATCTCCCAGCTATGACCTGGCTCCTTTATAGCAAAGGAATCTGGCAAGAAGACCGAACGCATTCCTTGGGTCAACCACTTGAGCGGGAAGATCGCTGCAATATCTTGCATCCACTTCGGTAGATCTGAGAAGACGAAGAAGACGCCAGAGATGAATTGAAGAATGATCACAATCGGCGAGACAGTGGCAGACGCACCACGCCCACTCTTTGGAATGGATGAGAAGGCGATTCCCAAGACTGTTGAGCAGGCGCTACCGAGCACGATGAGCCAGATAAAGCGGAGCCAGAGCGCGGCAGAGGTCGGCAGATGTAATCCAAAACTGAGCGCACCAAAGCCGAGAAGGAGTGTGACTTGGAAGAGCATCGCGGCAGTAACAACGATCGCTTTGCCGATGAAGTAGGAGATAGGTGAGAGCGGTGTGCCACGAAGGCGCTTGAGTGTGCCAAGGTCTCGCGACATCGGAATCGAGATAGCTAATTGCTGGAAACCAGTATTTACTAGGCCCGAGGCGACCATGCCCGCAACAAAGTATTGGCTGAATGTGACACCAGGTGCGATCTTATTTTTGAAGACTGAGCCAAAGATAAAGAGCAGGATGACCGGGAAGGCGAGGGTGAAGACGACTGACTCACGTTGGCGCAAGAACTCTTTGATCTCAAGGCCACCACGAAGTAATCCAAGTTTGATCGTTCTCATAGCTCACCGATCATTCCGAGATAGATATCTTCAAGGGAAGGACGAGTAATCGCGAGATCTGGGATCTCACCGTCAAAACGGGAGGTGAGCGTCTTCACAAAATCTGTAGGGCTCTGAGTGTGTTCACTTCGAACTTGACCGCCTTCACTCCACGTCACGCGGGCTGGTGCAGTTGCGCGACCGCCAAGGAGATCAGGTGTGGCAATCTCAAGAACGAGACCCTTATTGATGACCGCGACTCGATCAGCGAGTGCTTCTGCCTCATCAAGGTAATGGGTAGTGAGTAAAATCGTTGTGCCTTCATCGCGGAGCGCACGGATTAATTCCCAGAAGGCGCGTCGTGCCTCTGGATCAAAACCAGTCGTTGGTTCATCGAGGAAGAGGATCTCTGGGCTACCGATAATTCCAAGTGCTACATCCAAGCGGCGACGCTGACCACCAGAGAGAGTGGCAACCTTTGCCTTCGCTTTCTCGCTAAGTCCAACGAGATCAATGACATGATCAGGATCTTTCGCCTTGGTGTAATAATTGGCGAAGTGATGGACTGTTTCAGAGACAGTGAGATCAGGCGCATCAGCGGCCGATTGCAGGACGATTCCGATCCGATTGCGCCAGGTACGATCGCCAGATGCTGGCTTTGAAGGATCTTCACCAAGTACGAGTACTTCACCAGCATCACGAGTTCGGTAACCCTCAAGAATCTCAACGGTCGTGGTCTTGCCAGCACCATTGGGTCCCAAGATTGCAAAGATTTCGCCCTGGGCTACCTCAAGATCAATGCCTGCAACTGCATCTTTACCAGCGTAACTTTTGCGCAACCCCTTGACCGAGATCGCTGCGCGCTGAGATGTCATATCCCCATAATAGCCTCATAATTAGGGGGTGAGCCCGCGCAGAAAACCTCAACCAGACCGCAATGCACGCGGTGGGGCCAAGGGTGGCAAGGCCGGGGGAGCAGAACGCAACATTGAAGATGTTGGTCTGAGTTTTCAAAGTACTGAAGAGCACTCTGATGGCATCTACTGCGTCCGCCGCATCACAGGATCAAGTTCGAATAAACCTTATCGTTGCCCAGGCTGCGATCAATTAATTCCGACTGCGACACCACACGTTGTCGCCTGGCCTGAAGATGATATTGAAAGTCGCAGACATTGGCACACGCCATGTTGGGCAAAGAAAGATAAGCGCAAACCACGAATCGAACGCACTCGTAACGCGCCCCGCTTCTAATTCTTAAAGGTCAGTTGCAGAATTAATGCAAGAACTTCATAACGCCAGTGATGAACTTATCCGCAAACTTCGTCCGCTTAAATGTCGTGAAAGCGATCGGAAGTGCAAAGCGCTCTGAGACGACAGATCGCAAGTAGGTGAACTCATGGAGACCCTCAGGTCCGTGAATGCGACCATATCCACTATCTTTCACGCCGCCAAAAGGCACGCTCGCGATGCCAGCAAAACCAATCACCGAGTTGATCGAGACCATACCGGTCACCAACTTGGAGGCGATCTGCTCACCATTGCGCTTTGACCAGACTGATGCACCAAGTCCGTAGCGAGTCGCATTCGAAAGGCGCACCGCTTCATCCATATTTGCAACGCGGTTGATCGTTAGGGTCGGACCGAAGGTCTCTTCAGTAATAGCGAGTGAATCTTCCGGGACATCCAACATGATTGTTGGCTGGACATAAGGTGGCTGGACCGAATCGGTCCCGCCGATCAAGAACTTAGCGCCCTTGGCGGCAGCATCATCGATATGGCTCTGAATCACATTGAGCTGAGATGGCATCGTTGCTGGGCCATAATTCTTATTGACCCCAGGGTGGATCTCTCTCGCCATCGCACCAATGGCTGCAATGAATTCATCAGCGACATCGTTATGAACATAGACGCGTTCGGCGCCAATGCAGGTCTGACCAGCATTCGACATCGCAAGCCATAAGGCATATTCAGCAGCCTTCATGATGTTGGCATCTTTATCAACGATCACTGGGTCTTTTCCACCACATTCAAGTACGGTTGGAATCATTCGCTCGGCCGCTGACGCTGCAACCTTCTTCGCGGTACGAGTAGAGCCAGTGAAGGCGATCTTGTCGACAGCTGAATTAGTGAGTGCTGCACCTGTTGCAGCAAGCCCTGTAACAACTTGGAAGATATCGGCAAATGGAGCAACCTCAGCAAAGGTATCGCCGAGCCACTGCCCAACCCCAGGTGCGTACTCACTTGGTTTAAAGACGATGGTATTGCCAGCAGCTAATGAGTACGCGATCGATCCCATCGGAGTAAAGACTGGGTAGTTCCAAGGTCCTATTACTCCGACAACTCCATATGGTGCCCGCTCTACTCGAGCCTTCATATTGGCCATGATCAGACCAGGGTTACGAGTGACTGGAGCTAAATATCGAATCGCATTCTTTGCGGCCCAATCGAGATGGCCAATGGCGAGTGATATTTCTAAGGTTGCGTCACTGATTGGCTTACCTGTCTCAAGTGCGACGAGCTCGGCAAGTTCGCCAAGGCGCTTGGTGAGTACTGAGTTCCATTGAGTGAGTACCTGCTTGCGACCTCTGAACCCAAGTGCCTGCCACGCCTGACTACTCGCATGGGCTCTGGCTACAGCGGCCGTTACTTCCTCAGGCGAAGTGTTGCGATAGCGCGCAAGCTCTTCACCAGTTGCAGGATTATGGCTCGGGAAATCAATCAGGGCAGTAGTACTCATGGAGTAACTGTAAACTCTTTACGTGCCAGAGTTAATACGTCCCAGCAGTATTTTGCCGGCCGATAGGCGTGAGATCTCCTTTAAGACCGCCGATGGGCTCACCCTGGTTGGGGAAGTAGCATCACCGCTTGGCAAGCGCCGCGCAACACTGCTCTGCCTACATCCCAATCCAACCGGTGGCGGCATGATGGATAGCCATATTTACAAGAAAGCCAGTAACCGTCTTCCGGCAATGGCTGGCATTGAAGTAATTCGTTTTAATACTCGTGGCACCGAAAGCGCTCGTGGAAAATCTGAAGGTGCTTACGACAATGGTGGCCTTGAGAAATACGATGTTGAAGCTGCAATTAACTTCGCATTTGATGAGTGCAAAGCAGAAGTGCTTTGGGTTGTTGGTTGGTCGTTCGGAACAGATCTCGCACTTCGACATGCACGCGATCCACGGATTAAAGGAATCATTCTCTTAAGTCCGCCACTCATGACGGCTCAGGAGAGTGACCTGCAATGGTGGGGCGAAGATGGCCGTCCTGTGATCGCACTCATTCCAGAATTCGATGATTACCTCAAGCCGGCCGAAGCGAAAGTTCGCTTTGCACCGCTCACGCAGATTCAGTTGATAAACGTAGATGAAGGAAAGCATCTCTGGCTAGGCGAGCCATCTGTCTATCGCGTACTTTCTGAGATCACCGCCGTCATCGCGCCAGAGGTCATGCCGCTACCCAAAGAACTGTAGAAAGCGACTCCTCAAGCGAGATCGTTCTTAGGGAAGACCACTTCATCAACGATGAGTAAGACCGCTGCTGCAATTGGCACGGCGAGCAATCCACCGATTAAACCAAGCAAGCTGGTACCGATGAGTGCTGCAATGATCGTGACAATGCCAGGAATCGAAAGTGATTTACGCATGATGCGCGGCATGATGACGTAGTTCTCAACTTGAATATAAAGAACATAGGCAAGGAAAGCGATGATTGCAGTCGTAGGCGACTTAGTGAGGGCCATTAAAGTCACGATAGAAAGACCCAAGATATGTCCGATCAGCGGAATAAGACCGCAGAAGAAGACTAAGAGCGCCAGCGCTGTCGTGTACGGCATTCGGATGATGAAGCCAACGAGCAAGATATAGATAGCAGCGATAAGCGCGACTGTCGCCTGACCTCCGACGAAGATCCCAATACGTTCGATAATCGCATCGCTAAGGCCAGCAACCCGAGCTCGGCGACTTGCTGGAACAAAGCGGTACGCGACAGATGTAACAGCAGGTAGTGAAGCGAGGAAGTAAAGGGTAAGAACCAAGATTGTTAGCACTGCAAAGACGCCAGAGATCACAGCCTTGCCGACGCCCAGGAAGCCACCAAATGCAGTCACAACAAATTGACCATCGTGAATAGAAGAAGTGACTTTCTTCTGGATTGAATCGATAATTCCGTAGTTCTGATTGAGGTGATTAATGGTGTGATTATTCTTGAGGCCCGAGATAAGAGATGGCGCATTCTTTACCAAGAGGTTGATTTGATCAATGATAGGTGGAATCGCAACGAGTGCGAAGAGTGCGACGAAGCCAATGACGATGGCGACAATCAAGGCAACTGCATTAACGCGCTTTAATCCTCGTCGCTGGAAGAAATTAACGGCTGGGTTGAGGCCGGCGGCCAAGAAGAGTGAGATGAGAATGAGGACGAAGACCTGCGATGCACTCGCAAGTGCGCGCAATAATGTAATCGCGATCACAGCACCTGATGCGACAAGGAAGCCGAAGTAGAAAGGATGGCCCTGATCGAGCGGAGCACCCATCGATCCAAAGTTTTCAGGCGACGCAACCTTGGTGCTCTTCTTCTTGATTCCATTGATTCCCGGAATGTGAGGAATTAGTTTGGCCATAATCTGATTTTAACTCTCTTTCACAGCCGAATAAGGGAGAATGCTCCTATGGGCGAATTGAGCGTGACCGGATCCGGTACAGAGATCATCTCGCTCTATGACCTGCCGTGGAGCAAGCTCCTTGAAGATTGGCCAGAAGACCCCGGCCTGACATCTATGCGAGGCATCTCTCGCCACGTCGTCCGATTGGTACGCACTGGCGACCGCGATGAAGATGTCTTTGCAGTCAAAGAGACGGTCGAAGAGTTCTCTACCCGCGAATATGCCTTGCTTCGCGAACTCAACTCCCGTGGCGCCCCATGCGTTGAGCCATTAGCGGTTGTGACCGGACGCCTTGATCTACGTGGGAATGAGCTGCCAACTGCGCTCGTTACTCGTTACCTGGCTTACTCCCTGCCGTACCGCGTCATCCTGAGTGGCAATGTCACACCACACGAGATCACGACGATGGCAAATGCCCTGGCCTTACTTCTCGTCAAACTTCACCTCCTTGGATTCTGGTGGGGAGATTGCTCGTTATCGAATGCGCTCTTTAGGCGCGATGCATCTGAGTACTCGGCTTACTTGGTCGATGCTGAAACTGGTGAGTTCCAAACGACACTGACAGATGGCCAACGCGAACATGATTTAGAGATTGCACTCTTCAACGTTGCAGCCGAACTAGAAGATCTGGCGATCGCTGGAGTTCTCTATCCTGGAATGGATCCGATTCGCGCCAGCCAAGGAGTCATCTCGCGTTATCGCAGGCTTTGGAAATCGTTGAATGAACCTCAGATTCTCGATCCAAAAGATCGTCATGCAGTTGAACGCGCGATGCGCTCGCTCCAAGATCTGGGCTTTGCCGTTGAAGAAGTTGAGATCACCATGGATGGCGATAAAGGCGCACTGAAGTTCTCACCTCGACTCGTTGCAGCTGGATATCACCAACAACGTTTGAAGGATCTACTTGGATTAGATGCCGAAGAGTTACAGGCAAAGCGTCTCTTGGCATCCTTTGATAGATACCGAAGTCGTGAAGCCGAGAGCGGTCTCTCAACCGAGGTGCTAGCTCGTAAGTGGCTCACAACAGTCTTCGATCATGTCATTGAGCAAGTGCCTGCCGAACTGCGC
>Ga0214200_1000453_pt1 | contig 11351 bp, 6 predicted proteins | sample TroBogEpilimnion_7_FD_153038 | JGI IMG/M metagenome (GOLD analysis project Ga0214200, IMG submission 153038) | Freshwater microbial communities from Trout Bog Lake, WI - 23OCT2008 epilimnion | ecosystem: Environmental > Aquatic > Freshwater > Lake > Epilimnion/Euphotic zone | place: Trout Bog... | reverse complement strand
AAGCTCAAAGGGTTCGAGATTGCTCTGCGCTTGAGATAGTTTGGCGAGGCCTTGTCGCCCCGAGCTGACAGACTCAGCACGCAACCCCAGCATCTGAAGGGTTTCGGATAGCGCCTCGCGCGCACTTTCGTTATCGTCAATCACCAAGACTCTGCGATCCCTGAGATGACTCTCGAGCAACAGCACACGCTTGGTTTGAGATAATGGCGCGAAGCGGGCGGTCAACCAAAACTCTGAGCCGACCCCTAACTCACTCGATACACCCACATCGCCGCCCATCAGATCAGCGAGTTGTTTACAGATGGCAAGGCCTAGGCCTGTTCCACCAAAGCGACGGGTCGTCGACGCATCTGCCTGTTGAAAAGTATCAAAGAGACGTGCTTGATTTTCTTGACTGATCCCGATCCCAGTGTCTTTCACCAAGACTTTGAGGGTGACACCCTCCTGATCTAGCTTCTCAACCAAGATCCGAATGGTCACTTCGCCTTGTTCAGTAAATTTGATGGCATTATTGACATAATTAATGAGGATCTGTCCAAACCGTAAGGGATCGCCCCAAAGATTTGATGGCACTTGTTGATCGACGTAAAACACCAATTCAAGCCCTTTAGCCTCTGCTTTAGCGACCACAACATTGGCGACGTTTTCAAGTACCTGTTCAAGCTCAAATTCGATTGACTCAAGTGAAAGCTTGCCTGCCTCAATTTTTGAAAAATCTAACAGATCGTTTAATAAGCCCAACAAATGTGTCGAGGATGATTCGATCCGGTTCAGGTAGCGAGCTTGATCGGGCGTCAACTCAGTCAAACGCGCCAAATACGTCATACCGATAATCGCATTCATAGGCGTGCGAATTTCATGGCTCACGTTCGATAAAAAATCTGACTTTGCCTGGCTCGCTGCATGAGCGGCGACCACTGCTTCGCGCTCGCGAGTGATATCAAGATTTGTTCCAATGACCTGAACCACTTCACCAGCATAGTTACGCTCGACGATTGCAGAGGCATGCACATAGCGGATGCGTTCAGCATCCAAGACAATTCTAAAGGTCAAATCATAGGTACCGGTACCCGCTATCAGATTCTGCAAACTTGTTTCAGCTAGCGTCAAATCCTCGGGATGTAACCTCGAACGCCAGAATTCATAGTACAAAGCACTGGCTCGCAGCTCTTGCGGTGCCTCGTACAAGTTCAGCATTTGCTCGTCCCAACTCAGCAGATTCGTCGTAGGATTCCAAATCCAGATACCAAGACTTGAGGCATCTAACGCCAAGCGCAATCTAGTCGCAGTTCGACGCTCTTCTGTCTGATCAGAGATCGTATGGGCAACGCCGATTAAAGCTCCGGATTCATCCAAAATCGGAGATGTCGTAATCAAGACTTCTAGTTCTGTACCGTTTTGTCTTCTGCGAATCGTACTAAAATTTTTCAAAGTATCTTCGTGACGACACACACGGGACAATAACTCGGCCTGTACTTCGTACAAACTTCGAGGAACAATCAAATTAGACAAAGAATGACCGATTGCCTGCTCTGCTGAGTACCCAAACAGCGCGGACGCCGCGGGATTCCAGTCAAGCACTATTTCATTCATGTCGACACTAATGACGGCGTCAATTGCACTTGCCGCGACAGCAACGAATTTGGCCTGTCCGACTTGATGATCTTTAAGCTTCGTCGCGTGCAACTTGAGAAATAGAGTCAGTGCTGCAAGCAACAGCGACAAGACGACAATACTGAAGCCGATATACAAACCGTTTGAATGGTTAAAGCGAGATAAAAAGTCTGGCGTCGCTTGAATATCTAACGTCCACTCACGTCCATAAATAGACAACACCTTTCTAGTTCTTAAACTGTTTAAGGCCTGCTCATCGAACCGAGCAGAGATAAAAAATCGCTCAGACGAAGCGCCCGCTGTCGTGTCATACAACGCGAGTGCAAGAGACTGCCGACCTAATGGTAGACCTTCGAGCACCTCATTGGCTGACACGACCGTATCAACGAGTCCCGTCACATCAGTGAGTTGTTGTCCCGTCGTTTTGATTGATGCAACATCCGAATAAATCGGGAGCATAAACAAAAAGCCAAAACTGATTGCGTCATTTTGCTGCACCAAGCGAATAGGTGCAGTCAACGTCGCTCGGTGATTTTCGATAGCCGCGTAGATTGCCTGACGACGGTTGCTCTCTGAGGCAATATCTAAGCCAATAGCCGCGACGTTAGCGCTTTCAGGTTCAATGTACTGAACGACAAAACGGTCACCCTCATGGGTACCTAATTCTCGAATGCTAAACGTCGAAGGACCGTCCGCGCGCGCAGCCGCTAAAAATGCAGGCTCGCTAGAGCGTGACACTTTGCGAACAAACGCATAGCCACGCGCCCCTTGAAAATTATCTTTAAAATTTAGTACTTGGCTAAACTCACGAAACTTATGGCGCGTGATGTCTTGCGCGCCGCCGGCGGCCACTAACGCGCCGCGTGCACTTAATAAGCCATATTCATGTATTTTAAAATTTGCAGCAATTTGCTCAGGCAAACGATCGGCCAAGACCTGAAACTCTGACAATACCTCTGCTCGCTGATGTTGTCCCAATAAAACATATTGCGCCACCGCCAGTACAACACCAATACTCAACACTGCAGCGGGCCAGCGCAAAATTGACGGCTTGAGACGAACTGTTTTCGTGTAAGACTTTATTTGTGGCATCAATGGCTAATGAATTTTTAAAGTCTCTTTATACAAGTTGACTAGATCAAAATTTCATTTTTTGGCCTGTGAAGCCCGATTCTGATCATTCATTGCAAAAAATAGATGCCATTTGCAGTTTTCTTATTTGAATATTTAATAGGGCAAATGCACAAATTGAATGATATCGACACACGAGAAAAAAGCCCATACCAAGAATGATATGGGCTTTAGATTGAGAGTTGCGAGCGCCAAGTCGTACATCTCAAGTCGCAACTCGCAAATCGCAAGTTGTGAAATATGTTAGAAGTTCACGTTATCGCGGCCTTTCAGCTTTAAGATTTCGCGTGCCTCGGCAGGCGTAGCGACTTCAAGTGACAAGCCTTCAATAATCTTACGCATACGTGTCACCTGATCAGCGTTCGATTTCGCAAGCGTACCCGGACCATCCCACAACGAGTCTTCAAGGCCGACACGTACATGACCACCCATCGTGGCTGACTGAGTGGCGATTGGCGTTTGATTGCGACCGGCGCCAAGCACCGACCATTGGTAATCATTGCCAAACAAGCGGTCAGCAGTACGCTTCATGTGCAACACATCTTCGGGATGAGGGCCGATACCACCCAAAATACCAAAAACAGATTGAATCAAGAACGGCGCTTTAATGAGGCCGCGATCAATAAAATGTGCGGCCGTGTACAGATGACCAATGTCGTAACACTCGATTTCGAAGCGGGTATTGTTTTCGCTGCACGAAGTCAAAATGTGAGCGATGTCTTTGAAAGTATTTTTAAAGACGCGATCATCGCTACCGGCCAGGTACTTAGGCTCCCAGTCGTGCTTAAACGTCTTAAATCTCTTGAGCATGTCATACAGACCAAAATTCATTGAGCCCATATTCAGCGACGCAACTTCAGGCTTGAAGTAATGAGCAGGACGCAAACGATCCTCGATCGTCATGGTCGGGGCACCGCCCGTCGTTAAATTAATGACGACATCACTTTTTTCTTTAATCTGCGGCAAAAACTGTTTGAACAAATCTGGATCTTGCGAGGGGCTACCGTCTTTAGGATCGCGTGCATGCAAATGCACGATGGCCGCGCCCGCTTGGGCAGCGCCGATCGCCGCATCAGCAATTTCTTGAGCGGTTACAGGAATGTAGGGTGACATACTTGGAGTATGAATAGCACCCGTGACAGCGCAGGTAATAATGACTTTTCTAGGCACAACGGTCTCCGAAGAGTAGTAAGGTTATAGATAAATCGCTTCAGTTACTTAAAAAAACCGACACTCAATGTTTTATTGCACAAGTGTCTCGACATTGCCGTCAACTGAGAGGCTTTGCCCTGAAATTTTTGCGCCCGCTTTCGAACAGATAAAAACGATTTGAGCGGCAATATCTTGAGCTGTCACAGTTGTACGCAACGATACCCGCTCAAGCGCTCGAGTACGCATCTGCTCTAGTGTAATGCCATATGATTTGGCCTTTGCGCTTAGCACCCGATCTTGACGCGGGCCTTCGACAATGCCTGGCAAGATCGCATTCACTCGAATACCTTGTGGACCTAGTTCCATGGCCCAAGTTTGCGTTAAACCAATCACGCCGAACTTAGACGCAGAGTATGACGAGCGCAACGGAAACCCATGACGACCAGCCGCTGACGAAATATTGACAATACTGCCGCCCCGAGCCTTCATTAACGGAACCGCACTACGGGTACATAAAAAGGTACCCGTCAGGTTGACATCAATCGTCTGCTGCCATTCGGTGAGCGACGTATCTTCGATCGCAGCTGTCGGCCCAGCAATGCCAGCATTGTTGACCAAAATATCAAGCTGACCCCAACGTTGCTTCAGCCCAGCAAACATGTCTGCCACTTGCGCTTCATCCGAAATATCGGTCAGCGTTGCCGTGACTTGTGGAAACGCAGTTTGTACGTCTTTTAACGCAGCCGCATCGATGTCACAAACATGCACCTGCGCACCTTGCGCAATCAACGCCTCAGTGATCGCACGGCCGATACCCTGCGCACCGGCGGTGACCAATGCGTGCAGCCCATCTAAACGAAACGAAATATCCTGTGACATGGCTACCTCAACCTTACATCCAAAGAATCTTCTTACGATAATCTAAATCGTCGAGCAGTGCTTTTGCAGGCCCTTCGTGGAACACCTGCCCACGCTCAAGCGCAAACACACGATCCGACAGCGCCAGCACGAGATCAAGATTATGCTCAACAATCAAGATTGAAACTTCGCTACGTAATCTGTCAAAGACTGTAAAGAGCTCGTTGATGACTGCAGGCGCTAACCCCTCGAATGGCTCATCTAAGAGCAATAACTTAATGTTTCCAGAGAGCGCACGCGCGACTGCAACCATCTGCTGCTCACCCCCAGAAAGGTAGTCTGCAGCAACGTCCATACGATCTTTTAAGCGCGGAAAATATTCAAAGATTTTTTCTTCAGTCCAGTAAGTGCCGCCGATTGCCGGATTAATCCGATTCATACGACCCAAAGCGAGATTATCGCGAACTGACATTCCGGCAAACAGGCCTCGCCCCTGCGGCACATAGCCAATACCAATGCGGGCGATATCCGGTGCCGCCAAGCCAGATATCTTTTGCCCATCGAAAACGATCTCGCCCCCAACGGGTTCAACCAAACCAGTCAGTGCTTTCAGTAAGGTTGACTTGCCGGCACCGTTACGACCAAGTAATGCGACGATTTCGCCGCGTCGCACATTGAGTGACGCATCATTCAAAATATGACTTTTGCCGTAAAAACTATTGATCTTCTCAAACGATAACAAAATGTCGTCAGCTCGGTTTGAGGCAGCCACACGAGCCTGAATGGCAGGAGTGCCTTTACCCGTATAGACCTCTTGCACGCGCACGTCTGCGCGCACCTCGTCAGGCGTGCCTGACATCAATACGTTGCCGTCGTTCATCACAGTGACATTTTGTGAAAAACCTAACACACGATCTAAATCATGTTCGACAATTAGCACCGGAATATGATGCTGTATTGTTTGGATCAAATTTGAAATCCGTTCACGTTCTGCTGCAGCAAGGCCAGCCAAGGGCTCGTCTAGTAACAAGACCTTAGGATGGCAACCTAAGGCGATCCCCATATCCACCAAGCGTTGCCCACCATAGGACATGCTGGCAGCCTCGCTGTGCTCGATTCCTTCAAGACCAAGATACTTCACGAGCTCTGCAGTTTGCTGATGAACGACGTCGTAAGAATCGATGTCTCGCCAGATATTAAAATGGCCTTTGTGGCGCGCCTGCAATGACAGCCTTAAATTTTCGTAAATCGTCAGGCCTTTGAACAGATTTGTAATCTGAAATGAACGCGCCAAGCCTAATTGACTAATTTTGTCAGACGACAAGCCTGCGAGTGCTTGACCATAGAGTGTCACCCTGCCTTGGTCCGGAACAAATAAGCCAGAGATCAAATTAAATGTTGTGGTCTTACCTGACCCATTTGGGCCAATCAATGCATAGATACCTGATTGAAGTGTCAAACTGCAATTGCGTACAGCTTTGACGCCACCAAAACTTTTTGCAATACCAGACACCTCAAGTGCCACTGAATCGCGCACTTTGGGCTGTAAAAAAGCTGGGAAGGCGAGACCTTGATAAATTTTTCTGGCACTCATCGCCGCATCAGTTTCTTTTTCAGGCTTGAAGCGCTTTTTAATTTGTGCCCATACCCCAACGAGGCCTTTAGGTGAAAAGAGAATGAAGGCGACAAAAAGCAAGCCAAAGTACAGCAACCAGTTAGGCGTCCAGATCGAGAGATATTCACGAAACAAAATGTAGAAAAATGCACCGACCACAGGCCCGAGCAAGCTATGCATGCCACCAATCACCACCATCGCCAACAACTCGCCTGAAAACGTCACTGACGTTGGATCTGCCGAAGCAAAGCGATAATGAAACGCTAACAAACTACCTGCCAACGAGGTGACCGTACCCGAAATTACGAAGGCAAATAATTTATAGCGTTGTGTGTCATACCCTTGAAACTGCGCGCGCTGTTCGTTCTCGCGAATCGCAGCCAGCACATGACCGAAAGGTGAGCGTGAAACGCGCCAGATGATATACAACACCAGCCAACCAATGACACTGACCGCGATCAAATACGGCACCGGTTGATCTAACTGTAAAACACCCAACGCAGGTCGAACCACATTGCCTAAGCCATTTTCACCTCCGGTCAGTGCGGTCCAGCGAAAAGCAATCGCAAACGTCAGTGCTGAAAAAGCCAGTGTCAAAAGTGAAAAATAGACGCCACGCCTGCGCAAAATCAAGGCGCCCACCAGTGTGGCGAGCAGCGCGCAAAAGACGATCGTGAATACAATCGGCATCACGATCTGCCCTTCGAACCAGTGCTTTTGAGATAAAGCAGCCGCATAGGCACCGATACCAAAAAACGCGCCATGTCCAAAGGAGGTTAAGCCAGTGTGCCCCACCAACAGATTCAACCCAAGAGCAGCCATTGCATAAATCACCACGTCGGTCGCGGTGCCGGGCGTTAACCCAAGCGAACGCATAATGAACGGTGAAATCACCAGCCCGAACAATGCAAGGATTAACGGCAAATATTTTTGTGTGTTTACGTTTGTCATGCCAGCTTCTTATTCAAATCGCTCAATACGCTCACCCAGCAACCCACGCGGACGCAGCAGCAGAACCAAAATCATCAGCACATACATTGAGGCTTCAGAGGCAGGCGGATAAAAGAAGGTCGTGATGCCGCGCACGACCCCAACTAAAACGGCAGCCAGCACGACCCCCCAGAAGCTACCCATTCCCCCAATCACCACCACAACAAAGGCTGCCGTCATGATCTCGGCGCCCATCGCGGGATGCACACCTGCCAAAGGTGCAAGCAGCACTCCGGCCAAGGCCGCTAGGCTCACGCCAAGCACTACCGCGCCGGTCATGTAATGGTTCAGACGAATACCCAAGACGGCCACCATGTCTGGGCGCTGGGTTCCAGCTCGCACCACACGCCCAAAGGCAGTCTTGTTCAACAGCCACCACAGGCCGATCATGGCGCCGATCACGACCAACAACATCACGAGGCGGTAGCGCGAATAAATAAAATCACCCAGTACTACCTGGCCTTTCAAGGCTGAGGGAATCGAATACGCCAAGGGACTCGATCCCCAAATCATTCGGATCACTTGCTCGGCAATCATCGCCAAGCCAAATGTTAATAACAGACCTAAAATTGGATCGCTTTGGTAAAACCGACGCAACAGTAAGCGCTCGAATGCGATACCAAGCAACCCTACCAATACGGGTGAAAGAACAAGCGCTCCGCCAAACCCCACGTATTGCGTCAACACCACCGCACCATAGGCACCCAGCGCATAGAAAGCCCCATGCGCTAAGTTAACGATGCCACCCAAGCTAAAAATCAACGAGAGCCCCAGCGCAATCAGTAGGTAATAGCCTCCAATCATGAGGCCATTCAAAACTTGCTCTAAAAAAAAGATGAGTTGCATCGACTTTCAAACCATAAAAATAAAACGACTCCCGTAACCTTTTTCAGATCACGGGAGCGAATCAGCCTCGACAAGGCCTAGACCCAGTCGGAATCAAATTAAGACAAATTGCAGGGATTCTCTTCGCGCGTAGGAGCGATGATTTCTAGGGACTCATCCGCATTCGGCACGGTTGCACCCAACTGCAAGAAATCCCACTTATCTCGCGCCGCACCTTTTTTCTTGGGTGTCAGCGTGTACATCTGTTGCATCAACTGATGATCCCAACTACGGAAGTAACCTGGGCGGCTCTTCAAGATATCAAACTGCGCACCTTTTTCAAAATGTTCAATCACTTTCATCGAGTCAGTCGATTTAAGATCGTTCATGGCCTGAGCCATGATCTTCATGACAACATAATCGCCCCAAGCTTGATTCTCAGGCGGTTTGCCTTGACGCTTGGTAAATTCTGCCACAAAGGCTTTTGACGTTGGCGAATCAACATCGTGGTGCCAAGGTACAGGCCAAGTACCCAAGAAGTTATCTGCACCAGCACCCCAGGCCAACGCGGTATCAAAACCAAAACCGGCGATTGGGAAGGGCAACCCATATTCTGAGTACTGCTTCATGAAGCTCGTAATTTGTGTGCCGGCCAAATTAGAAATCACAATATCAGGCTTAGCCTGACGGATTTTCAACATATAGGCCGAGTAATCGGTAGCGTCTGTTGGCACTTTATCTTCGCCTGCGATCTTACCGCCTTGCGCTGCCAAGAATCGACTTGCCACACGTGTCAAGTCGTGTCCAAACGCATAATCTGCGGTCAAGAAGTACCACGATTTTCCTTTGACCATCCCTTGTTGCAACAAGGCACGACCCAGCGTGTTCACGTACATCGAGTTTGCACACTCGACGTGAAACATAAACTTGTTACAGCTCTTGCCACGCAGTTCGTCAGAGTTACCGCCGGTATTGATAAAAATCTTTTGATTGCGCATGGCAACCTGGCTGATCGCAAGGCCCGAAGCCGAGTTAATTTCACCCAGCAAGCACATCACACCATCTCGCTCAAACATCCGCTGCGCCTTGCTTGCTGCGGTGGCTGGGTTCACTGAGTCTTCGGTCAGAAGCTCAACCTGACGTCCCGTAATACCGCCGGCTTTATTAATCTCGTCTACAGCTTGCTTGATCCCCATCGTGCCGTACTCACCCAAAGGACCTAAAAACCCTGTTAAAGGGGTGAGATGACCAATACGAATTTTGTCGGTCTGCGCTTTCACAATCGCAGGCAAACCCAACAGCGCCATGGCACCAGCGGCTGAACCCGCTTGCAATAGCTGGCGACGTGATTTTGATGCTTCTTTCATTGCTGCTCCTCGGTTTATTGTCGGGCCTCTAGCAGGCCGCACTTTGAGAGCGTAGCGGTACATACATACGGTCTGATATGCCGATGCTACGCCTGCCTGACTATAGGAGCCAAGCAGGCATTCGTCAATGCTACGAGCCTAGCACTTACCCTAGTGGGCACGGCTTTTTTGGTTATCAATCAACGCGCGCACCAGCTCGCTTCACAATATCAGCCCATTTATCGGCCTCTTTAGCGAGATAAGCATCAATCTCACCACCTTTGAGCGGCTTGGATTCAAAACCTCGACTCAGCAAAGTCTGAATGACTTGCGGATCAGCTAACACAGTTTGTGTGACCTCTCGCAAGCGACTTTTCAGTTCAGGCGAAATACCGGCGGGCGCATACAGCGCCCACCAAGCTGCCAAATCAAAGTCGCTAATGCCCTGTTGATCAACGGGAATCACGTCGGGCGCAGCGCTCGAGCGCGTCGAGCTAGATACGGCAATCGGTCTAATACGGCCACCTTGAATCAAGGCCATCACTGCGGCCGGATGATAAAACATGAAATCAATTTCGCCAGCAGCAAGGTCGGTGAGTGCACGCGTTGCGTCTTTATAGGGGGCGTGCAGCATGTCCACGCCCGTACGCACTTTAATGAGCTCACCAGCTAATTGCCCGGTTGTGCCGTTACCCGCTGAACCAAAGGTCAATTTGCCTGGCTTATCTTTGGCCATCTGCACCAGATCACCCACGGTCTTGACTGATGAATTCGCCGGAACGACCAGTAGGTTAGGTGTGATACCCACAACCCCCAAGGGATAGAAATCGGAAAGCGCGAACGGCAGTTTTGCGAACAAAGCCTGATTGATGGCATTGGTGGTGATGGTTCCCATCGCCAAGGTATAGCCGTCAGGCGCTGCTTTCGCAAACTGAGCCATACCGATGTTTCCGCTTGCGCCGACCTTATTGTCAACAATGACGGGAATATTTAACACTTTGCTTAGGCCTTGCCCAAAGATACGAGCAACGACATCACTTGTCGTGCCGGCAGCAAAGGGCGAAATCATTGTGATCGTCTTGTTTGGCCATTGCTCTGCTGGCGTATTTGACTGCGCAATCACGAGCGAACTAGAACAGGCCGCCGCGATCAGCGCGCAAGCAGTGAAAAAGCGTATAAATAAATTTTTCATGGATGTCTCGGTATTTTTTAGGGAAGATTCCAAAACTCTTGCATATTGTTAAATTCATCAATTGCATCAATTCGTGCAATCAGCTTATGGGCCTGCGCGTCAGTTAAGGCAAACGGACCACTTGTAAAGCAGATCATGGCCTTTGTCCGAACCTGTTCATCATCCAAGGGAGACGCTGGGGTACCCGGAATCTCGTTGATTGTGCAACTGTGGCGCTCACCCGTCTTTGTTTGAATGATGACGGTTACTGGGGTAAATTTTCCAGACTCGGTCTGATCGATCTCAATTTTGATCTTTTTGACACAGTCCATCACAGCGGGATCAAGCACCGCATCAATATCAATATCCTGCAATCTAAACGAACCGCGCAACAGGATGCTCGCAATCGAATACTGCACGCTAAACTGCGCGGCCACCTGAGGGCTATCGCCGATTGAAAACTGTGCACCCACTAAACGATTCATATATGGCGTCAGCCGAACTGTGCACTCTGCCACCTGATCAACCGACAAGTTGTGCTGCGCAACAAGCCGTTCAGTCGCCACAATGGCCGCATGATTACAAAAGCAACTCGGATAGTTTTTTAAAGTCAACGTTTGCAGCAAATAAGACTGACCTAAACCGCCCA
>Ga0214200_1000444_pt1 | contig 11448 bp, 12 predicted proteins | sample TroBogEpilimnion_7_FD_153038 | JGI IMG/M metagenome (GOLD analysis project Ga0214200, IMG submission 153038) | Freshwater microbial communities from Trout Bog Lake, WI - 23OCT2008 epilimnion | ecosystem: Environmental > Aquatic > Freshwater > Lake > Epilimnion/Euphotic zone | place: Trout Bog... | reverse complement strand
CGAAACAAACACTAAATCAATAGCTTAACAATGGAGACCGAATCCGTCAAAACACATCTTCAGTTTACTAGACTTAGTATAACATATTGAACTATATAATATTATTTGGTTTTCTTTCGCGCACTAATTATTAACCAGAACTGTTCTATACAGTGAGAGTGGTCTTTTGGGTTGAATAGAATTAAAACCTAACTCAGCCAATATACTTGAAAAAATAGTCCATGCTGCTTTTGCACCCCAAGCATTTTCTGCAAATACTATACTGTTTTGGCTTATTTCATTCCAACTAACTTCATCAAGATAAAGATTTACAACAGCATCGGCAAATTGCTCAGGGGTTTCTACAACCATAATATTCTCACCATCACTTAACGACATACCTTCTGCGGCGAGCATAGTAGCAACAACCGGTAAACCAACAGCCATCGCTGTGCCAATTTTACCCTTGATACCCGCACCGTAACGAAGTGGCGCAACAGAGATACGCATCTTATCCAATAAAGAGTTCAAATCTTCGATAAATCCGGCAATAATGACATCTTGACTAGCTAACGCCTGTATTTCTACAGGCACTTTACTACCGACTGCATAGAATCGAACACCAGGTAACCGTTTTCTCAGTAAAGGCATTATTTCTGTTACAAAATATATTACTGCATCTACATTAGGTGCATGCTGAAAGCCACCTACAAAGACAATATCCTGACGTTCTTTAAATATTTTGGTTGTACCTTGTATGTCAATAATTAAAGGAAATACTCTTAAATTAACATCTGGTAATTCAGGGTGCAAAAGATCAAACTCTGCTTCACTATGGACGATTGAAGCATCTGATCCACGTATAATTGCTAATTCACGTACTTTCATTTCATCAGCTTGTCTTTGTTTTTCCACATCTGATTGTAATTCTGCTTCTCGTGACATACGTAAAAAGTGTAAATCAATCGTATGATATAAAACTTTTGCTTTTTGACAGTATTTACGAATACAGATTAAATGTCGCTCAGCAACCACAGGTCTAAATAAAAATACCAAATCATAACGTCCGCCAAACTCTTGCACATGCTGCTCAACCGAAGTCACATAAGGCGCATATAAAACCTCCACACCAACACGCTGTAGTGCCGTTGTATGTTCAGGCATATAAAGAAAGTTGTCTTCAGGTATAAAGGTGACCTGAAAATCCATTTCTCTTAACAGTAAGATAAGATTAAATACGGTGACCGAGCCCGCATCTTCATTAGGTGTAAGTGTACAATGCTCTAAAACCAAAACCCGACGTTTGGCGGTTCGATCTTTTGCATCATCTACATCGATACCATTCGGTTGATGGGTTTGCAGGCGATTTCCCCAGCGTTCAAAGAGTTTTTTACTGTTGTCTATTTGATAGGCTTTTATACCACCCGAGGTATCAGTACCCGAGGTGATGCCTTCATAATGTATAACGGTCGACAGTGGCTGATATATAACTCGATAGCCTTTGTCACGGATTTTAAGGCCTAAATCAGAGTCTTCGCAGTAAGCCGGCAAGTAATGTTCATCAAAACCACCCAGCTCGTCAAACAAGCCTTTCGGCACCATTATGGAAGCGCCTGAGCAGTAATCGACCTCTCTGGCATAGTTGTAAACAGGAAGTTGTGGGTCTTGGAAACGGCCAAAATTCCAGGCGCTGCCATCTTGCCAGATAATGCCGCCGGCTTCTTGCAATCGGCCATCAGGATAAATTAGTTTTGAGCCTACAAATCCAGTGCCTGGGAATTGATCAAAGGTGAGTAATAATTCATCTAACCACCTAGGAGTTACTTGGGTATCATTATTTAAAAAATGTAAATACTGTCCTTTTGCCTTTTTAGCACCTGCATTACAAGATCTAATAAAGCCTTGGTTTTTTTTGTTTTGTATTAAATTTATACCATTAACATGCCTTAATACTTTAAAGGAATTATCAGGTGAACAATCATCAACCACAATTACTTCAAAAGCTACTTGAGGTAAATTCTCGGCAATTGACGCTAGGCAGCGCAAGGTGTAATCAATTTGCCCATAAATAGGGATAATCACAGAAACAATCGGTTTTTTAAAAACAGGCAATTTAAGGGTTTTAGCAAAATCGATTATATTTTCATATTGCTCGGGCATTACCTGCATAACGGTAGGCAATACCAATAAAGGTATCGTTGATGAATGACTACCACTTGCCAAAAGCAGTTTTGGAAAATGTTTTGCAAGCCTATTTCTATGCGCGGCTTTGGTTTTATAACCCAAGGGGAGCTTTTGATAACATCGCTTTGATAAACGCAGCATCCCTTTAAAATATCGGTTTGATTGCTTGATTGGTGATAAAACCCACCTACCAGCCTCTCTAAAGGGCAAGGTCACTTTCCAAGAAATACTTTTCGACAACGTGAATAATAGAGCTCTGAGTTCGGCGTTATCTGAAGATAATTTGGAAATTTCTGCATCTAATCGCAGCCCCCACTCACCTCTTCTGACTGTCTCATCCTCAAGTTCTTTGATTAAGGCATTTCGTTCGTTAGATTCTTGCTCTAAAGCCTGCGCCCACTCGGTGCGCTCTGTTACTTGCGCTTGTAATTGCTCGATAATGGTCGCGCGTTCTTTTAAATCTTGTTCTTGCGCTAAGCCCCAGGCACTGCGTTCACTGACTTCTGCTTGTAAGTGCTTTATTAAGGCATTTCGTTCGTTAGATTCTTGCTCTAAAGCCTGCGCCCACTCGGTGCGCTCTGTTACTTGCGCTTGTAATTGCTCGATAATGGTCGCGCGTTCTTTTAAATCTTGTTCTTGCGCTAAGCCCCAGGCACTGCGTTCACTGACTTCTGCTTGTAAGTGCTTTATTAAGGCATTGCGCTCTTCTGTTTCTTGTTCTAATGATTTAGCCCACTTGGCTAAACCCACGTAGTGTTTAATCAAATCTATATTTTCTGGATAAATAAATGATGAATCAATTTTTGGCAAATCAGAAACAGCCACACCACATACTGCCAAAAAATAAACAGGATCAACCAAATGTCCAGTACTGGGTTTTAAATCATGACCATTATCATGCCAAGCACGAAATGAATCCTGTCCGCCAGCCATATCCTGAATGACTGATCCCATTAACATACGCTGACCAAAATACTGTATAGCCGGAAATTGTGCTTTTAGTAATTGATTAAATTCATTGAAATCAAGCTCTTTAACGTGGTATTTATTATGCTCACCACTCTCTTCCGAATAGATGGGTCGATTAGGTGATGAGATGATCAGTAGCCCATTAGGGCGCAATACTCTCCTAATCTCAGCAAGCATTTCTGCTTGTTCAGCTAAATGCTCAATAGTTTCGAAGGAAACCACAACATCAAATGTACCATCAGCAAAGTTAAGTGCTGTGGCGCTACCTTGTTGAAAGTTAAGATTGGATTTTATATATTTCGTACTAGCATGTTGAACTGCTTCTTCCGAAATATCCACGCCAACAACTGATTGTGCAATATTCGCCATAAACGATGAGCCATACCCTTCACCGCAAGCTAAATCCAAGACATCTTTTTGTTTAACTATATCTTGTACTATGGCATAACGATGATAATGCTCTAGGCGTATTTTTCCTTGTTCGATTGGGATATAGCGTTCGCCTGTGAATTTCATATTGACCTATTTTCGTGCAATTAATACCAGCGCAGCTGGATACTCGAATGATAAAATTTCGCAGGAACGAAAACCAGCTTTCAAAACAGTTTGCCAGATATCTGCACCAAACTCTGTATAAACTACTTGGTCGTCAGCAGGCACTCCTGACTGTCCATGATAACTTGGAGCTAATCCGATGCGTGAGCGACTCATGCGGCCAATAATAATTGGAACCGTAAAAATACATTTTCCATTGCTACGCAATACTCTGCGGCATTCAGAGAGAGCTCTCTCTGGATTTGGTATATGTTCTATAGTATCAGAATGGATAACCAAATCAAAACTCTCTGATTCAATATCAAGATTAAGCATATTATGCTGTGGATATTCAATTAACTTATGGTAAGAAAGCCTGTTGAGGAATGAAGTCAAGTTGCCTGCAGTATTTATCTCAAGAATTTTTACGTCACTAAATGACTCGCAGAATTGCACTAACGTTCCATAGAACTGAATCTCTCGAAGTATCGCTGTTGATAAACCCATAGCACGCAAATTGTTATTGCAGGACTGACAATGAAAACCTTGTTGTCGATTAATATAGGTGATTTCGTCTTCAGACAATTGCCAAGCATTAATGAGGTCACTCCATAGCACTGGAGCTATTGAAAAGTCATCTCCACCGCAAACAGGGCATGAACCAGAAAAAAGCTGCGTCATTGAGCGACCAAAGTAATTTTTTTCATCGGGATTCCCACTAGGCCAAAACAAACGGAGCTCGCGTGTACCCGGACAATCATAGCATCATGCACCCAATGATGCTGAACATGACTCTCTTGTGAGCCATCAGCAATAGCGACTGCAACGCTATAATCCCCACTAAGTAGAATAGGTAAACGGAACTCGAACCTTGCCGCAAGCTCACCATCCTGCATAACGGCCTGAGGAGTTTGCTGATAAACAAGGTAGGTATTATCTGCGAAAATCACTTGTCCAAGACGATCTTTAAACTGAAATCCAATGATCGGGCGAAAGATGTCTTTGTTTGCCAGACATCGGATTTCCAGAATAATATTTTCACCCCCAACGACCCAAGATAAAGGCGTGCCGTCTTGGTCGAGAAGTAGCACCGATATAATTTTGGCATCACCCGTACCAAACCCTGCCTGATCGGATTTGAATTCAAAGACCTCAATGTCATTCCTCAAGGTAGAGGCATTGATCAGACCCTCGCGCATGTCTCGATATTCAATTGAGTCATCCTCTTTGTTTACAACCACATTTGCTTCATCAGCCAGTACCCCGACTCCCTCCAGATCCGCTTCGTATAATGTGGCGAGATAGTGCTTGATCACCTCTTTAGGTGAGTCTATTTTAGCAACCTTTCCATGATTCAAAAAGACGGCATTATTGCATAAATTAACAACTGCACCTGTGTCATGACTCACAAACAGCACTGTGCCAGTTTTCATGAAATTGCGCAAAAAGCGCATACATTTTTGGGTGAAGAAGGCATCACCTACCGCCAATGCTTCATCAATAATCAGAATATCTGCATCCACATAGGCAATCACGGCAAATGCCAAGCGCACCATCATACCGCTCGAATAGGTTTTAACGGGTTGCTCAATAAAGTCACCAATTTCAGCAAAGGCAACAATATCATCAAAGCGCGCATCAATTTCTTTATTGCTTAAGCCCAAAACACTGGCGTTCATGTAAACGTTTTCACGCCCAGTAAATTCGGGATTAAATCCTGAACCCAGCTCCAGCAAGGCCGCAATACGACCATTGGTTTCAATGCTTCCGTGAGTAGGATTCAGCGTACCGCAGATCATTTGCAACAGCGTAGATTTACCACTGCCATTACGGCCGATGATGCCAACGGTTTCGCCTTTTTTAATCTCAAACGAGACTTCTTTAACGGCCCAAAATTCGCGAAAATATTGTTTGGGTTGTTGCCAGGTTAAACGTTGTAAACGCGGGGCGACAAATTGCTTAAGCCGGTCACGCGGATTGTCGTAGATGTGATAACACTTGCTAAGGTTTTGTACTTTGATGGCGATTTCGGTCATGTTTTATGCTGTTATTATTGGGTGTTGGAAATAACCAAGGGTTCGTGATCTATCTCATAAGCCTCGATCAAATCACCGACTACCGCGACCAGCGAATAAAGTGGATGCTTTACATCATCGCGGACAAGATCCAGCAGACTGTTCAGCAAAATAGTTACTTGCTCGTAGTCTGACTCAGTCTCAATGTGTGCAATAGGTGCGACCAATTGAAGGGTTTGCCAAGCAGGTAGCAGTCTTTGGTAATCTATTACAGCATTCATTTTTTTCTCCAATCGTTGCGATCATATTCTGTATGTGTCATTACTTGACGAATATACATCCGTTGCTTGTCGTAATGAATGACTACAGCAATCCTATACTTGTTTCCACCCACGTCGAATAACGTATACCCATCTACATAATCTGCGGAACCAAATGTTTCTCGTAATGAAGGGAATGAAGTTGCTGTGGTGTGGCTAACTTTACGAAACCATTCATTTATTACTGATTGAGATTCAGGATAACGCTGCCAAAACTGTCTTAATGGTCTTTTTTATATTATTCTCATTTTAATTTATTAGATTATAACCGAGGTTGTTCATTCATAAACCTTCTTGCAACTGATTGACCCCGGCTAATTTCTTTCCGCACGGCATTCATTAATTGTTCTCGTGCAACGCCTGCTTTTTTTTACGCTTAGCAAGCTGTTCATCACGCTCTGCTAGTACTTGATTAAGGCAATTAATGTGCTGCTTTAATTCATATTGGTCTTGGTAGTCCATTGCTTTGCTGACATAGTAAAACGATTCAACCCTGCTTCATTTTTAATTCCCTCGAATTCGATGGAATTAAAGTTTGGGTTGCATATCTCTTCCCAAACCGATAAGAATTCTAAGGTATTTTTGTTGCGTAACCAGTTTTCAATAATCGCCGAACCATTGGTGCTTTCGCGCACCATATCGGTTAAAGAAATATAATCTTCACCGCCTTGGGTAATAACGTTAATAGGAAGATTATCTACCGTAACTATTTTTTTACTCATAGTTTAATGGCGATGTCGATTGTGCTCATTGGCTTACACCGCTTTCATCAAACTGTTTTGTTTTTACAATCGTCATAAATTCTGTTGTGAAGTCTGCTTGCCTAGGTACAATCCCCAACGCCTCTTGGCAATAGCTGAGGAAGCGAACAGCGCTCATGTATAGTAAGGGCGTTAAAATCTTTAGTGAATTAAAATGGTCTGCAATGCCTACATAATCAATATCGTAGTCATGTGCAGCAAGATTACGCGCCGTACGACATAATTGCCAAGACTCAACCGATTCGAGTACGCCTGTTTTTTCGTAAAAACTGAGTACTTTAAGAAAGCTATCGGTGGGCTCACCAGCAAGAATACAAGCATGTCGCATGGCGGCACCCAGTGTATCCTGCAATTTGGCGAATCTCTCATTGATTGCCGCCATTGCTTCAAATAGCACGACATCCTTCTTCTGTGTTTCAAGTAGCTTTGCTGTTAATGGCCATGCAAGTTTACAGCTAGAAGCATCAAGAAAGTAAACCCAACGCTGTATGGCTTCTAAAAGCTCTGCAAGGTGCTGTTTTTCTGAATCAAGAATAGAGTGCTTTAACATTATATTTCCAGTAGAGCGGCACGAGATTGAGCAATGATTTGAAAGGGTGTAGCTACAGCTCCACGAACTTTCGAAACGATGTCAATAGGTAAGCTCAGTTGTGTCTCCAGTTCCATTTTTATTTGTGCGCGATCTATTAGCGATAGGGTCGTATCGGACTCAATAAACAGATCTATATCCCCACCCTTTGCTTGGTCGTTGAGTCTGGAGCCAAATAAATAGACAGCACTTTCTATTCCAGCCAAACGGGTAACTGTTTGAATAATAGCCGCTGTTTGTTGTTTTGTCAGGCGCATTTTGTTACTTCACACAAGGCATGACAGAAATCTCGATTCTGTCGGTATTTTCTAATGTTGAGGCAATAGCTGGTTTTAATACGTTAGGTCTGAGCAACATCCAGTTGCCCCAGATATAGGTATATAACAAAATCATAGCAAGTCTTTCCAATCGTCAATGGTGAAATGAGCACAATGTTATCAGCCAAAATTTTACCTTACAAAACTAATACGCGGTGATGGAAAGTGCTATACCTTTAAGCTGTGCTTCAACTATTGCCTTTTAAAACAGCAAAAACTGCTTTCCTCCAAACACACAAATTAGTTAATTTGCTGCATCTCAGAAAGCTAGAGCTTTCAAGACCTCGTTCCCAAGCGGAACTTCACTGCCATTAAGTTAAGTGAAAATTGTAACAACTTGGAGTGCAATAGCTTCAGCTATTGCATTTTAAAACAGCTGAAGCTGTTTTACTCCAAGCACAGATTACTTTACTTAATGGCAGCGAAGCGGAGCTTGGGAACGAGCATCGGCTGCTTTAGGTGGTCACGCGGCTTATAGTAATATGATAACACTTTCTAAGGTTTTGTACTTTGATAGCAATATTATTCGCGCCTACTTTGTTCAATTCAATGGGGTTTATGATATCCATCATTACACATGCCCTGGCAAAATTAGTTGCTCTGGTAAACTTTCAATTTTATGCCCCATTCGTATCATTGCATCTTGACGAACACGATTGAAGGTTTCTATCAGAATTAAGTTGTATTCTTTTGCCAGCACCAAGTCTTATACAAACTTAGCAGAATCTGTCATATATTCATGCACCAAGCGGTTCCGCAAGTTGCGCATTTCAAGCCATCGTTCGGTACTGTTTAGTATGCCAAGTCGTTCAGCACGATTAAGTGTTTCAATTTGACTACCTGGCGTTTCTGCGAGCGCGAGTAACCAGCGTGGAAATAACTTATCGGCTATTGTATCTTGCATGCGCCCAAATCGGGACACGAAAGCCTCCAGCTGCTCGGCATAATCAGCATATTGTCCAAATTATCTACCCAATCGACATCTATATTCTGATTAAATATGCGCGCCCAACTGTAAGTTAGATGCCGGCCTTCTTTCGCGACTATCTCTAGGGTTTGTAGAAAACGCGCCACAGGTAAGTCAAGAGCAGATGTCATAAGCTTATTCCGGTCACATTTGCTTGTTTGTGTATCGATTACCAATGTGTTGAAGGATCAATTACCAGCACATCAATCGGTTGATCTCCGATGCGTAATTGTAGCCTAGCGGTTAATTGCAGCGCTTTACGTTCAGTATCCGCCATGTAAAATGGAAGCTCAACAAGCAAGTCAATATCTCCGCCTCGCGCGTCGTCGTTTATTCTTGAGCCAAAAACCTTTACATGAGCGGCTTTACCAAAAACCTCCTGGGTTGTATCTTTGATAATCTGCTGCGTTTGCAAAGAAAGTCTCATCGTTTAATATCCATCATTTAATGATCGTAGCGTGGAGTGCGGATCTTCAACTATTGCCTTTTAAAACAGCTAAAGCTGTTTTACTCCAAGCACACAGATTAGTTAATTTGCGCTGAATGGCGCTGATTCCTAAGCTCCGCTTGTGAATCTATACTCCATAAGCTCTAGCTTACTGCATCCCAGAAAGCTAAAGCTTTCAAGACCTCGTTCCCAAGCGGAACTTCACTGCCATTAAGTTAAGTGAAAATTGTAACAACTTGGAGTGCAATAGCTTTAGCTATTGCATTTTAAAACAGCTGAAGCTGTTTTACTCCAAGCACAGATTACTTTACTTAATGGCAGCGAAGCGGAGCTTGGGAACGAGCATAGATGTTGCTGCAATTTCGCTTTTCTTTAAACGGGTTTGCCTTATGATTAATGGGTGACACCAGTATCGAACACGGCTTCAATATTTGGCGCAGTAAGAACAGCCTCACCCCAAGATTCTAAATCCAGTTGTGTAGCACATTTTAATTTGTCTGACGCCCATGTGGGCAAAACACCAAAACGACGCTCTAGCTGCTTTCTAAGTAGCTTGGCTTCACCTTCCAACAAGCCTTCTTGCCGCCCCTCTTGCCGTCCCTCTTGCCAGCCTTCTTGCCTGCCTTTAGCAATACCTATTTTTTCTACACTGGTTACATATCGCATTTTTTTGCTCTCTTCAATGGTTTCGATTTCATGCCACAGCTGCTGCTCCATGGCTTCCGGCAATCGCATCATCCAATCAATGACATAAAATAGATCAATGACTTTTTGTCTGTCCCAGTTACGCTGATAAAGCAGTTTTATCAGAAGTTGCTTGGCTTGGTAGCGTTCAGTATCGTTTTTTCGTGTGCGTTGCGTCAAAATATGCGTCGCGGTTATGACAGAAAAAACGTTATCTAGCTCCAGCAACTCATTTAGTTGATCATGGTAATCAGTCAGCTTGGCGATTGGAAAGTCTAATCTGTGCTTACAGCCCAAGACTTCAAATCCGTATGAGTCTGGCTTCCAATGCGCCTGTTCATCGGCCAACACCCCCATACTCGCCACAGGCCTATCGTATCGATCAAAAAGACGATAATTGTAAACAAACATGCGTTTGGCAAACTCGGCTTGCTTTGTGCCTTGGACTTCAACATGAATGTAAATCCATTTCTCATCGCCATTACGTAACGAGACTCTGATGAGTTTATCGACAAAGCGCTTACCCAACTCAGCATCACGTACCACAGCCTGTAATTCCTGATCTAAAAATATTGGCTCTTTTGACCAGTCGATTTCTGCATACGCCTCTGGAAAGTAAAACGCCATAAACGCTGAGAAATAATGTTCAATGGCTTCTTTCCAAGGGCTATCATACTCGTCGTTTTCAACGTCTGGTTCGGCTACTTTTTCAGTCATGCTGTTTCTATAATTTTTTGATCATTAGGTATGAGGCTTTGCTTGCGAAGCTAAAGCTTCATACACAACCTAAAGCACGTCATTCCGGTATGGATTCACGCTAGGCTGCCCTACTTGAGAACGAGTAAAATTATATTATTATTTACTTTGCTAATTCTTCTACAGGCGTTTTTGTTTTTTTCTTTTGTGCTTTTGATTTTTTTTCAGGCTCTTTATTGTTTACAGTGGCCTTAGCTGGTTCAATAACTGGACTAGCAATAGACTGTTTTGGTGTTACGGCAGGCGCTGCACTGTCAGCCTGTGTTGGTGTTGCAATAGCAGTTACTGGCTTTATCTCACCCGTGATTTCAATCATATGGTTTTTAACGCATTTTAATTTGCGTTCTGGTGTTTCTTGCCAAATAGTGATGTCATATGAGCCAGCAACTAGCGAGTTTGCAGGCACAATTACATCATAACCCGACATTTCAGCGCCGGGCGTGTTAAAAGCTTTAACGACATCCATTCGACTTACCCGTGTCGCTACAAATATTTTAGTATCTTCACCACTCAGTTCTACGCTAACTTGCGCTGGTGAGGTTGCAGTGGCCTTATCATAGGCCCAACCCGCAATTTTAAAGTCTTGGTTGGTCGATAATATAGCACCATTTGCAGGAACATCAACAAAACACGAATCAACAATCTGTTCATTTTTACCTGATTCACATGCGGATAAAAAAAGTAATGCCGTTAAACTAATCAATAATTTATTCATTCATAATTCCTCTTTAACTATAGGTCGCTAAGTAGTAGCGCGAAAGTTATCCGGAAGTAAATTTATTGTGTCAAACTTTCAATAATTGCCATAACAGACAAAAATAGGTTACCAACTGAAATTCATAGCCAAACTAAGTCCAGAAGAAGAAGCAACCCTGACTGAAGCTTATAGGAACCATCCCTTATTTCGGACTAGACAACGGGCGCA
>Ga0214200_1000429_pt1 | contig 11594 bp, 10 predicted proteins | sample TroBogEpilimnion_7_FD_153038 | JGI IMG/M metagenome (GOLD analysis project Ga0214200, IMG submission 153038) | Freshwater microbial communities from Trout Bog Lake, WI - 23OCT2008 epilimnion | ecosystem: Environmental > Aquatic > Freshwater > Lake > Epilimnion/Euphotic zone | place: Trout Bog... | reverse complement strand
ACGATATCATCGAGCGAGCGTAATGGCGCAGCATCAAACACTGGCGCAAAGCGCGAACGCAGCGTGCCGCATTGCGACCAATAGATTGGAAGCTTTTTACGCAGAGCCCCACCAAATAATTGATGCACGGGTATGTTCAACGCTTTAGCTTTTAAGTCTAGACAAGCGTTTTCAAGCGCGGCAATTGCTTGAGAGATCAAGCCACCAGAAAAAATTCGCGTGACAGCATACAAGTTGGCATGTATCAAATTGATTTGTCTTGGATCGGCCCCAATAAGGCTTTGTCCAAGTTTACGGATCACTCCGCCAAGCCCAGGGGAAGAACTTCCCTCGCTAAACTCAGACCAACCGATCAACCCTGAGTCGGTGGTGATTTTCAAAAAAGAAAGCGTGCGCCAGCCACCATCTGCATGGAGGTCTTCTATTGCGGTGATCTTCACGTTGTCTCCTAGGTCGTTTAAGACAGCCTTGTTTTATAAAAAATTGGCTTAAGTGCTTAAGTGCTTAAGTATTACCGAGCGGCGGCACATCCGGTGTCACCGAAAAATGATGCAGTTGAATCTTCCATTGTCCGCTCAATTTGCTCAGGGCAAGCGTTGTGCGAAGAACAGATTGCGTCTTGCGACCGCCCTCGAGCACAAACGAAAACGCCCCTAAACCTTGAGCCATAAAGCTTTCTGGGCTGATTTGCACAAGCTCCTGTTCAACCAAGTCAAGCACCGCTGATTGAATAATGCCATCGTACGAGGCAAAGTAGGCTTGAATTTCAGCAGCCCCGACTGAGTGTCCTGGGCGCCCACCATAAAACAAAGCATTGTCAGCGTACAGCGCTGCCAACGCTTTAGGGTTCCAAACTTTGGCCGCAGCGTTCCAAGAGTTTTGCATCACATCTAGAATCTGTTTCGGACTATTCGCACTCTGCGTCATCGTTGAATCCTGAGTTTTTAATGATTAAGCGCCATGGCGTTACGGATCTGAACTAGTGTATCCGATCAAAAAATGCGTAAAGCAAGGGTTTTCTCTAGATTAGCCCTGAAGCATTTATTGCATATTTCAGGCAATATGCCCTCGACAAATGAACAAACCACACGCTTTTTGCACTATTTCAAACGACTTTTTATGTACAGAGACCATCAATGAATTTCAAACAAACACTTTTTTCAACACTCATGGCGGCAGCAGTTGTTGGCGTCAGCACAATCACAGGCGCAGCTCAAGCACAGGATGCCAAGCCTTTTCGCTTAGGTGCGATGGTTGATATGTCGGGCATCTACTCCACTCTTGGTGGGCAGGGCATGGTGAACTCTGTCAAGATGGCTGTCGAAGATTTTGGCGGCAAAGTGTTGGGCCGCCCGATTGAAGTTCTTTCTGCAAACTATCAAAACAAAGTAGATATCGCCTCGGCACGTGCGCGCGAGTGGATCGACCGCGACGACGTACAGATGATTATTGAATCAAGCGACTCAGCGTCTGCCCTAGCCATGCAAAAAATCGGCAGAGAAAAGAAACGCATCATGATTTTTTCTGGCTCTGCTAGTTCGGTATTAACCAATGCCGAGTGCTCGCCTTACGGCGTACATTACGTGTACGATACCTACGCCTTGGCTCATGGCACTGGCGCTGCTGTGACCAAGGCTGGCGGTGACAGCTGGTTTTTTATCACGGCTGATTATGCCTTTGGTCAAGCGCTCGAAAAAGACACCAGCGAAGTCGTGCTCGCCAATGGCGGAAAGGTCTTGGGTAGCGTGCGTGCGCCATTGAACTCGCCCGACTTCTCTTCCTATCTTTTGCAAGCGCAAACCTCCAAAGCAAAAGTGATTGGCCTGGCCAACGCTGGCACAGACACACAGAACTCTGTGCGTCAAGCCTCTGAGTTTGGCATTACTCAAGCAGGTCAAAAAATGGCTACTTTGCTCGTGTTTTTAACCGATATCAAAGGTATGGGCTTGCCCATTGCTCAGGGCTTGATGTTTACTAATGGATTTTATTGGGATCGCACGGACGACACTCGAGCCTTTGCCAAGCGTTGGGGTGCACGTAACAACGGTGCGATGCCAACCATGGTGCAGGCCGGAGCCTATTCAGCCACCATGCATTATCTAAAAGCGGTTGCAGCGGCCGGAACCGAAGACGCTGATGCTGTCTCAGCAAAAATGAAAGAGTTAGAAATTAACGACTTCTTTGCCACTAAAGGTAAGATTCGCGCGGATGGCCGTATGGTGCACGACATGTATTTGGCCGAAGCTAAAAAGCCCTCTGAATCGACTGGTCCCTGGGATCTGCTGAAAATCAACGCAGTCATTCCAGGCGATCAGGCGTTCAGACCCTTGTCTGAAAGTGTCTGCCCGTTGGTCAAAAAATGAGATTCACGCGTTGAGTATAAGAAGAGCCACCTAGGTGGCTCTTCTTATATTATGTCGGCCACTTCGGTGGCCGTTTTTCTATAAAGGCACTAATCCCCTCTTTCGCATCGGCGCTTGCAGCGACCGCACAAAACGTATCGACGATTCCTCCGATATCTCGGCGATACTGAGAATCGTTTATACGCATAAAAGCCTTATGTCCCATTTGCATGACATGGGGTGATTTAGCAGCAAACATCTTAGCCATAGCACGGGCAGCTTGCACTACAGTACCCGGCTCAACAAGTTGGCTCACCAACCCAAGTTCGGCAGCCTCTTGGGCATCAAAGACGCGGCCGCTAAAAAGAATTTCAAAGGCTCGATGCCGCCCGATGATCGAGGGCAGATGTATAAAATGGATTGCAGGGATCATACCGACATCAATTTCTGGATAGCCAAACGTTGCCGATCGACTTGCAATGATCACGTTACAAGAAATTGATAAGGTCATTCCGCCGGCGCGTGCTGCCCCATCGATCGCCGCGATCGACGGCTTCCCAAGTGTGTGCTGTACGTCTGCAAGTTCAACGTACAACTGATCTAAAAATTCGCGTACCGACTTACCCGTTTCGTCGAGCAAAATATCTAGATCTAGCCCTGCGCAAAACCGTTTTGGCAAGGCACTCGTCAGAATCACTGCACGTACCTGCGAGTCATCACGCGCGGCCTTGAATGCTGAGACGATCTCAACAAGCATGGGGATGTTCAAGGCATTCACCGGCGCATGATTAAGCGTAATTTCTGCGACTTGATCGTTAACTGAATAATTAATGTATTTCATTTAAGACTGAAACCTTTAATCGTTTGTATAGATTGCACGCATTGCCCTACTGAACCACGCCGGCACTACGCAACGCGTCGATCGCCTCGATCGTATAGCCCAGTTCAGATAACACCTCTTGCGTATGTTCGCCCAACATAGGGGGTGGTCGGTGCGCACGACGGTCTTCATCTTGAAATTTAATCGGCAAACCGATCTGCTGCAGCGTCCCCACCGTTGGATGTTCAGTTTGTACGATCAATCCTCGCGCGGCTACCTGAGGATGCGCGAGGGCTTCGCTGAGCTTGTGGATAGGTGACGCGGGAACACCACTTTGACTCAAGCACTCAAGCCACTGTGCGAGTGTCTTCGTTTTCATCTGAGTCTGCACAAGCGCAACTGTTGTACTCATGTTTTTTACGCGTAATGCATTCGTCGCCAGATCTGGTCGATCAACATGTTCTTCTAAACCCGCCACCGCACAGAAGCGGCGCCATTGTGCGTCGTTACCAGCGCCCAGCATAATTGGATGATCAGCTGTTTCAAAGACTTGATAGGGACACATTGATGGGTGCCCTGTACCCATCGGTTTAGGATCCGTTCCGCTTTGCCAATAGCTCTGTGCCATATAGGTCATGAGACCAAGCGAGGTGTCCAATAACGACAGCTCAAGGTAAACGCCTTTACCGGTTCTCCCACGCTCTAGCAAGGCCGCCAGCACTCCGCTCAAGCCAAACATGCCCGTGCCCATGTCCACGGGCGAAAAGCTTGCCCTCGCGAGCTCGCCGTCTGGCGCTCCCATCGAGCTCACCATGCCGCTAAAGGCTTGGAGCATGACATCGTAGCCCGGCTCGTTGCCCAGCGGCCCTGCGCGGCCATAGCCAGAAATTTCACAATAGATGAGCTGAGGATTTAATCCGCTCAGGGTGGCATGATCGACTTTAAGCTTGGCTGCAGTGCCGCCCCCAAAGCCTTGTAAAACAACATCTGCGCTTTTTACAAGTTCGTGTAAGATTTGTTGACCTGCCAGAGTTTTCAAATCGAGCGCCAAACTCCGTTTATTGTGATTGACCGCCATAAAGATTGCCGATTGACCATTGGTTTGTGGCAACCAGCCGCGAGTATCATCGCCTTTACCTACGGGCTCGATTTTTATGATCTCGGCGCCTAATTCACCAAGATATTGCGTGCAAAGTGGCCCAGCCAGCACCTTGCTCAGATCGACCACTTTAATGCCCTTGAGTGGCTGCATAGCATTCCTTCGTCAATAAACTTTGAGTACAACATACCATGACACAAAAGTTTTTATTGTGCCTCTTCTGTCTGATGTCTTTATTAACAGGTGTCGCGATGGCTACTGAAGAACCTTCATACACGAGCGTCTTGCAAGAGGCTGCGTTTGAAATTAGAGAATACCCCGCACTCATTGCTGCCGAAGTGACCGTGCAAGGCGATCGCAGTGAAGCCGTCAGCGCTGGGTTTCGTTTGCTTGCGGGATACATTTTTGGTGGAAATACGCGCAAGCAGAGCATTGCCATGACTGCACCGGTCATTCAAAACGAAGCTTCAAGTGAAAAAATAGCGATGACTGCACCTGTCATACAAAGTCCGGATCCTGAAGGCTGGATCATCCGCTTTATTATGCCGGCGAGCTACACGCTTGAGACCCTGCCAACGCCGAACGATCCAAAGGTTAGGCTTATGCCTTTGCCGCCTAAGCGGTTTGCAGTCGTACGTTTTTCGGGGTTGGTCGACGATAAGGATGTCGAAGAACAAACCGCGGCCCTGCGTACCTTCGTGGGCAAACAACAGTTGACAGCAGTGGGCACGCCCTCGCTTGCCCGCTATGATCCGCCTTGGACTCTTTGGTTTTTACGACGTAACGAAATCATGCTTGAATTGAGCTCCACAAAATAAGTAGAAGCTCACTGCAACACCTCAGACCTCGTAACGGCCTAGTAGCTGCCTGGTATCGCTCGAGCAAAGACCTCAGTCGGCTTTCATCCCGGTCTTTTTAATGAGTTCTGCCCATTGCTTGAGCTCATTTTGAATGGCCGTAGTCATTTGCTCGGGAGTCATTTTTAGCGGTTCGTAACCATCTTGTCGAATAATCTTTAACACCTCAGGGTCGTCCATCGTTGCGTTGAGCGCCGAAACAAGTTTGGCGGTAATAGCTGGGGGTAGACCCGCGGGCCCGACTACACCAAACCACACTGGTGAATCAAAGCCAGGAAAACCACTTTCAGCGATGGTTGGTACATCGGGAAACATGCTGCTACGTGCTAGCGAGCTCACAGCTAGCGCTTTAACTTGACCCGCCTCGACGTTGGTGGCGATTGAGCCAATTGACGAGAACAGTACTGCAATGTGACCGCCCAACAAATCAGTTAACGCGCCAGCCCCACCCTTATACGGCACATGCGCAATCTGCAAACCGGTTTCAATCTTGAACTGCTCGGCTGCAAGATGTCCCGAACCACCGATCCCAGACGTGCCATAGCTCCATTGCGAAGGATTCGCTTTTGCCAGAGCAATAAAACTTTTTACATCCTTGGCGGGCGAGGTCGGCAAGACCGCAATCAGCGATCCCCCACTTGATACCATCCCGATCGGAGTGAAATCTTTAACTGGGTCAAAGCTCGACTTACGCAACGAAGGGCCAAAGGTCATTGGACCCTGCGAGGTTAGATGAATCGTGTAGCCATCGGCCGGTGCACGCGCGACCAGTTCGAGAGCAATGCCGCCCGCGACCCCCGGGCGATATTCCATCACGATCGTTTGACCTAAAAATTTTGCCATCCGATCAGCCACAGGACGCGCAAGCTTATCTGCTGCGCCACCAGCAGTGAAACCTACCACCATCTTAATTGGCTTGTCGGCAGGATATTCTGCCGCAAAGCCTAAAGACGGCGAACCTAAAAGGGCAATAAATAAAGCAACAGCGCCTAGCTTGCCTGATTTCAAAAGTGTCTCCGAATAGGTTTTTGCACTGCTTTTGTTTTATTTTTATTAAATAATCACTTCAACCGAATCATAACGGTCTGCTACAAAGCAAACAATACCTTGTATTTTTGAACTCTCGGTTTACACTTTGCCTCACACGATGCATAGCTTGAGCTCATTCTTGTTTGCCTTGAGCCTCGAGTTCATCAAAAAAATGCCCTTCGGAGATCGACATGCGCAATGCTGTATCCAAACTAATCGCCTCACTATTGTTCGCGACGCTCGCCCAGACAGCAGCAGCACAGTACCCGACTAAACCGATCCGTTTAGTTGTGCCTTTCCCGGCGGGCTCTGCGACCGACACCGTGGCCCGCATTCTGGGTAATGGTTTAAGTGCGAGCCTGGGGCAGCAAGTGATCGTTGAAAATAAGGCCGGTGCCGATGGTGCGCTTGCTGCAACTGAGGTCGTCAAGGCTGCGCCTGATGGCTACACCTTGCTTGTTGCGACGAACAGCCCAATGGCTGGTGCGCCAGCTTTACGCAAACAACCTCCCTATGACCCTGTGCGCGACTTCACGCCTATTTCAATGCTGGGACGCTACACCTTCTTTTTGTATGCCAATGCGCAGATGCCCTTTAACACGATTCAAGAACTCATCACTTACGCCAAAGCCAATCCAGGCAAGCTTGCCTATGCTAGCGGTAACACCACCGGTATTGTGGCAACCGCTCAGTTTTTATCGCTAGCTGGCAACCTCAACATGCTGCACGTACCTTACAAAGGCGAACCCGCAGGTGTCATTGACCTCGTGTCGAACCGCGTGCAATTGATGATTTCAACCCCCTTCACCGCAGGCTTACATGTCGCTGATGGCAAACTGAAGATGCTCGCGATCACGCTTCCCCGTCGCTCGCCACTTGCGCCTGACGTGCCGACCTTTGCCGAAGCTGGCGTCCAGGGGTTTTCTGTTGAGTCATGGGCAGCCTTGTACGCGCCTGCAAACATGCCGGCTGAACTACTGACTCGCTTAAACACCGCGGTCAACGCAGTGTTGAATCGTCCTGATATTAAAGAGCAACTTGACCAGAAACAGTTTTTAACTCAGGGTTCTAGCTCGGCAGAACTCGGTACCTTCACCAAAGAGCAGGCGGCAACCTACGTCAAAATCCTGCGCGCTGCAGGTGTTGAACCTGAATAAGCGTTAGGTCAAGTCTAGCCTACAACGGCTCAATGTCGCTGCGCCTGTTGAGCATATAGCTCAACAGTGTTACCGATGTCAGACACGGTGGCGCGCTGCACATCGCGCTTCCAGCGCCAGTCGTCAAAGTCGGTACCGCGATGCATCGTGCAACGGTTATCCCACATCACTAAATCATTCACACGCCACCGATGCGACAACACAAACTGTGGCTGTGTCGCGTGTTCGGTGAGCTCTTTAAATAATTTCTCACTTTCTTCATCTGACATACCAATCACACGCATGGCATGCGAAGCAAGATATAAATTACGTCGTCCTGTCTCGGGGATCGTCCGCACCAAGACCTGCTTGGCTGGCGGTAAAGAGGCACGCTCTTTTTCGGTAAAGTCTGTAAAACCTAGCTTTGCGCGCGAATGAAAGATCGAGTGCTCAACGATCATTTTTTCGATCTTAGACTGCGTTGCTGAAGGTAAGGCGTCGTACGCCGCCCGCATGTCAGCAAACTCCGTGCGCCCTCCGACCGGCGCAATCGAGCGGCCATACAACAGCGAAGTCAATGCTGGTAAGTGTCTAAAAATACTGTCTGTGTGCCAAAGGCGGTTTGCAAGACCAGACATTCTTTTACGACTGTTCGCCGCAAGTATCTCGTTTTCATCACCTAAATTTGAAACGTCAGCGATGCGCGTGTCGATCCGATATTTTTTGACCTCGTCAGCGTAGGTATTAATATTTTGTTCCATCGGACCAAACACTTCTGCGAACGCGATGTGTTGAGCTGACGTCAGCTCTTGCTCTGGAAACACCAACACACTGTATTTAAAGAAAGCGGCTTTTATGGCGGCGCGGTCTTCGTCAGAGAGCGGCATACTCAAGTCGACATCACCGATTTCAGCCATAAAATCTGGTTTAACAGGGTATAAAGTGATGGCCATGCAGGGCTCCGATTATTAGCAACTAAAAATTATCTTTCGCAACAGCGACTAGTAAGGTGTAAGCCGCTTGCGCTCAGCACCGAGCTCAAGCGGCGTTCGCGCTATTCAGCGACTACGCCAGTTTGATCAATCACTTTTTTCCATTTAGCAAGATCGTCTTTGATCGCGATCGCAAACTCTTCTGGCGTGCTGGTCATCATGTCTCCGTTCTGTGACTCTGCCCACGCCTGCAACAATGGGTCTTTCGTGACGAGCGTCAGCTCTTTATTCAGCCTCTGTATGATGGTGGGCTCTGTCCCCTTGGGCACCATCACACCAAACCACGTGTAGGTCTCAAAGCCCTTTACCCCCAACTCCGAAAAGGTTGGAATATTTGGCGCTTGCTTTGAACGTGTCGTACCCGAAATCGCCAAGGCAATCAGTTTTCCGGCATTGATGTGGGGGATCGCGGTATCGCTAAACATGACCTGCAACTGCCCACCCAGTAAATCGGCCATCGCAGGCGCCGTCCCTTTGTACGGGACATGAGTCATTTTGATCGCGTGATCCGCGTCAAAGAGTTCGCCTGCCAAGTGGCTCACACCACCGGTTCCACTTGATCCGTAATTCAAGACCCCTGGCTTTGCTTTTGCAAGCGCGATTAATTCAGGGATCGTAGTGACCGACAGGCCGGGCGTGACCACTAAAACAGCACGGCTGCCGCCAATCAGGGCCACCGGCTCCAGATCCTTTAAGGGATCAAAGGGTAAGGACTTATAGACCAACGTGTTAATCGTGACCGTTGCATTGTTACCCACATAAATCGTATAGCCATCTGGCGCAGCCTTAGCCGCTTTAGCGGCCCCGATGTTGCCCCCGCCGCCCGATACATTCTGAACAATCACCTGCTGCCCCAACCTTTCGCCCAAGGGTTTGGCAATAGCACGCGCCAACGCGTCAGTGAACCCGCCGGGTGGGTAAGCAACGATCATCTGTATGGGCCGATCGGGCCATGCTGCGTGTGCACAGCTCAAAAAAGTCGTGGCAATCACTAGCAAAAAGGTATTGAGCTTATTTTGCATCTTGTCTCGATTTTGTATCGTTTTATTTTATTTGGTCGCCGCAAGCGATGCGCTGAACAACTCGCTACAAGTGGCGCATACACTCACAAAAGCGTACCACAAGAGTACACTCAGCTAAAAAATGATTCTGACAAAATGCTTCGTTCAAATTTTTATAGGCGATTGATTTCTTTAAGCGCCCTGTTGTTGGGGTGCCTGTCGCAGCCAGCTGTCTCTCAAGACTTCCCAGTCAAGCCGGTACGCTGGATTATTCCTTACTCTGCAGGTGCGTCAAACGACGTTGTTGCTCGGTTGCTGTCTCAAAAACTTTCGCAAAATTGGGGGCAACCCATCGTCATCGAAAATCGTGCGGGTGCCGGAGGCACAATCGGCGCAAGCTTGGTCGCCCACGCAGCCGCTGACGGCTACACACTGCTCATGACCAATCCCGGGTCTAACGCGATTCAATACGTTTTAAATCAACAGTCCACTTACTCACCACGCGATTTCACACACGTCATTCTGCTTGGCTCTGCACCGTTAATGCTGAGCACTCGACAAGACTTTGCAGCATCAAACGTCAAGCAACTCATCGCGCTCGCGAAAGCGAACCCAGGCGTCCTCACAGGAGGCTCCTCTGGCTCGGGCGGCAGCAGCCACTTCGCTCTTGAACTTTTTAACCGGGCTGCTAGTGTTGAGATTCGACATATTCCTTACAAAGGCGCAGCGCCCGCCGTCGCCGATGTCGCCAGCGGACAGATATCACTTATTTTTACGACCCCTGCGTCAATCTTTGCCTTACTTGAGGCAAACAAACTAAAGGTCCTTGGCGTTTCAAGTCAGGCACGCCTCGCGGCTTTTCCAAATATTCCAACCATGGTTGAGCAAGGCGTACATGACTTCAACGACAAAATATGGTTTGGCGTCTCGGTGCCAGCTGCAACACCTCAAGCGGTTGTCAACAAACTCAATCTAGATTTCAACGACATTCTGCAAGGGTCAGACATCAAAGAGCGCTTCACCGCCCTAGGACTCGAAGTCGAAGGGGGAAGCCCCGAAGAATTTTCCAATACGATCAACGCTGACGTCGCGCGACTCAGTCAATTAGTCAAGACAATCAAAATCGACGCTCAACCCTAAAGGTTTTGACGAGCATTCGTTCGATAAGCGGTCGCCGGGTTTGTGCGTCGCAACAAGGCGTTTTATAGGCTGGCCTATTTAAGTCGTACACTCAGCTAATCAACTTTAACGTTAACTCCTTGTGAAAAACCTTTTACTTGCCCTTGGGGCAATGTTTTTTCAGCAAACCTTTATTGCGCTCGGTAAGGCGTTACCCGCGGTTTTGGCTCCCGCAATGATTGCTGATCTGATGCTGGACTCTGCCTGGATCGGGGTGTATTTTTCGATCTTGGCAGTCGCGTCGTTGGCGACGCAATTAGGCTGTGGCAGCTTTATCATTCGCTATGGCGCCTTGCGTATGAGTCAAGTCGCGTTGGTGATGCTTGCGTTGGGCATGGCTCTGGCAACACTTGGCTCTCCCCTCATGCTAGTACTCTCGGCCTTGATTGGTGGCGGCGGTGCCGCAGTGTCCACTCCGGCAAGCTCGCACCTTCTTGGTCGCGTGTCGCCGCCACGTTACATGCCGTTAATTTTTTCACTCAAACAAACTGCGGTACCAGCGGGCCTTTTACTTGCGGGCCTGGTCGGACCACAGCTCACTGAGGCATTTAGCTGGCACTACGCGATGCTTGCGTCAGCATTAGCTTGCATCATTTTTACCGCGATGATGCAGCCCTTACGCGCACTGTTTGATGATGATCGCGTGTCTACGCGTACGTTTCATTTATCTGATTTTTCAAGCACGTTAAAGTCAGTGGTTGGCACTAAAGCGCTACGCAACCTTGCCTTCACCTGCTTCGCCTTTAACGCGGCACAGACTATTTTTACTGTCTATTTTGTGGTTTATCTGACCACCTTAGGCTACACGCTCGTAGCGGCGGGGTTTGTTTTTTCAACAGCAGTCGCGATCGCAGTACCCGGTCGCATCGTATGGGGACTGCTGGGTAGTGGCTATATTCAACCGCGGCTCGTCATGGCGACCTTGGCCTTTGGGATGGCCGCGAGCATGTTCGCACTGAGCCTCTGCAGCGAGGGTTGGCCGACTATTCTGGTAGGCACGATTGCAGCGATCATCAGCGCCACGGCGTTGTCATGGCATGGGGTCTTGCTTGCTGAAACCGCAAATGCCGCCCCAAAGGGCATGCGTGGTGCAGTCACCGGCGGCGTGCTGTCCTTTGGTCAACTGGGTGCGCTAACGG
>Ga0214200_1000428_pt1 | contig 11631 bp, 6 predicted proteins | sample TroBogEpilimnion_7_FD_153038 | JGI IMG/M metagenome (GOLD analysis project Ga0214200, IMG submission 153038) | Freshwater microbial communities from Trout Bog Lake, WI - 23OCT2008 epilimnion | ecosystem: Environmental > Aquatic > Freshwater > Lake > Epilimnion/Euphotic zone | place: Trout Bog... | reverse complement strand
CTTTGCACAGGATACAACGCTGACAGCTGCATTGCTGGATCGCCTATTGCATCACGCTCATATCGTACCGATTACTGGCGAAAGTTACCGATTAAAGCATCAGCGCGCAGCAGGCATGGTCAAAATTAAAGGCGTCCCGACAGCGGAGCCAGTTACACGTTAATTTTAAGGGGTGTATTAATTTTAAATCGGCAATACTTCAAAAACTGTATCAATTTTGAATCGGCATTGACAATAGTGCGCAAATTTTGTAATGAACGGCTCATAATCATGCAAAAATTGTAATTAATTGGTGCGTATAATTTAATTTATAAATGTTATCAATGTATTACAAAATAGGCATAATAACTGCATCGGTAAAAAGATAATCAAGAGTTTGTTGCTATCCAAAGTTAATTTATTCAATCAACATAAAATCCGATTAATTGAGAGTCATTAAATGAATCAATCTGCCTATTCTCTTATCCCTGTCATCCTTTCGGGTGGTGCTGGTACCCGTTTATGGCCGATCTCTCGTGAAGGACACCCTAAACCCTTCATGAAATTGCAAGATGATCAATCATTAATAGAAAAAACCTACCGTCGGGCACTTGCATTGACAGGGGTAAAATCCATATTAACTGTCACCAAACGCGATTATTACTTTGCTTGTCGAGATGAGCTTAAACGTGCGGCTGCCAATAAAATGAAAGGTGCTTATTTATTAGAACCTTTTGGTAAAAACACCGCGCCAGCCATTGTCTTAAGTGCCCTATACATTGCTGACCATTTTGGTGATAAGGCGCTAATGTTGGTATTGGCTTCTGATCATTTAATTCAAAATCAAATAGAATTTGGAAATGCGGTCAATACAGCCGTCCAATTAGCCCAGCAGGGTAAATTAGTGACATTTGGTATTACCCCCAAATCACCAGAAACTGGATTTGGCTATATAGAAGCCGGAGAGCCTATTGATGAATTGGGTTTTCAGGTAAAACGCTTTGTCGAAAAACCATCACTATCGGTTGCAGAGCAGTACTTGGCAGACGGTAATTATCTCTGGAATTCCGGTATGTTTTGTTTTAATGCTGCCAAATTATTAGAAGAAATGGCGTTATATGCACCTAATTTAGTCAAGGTTGCCCAAGAATGTTACTTGGCGACAAAAAATGAATGGAATAACACACTTAATTTAGCAGAGTTAAATCAAGATATTTTTCAGCAGTTTGAAGACATATCCATTGATTACGCCTTAATGGAAAAATCGCAGCAAGTAGCCGTGGTACAAGCCACATTTGACTGGAGTGATATCGGGTCATGGGATGCAGTTGCTAAATTGTTACCAACCGACAATGAGGGAAATCAGGTGGTCGGTGAAGTCACTGCAATTGATGTCAATAATAGCTACATTCACAGTGAGTCAAGAGTGGTGGGTGCGATTGGTCTGAATAACCTCATAATCGTCGATACGCCGGATGCATTGCTAATTGCCAACAAAGACAGAGTTCAAGATGTCAAACAGATAGTCACTAAACTAAAGGCAGAAGGACACCATGCCGCCACTATCCACAGGACGGTAATACGCCCTTGGGGTAGTTATACTGTTCTAGAAGAAGGTCATCGCTTTAAAATAAAACGCCTAGAAGTCAATCCGGGCGAATCGCTGTCATTACAATTGCATTATCATCGCAGTGAACATTGGGTCGTGGTCAAAGGGATGGCGAAGGTTGTTTTAGAGCAAGATGAATATTTTATCAATACTAATGAATCAACCTTTATTCCCGCTGGACACAAACACCGATTAGAAAATCCGGGAGTGATTAATTTAGTGATGATAGAAGTACAAAGTGGCGAATATGTGGGCGAAGATGATATTGTTCGCTATGTAGATAATTATGGTCGGCTATAATTAACCTTGTTTATATAACTAGGTGGCTGAATTTATGAAAATAGTGGTTACGTGTGGCAGTCCGTGGTCGGATCTTTCAAATTTAGAAGAAATTCTAAAATCAGGCGGTATGCAATGTGCAAAATCAGCCAGAAAAGACGCGTCCGAAAATATACATTCATTTCATGAGCGAGTTTACAAGCTTTATTGCAAAGATACTATTAATACAAATGAACTGACTGCAATCAATCTGAGTAAGCCGTGGGAGCAAATGGCAAGCAATATTTTCGAGGCAAATGTCGAGCAAGATTGTTGGGGATGGTCAAATGCCTATAGCACTTGGTTTTTAGATTTTTGGCAAAACTTTGATCCTAATTTCAGGTTTATTTTAGCGTACACATCCCCTCAAAAAGAGCTTGCTCAATTGGTTCATTTACAAAGTTCTGAATCAAGTATTCAAGAGTTTATACAAACTTGGTTAGCTTATAACCAAAAGCTGCTGAAATTTTTCAGACAACATCCCAACCAAAGCATTTTAATTGATTATTGTTGTTTACCGACTACTTTTGTAAAGCGTTGTAATGAAAATTTAAAACTTAATTTATCAGATAAGGTTTCAACGCCTGCTATTAAGGAAAATAAATTTGTTTTAGCCGAGTTACTAGCGCAACAATTGTTGGGGTCATCACCAGAAGTAATAAAATTGTTTGATGAATTAGAAAAATCAGCACAACAAGACAGTAAAGTACAAGAACAAGGTTTGTTTTTTAGAAAACGCCCCAAGCAGCCTTTTCAAGAAGCTACCAATAATATAGACAAGAAAAATTTATTTTTAGATGCTATTAATGAATACCAGCAGTTGTACGAAAATTCTCAAGAGATTAGTAATTTAAAAGAAAATAATCTTCGCCTTACAGACGAGATCAAAGCGCTTAAATTGCAATGGGATGACATTGAAAAAAGACAACAGCTAGAACAACAGAAAGTATTTCAAGAAAATGAATTACTAGTGTTGCAATTGAGTCAAGTTCAAGAAGAATTAGAACATTATTTTATTGAAAATCAGTCGTTAACAACAAGTCACCTGAAAGCAAGCGAAACATGGCAAGCCCAGTTAAATCAAACTAATCAAGAAAAACAGCAAGTAGTTGAAGTAAAAAACAACTTGGAACAACAGGTTGCTACTCTTAACGAAGAACTTAAATCGCAGCTATCGAGGCATAATCAATATCAGCAGGAAAATGAGCTAATATCACTACAGTTGCATCAAGCGCAAGAGGAATTGGAGCATTATTTTGTTGAAAACCAATCCTTACAAAATAAACTTAATTTAATTGCTCAAGATAAAGAGTTATTAGTTGAGGCAAAAAACAACTTAGAGCACCGCGTAAATGAGGTCGACAGTGTACGCTCCCAGCTTGAGTTAAGTAATACACAATTAACTGAAATTCTTAAACAGCAACAGTCAAAAGATAACATTAATCAGCAAGAAAATGAGTTATTGTTACTACAACTCCATCAGGTACAAGAAGAGCTAGAGCATTATTTTCTAGAATATCAAGCTTTGCAAGTAAAAAACCAAGAAACGCTATCTCGACTAAACAGAATATACAGTCGTTATCCTGATTATTACGATTATACCGATATTGAAGTTTCCGAAATTGAAACTCAAGAAGACTATCATGCTGTGAAATGGAAAATTGATTGCTTACTGATAGGTAATAAGGTCATTGCATCCTTAGCCTTTAAAACAGTGGTTAACCAAGGTCAGCTGGGTTTGTTATTTGAGCAGGAAGATAGTCAATCTTTATTATCTTGGTCGTTATCAGCCAATAATGTTCACGAAATATTTATTCCACTGTTAGATGAAAATGATAAACAAACGCTAGGTTTAGGCTGCCAATTTGCTGCAACAGATTGGGTTATGTTGAAAGGGTTATTCAATATAATGTCAAATGCTTTGCAACAAGAAACTGTTTTATTTCCAGAGATAAAAGCTAAGCTTGTTGCTGAGAACTGGTTAGAGCGTATCGGTCAATTAAATCAAGCCTATTTGCTGACAGCATCCGTTTTTAGATTCGATGAGGTTTTTTTATATAAAGAACAAATCAATCCAGACTATGAGCATTTATGGTTTAAATTTAATAATGTTCGCTTTGCCGATCAATATTGGTCTGTTTTCCAATTCCGTTTGGCGGCTGCTAATATTCGCCCCGGTCAATTTTCAGTCTATCCAAAACTTGAATTCCCATTAGCTGACAATAAAACTTTACCCTTTGAGAAATGGTTCATTGAAATAAACGATGCAATGGGGGAAAGAATGGAGCTTCGTTTTGCACTGACACCTCCGGCAATTGATATGCAGATCTGGAATAGTTTTAGTAAAAATGATCAAGCGATCATTGCTTCTATTATTGAACAAATACCGAATATTGTAGAGCTAAATGAAAAGCAAGGAAGGCGAATAAAAAGACCTTATGCTGAATGGAAAAAACTGGCGAATGATATTTTTAATGTATTTAACCTATTGATAACGGTAGAGTAAAAAGTGAATTTGTTAGACACAGAAACAGGTTGTCAAGGGTTAAATCAAAACAATGATAGTCTTTTTGAAAAGATTGATGAATTAGAAAAATTATCTGCAAGCAGGCAGCAAAAAATTCAGGAGTTAGAGAAAATTTTAAATAACAAAAATGAAATTGTTACAGGATTAGAAGCTGAGCTAAAGGAAACCAGAATACGTCAACAAATGTTTAATGAAGCGATGCTCAAAGCAGAAGCACAATTAGATTTGCTCAAGGATATTCTTTTGCGTGAAGTCAAGCTTTGACAATAATTTGATCGCATCTCATAGCAAGAAATTAACTGGAAATGACCAATTCAATTCGGATCAATGAAAGTAGTCAAGATACTGATTTAATAATAATGCAATCAGATACGTACAATATGGAAAAATACAGGAAACAGTGGCTTTGTGGAGAATGGAAAAATTTAGTCAAAATTAAAAAAAGTTTTCTTGAAAATCATCCAGAACGTTCAAAGCTGGCTTTAATGATTGCAAGTGCCTGGCAACAACAAAACAATCATAAAAAAACCAGTTATTTTTTAAGCTTAGCAAATGAATGGGGTTGTGATAGTAAATTAGTAACAGCGGTTTTGATAGCCAATGTGCACAATACACTGGGTAGAATGGCTGCTTTACTTAAAGATGACCAAAGTGCAACCGTTCATTTTCGTAATGCGGTTGCAGTGGCATGTGCTGATTCAGAGCTTGAATTGTCGAGCCATCAGCGTTCAGTGAATGAAATGCTAAATTTGGGTTTATTAGCACAAACTGCAACGGTAATAGACGAAGAAACAAAAAAAACAAACAATGGGTTAAGCCGCCCAAAAGATGTACAAGCAAGTATAAAAGTTTTGCAAACAGAAATCGAATTGCTTCATCATGAGCTATCGTTAGCACAACAGCGCCAGCAATTGTTTAACGATTTTCAAAATAAAGCCAGTTTATCAAGTGAAAATGAATATCTGGAAAACCTGAAAAAAAAATCAGTGTCACAATTAGGGCAAGATATTTGGGTATTGCAACAAACTAGTTTTAAAAGAAATGGGTTCTTTGTTGAATTTGGTGCTACCGATGGTGTATTACTTAGTAATACCTATTTACTGGAGAAGGGGTTTGGTTGGCGTGGTATTTGTTCAGAACCTAACCCCAAGTTTTTTAAAGAACTTAAAAAAAATCGTAATTGTATTGTTGCAACTGATTGTTTATCTGGTGAAACAGGTAAGGTAGTGGAATTTATTTTTGCTGATGCGTATGGTGGAAGCAAAGAATATGCCAATGCTGATAGTCATTATGAAAAGCGTGCGGCATATGAAGTAAAAAATGGTAGTTTCAAATTAAAAACTATTTCTCTTCATGATTTTTTAATAAAGCATAACGCGCCAAAGGAAATTGATTATTTAAGTATTGATACGGAAGGCAGTGAATTGGAGATACTTTCTGTATTTCCGTTTGAAAAATGGAGCATAAGGTTATTCACAATAGAGCATAATTTTACCTCCCAAAGAGAATATATCAGATTGCTTATGCAAAAGAACGGTTATGTATGTTTTGAGCAGTTTTGGGATGATTGGTATGTATGTCGTTCCTTTGTTTAATTTATTAGTATTGTTAACTTCTCGCAAAAAATCATGAAATATAAAAAATTCAAAGAATGTATTAATGCCCTAAAAAATAATGAATTTGATAGGGTAGAAGTTTTAATAAACAATGAAGATTTATCCAATGATACTAATCCGGCATCAATAGCTTTAGTAAATGAAATTCGTCGTCAATTAATTGAAAAAAGAAAAGAGATTAACAGCTCAACTCAGTTATTAAGCTATCCTACTGTTGTTACCGCTCTTAATAAGAAGACTGTTTTAATAGTTACGCCTGTATATAACGGTGTCAAATTTATTGATGAAACAATTCAAAATGTACTTAGTCAAAAAGGGGATTATATCCTCTATTATCATATACAAGATGGCAATTCAACTGATGGAACCGTTGAATTACTACGCTCATGGGAAGAAAAAATTAATAGTAGTAATTTGGGTAGAACAGATATCCGATTTACTTGGAAATCAGAAACAGATTCTGGAATGTATGATGCTATTTGCCGTGGGTTTGAGTATATATTTGCTAATTTGAATGAAGCTGATAGAGCCACTTCTATAATGTCTTGGATTAATTCTGATGACTTATTTGCAGTTAATTCATTGAGGACAGTTTGTTCTTTTTTCGAAGAGCATACTGAATTCGATTGGCTTACAAGTATGTCATGTTTGATGAATGAAAAAGGTGATGTGGTAACTGTTTTAGATGAGCCAGAAGGTTTTTCACAGGCAAATATTGCAGCTGGGTTTCATGATGGTCGCAAATTAGCGTTCATTCAACAAGAAGGCACTTTTTGGCGATATTCGCTTTGGCAAAAAAGTGGGGGGTTGTCTCTGTCGTTTCGATTGGCTGGTGATTGGGATTTGTGGAGGCGGTTTGCTTTAATTGCGCCACTTGTGAAGATTCAAACAGTACTTGGGTTGCATCGGAGACATTCTGGACAGCTTTCTGCTGATTCTGTCCGATACTTTACTGAAATAGATTCATCAAAAATAGGTGGATATGATTTAAATTTAAGAAAGGTTGGATTTAAGGCCGTTTATGACAGCACTATTTTTCACTGGAATATAATTGAAATTTTATTTGATCACGATTATTTAAAAGATACTACAAACGCTAATAATTTAATATCTACATGTGTAAATAATAATGATTCTTATAAAGAAAATTTATATGCCCCAACTCTTCCAGGAGGTATTCCTTGGCCTAAAATATCTGTTATAACACCTTCATATAATCAAGGTCGATACATAGCGGAAACAATAGAATCAGTTATTAAACAAGGTTACCCACATGTAGAGCACATTATTATTGATGGAGGTTCAACAGATGAAACAATGGATGTTGTGAGTAAATATATGGAGTATTTATCTTATGTAGTAAGTGAACCGGATAAAGGGCAAAGTGATGCCCTTAATAAGGGATTTATGCGTTCTACTGGAGATATTTTATGTTGGCTAAATAGTGATGATCAATTTGCACCAGATGCACTTTTTTCGGTAGCAATGGCGTTTGCAACAAGTGGCGCAGATATTATCTCAGGAATTTGTGAAGTTTATGAAGAAGGTCGTTTGGTTTACCGTCATATGTCTTCTTGTAAGGATGGTTTGTTGCCGTTAGATGATCTTTTAGATCTTGACAATGGGTGGAATGCTGGACAATTCTTTTATCAGCCTGAAGTCTTTTTTTCGCGATCACTTTGGGAGCGAGCAGGCTCTCATGTCCGTGAAGATTGTTATTACAGTATGGATTATGAATTGTGGTGTCGTTTCGCAGAAGTAGGGGCGAAATTACATGTTATTGGGGCGCCCCTTGCCAGATTTCGAACTCATCCCGAACAAAAAACATCTGATCCCAGTAAATTTAAAGCAGAGCTTGTTAATGTGCGTGATCGATTTGCATCAACTCGGTCAATAAAAATAAAGCAGAGTATGCGACCATCGGTTAGATGGGATAGATCATTGCGGGTAGCAATGGTTAATGATTTGGGGGCTCGATATGGTGCTGGAATCGCTCATAACCGCATTGCTGCAGCTATAGATATGGTTGGACATTCTGTCGAAATGTTTGAATTAACAACTTGTTTTGATATTAATGGTGAGATTGATGAACAACGGTTGATTAGTGATGTAATTGCATTTTGTCCAGATATAGTCATCTTTGGTAATATGCATGCTGCCAATCGAGAATCAGTAAATGTAGTTGAGCAAATTAGTAAGCTTTTTGATTCCTATTGGGTTACGCACGACTTTTGGTTTTTTACTGGTCGTTGTGCTTACCCTGGATCATGTGATAAATATCTAAGCGGATGTGGCGATAGTTGTCTTACCTTCGAAGAGTATCCTCAGTTAGCCCCAGAAAAAATTTCTCTGGCTTGGGAGAGGAAGCATAAATTACATATTGGACAACACCATCCTGTAATTTTGAGTAATTCGAATTGGGCATCAGAAATAGTTCAACAAATTGTTAATACAAACAATTCTGAAAATAAAATGAAAGTAGCTCAAATAAGATTAGGCGCACCTACACACTTATTTCGACCAACTAATCGATACTCTGCTCGTGATTCTTTAGGCATTGATCCAGAAAAGTTTGTAATTGCATTTAGCGTTTCCTCATTAACGGACGAGCGTAAAGGTGGTACATACTTAATAAATGCTCTTAGAGAACTTCATGTTCCAAATATTTCTGTATTGTTGATTGGTAATATGGATAAACCATTTTATGTAGATGGGATTGATGTTTTATCAATGGGTTACGTGACTGATCCTGCAACATTAATTGCTGCTCTTAGTTCAGCTAATGTTTTTGTAGGACCAAGTATAGAAGAAACATTTGGGCAGGTTTTTATTGAAGCGGCATTAGTAGGCACACCTTCTATTGGTTTTGATAGAACCGGAGTGATTGATGCAATTATTGATGGAATCACTGGTTTGCGAGTACAAACTTCTGTTGAAGCATTGAAAAATGCAATTCTTAGTCTTTACAATGACATTAATTTTTGTAATTCACTTGGGTATTGGGCAAAGATTTATGCGTCTAACGAGTTTTCATTAGAAAGTTGTTTTAGGAGTCTTTTTAATGTGTGGGATGAATTGGGTGTAATAGATAAATTTGAACTACCCCATAAAATTGGATTTATTCGTAAATCTGAGTTTATTAATGAAACTTTGGGATCTTTAAGTAATTGGCGCACCGAAGAAGGAGTATCTACTCCTGAAGGCCCATATCCGGGTATTCCAATAAAGTTTCAATGGTGTATTGGACAAAAAACTAGTTTCAGAATTAAAAGTCGTGATACTGGGATCTGCATAGTTCGTATAATGTATTGTAATCCTTTGTTTGAAGAAATTAATGTTGATGTATACATAAATAATATTCAAGTAAACAAATGTATATTAGTACACTCTGGATGTGAGCAACCTAATAGAGTTGATATTCAGATTGATATGCAAGCGGGGTGGAACTTGTTAGATTTAGTACCTGATCGTTTCAGATTACCTTCAGAAGAAGAAGCAAGGGAGCTTACATTTATGTTTGTGGATATTGAATTAATACATGAAAAGATAGGTAGCTAATTGAAAAAAATAATTTCACTCAGCATTCCAAGAAGTGGGCATCATTTATTCATGAATTTATTAGGAAATTATTTCAAGTGGGGGGTATATTTACATTGTGAGGGTTACACAGTAAAAGAGTGTTGCAAGAAATTCCCCTGTATTTCATATGAAAGTCTTTATAAGGAGGTATTTGGTGATTCGTATGACATAAACATATTAAAATTGTTTATTCAAAAATCACATGATTTACAAAATGAAGTGTCAATTGATAATACATTATATTATTTAGTGCAAATACGTGATCCTGCTCAGGCTGCAATCGCGCATTTAAGATGGGAAATTGAAAACGGAAAAAATATTTCAATAGGCGACGTTTTATCAGAGTTAAATAAAAATTTAATATATTTTATTAAGTTCTATCATAAATGGGTATTCGAAAGTAAGAATAATGATAATAAATTTGTCATTAAATATGAATCTTTAGCTGAAACAAAGTATAAAACAAAAAAAATGCTCTGCGATTTTTTGTATTGGGCAAATCTAGAAATAGTTGAGGATAGATTGATTTATGCGATTGATAAAACATTATCTTTGGATGCTCATACTGGCGAAAAAAGGGAATTAGAAACGCATTCATACTCATTGGAATACTATAATGATATTAGTGGGGGTGTTTTTCAATTTTTACTAGAGAAGGTTGCTGCATTTTGTCCAGAATTTACTTATGAATATAGATGGGATAAATCGTTATCTTTAGCTAAAAAAGAGAGCTTAGATGATCTTTTTATTCCAATTAATTTCATTTCTTCTAATGAAATTAATATCGATTTTTCTGTTCATCAAAAATTAAATCCGGAAAAACTGACATTCAGTCATGGACAGTCATTATTTTCACCTTCAATGGGCATAAGTTTTTTTGAAAAGGGCGTTGGCGCATGGACAGATGGGGATGTTGTATTTTTACCCTTCAAAGTATCTGCTTTGGCACAAACCATTCGAGGACAGTTAATTTTTTTAAATATAAATCAGATTAATCTCAGTAAGCTATTAAAAACATATGCTGTCGTTGAGGGACTTTATTTCCCTATTGAAACAAATTTAAATTGCGAGATAGATCAAAATGTAATGGATTTTCAGTTTGTCGTACCTGGAGATCTTTCAAAATTATTCAGAGATGGTTGTATCATTTTAAAGTTTTTAGACCTCCATGGATTTTACCAAGGTGAGCCACGGAAGCTAGGGTTGTTGTTAAAAAATTTGTTTATTACAACTGATTTAAGCAATGATAGCTAAGAAAATAATGGAGCTATCAATTAAGTTACTAAGTATATTTTAATTACGGATTCACCAATATTTGCTGTGTAATCTTCTTTTACATTTTCAAATTACAACAATCGTAAGTTGCGAACACGTAGATAAATTGATACTACGCTATTTGTACAATATTTATTTAAAAGACTTATCTAATTTTGATAGATACAACTAAGTTAGTTATTTTATAAGAGTATATATGAAAAAAATTGCATTGATAACAGGTATAACAGGTCAAGACGGATCTTATTTAGCCGAACTGTTACTAGAAAAAGGTTACGAAGTACATGGTATTAAGCGACGCGCCTCATCATTTAATACTCAACGAGTTGATCATATCTATCAGGATCCGCATGTTGAAAATCCTCGCATGTTTTTACATTATGGCGATTTAACCGATTCATCTAACCTCACACGGATCATTCAACAGGTACAGCCGGATGAGGTGTATAACTTAGGTGCTCAATCTCATGTGGCTGTTAGTTTTGAATCTCCCGAATATACAGCCGATGTTGATGGCATGGGTACTTTGCGATTATTAGAAGCCATTCGTATCTTGGGCTTAGATAAAAAAACTCGTTTTTATCAGGCATCGACTTCTGAACTCTATGGATTGGTGCAAGAAATTCCTCAAAAAGAAACAACACCGTTTTATCCTCGTTCTCCTTATGCGGTTGCTAAATTATATGCCTATTGGATAACGGTTAATTACCGCGAAGCTTATGGTATGT
>Ga0214200_1000425_pt1 | contig 11676 bp, 5 predicted proteins | sample TroBogEpilimnion_7_FD_153038 | JGI IMG/M metagenome (GOLD analysis project Ga0214200, IMG submission 153038) | Freshwater microbial communities from Trout Bog Lake, WI - 23OCT2008 epilimnion | ecosystem: Environmental > Aquatic > Freshwater > Lake > Epilimnion/Euphotic zone | place: Trout Bog... | reverse complement strand
ATAGTCGTCGGTGTTGGCACGCACGTTGCCGCGTGCGTCTTGATCGACCCCAAAGGCAGTTAATATTGAACTCACGGGAGCGACAAAACCCATGGCCAGTAAAACCAGATCAGCCTGGATATCAAACTCAGAGCCCTTGACCTCTTGCATCTTCATTTGCCCAGAGGTCTCATCCTTCACCCACTCGACGCGTGCGGCAACAAGCTTTTCGACTTTACCGCCCTTGCCCGCTAAAGATTTGCTGGTAATGGCCCAGTCGCGCTCAGCACCTTCTTCGTGCGATGACGAGGTGCGCAATTTTGCCGGCCAGTACGGCCAGGTCATTGCTTTATTTTCGCTTTCGGGTGGGCGAGGCATTAACTCAATTTGTGTGACGGATTTGGCGCCGTGACGATTGCTGGTGCCCACACAATCAGAACCCGTATCGCCACCACCAATGACGACAACATGTTTGTCTTTTGCCAGTACTTGCGAGCTAAGTTTGTCGCCTGCAACGACCTTGTTTTGTGGGCGCAAGAAATCCATGGCGTACATCACGCCTTCAAGATCACGACCAGCAATCGGCAAATCGCGCGGAGTTTCACAGCCACCCGACAAGACCACTGCGTCAAATTCTTTTTGTAAAGCTTCGGGCGTTTTTACGGTGAGCTCTTTACTGGGTGCTTGTGCAGCCTCGCCAATGTAATGCGAAGTTTTAAACGTCACGCCTTCAGCTTGCATCTGGTTGATGCGTTGATCAATCAGGGTTTTTTCAAGTTTGAAATCGGGGATGCCATAGCGTAGTAAGCCACCGATGCGATCGTTCTTTTCAAATACGGTCACAGCATGACCTGCGCGTGCCAATTGTTGCGCACACGCTAAGCCGGCTGGGCCCGAACCAATCACCGCAACGGTTTTGCCGGTTTTTTGAGCGGGCGGCTGAGGCACAACCCAACCTTCGGCCCAGCCCTTGTCAATAATGGCGTGCTCGATCGACTTGATGCCGACGGCATCGTCATTGATGTTGAGCGTGCAAGCGGCTTCGCAAGGCGCTGGGCAAATACGTCCCGTAAACTCTGGAAAATTATTTGTCGAGTGCAGCACATCTAGCGCACCGCGCCAGTTTTGGCGATACACCAAGTCATTCCAGTCGGGGATGATGTTGTTGACAGGGCAGCCGTTATTACAAAACGGGATGCCGCAATCCATGCACCGTGCCGCTTGTTTGCCCGCTTGTTCATCGGACAAGTGAAGGACGAACTCACGCCAGTGTTTCAAGCGGCTTGCAGGTTCCTCAGAAGCCTCTTGCAAACGATCAAGCTCTAAAAAGCCAGTGATTTTTCCCATGATGATTCCTTAAGCAGCTTTGGGTTGTGGATTGGCAGCGCGCCACATCTCGCCGAGCGCGCGTTTGTAATCCACAGGCATGATTTTGATGAATTTACCGCGAGCGCTTTCCCAGTGACTGACTAAATCACGCGCGCCAAAACTACCGGTGTAACGGAAATGGTTTTCAACTAACCGCTTGAGGATCGCTTCGTCAGTTTCGCGCACACCGCCACGACCCAGACTGTGCCAGATGTCAATACCTTGGGCCTTTTCTTGTTCAGCAGAGGAGAGAACAGGCTCGATCGCGACCATACTTAGATTGCAACGTTCAGCGAAGGTACGCTCAGGATCCCAGACATACGCCACACCGCCTGACATGCCGGCGGCGAAGTTGCGCCCGGTGGCACCGAGAACAACGACCGTGCCACCAGTCATGTATTCGCAGCCGTGGTCACCTGTGCCTTCAACCACTGCCGCCGCGCCCGAGTTGCGCACCGCAAAGCGTTCGCCAGCAACACCATTGAAATAGGCTTCACCACCGGTGGCGCCATACAGTACTGTATTGCCAACAATAATGTGATCGGTCCCTAGCCCACGAAAATCGTTAGGCGAGCGCACGATGATTCGGCCACCAGACAAACCTTTACCGACATAGTCGTTGCCTTCACCCACCAAATCTAGCGTGATGCCCCGCGCTAAAAAGGCGCCAAAGCTTTGACCGGCCGTGCCGTTGCATTGAATGTGGATGGTGTCATCGGGCAAGCCTTCATCGCCATAACGTGTGGCGATTCGACCCGAGAGCATTGCGCCAATCGTGCGGTTACGGTTGCGCACCGGTACGATAAATGACACTTTTTCGCTACGTTCGATAGCAGGCTTGCTGCGTTCGATCAGCTCGTGATCTAGCGCCGACTCAAGACCATGGTCTTGAGTTTCGAGTTGACGACGCGGGCTGTCGTTGGCTGGCTGATAAAACACGCGACCGAAATCCAGACCGTGCGCTTTCCAGTGCTCGATGCCTGAGCGGGTATCGAGCAAATCGACACGTCCCACCATTTCGTCGAACGTGCGGATACCAAGTTGCGCCATGATTTCACGCACTTCTTCAGCGACAAAGAAGAAGTAATTCACTACGTTTTCTGGTTTGCCTTGAAACTTTTGACGCAAGACAGGGTCTTGAGTCGCTACGCCAACGGGGCAGGTGTTCAGATGGCATTTGCGCATCATGATGCAACCTTCAACAACCAGCGGAGCTGTGGCAAAACCAAACTCGTCAGCACCCAACAAGGCGCCAATCGCAACGTCGCGGCCAGTCTTCATTTGACCGTCGGCTTGCACACGAATACGGCTACGCAATTTGTTGAGCATCAGTGTTTGTTGCGTTTCGGCCAAGCCGAGCTCCCAAGGGGTGCCAGCGTGCTTGATTGATGAAACCGGAGACGCACCCGTGCCGCCGTCGTGACCAGAGATGGTGACGTGATCAGCTTTGGCTTTGGCCACACCTGCGGCAACCGTACCCACACCGACTTCAGACACGAGCTTGACCGAAATCGAGGCCTGCGCATTGACGTTTTTAAGGTCGTGAATCAGCTGCGCTAAGTCTTCGATCGAGTAAATATCGTGATGCGGAGGTGGTGAAATCAAGCCCACGCCGGGTACCGAGCAACGCAGCTTGGCGATGTATTCGGAGACCTTGTGACCGGGCAATTGACCGCCTTCACCTGGCTTGGCACCTTGCGCCATTTTGATCTGGATTTGATCTGCACTGGAGAGGTATTCGGCACTGACGCCAAAACGCCCTGAGGCAACCTGTTTGATCTTAGAGCGCATGGAGTCGCCGGCCTGCAGTGGCACATCAGCGGCAATGCGATCAGCGCCAAGCTCAGAGGCGAGGGTGGCACCTGCGAGGATGCCGCTCTTGCCAGTACGCAATTCGTTGCGATAGCGCAGTTCGTCTTCGCCGCCTTCACCGGTGTTTGACTTACCGCCAATCCGGTTCATGGCGACTGCGAGCACAGAATGCGCCTCGGTTGAAATCGAGCCCAATGACATTGCACCCGTTGCGAACCGTTTGACGATTTCTTTGGCGGATTCAACTTCGTCGATGGCAATCGCGCGTGCTGGGTCAACCTTAAACTCAAAGAGGCCGCGCAACGTCATGTGGCGCTTGCTTTGATCGTTGATCAGTTGTGCGTATTCTTTGTAAGTGCGGTAGTTATTGGCGCGCGTGGCATGTTGCAACTTCGCAATTGAATCGGGCGTCCACATGTGGTCTTCGCCGCGTACGCGGTAGGCGTATTCGCCACCGGCGTCCAGGGCGTTTGCGAGCACTGGGTCGTTGCCAAAAGCCGCGCGATGGGTACGTAAGGCTTCTTCGGCGACTTCAAAAATGCCGATACCTTCGATCGTACTCGCCGTACCCGAGAAGTATTTGTTGACCAACGCTGAGCGTAAGCCAACTGCTTCAAAAATTTGCGCGCCGCAGTAAGACATGTAGGTCGAGATGCCCATTTTGGACATGACTTTGTTCAAGCCTTTACCGATCGCCTTGACGTAGTTTTTTTCTGCCTTTTCTGGGGTGGCAGACATTTGTTTCAAGCTTTCGAGTGCCAGGAAAGGATGAATGGCCTCGGCGCCGTAACCGCCTAGCAACGCAAAATGATGGACCTCGCGTGCCGAGCCTGTTTCAACTACTAAGCCCGTGTTGGTGCGAAGCCCCTCGCGAATTAAATGTTGGTGAATGGCAGAGGTGGCTAGCAACGCAGGGATGGCAACACGCTCGTGATCGACGCCGCGGTCGGTCAAAATCAGGACAGTAAAGCCGGTGTTTACGGCGTCAACGGCTCGGGCGCAAAGTGCTGCCAAGCGCGCTTCGATACCCTGAGCGCCCCAGGCTGCGGGATACGTGATATCTAGTTCAAAGCTGCGAAATTTGTTGCCCGTGACTTCAGCGATGGAACGTAACTGCGCCATTTCTGCGACGTCTAGAACGGGCTGAGTGACCTCAAGGCGCAGCGGTGGATTTACGTTATTGATGTCAAGCAGATTAGGCTTGGGCCCAATAAACGACACCAACGACATCACCATTTGTTCGCGGATCGGATCGATCGGCGGATTGGTCACTTGGGCAAACAATTGGCGAAAGTAATTATAAAAAGGCTTTGCGCGGCTCGACAAAATCGCCAGCGGCGCGTCGTTACCCATTGAGCCAATAGATTCTTCACCTGTGTCAGCCATGACCTCAAGAATGAATTTGTAATCCTCTTGGGTCCAACCGAAGGCTTGCTGACGATCTAGTAAGGTCTCGTTCGGGTTGGAGAGTGCTGCGTGTTTGGGCGCAGGCAAAGACTCAAGCTTGACGCGCAGACGATCGATCCATTGCCGGTATGGACGGGAATTTGCGAGCTGGGATTTGATTTCAGCATCATCGATGATACGACCCTGTTCAAGGTCGATCAAAAACATTTTTCCGGGCTGCAGACGCCATTTTTTGACGATGCGATTTTCGGGGATGGGGAGCGTGCCGGCCTCAGAGGCCATGATCACCATATCGTCGTCTGTGATCAGGTAACGGGCAGGGCGCAAACCGTTGCGATCGAGTGTTGCACCGACCTGACGGCCATCGGTAAAAGCGACGGCGGCGGGGCCATCCCAAGGCTCCATCATTGCGGCGTGATATTCATAAAACGCACGACGACTTGCGTCCATGTGGGTGTGTTGCTCCCAGGCTTCTGGGATCATCATCATCATGGCGTGGGCAAGCGAGTAGCCTGACATCACCAACAATTCAAGGCAGTTGTCGAAGGTTGCCGTGTCGGATTGTCCTTCGTAAACAATCGGATACAGCTTTTGCAGATCTTCACCGAGCACGGCGGATTGCATCATGCCTTCGCGCGCGCGCAACCAGTTGAAGTTGCCTTTGACCGTATTGATCTCGCCGTTGTGCGCAATCATGCGGTAGGGGTGTGCAAGCGGCCAGGCGGGGAATGTGTTGGTAGAAAAACGTTGATGCACCAGCGCAACGGCAGAAACGGTTAAAGGGTCGGCGAGGTCGCGGTAGTAACGGCCCACTTGGTCAGCGAGTAGCAAGCCTTTGTATACGATTGTGCGCACGGACGCGGATGGCACAAAATACTCTTGACCATGAACCAAACCCATCGCTTGAATTGCGTGGCTCGCAGTTTTACGGATGACATATAGTTTGCGTTCGAGTGCGTCGGGCACCATCACATCGGCGCCACGGCCAATAAAGAGCTGGCGGATCACAGGCTCGCAGTCACGTACCGTTGGCGACATTGGCATATCGGCATCAACCGGTACATCGCGCCAGCCCAACACAACTTGTTGTTCAGCACGCACCGCGCGCTCGAGCTCTTGCTCACAGGCTAACCGCGAGGCGATTTCTTTTGGTAAAAAAACCATTGCCACGCCGTATTCGCCTGGGGCGGGCAGCACCACGCCTTGGCGGGCGAGTTCTTGGCGAAAGAAGGCATCAGGGATCTGAATCAAGATGCCTGCGCCATCGCCCATGAGCTTATCGGCACCTACGGCGCCACGGTGGTCAAGGTTTTCAAGGATTTTTAGGCCTTGTTGGACGATTGAGTGGCTTTTGAGCCCCTTAATGTGCGCGACAAAGCCAACACCGCATGCGTCGTGTTCTTGGGTGGGCGAGTAAAGACCCTGGGCCTGAGGCAAGCCACCTTTGGTTGTTGGCGCAGCCTGTTTAGCGGCTGTGGGTTGAAAACTTAAGGGAAACGTTTGCATAAGGTGCTCCTGAGCCACTACAGGCATGTTGCAGTGCGAGGACGAGACAATACGCCTGAAAATGCGGCACTGCAAGAGGATTTAATTGGGGTGCGTCCCTAATTAATAATGGATATCAAAATATCGAATATTAATTGGGGACGCACCATGGATAATATGGGGCTAAACGCATCTCTGCCGCGCGGATTAAGGCGTTCGCTTTACTGGCTTGACAGGGCTCGCACTTACTTAGCGCGAGGTGCGCTCTCAGCGACAGTAGGTGGTTGTACCGTGATTCTTTTAGGCCTGCCACGCGCGCCTGGTTGCACACGTCGATTGGCGCAAAGCGCCAGTTCAGCCAAGAAGGGCTGGTCGCCTAAGCCCCACTGCCCCCGTAAGGCCGCTTCGATTTGCTGGTCAATTAAGGCACCGTTGCCGGCACTGAGCCGCTCGCGGTAGGCTGCCTGTCTGGCGAAGGGCGTGTTGCCACAAAGCCAATAATCATGGTGTGGCTGCAGCCATGGGGCGCGCGTGTCGTTACCTTCAGTATGGCTGTGTGCAGACGACCAAAGCCATTGGGTCGGTTCGTCAACTAAGCCTTCACGCACCGGGCTGTGCTCTAACCAGATGACGCACGGTAGAACCCAGCGCTCGGGTTGTGGAATCGTTGAGCGATACCTTCCGCTAAATACGCTACCCACTTTTAACTGAGCCGCTAAGCGTCGTCCAAGGTCTTGAATCAGGCGAGACACACCGAGTGAATCGCTTGGCGTCGCAAGTATATATAGTCCCTTGGAGGCGATGCACCAACCGTGTAATGAAACGTGATGTTGGTGCGCGCTCTGGCCGAGCCATGTTGACAACAACTCGAAGGTAAGGTCGGGGGTGGTGCTTAATACGTGTGTGGTGGCGGGAGCAAACTGCGCGGTTATAAGTTGCGCCAAGGCCGGCGCAAAAAGTCGTGGTAATCGAGCCATCGCTAAAGCCTTTTCATGGCCTGCACAAATCTTAGGGCTTACGAAGGCGGTAGAACAAATTCGGAGCGCTTACGATGTATAGGCTGCCGGCCTCGTCAGTGGCCACACCCTCAGGCCTAGGCATCGGTGTCGAACCTTTTGAAGACAACGACAGCATGCCGCGACCCTCACCGCTATCACCATCAAGCTGCACGACCATCTGCGACTCTTCGCTTAACAGAAATACGCGCCCCGTCGAGGGGTCAACTTCGACCGACGAAAGGTCGGTGGCGAAAGGCACCTCATCAAGCCAACGGCTTACGTTCTCAATGCGTAAACCCCGCGAATCAGGCACCTGAAGATAATTGAGTCCACTCACGCGGTACAGTGCTCGCGGACTATGCTCTTTGGCAATATAGAGTCGGTCGCGCTTCAGGTCGTAGCCTAGGCCTTGAAAACCGTGATTGCTGTCTTCAGACTCACCAAATCTTAGAACCAATGAAAAACTACGCGTTGTGTCAATGGTTTGCGCAGTGGCCGGAATCTCGACCAACGCAATCCGGTTACGGGTGCCGTCCACTAACGCGATACGGTTACCACCTACCCAGGCGACGCCATCGACATCTGACATACCTTTGAGGGGGTAAGTTGCCAGTAACTGACCATCAATTGATAAGGCAATCAGCGCGGTGGGCTTGTTAGAAACGGCCCACAGGCGTTTTTGCAGCGCATCATAAGTGAGACCGGAGAGGTTGCCCTCGAGGCCTTCAATCACCTTTGCGCGGTCTGGTGTTGCGTAACCGGTCAGCGTATTGCCACCACTGCTTTCGACTTTTTTCTCGAATTGAGCCTGCTTAGCCGCTAAGCCCGATACCCAGCGATAGGCGACTTGTTCAGCGTGATAGAAGCGCACGCCGATGTAAGTTGTCCAGCCCACGGCTATGACAAGCAGACATGCTAACAATATCTTCGAAACAAACTTAACTAAATCGGACATACCCGAACCCAAAGTGAATCAGCAAACCTAGCACCCGCTAGTCGCCGACCGCAGCCCCTTGAGATTAACACCACACGAAGAAATGCGGAACTTTCTGGCAACAAGATCGTCTTATTAGCACTCGGGCAACGAGAGTGCTAATATATCCTGATGCATCGTACCCGTGTTTTGGAGCGATTTCTTCATGACAAATTCTGCTGCTTTGACATTACAACCGTCTCAACTCGCAATGGCAATCTCGAACCCTGGTTCGCTAGGGACGATTGAGGCCTATATTACGACCGTAAATCGTTTGCCGGTGCTGTCGCCCGAGCAAGAGTTGACCCTCGCTCGTCGTTTGCGCGACCAAGAAGACATTGCAGCCGCACGTGAGCTTGTGTTATCACACTTGCGTTTGGTCGTTTCAGTTGCCCGGCAATACTTGGGTTACGGTTTGCCGCACGCCGATTTGATCCAGGAAGGCAATGTCGGGCTGATGAAGGCGGTTAAACGGTTTGATCCCGAGCGGGGCGTGCGACTCGTCTCGTTTGCCGTACATTGGATTAAAGCCGAAATTCACGAATATGTGGTGCGCAATTGGCGCATGGTGAAAGTTGCAACGACGAAGGCGCAGCGCAAACTGTTTTTTAACTTGCGCAGCATGCGGCCTGATGGGCAAACGCTTGACACCGACCAGGTGGCGGATATTGCCGCGACCCTAAAAGTGAGTCCAGAGGACGTTCGTGAAATGGAAGTGCGGATGTCTGGGCGCGAGTTATCTCTTGAAAATCAGGACGACGACGACGAATCCTATGCGCCAATCGCTTATCTGTCAGATGAAGGTCATTCTGACCCCACGCAAGTGCTCGAGCGCCAGGCTGCTGACGTCAGGCAAGGAAGTGGGCTGACGCATGCGCTCGAAATTCTGGACGAGCGTTCACGACGCATCGTAGAGGCCCGATGGTTACAAGACGATGGTGGTGCGACACTGCACGACTTGGCTGCCGAATTTGGCGTTTCTGCTGAACGTATTCGGCAGATCGAAGTGGCTGCAATGAAAAAAATGCGCTCGCACCTAAGTTAAAAATTGAGCATCGGCTCGTTCGTATTCGGACTGGCCGGGCTACTGGCGCTGGTCTGTTTTATGCCCCCGCTCGCCGGGAGGCTGAAGCTCCCGTATGCGGTACTGCTGGCCCTTGTGGGCTGTGCGATTGGCTGGTCTGCCCAGCATCATGGCTGGGCGCCGCCGGTCTTGAACGAGTTCTTAAGTCTCTTTAATAACTTTGGGATCTCGTCCGAAACGTTCTTGATTGTTTTTTTGCCCGTGCTGTTGTTCGAAACAGCCCTGGCAATGAACGTACGCAGGTTGATTGATGATCTGGGCCCGATTTTGCTCCTCGCAATTGTTGCGGTTTTTGTCAGCACCGCCTGCGTTGGCGTAGTACTTGCGCAAGTCTCTGGCTTTAGTTTGGAGATTTGCCTGATATTGGGTGCGATTGTCGCCACCACCGACCCCGCAGCTGTGGTGGGAATTTTCAAAGAAGTCGGCGCACCGACTCGCCTTTCAACGCTGGTTGAAGGTGAAAGCTTGCTCAACGACGCCGCTGCGATCGCGGTCTATACCTTCATGCTGGCGTTGCTGGCCAAATCTGGCGCGGGCGAATCGCCCATGCTTTTACCCGCATTTTTAAAGATGTTTCTGGGCGGCGCTCTGACGGGCTTTTTGCTTGGTCGGCTGACCTGCCTGTCGTTTGTTTGGCTACGCGGGTGGCCGGTCGCAGAAATCTCGCTGACGCTTTCGCTGGCCTATTTTGCCTACTTTGTGGCTGAGCATTACTTGCATGTCTCTGGCGTTGTTTCAACGGTCGTCGCAGGCCTGGTGGTGGGTTCTACTGGCCGCACCCGTATGGCCCCTCTTACGTTTGAAAACCTGTCTCACTCGTGGCATCAATTTGGCTTTTGGGCAAACTCGTTGATCTTTTTGCTCGCGGCGATGCTTATCCCAAAAATGACCGAGCATGCGACATGGATCAACCTGTTTTACGTCGCATTGGTTTTTAGCGCCACGCTGTTCGCGCGCGCAGTTGTGGTCTTTGGCCTGCTGCCCATGATGTCTTGGTTGCGCATCGGCACACGCGTGAGCGCGAGCTTCAGAGTGGTGATTTGGTGGGGTGGTTTGCGTGGTGCGGTTTCGTTGGCTTTGGCGTTAGCCGTCACAGAATACACGGGCCTGATCGAAGAGGCGCGTAGCTTTATCGCCATCTCTGCAACGGGGTTTGTCTTAGCAACTTTATTTTTAAATGGCTTGACGTTGCAGCCTTTGATTAAGCTCTTAGGCCTTAACGCGCTCACGGCAAAAGAGCGCGCGTTGCGCAACCAGGCCGTGATCGTTACGACAGCGCTGATCCAGCAACAAACCGATCAACTTGCGAAAAACGAAGCGGTACCTGAAAGCGCGCATGCGCGGGTACACAAGGTGTTTGATCGGGCCTTGCTTCGAGCGAGCGAAACGCAGTTGGCTGACTTTTCAGAAACCGAGAAGCTTGAGCTAGGACTGTCGATTTTGGCGCGCCGTGAGTTTGAACGCTACTTCAATGTTTTAAAGCACGACATCATCGATCGACGACTCGCAGAAAAACTACTTGGGCGCGCAGAAAGGCTTGAGGATCTTGTGCGTGTTTCGGGCCTTGAAGGGTTTCACAAAGAAATGACTCGCGCTCTGCGTTATCCACGCCGCTTTCGCCAGGCCTTGCGGGTGTACGAGCGCTTTGGCGTGCAACGCTGGCTTGCCTTTGAGTTGAGTCAGCGTTTTATCGCTTTGATGTCGATGCGGTCAATCGCGCAACAATTGCTCGAATTCGCCGAGACAAAGTTGCCAGAAATTATTGGCGCTAACGCGACCGCCCAAGTGGCTCTGGCGCACCGAGCGCGACTCGAGCTTGTGCGCGAGGCGTTGCATGCTCTTGAGCTTCAATATCCAACATATTCGCTTTGGCTGCAAGAGCGTTATCTTGGTCGGATTGCACGAGGTTTGGAGCGCGAGAAATACGCAGAAATGCTCGAACAGTCGCTCGTCAGTGGCGAGGTGTACGCCGATTTGCTCGAAAAATCCGATGAACAGTGGGACTTTCTCGAACATGAACAGCCTCTGGATATTGAGATGAGTGCAGCTGCCTTGGTTGCTCGTGTGCCGTTGCTGTCGGACTTGCCCGCGCAAGCGTTGAGCGAAATCACAAAAATGTTGACGCCGCGGCTGTTTTTGCCCAATCAACTTTTATGGGGTCAGCAATTGCCGCCTTTTGGCCTTTACATCGTTGCTTCTGGAGCCGTTGTGGTGCTTTTGCCTGACGGCACGCATGCTGAGCTGGGGTCGGGTGAATTTTTTGGCGAGTTGGCGTTATTGAGCGCTGAAAAAATCGAAGGCTTTGAGGTTCGTTCGTTGGGATATAGCAAAGTGTTGTGCTTGCCCGCCAAAAGCTTTAATGACCTGTTGGCGCGCAATGCAGGACTCAAAGAAAAAATCGAACGTGTCGCGCAACAGCGTCTGCGCGCGATACAAGTTTGGCGCGATTACCAAACGAAGTCGTGAAGTGGCGAACGCTCGGTCTAAGTCGCGGCGTCCGTCTACAGCGATGACACAGTCTGCAATGAAATTAGTCTGTGCCCAACTCATCGCCCAAGGGCGCGCGACTT
>Ga0214200_1000423_pt1 | contig 11722 bp, 9 predicted proteins | sample TroBogEpilimnion_7_FD_153038 | JGI IMG/M metagenome (GOLD analysis project Ga0214200, IMG submission 153038) | Freshwater microbial communities from Trout Bog Lake, WI - 23OCT2008 epilimnion | ecosystem: Environmental > Aquatic > Freshwater > Lake > Epilimnion/Euphotic zone | place: Trout Bog... | reverse complement strand
CAAGGGGTTTTAAACACCGCATGACTCGTTCCCGCTTGGCGTGGATCTCCAAAATAATAGGTGCATACCATCGTCAACTGGGCATAGCGCACACCTGTTGGGCTGCGCTGCATTAACCGCAAGATTTTATCAATCGCGCTCATGAATGGTACCATTATTGGAACCACCTGTTCAAGTGCCGGGCGGAATAACCAACCTTAGCGCGCCATCCCCTACAATGTGTGCATGAAAACAAACAATCGGTTTATTTGTTCTGGCATTGCAGGCAGCCTGCTCGCCCTGACCCTCGCCTTACCCACTGCGGCACTGGCCTGGGGCGACTTGGGGCACCAAGTGGTGGCTGAGATTGCCCTGCGCCACCTTAACCCAACGGCACGCTCACGGGTGGAGCAGCTACTGGCCTCCGACCCGGATATCCTCACCGCCCACGATATGGTGTCATCCTCCGTGTGGGCGGACCGCTTTCGCGATTCATCCATTAACGGCCCCAAGGTGAACTATCACCACACCCATGAGTGGCACTTTGTGGATTTGGATCGCACCCATCCCAGCTTGCCTTTGGCGTGCAACGGGCATACACCACTACCTGCCGGTGCCGCGGCCTCAGAGGGGCCCGCTCATGATTGCGTGGTGGATAAGATAGAACAATTTGCCGCAGAATTACGCGCCTCTCCCGCAAGTGCTGATGCAGGTGCTAGTGCGGGTGCTTATGGTGGCACCGATGCCAAAACAGTAAACGAAGAGCGTGTGGCGCTAAAATTCCTCATTCACTTGGTGGGCGACTTACACCAACCCTTGCACGCCATTGACGATCATGATCGTGGCGGTAATGAAAAGCGCGTGCGTGCGGCAGGACTGCGTGCCAATTCATTGCATCACTACTGGGACACCACCTTGGTGGAACAGTTGGGGTCTGATCCCAAATTCATTGCCGAGATGTTAGACGCGCGCATCACGCTCGCGCAATTAAAAACCTGGCAGCAAGGTACGCCGCGCACGTGGGCAAGAGAATCTTATGAAACGGCGCGCACCTACGGATATGACGCGCTACCCACGCCCGATGAGCGCGGACGCTATACGCTCAGCGCTCAATACATTCATCAAGGGACACGGGTGGTGGCGCTGCAATTGGAAGCCGCGGGAGTGCGACTCGCTCTGTTATTAAACCAATCGTTAAAGTAAACAATTTGCTTATGCGCACAACGCGCCAAAGGCTTAAACACATATAACAAGAAGGTCAGGGCTAATGCAGCTTCACATGGGGCTCTGTGCGCCGACTGATAAAGCGCGCGAGAGTGGTTAATGCCATTTTCCAGAAACCATGCAGCGCCATTTCATGCAACTTGTAGAGGGACATATACATCCAGCGCGCGAAGAGGCCCTCCACCCACATGTTGCCGCCCACGAAATTGCCCATCAAATTTCCTACGGTAGTGTATCCACCTAAGGACACTAGGGAACCAAAGTCGCGGTACTGAAAGGGTCGTACGGGTTTTCTCGACAAGCGCCGCGCCAACTCACGCACCAAATGATCAGACTGTTGGTGAGCGGCCTGCGCTCGTGGTGGGACGTTATGCCCCTCATGGCCTAACCAAGGCGCCGCGGCACAATCCCCAATGGCAAAAATATGTTCATCCTGTGTGGTTTGTAAATTGGACTGCACCACCAATTGATTGATGTTGTTGACCTCTAACCCCAAATTCTTTAGAAATTCCGGTGCCTTCACACCTGCCGCCCACACCACGAGCTCCGCTGGAATAATTTCTCCATTGGCCAGACGCACCGCCTGGGGCAATACCTCCGCCACCCGCGCGTTGGTGTGAACTTTTACGCGCAAGCGCGACAGCATGCGGTGTGCGCTATCAGAGATGCGTTGCGGCAGGGCCGGTAAGATGCGTGGCGTGGCTTCAATTAAATGCATGCGGATATGCTTGTCCGGGTCAATGCGATCCAAACTGTAGGAGACCAAATCGCGCGTAGCGTTATGCAGTTCTGCAGCCAGCTCCACGCCCGTGGCGCCGGCCCCCACAATGGCCACCTGCAATTGCTCGGGACGCAGTGGAGTGGATTGTGCATGGGCACGCAGGAAGGCATTCACCAGTCGGCGATGAAAGCGGTCGGCCTCAGCGGTATTCTCCAGAGAAATGGCAAACTCATCCACACCCGGCGTGCCAAAGGAGTTGGTCTGGCTGCCCACGGCCATCACCAGAGTGTCGTAATGAAAGCTGCGCGCCTCTGTCACGATCACACCGTCCTCATCATGATAGGGCGCCACATGCACCATGCGCGCCGCACGATCAATGCCCACCATCTCGCCGATACGGTAACGGAAATGGTGCCAGTGGGATTGCGCCAAGTAGTCCAGCTCATGCACATCCAAGTCCATGCTGCCCGCGGCCAACTCATGCAGGTGCGGTTTCCAGAAATGGGTGCGGGATTTTTCCACCAAGGTGATCTGCGCACGACCCTGTTTACCCAGAGTGTCGCCTAAACGCGTGGCAAGTTCTAAGCCGCCGGCCCCGCCGCCCACCACAATGATTTGATGCATATGAAAATCCTAGAGGGGTTAATACAGCAAAGCGCCATACGGTCCTGAAACTCATTGTAGCGCTGGGTAATCTTGGTAATGGCAAACATAAGGACATGATAACGGTTAGAATGCAATTCTTACAATTATTTCCCTTCTTTTCATGCCCGCTTCTATTTTTCCTGTAGTGTTATGTGGCGGCAGCGGCACCCGGCTGTGGCCGCTGTCGCGCCAAATGTTTCCCAAGCAGTTCGTGCCCCTCATTGATGGCAAAAGTCTGTTGCAACTAACCCTTGAGCGGGTTAAGTCGCTGTCTGAAATCGTGATGACGGTGGAGTCCGATGACCATCGTTTTCTGGTGCAAGATGCAGCAGAAACCGCCGGTGTAACGGTGCGGCACTTGCTGGAACCCGTGGGGCGCAACACCGCCGCCGCCATGGCCGCTGCGGCACTGGCCGCCCCCAATGCCAAAACCTTACTGCTGTTTTTACCCGCCGATCACCATATTCCCGATACCGCCTTATTTATGCGCACCGTGCAGGAGGGTGTGACGGCGGCTGAAGCGGGTTTTATTGTTACTTTTGGTGTGACCCCCACGTTTCCCAGCAGCGCCTACGGCTACATTGAAGTTTTGGATGTTTTGGGATCTGACCCCAAACCAAAAACCTTGACCGTTCAACGTTTTATTGAAAAACCAGACGCCGCGCGCGCGCAGCAACTCATTTTGCAAGGCAACCATTTCTGGAACGCCGGCATCTTCTTAATCCAGGCCGATACGCTGATTGCAGCCCTCGAACAACACGCACCCGACATCCTAAACACCGTGCAAGAAGCAATGAGTAAAAACACCCAGGATGGCGCTTTTACACGCCTGAATCGGGAAGCTTTCACTCGTTGCCGCAGCGAATCCATCGATTATGCGGTGTTAGAAAAATACAGCCGTGTGGCCATGGTCCCTTTCCACGGCGCTTGGAGCGATGTGGGCAGCTGGAACGCGGTGGCAGAACTCTCGCCTGCAGATGCGGACAACAACCGCATTTTGGGCCAGGGGCGCGCCTGGGCCAGCAAGGACACCTTCATTCACGCACCACACCGGCCAGTGATTGCGTTGGGAACTGATTCGTTATTCATTATCGATACGCCGGACGCGGTGCTGGTGGCGCACGCGAACCATACGGAAACGGTTAAGCAGATTGTAGGCACTCTAACCCAAGAGGGGCTACCCCAAGCCACCCATCATCGACGCGTGGCGCGACCTTGGGGTGTATTCGATTCGGTGGACAGCGGCGAACGCTTTCAAGTGAAGCGCATCACGGTGAAGCCCGGTGCGCGGCTGTCCTTGCAAATGCATCACCACCGCGCGGAGCATTGGGTGGTAGTAAAAGGCACGGCGCAGGTTACTCGTGGTGATGAGGTGTTGGTGCTGGAGGAAAACCAGTCGGTATATGTCCCGCTGGGCGTGCGCCATCGCTTGGAAAACATCGGTGCTGAGCCTTTGGAGATTATTGAAGTACAGTCCGGTAGCTACTTGGGCGAAGATGACATTGTTCGCTTTGAGGATGGCTACGGAAGAAGTTAGGGGGCGCACATGTTTAAAGTAGTTGTGTTTGATGCCTACGGCACGCTGTTTGACGTGTATTCCGTCGGCGCATTGGCCGAGCAGTTATTTCCCGGCCATGGGGCGGCGCTGTCGGCTGCGTGGCGCGACAAGCAAATTGAATACACCCGCCTCACTACCATGAGCGACCCCCACGGCACGAATGGCAGTCGGTATTACCAACCTTTCCAAGAATTAACAGCGGCCAGCCTGCGTTATTGTTGCAAGCGCCTGGGGCTTAATCTGGGCGCTGCAGAAGAGATGCGGTTGATGCAGCAATACGAAAAGCTAACCCCCTTTGCAGAAAACTTGGGCGTTTTAAAAACGCTTCACGAGCGCGGCATTAAAACCGCCATCCTCTCCAACGGCAGCACGGCCATGTTGACCGGCGCCGTTAACAACGCCGGCATGGCACCCTACCTCAATAAAGTAATTACGGTGGATTCCATTCGTCTGTTTAAAACGTCGCCGGAGTGCTATGGCTTGATATTGAAACAATTTCCTGTGCGCCTTGATGAAGTACTGTTTGTTTCGAGCAATGCGTGGGATGCGCTGGGCGGCACCTGGTTTGGTTTTAAAACCCTATGGGTAAACCGACAGGGCCTGCCCTTTGAAGAGATCGGCCCACGACCCACCCATATAGGCAGTAACTTGGAAGAAGTATTGCGAGTGATTTAGGAGCCAGACTCCCCCACCCTATCGGCCACCGCGAATCATCATCCAACGCGGGCTTTTGAAGCGCACAATAGCACGATATAACCAGATGTACACCAATGCAAACAGCACCACGCAAATCTGCAGCAACACGGTGTTATGCCAAAACAATACGGCGGGGATTACGGCCAGAGAAGAGAGCAGCCACAAGTAGGGGGAGGTCATGTTGTTGCGCGCCGTAATAGCACTGACCTCGTGGGAGCCCACTGCCCAACGCACCAGACGCTTGTAAATAATTTGGTGCAAGTGAGCGGCGTCTGGCATGCCCACATGGGCACGATGCAGCCACACGCGGCGGTAAATGGTAAAGAGGGTTTCAAACACCGGATAGAAGCACAAGAGGAGTGGAAACCACTTAGAGACTTGGGGGTTATGCACCACCAACAGCACGGATAATTCGGCCACCCAAAACCCAATTAAATAAGCGCCGCCATCTCCCAAAAAAATGAGTCCGCGAGGGTAGTTCCACATTAAAAACCCAATCACCGCACCCGCCCCTGCAAAGCAGGCAATGAGAATGTGTACATCACCCACCTGAAAAGCCACGTAGGCAATGCCGATAAGAATGACCACCCCCACGGCGCTGGCCAAGCCATTGTAGCCATCGATAAGATTAAAAGAATGCGTCACACCGCTCACCGCAAAGCATGTGAAGAGCATTGACACCAGAGGCCACGCCAATAACCAATCCAGCGGCGCCATTTCAAGGCCCGTTAGCCATCCTGAAAACACCCATCCCGCCAAACCCGCTGAGCAGAGTGTGGCCACCATGCGCTCCTTCCAGCCAAAGCGCTTGGTGAGGTCCTCCGCCAAACCGGCCAGCACGATGGGCAGCGCAGTGGCCAACAACAACAGTTCAAAGCGAGCCAGCGCAGCATCGTTCCACAAACGCGGCAGGATGGCCGCCAATAGGCCCACCACCAACGCCAGGCTGCCAATGCGGGGCACCGCGGAAGCGTGAAATTTTTGAACGCTGTTTAAGTCGTCATCGTCGGTGAAGCGCTGATGCATATGCCGATAGCGCACGATGAAGGTTGCGGTGATGAGTGAGCCCAAGAAGGCGAGCAGGAAGGCGGACATAATGCCCTAGCTTAACATAGGCAGACAAGCCAAAATCAAGGCTTCGCCAGCACCGAAACCTGAGCCACCCAAGGTTCCCAGATATTTTCCGTAACGGGCAACGTGGCTAGAAGGCGGGCTTGGGCGCGCAAGACTCCCGCAGCATAGTTAATGTAGTCGCTGGCCCGGTGCGCAATCAGGATTTCGGCCTGAGCCACATCACCCCAAGTACGCACATGGGATGTGATGCCCAATTCTGCAGCGCGCCGCCGCTCCTTGGCGGCCACCCACAATACTTCGGCACTGCGGGCGCGTTCCAGACTGGCTTCAGTGGTGGCCCAGTCTGATTCCACCTGCGTGGCAAGCTTTAGTTGCAAGGCACGCAAATCTTCAGCAGATCCACGCGCCGTAGCCTCGGTCTGTCGTTGGGTAGCTGAAAGACCGCCGCCATCATAAAGCGGGATGCTGATCTGCACGCCGCCACCCAACACGTTGTAGCGCTGATTAATGGTAGTTACGTTATCGCTCTGCGCCCAGCTTTTACTGGCGACCAGATCAACCGTGGGCAGCCGATCCGCATGGGCTTGTTCCACGCGCTTCTTGTTAATTTGGTTAGCGGCTTCAGCAGCCCGTATTTCAGGATTGCTTGCTTCGACAACTCGCTGCAGTTCATCCTTGTTCGACAGAGGGATATGGACCGTTTTGTAATCGGGCAGGTGCCCGCTGCGCAGATCGGCGGCATCCAGTCCGGTCAGCATGCGAAAAGCCTGCTCGCGGCTGCGCTCATTAATTTCAGCCTCCACCAATTGCGACTTGGCTAACTCATATTGGGCTCGGGCTTCGATGACCATATCGCGCGTCCCATCGCCAGCCTGAAAGCGTTTTTCAGCCTGGTCATCCGCATAATGGGTCACCTTAACGGTGTCCTCGTAAATCCGGCGGGATTCTACGGCAACCAACACATCAAGCCACGCATTGGTGATGCGTTGCCACAGATCGCTGCGCGCAGATGCGAGTTTCTGGCTGCCATATTCCGACTGAAGCTGACCGATGTCATAACCTGCCCAATCGCGGGGATGATAGAGCCCCTGGCGCAGGGAAAACTGATTGTTGTAGGAATTGACCATGTAGCTGCTGCTGGTAGCCGCGGTTGCGCTTTCATACTTCACACCTTCCTGCATTTTCTGGAACGTCCCTTGAAAACCGGTTTGCGGCAGCAACTTGGCCTTGGCTATAGCAATATTCTCAAAAGCCGCATCCCGATTCGCCTGGGCTGAAGCCAGGGTGGGATCAGTTTTTTCCGCAGCGGCAATGGCATCCCCCAGGTCCACAGCAATAGCTTGCCCTCCCACGGCAAGCAAAAGGGCAACAAAAAAGACAAGCGATAACTTTCTCATTAACGCTCCTTCAGCGATAGCGCCGCCCGATCTTCGATGGGCTTGGCCAGGTAGTTCCAGAATGTGCGTGAGCCCGTTTTGATGATGACATCGGCGGGCATACCCGCCTGCAGGGACTCTCCATTCAGCCGTTGCAGCGACTCGGGCGTAATCTGGATGCGCGCCGTGTAATAGGTAACCTCCGGACGTTGGGGATCCTGGAAGCGGTCGGGTGACACCCATTCCACGATGCCGTTCAAAATCGGCGTGGTACGCTGATTCAAGGCGCTGAAGCGCACATCGGCGTTCAAGCCCGCATGAATACGGTCAATCAGATGGGTGGGAATCTGAATTTCCAGCACCAGTTTGTCGCTTTCGGGCACGATATCCATAATCTTGGTGGCAGGCTGGATTACCCCGCCCACGGTAAATACCGACACGCCCATAATGGTGCCATCCACCGGTGCCCGGATTTCGGTGCGTTCCTCTTCTTCCCTTGCCACCTTAATCTTGTCCACGGCATCATGGTATTGGCGCTGAAGGTCGAGTACCTGATTTTGCTTGTCAATGTACTGGTTGCGTTTATCGAGGTACTGGTTGCGTCTGTCCAGGTACTGGTTGAGCGGGAAATAACCTTCATCCACCAAAGGTTTTAGGGATTCCAGTTCAGGCTCGAGTGATTCCAGCTGAATCTTGAGGGTGCTAATCTGGGACTTGATGGCCTCAATCTGCGGCTTGAGGGTGGTGGCCATGTGAGTGTTGATATCCACCGCCGCCTTGGTCTGGGTGTCGATCAGGCGGATCAACGCCTGGTCTTTCTTGACGATATCGCCATCACGCACCAGGATAGACTCGATAATGCCGCCAGTCTGATGCTGGATGGTCTTGCGCTTGGTGTCCACCACCACAGTACCCTGGGCTGGCACACCTTCATCTAACTTGGCGGTTAGAGACCAAATCAGGAAACCGCCGAACCCCACCACCAGAACCAGAAAGCCCAACAATATGGCTGAGCGTGGATTGGTTGGAACCTTGGCCACCCCAGACTCATGCTGGACAATCGGCTTGACATCAATAATCACAGGTTCATTCTTCTTCATGGCAATTACTCCTGTGATGGGGCGGATGGCTCAGCCGGCGGGTTGTCTTGCTGGGAAATAGCCTGAGGTGATTGGGCGCTGCGCGCTGCGGCTAGGGCTTGCAAAACCTTGTCGCGCTCGCCGTACATTTGCACCGTGCCATCACGAAGCAGTAGCAGTTTATCCACGGCTTGCAAAATGCTCATACGATGCGTGATAACAACCACTGTTCTTTTGGCTTTTTTAAGCGCCTGAACAGTGGCCACCAGGTCGGCCTCGCCCACATCATCAAGATTGGAATTGGGTTCATCCAGAACAATGAAGGAAGGCATGCCGTACAGCGCGCGTGCAATGCCGATGCGCTGCCGTTGCCCCCCAGACAGAACATTGCCACCTTCGCCGATGGGGGTATCGTAGCCATTGGGGAAATGCAGAATCATCTCATGCACCCCGGCCAGCTGAGCCGCCTGCACCACCTTGTCGCTGTCCACCGAGCCAAAACGGGCGATGTTTTCAGCAACCGTGCCGTTGAACAATTCCACATCCTGCGGCATGTAACCGATCATTGGCCCCAGTTCGTTCCGATCCCACTGCGAAACATCGGCGTTATCCAAACGCACGTTGCCAATATTAGGAGTCCAGACGCCCACCATCAAACGGGCCAGAGAAGATTTTCCAGCGGCAGAAGGGCCAATGATGCCTACCACTTCGCCCGGCTGAATGATTAAGTTGACTCCCTTGATTACAGAAATACGGGATCCTGGTGGGATGCCATAAACATTCTCCAGAGTCATCAGACCGTGCGGAGCTGGCAGGCTCATGGTTTCGGGGCGTTTCGGCTGTCCCTCCAACAGACGAAGCAGGCGGTCATAAGCACTGCGTGCTGAGGAAAACCCCTTCCAGGTACCAATCAACAACTCAACGGGCGCCAATGCACGTCCGGTCAAAATGGAAGCGGCAATCATCACCCCTGGTGTGGCTGAACCCTGGATAACCAGTAGCGCACCTAACCCCAACGAACCTGATTGAATGATGAGCCTCGCCAATCGCGTAACAGCCGATACGGTTGCAGCTCGCTGTGAGGCAATCGTCTGCTGTTGCAGCATGTTGGCTTGATGGTGGTACCAGCGATTGAGAAGGGGTCGCAACATTCCCATGGCTTCGATCACTTCGGCATTGCGCAAGTTACTGCTGGCAAAATTGCTGGCCAGAATGGCATGCCGGTTGGCTTCCTCCAGCGGGCCTTTTGAGATTTTTTCGGTGATATAGGTCAGTGAAATCAATACCAATGTGCCGACCACGGCAAACCATCCCAGCATGGGATGCAGCATGAAGATCACCACCAGGTAAATCGGAATCCAGGGCGCATCCATAAAGGCAAAGAGGCCGTTACCGGTGACAAATTGGCGCACATTGTTGAGATCCGCCAGTGCCTGAGCGGGGTTGGCTTGGCCCGAACGCAGGTTGCTTTCAAATGTGGCGGTGAAGACCCGCTTGGACAGGACCTCATCTATGGCATTACCTACCCGGATCAGCACCTGCGAGCGAAAGAATTCTAGCCCCCCCATGATCATATACAGGCCCACAGCCAGCAATGACAGGAAAACAAGCGTCAGCTCGCTACGACTGGTCACGACTCGGTCGTAGACTTGCAGCATGTAAAGCGAGGGCGTGAGATAAAGGAAATTGATAACAAAGGAGAAGGCGGCCACGGCCCAGAATGCTTTGCGATGCACCTTGACGGCATCGAGAATTTCGTTGCGTACGGCTGGTCTGCTCATAATCGTTCCCCAAAAGCCAGGTGCGATTATGCCCTAGAATGTGATGGCTGTCACATTTTTTTGCCACCTTCTGTCCGGCATTAAACCCATAATTTGTGCTAGCCTGTAGCAGGTGGTTCGAAGACTATTTCCGAGGACAAAAACCATGAACCAGAAGCCATTCTCCCTTTTCAAAAGTGCCAAAGGTTGGCGGCCCATCTCCTGTTTCTTTATTCTTTATATTTCAGCTTTGACCTTGACTGCGGGCTCTGCCATCGCAGAACCTGTTACTGAACCCCAAATCAACGACCAAGGCGAAATTCTTCAGAAAATTATCCATCGCCCCAACCCGGAATCCTTTTCCATTCGTCCGTGGGAAAAAAACCAACGGGCAGCAACCCAGCCCACCAAAGGCTCCACTGCAGTGATGACCCCTCTCATTACCTACAATGGCGGCCCGGTGATGCCTAAGCTTAATGCGGTCTACATCATCTGGTACGGAAAGTGGAGTAACGCTACGGGCAGCGATACCCCGGCCGGCCAGCAGATCATTCGCGATTCCCTTTTTGGACTCTCCCAAAGCGGGAGCTATACCAACATCACCACGGGCACGCTGGGCTATTACATCCAGAGTTCCGGGGGTCTCTATGTCACCCAGGTATCCTCAGCAGTGCAATCCGAATATACCGATAGTTACAGCCAAGGGACAAAACTCACTGATTCCGGCGTGCTGAAAGTGGTGGAACATGCTATTGCCAACGGCTTGGGAGCCTTCGGCGGCGTCCCTGGGCCCCATGCTGATGCCGTTTATCTGGTGCTGAGTTCCTCGGACGTGGCAGAAAGCTCAGGCTTCTGCTCGAGGTACTGTGGCTGGCATACCTACACCACCTACTACAGCACTGCTACTCCTGTAAAATACGCTTTCATTGGCAACGCCAACCGATGCCTGAGCGCTTGCGCCGCCCAGACTCTCAGTCCCAATAACAACGCTGGTGTTGACGCCATGGTGTCGGTGATCGCCCATGAACTGGAAGAATCGGTAACCGACCCCCTGCTCAATGCCTGGTACGACGCCAATGGTTCGGAAAACGCCGACAAATGCGCGTGGACTTTCGGCAGTTCCCAGACCTTGCTGCCCAGTGGAGCCTATGCCAACGCAGTCCTGCCCACTTCCACCGGGGGTCCACGCAACTATCTGGTTCAGCGGGCATTAGCACCCCAGGATTCCAAGTGCTACATCAACGCTTCCAATCTGGCGCAGTAATTTTTACTGGCGATTAGGCGAAGATTGAGGATGGTAAGGTTGCGTACACCATTTTATTGGGGCGCACCGGTCATCCTGTCAATCCTGCTGATGGGGTTGGCGTTCGCCACAAGGGCCGAAACCGCTCCCCAGCAGCCGGGGAAATCCACGGATTAACCCAGCCGGCTATCGTTCTGATGGCAAAGAAATCGAGAAGCGGTACTGAGCCACTGCTTGTCCCCTGCCTGTTAAACAGCGTGCAACACTTTCCAGATTAGGGGTGGAAACAGCGTCCAATAGTTTCCACCCCGGTATGTAACCATCTGGCTTTTTAGCCGGAGGTATCTGGAGTGTTTTATATGGACAT
>Ga0214200_1000418_pt1 | contig 11867 bp, 11 predicted proteins | sample TroBogEpilimnion_7_FD_153038 | JGI IMG/M metagenome (GOLD analysis project Ga0214200, IMG submission 153038) | Freshwater microbial communities from Trout Bog Lake, WI - 23OCT2008 epilimnion | ecosystem: Environmental > Aquatic > Freshwater > Lake > Epilimnion/Euphotic zone | place: Trout Bog... | reverse complement strand
CAGAAACCTTTTTGTACAAAACGTTTCTGCACCATCAACCAAAGAACCTCAGCGCGCAGTAACCGCTCAAATCGGCGATACCCGCTTGTTCATTACGCCCGGCTTTCATTACCAAGTGGTCGATGCCATGATCACAAATTTTCATTTGCCACAATCGACTTTGCTGATGTTGGTTGCGGCGTTCATTGGTCTGCACCCAATGCGTCAAGCCTATCAGCATGCGATTGAACAGCGTTATCGCTTCTTTAGTTATGGTGACGCGATGTTTCTTGAACGGAATCCTACCCTGTGACACCCCCCTACATGACCCAGACTGAAGTGCAAACGGCTAAGCCTGACGCAGGCTTGAGCTTCGAACTACTCGCCACCGACGGTCTTGCGCGACGCGGGCGCATGACCCTGAACCATGGCGTCGTCGACACCCCCATTTTTATGCCAGTAGGCACCTATGGCACCGTCAAGGCGATGATGCCCCATGAGCTCTCTGAAGTGGGTTCACAAATCGTCTTAGGCAACACCTTTCATCTGTGGTTGCGTCCGGGCACCGAGGTCATCGCCAAACATGGCGGCCTCCATGGTTTCATGCAATGGCATAAGCCCTTGCTGACCGACTCCGGTGGGTTTCAGGTATTTAGTCTGCAAGGGATGCGCAAAATCACTGAAGAAGGTGTCAAGTTTGCTTCACCTATCGACGGTGCGCGACTGTTCTTGACCCCAGAAGAATCGATGCGTATTCAAACCGAACTCAATTCAGACATCGCCATGGTGTTTGATGAGTGCACGCCCTACATGATCAATGACCGCCCCGCTACACCCGAAGAGGCTGCTGTATCAATGCGCATGTCGTTGCGTTGGGCGCGGCGCTCACGCGAAAGTTTTGATGCACTCGATAACCCCAACGCGTTGTTCGGAATCGTTCAGGGCGGCATGTTCGAAAATTTACGTGACGAATCGTTGGCGGGCCTACAAGACATTGGCTTTCACGGCTATGCAATCGGGGGATTGTCGGTGGGCGAGCCCAAAGAAGACATGCTGCGAATCCTCGCTCACGTCGCACCGCGCCTGCCGGCCAACGCACCGCGCTACCTGATGGGTGTTGGTACCCCAGAAGACCTCGTACAGGGGGTTGCCCAAGGCATTGATATGTTTGATTGTGTCATGCCCACCCGCAACGCCCGCAACGGCTGGCTGTTTACGCGTTTTGGCGACGTGAAGATCCGCAACGCCCAATACCGCGACAACATCTCGCCGCTCGACCCCAGTTGCAGTTGCCATACATGTAAGAATTTTTCACTGTCTTACCTGCATCACCTACAAAAATCGAACGAAATTACTGGTTCGCGTCTAAATACTGTCCATAACCTTCATTTTTACCTGACAATCATGGCCGAAATGCGCCAAGCCATAGAGAATGGCAGCTTTCAGGCTTGGCAAGCCCAGTTTGCAAGAGATCGCGCCACCAAGTCGGTACAATAGCCAGCGTTTCACATTTACCCAAAGGAGACCTTAATGTCTGCTCAAGCAATTTCCAGCCTCGTGCTGGCCCAAGCCGCTGATACTGCCAGTTCGTTAATGGGCATGGCCCCAATCGTACTAATGTTTGTGGTGCTCTACTTTTTGATGATTCGCCCACAAATGAAACGTCAAAAAGAACACAAAGCACTTTTGGCTGCTTTGGCAAAAGGTGACGAAGTCATTTGCGCAGGTGGTGTGCTGGGCAAAGTCAGCAAAGTGAGCGAAAGCTATGTCACAGTCGAAATCTCTGAGCACGGCAACACCCCGATTGAAATCGTGATGCAGAAGGCCTCAGTTGCAACAGTATTGCCAAAAGGCACGATCAAAGCCCTGTAACGCTTTGTTCAACACCCCGTCGCCTGTTGCGCCGGGGTCAAACTCTTACTGATTCCCGTCGGCAATGAACCGCTACCCTATTTGGAAATACCTGACGGTGCTGGTCGCGGTTGTGATCGGCCTGCTCTACACCTTGCCCAATCTGTATGGCGAAGCCCCTGCAGTACAGATTTCAAGTGCAAAGTCTACGCTCAAACTCGATGCGGGGATGCTTGATCGCGCCCAAGACATTCTGAAAAAAGCTGGCGTAGCGAGCACAGGTTCCGCCTTTGAACAAAATGGCCCGGTTGGTACGGTTCGTGTACGTTTCGCAAATACAGACCAACAGATTCTGGCGCGCGACACCATCGAAAAAGCGTTAAACCCAAACGCTGCAGAGCCCACCTACACCGTAGCCTTAAACCTGTTGCCCGCATCTCCCAGTTGGTTAAGCGCTATTGGCGCTCACCCGATGTATTTAGGGCTTGACCTGCGTGGCGGCGTACACTTTTTGCTTCAAGTTGATATGCAAGGCGCGCTAACCGCCCGCTATGACTCACTTGTCACGGATGTTCGCTCTGCCCTGCGTGATCAAAAAATTGAAAATACCGGCATCGAGCGCAGCGCCATGTCAGTGGTACTTACGTTCTCAACAGAAACCAGCCGCGACCGCGCAATCAGCCACTTACGCACTCGCAATCCCGACTTGCAGATGGTTGAGCGTACAGAAGGCACCCGTTTACAGATCGTCGCCACGCTGAGCCAAAACGCCATCACCGCAGTTCAGGCAAACGCACTCAAACAAAACATCACGACCTTACATAACCGTATCAATGAGCTAGGCGTCGCCGAGCCCGTGATCCAGCAGCAAGGTGCTGATCGCATCGTGGTGCAACTGCCTGGTGTGCAAGACGTTGCGAAAGCCAAAGACATTTTGGGGCGCACCGCAACCCTCGAAATCCGGATGGTTGATGATTCACCCTCAGCGCAAAGCGCTTTGGCTGCAGGCACTGTTCCCTTCGGTCTTGAGCGCTATCAAGATCGCGATGGTCGTCCCCTGCTGTTGCGTCGCCAAGTGATTTTGACCGGTGAAAACTTGCAAGACGCCCAAGCTGGGCGTGACAATCAATCGCAACAAGCGGCCGTGCATCTGACGCTCGATTCAAAAGGCGCGCGCATTTTTCGTGATGTCACGCGCGATAACATCGGCAAACGTATGGCGATTTTGCTGTTTGAAAAAGGCCGTGGCGAAATCGTAACGGCCCCTGTCATTCGCGGCGAGATCCCCGGTGGCCAAGTGCAAATCTCGGGCAGCATGTCTGCCGAAGAAGCCGCTGACACCGCATTGCTATTGCGTGCAGGCTCGCTAGCCGCTCCAATGGAGATCATTGAAGAGCGCACAATCGGTCCAAGTCTGGGTGCAGAAAATATCTCAAAGGGCTTTAACTCAACCTTGTATGGTTTTGTCGCGATCGCAATTTTTATGCTGATCTACTATCACCTGTTCGGAATATTTTCGACAGTTGGCCTTGCGTTAAACGTCTTATTGCTGCTGGCGATCCTGTCTATGCTGCAAGCCACGCTCACCTTGCCAGGCATCGCTGCGATTGCCCTGACACTAGGTATGGCGATTGATGCAAACGTGCTGATCAACGAGCGTATCCGCGAAGAATTGCGCAATGGTGAAGCACCCCAACAAGCGATCGCTCTTGGTTTTGATCGCGCCTGGGGCACGATTCTTGACTCGAACCTCACCACACTGATTGTGGGCGTTGCACTCTTGGTGTTTGGTTCTGGCCCCGTGCGCGGTTTTGCTGTGGTGCATTGCCTGGGGATTTTGACTTCAATGTTCACCTCGGTAGTTGGGGTTCGCGCCCTAGCCAACCTGTGGTACGGCCGTCAAAAGAAACTGCAATCAATTTCGATTGGCACCGTCTGGAAACCCAAAGACTAAATTTAAAACTGAACTTCACGCTCGGCGGTGCAACCGCACCGCCGGCAATTGCTTAGTACATAAAAGATCATGGAATTTTTCAGAATCGGCCGCACCATCCCCTTCATGCGCCACGCGTTGGTCTTGAATGCGGTGAGCTTTATTACTTTCTTGCTTGCCGTATTTTTTATTGTGACGCGCGGTTTTCACTTGTCGATTGAATTTACCGGCGGCACCGTGATGGAGGTCAACTACACACAGGCAGCCCCGATTGAGCAGGTGCGTACGGTGGTCTCTGGCTTGGGTTACACCGATTTTCAGGTACAAAATTTTGGTACTTCGCGCGATCTAATGATCCGCTTGCCCCTGACCTCTGGGCAAAGCTCGGCCACGCAAAGCGAAACGGTGATGAAAGCACTGAAGGCTGCGGATGCGACTGCCGACCTGCGGCGTGTTGAGTTTGTCGGACCTCAGGTCGGTCGTGAGCTCGTCGAGAACGGCTTACTCGCCCTGATGTTTGTGATTATTGGCATTGTCGTGTACCTGGCCATCCGGTTTGAATGGAAATTTGCCGTGGCTGGCGTGCTAGCTAACCTACATGACGTCGTCATTATTTTGGGATTTTTCGCCTTTTTTGGCTGGGAATTTTCACTATCAGTCTTGGCTGGCGTATTGGCAGTATTGGGTTATTCGGTTAACGAGTCGGTCGTGATCATGGATCGTATCCGTGAAAACTTTCGCAAAGAACGCAATATGCCGGTGGCTGAAGTCATCAATGGCGCGATCACACAGACTATCTCTCGCACCATCATCACCCATGGCAGCACACAGATGATGGTGATGGCCATGCTGATTTTTGGTGGCCCAACGCTTCACTACTTTGCCCTTGCGCTGACCATTGGCATCTGGTTTGGTATTTATTCTTCGGTGTTCGTCGCAGCGGCTATCGCGATGTGGTTGGGTGTCAAACGCGAAGACCTCATTAAGCCAGTCAAAAAAGTCGAACAAGCGGACGAGGTCTACGAAGAGTAGGCCGTACCCGCATCGGCGTTACACTAGCGTTTTATCTTCTTAGCCCACGGGATCAACACCCGCACCGGCACCCTCATGCAAAAACTCGATACACCCACGGCGCCCGACACCGAGACCCAACCCAAAAAAGTCTTCATCCGCACCTTTGGTTGCCAGATGAACGAGTACGACTCTGACAAAATGTTAGACGTCCTTGGACAAGAGCGAGGCGCCATCCTTACCAAAAGCGCCGACGAAGCAGACATCATTCTGTTTAACACCTGTTCAGTTCGTGAAAAGGCGCAAGAGAAAGTCTTTTCGGATCTTGGGCGCATCAAACACCTTAAAGCGCTGAACCCCAACCTCGTTATCGGCGTCGGTGGTTGCGTCGCCAGCCAAGAGGGCTCGGCGATTGTTGACCGCGCGCCCTACGTTGATGTGGTGTTTGGCCCCCAAACCTTGCACCGCTTGCCCGATCTGATTGCACGCCGCAAGTCCGAGGGTCGCTCACAGGTTGACATCAGTTTTCCTGAAATCGAAAAATTTGATGCTATGCCCCCTCCGCGCGTCGAGGGGGCTTCGGCGTTTGTATCCATCATGGAAGGCTGCAGTAAATATTGCAGCTTCTGCGTTGTGCCTTATACCCGAGGCGAAGAGATCTCACGCCCCTTTGAAGATGTCTTAACCGAGGTCGCCGATCTTGCTGATCAAGGCGTTAAAGAAGTGACGCTGCTTGGGCAAAACGTGAACGCCTACCGCGGCAAAATGGGCGGGCTCACCGGGAGTGCGGGTGGCAACAAAACGCTTGATGGTTTGGATCATACACACTCAGCAGAGATTGCAGATTTTGCGACCCTACTTGAATACGTTCACGAGATCCCTGGTATCGAGCGCATTCGCTACACCACCTCACACCCCAAAGAAATGACCACCCGCATGACCGAAGTCTATGCGCGACTGCCTAAACTCGTGTCGTTTTTGCACCTGCCGGTGCAAGCGGGTAGCGATCGTGTGTTGGCGGCCATGAAACGTGGCTACACGGCCATTGAGTTCAAGTCGGTTGTACGTAAATTACGCGCGGCTAGGCCTGGCTTGACCCTGTCCTCTGACTTTATTGTTGGTTTTCCTGGCGAAACCGAAGAAGACTTCGAAAAAACCATGAAGCTCATCGACGAGGTCGGTTTTGATACTTCGTTTTCGTTTGTGTACTCACGCCGTCCAGGCACGCCGGCATCCGATCTGGTCGACGACACACCACAGAAGGTCAAACTTGAACGATTACAACGTTTGCAGGCCAAGATCAATGAGCAGGCAAACGTTATTGCCCGCAGTATGGTTGGCTCAACCCAACGTGTTTTAGTTGAAGGCACTTCAACCCGTGACAGTTCAGAGCTCAGCGCGCGCACTGAAAACAATCGTATCGTGAACTTTGCTGGCCATCCGCGCTTGATCGGGCAAATGATTGATGTTGTGATCACCGATGCCATGACCAACACTTTCAGAGGGCGTGTTGTGACGCACGACGGTGCGCCGGCATGACGCGCGCTACTGTCAAAACGTCTTCACGTGCGCGCCCTCATCCCGTCAAGCTCAACCTAGAGGGTAGTAACCAACAGCTTTCAAATTTATGTGGTCCGTTAGACGAAAACTTGCGCCAACTCGCTGATGGCTTAGACCTCGAGCTCAAGCGCCAGGCCAACAAAATCACCATGTATGGTGCGCATGCTGAGGCGGCTAGCAAGATGCTGTTTGCGTTACATCAGCGTGCTGCTAAGCATCCTATCTCGGTGGATGATATTCAATTAGGATTGGTTGAAATTGGTGTTGGCCGCTCGCCAAGCACCGCCAAACAAGAGTTTGATCCCACCGAATTTCCACCGCTTGACGATGAAAGTGGCACCATTGCCCTACGTACCCGCCGCAGCGATTTACGGCCGCGTACGCCTCGCCAACGTGATTACCTCAACAACATCCTGAAGCACGACATCACCTTTGGTGTGGGGCCTGCCGGTACCGGTAAAACGTGGCTTGCGGTGGCCTGCGCCATCGACGCCATGGAGCGCGACACTGTGCAGCGCCTGATTCTGACCCGCCCAGCGGTTGAAGCCGGCGAGCGCTTGGGGTTTTTGCCCGGTGATCTGGCGCAAAAAGTTGACCCTTACTTACGGCCCCTTTACGACGCTCTCTATGACTTGATGGGCGCCGAGCGCGTACAACGCTTATTTGAAAAGCAAACAATCGAAATCGCACCCTTGGCCTACATGCGTGGCCGCACACTTAACCATGCCTTTGTCATCTTGGACGAAGCGCAAAACACCACGCCTGAGCAAATGAAAATGTTTCTGACGCGCATTGGGTTTGGCAGCAAAGCCGTCATTACCGGTGACCCCTCGCAGGTTGACTTGCCCAAGGGTCATAAAAGCGGTTTAGCGCATGCGGTCAAGGTGCTAAAAAACGTCAAGGGGATTGCCGTGACGCAGTTCACCAGCCGAGATGTCGTCAGACACCCCTTGGTCGCCAGAATCGTTGACGCTTATGAACAAGACGAGCAAACAAAAGCCTGAATTATCGTTATCGGTTCAATACCCGAAAGCAGAGCCTCGCCTGCCGCGTTGGCGCCTGCGTGCTTGGGTACAACGTGCGCTCGTCGCTGCGCACGACGATCTCCAGCAATCTTTTACCGGTGCGAACTTAAGTATTCGCTTGGTCGGCCTGCCTGAAGCGCAAAGCCTAAACCATAGCTACCGCAAAAAAGCATACGCGACCAACGTGTTGACCTTTGCCTACGGTCAGCAACCCGACGGCAAGATCAGTGGCGACATCGTGATTTGTGTGCCAGTTTTACAGCGTGAAGCCAAAGAACAACACAAAAAATTTTTAGCGCATGCCGCTCATCTGACATTGCACGGCACCCTGCACGCACTTGGCTACGACCACCTCAACACCCGTGAAGCCAAGCATATGGAATCTTTAGAAACCAGAATTTTGGCGCAAATGGGGATTCACGACCCCTATCTTCTTCCCTGAGCCGTCGAGTAGCTCCAAAGTAGTGCGTTGATGACAGCGCTTTCAGGTTATCCTAGACATCCCATTACTCTGTCTTTGGACAATGTCAGATCCCTATCCTGCTGCTGAAATCTCAACTGAATCAGCCAAAACCTCACGTCCCCGCTTAATTGATCGCCTGTTGTCGCTCGTACGACGCGAACCCGAAGATCGCGAAGGGATCATGACTGTGCTCGATGCGGCACGCGCCCGCAATCTGATCGACTCTGACTCCTACTCGATGCTCAAAGGGGCGCTCGCTTTTTCTGAGCAAACTGTTGTGGATGTCATGGTGCCTCGTGCGCGAATGGATCTGCTGGATGTAAACAACTCGATCGCAACGTTGTTACCCGACATTATCGAAACCGCACACTCGCGGTTTCCGGTGTTCGAAGAGTCGCGCGACAACATCATTGGCGTTGTGATGACCAAAGATTTACTGCGGCATATGGTTGACCCAACACTCACCTTACGCGACCTGGTTCGCCCTGCAGTCTTTATCCCAGAAACCAAACGACTAAACGTGTTGTTGCAAGAGTTTCGTAGCAAACGTAACCATATCGCAGTCGTGATCGACGAGCATGGCGGCATCACGGGCTTGGTCACGTTAGAAGACATTCTCGAACAAATCGTTGGAGAAATCGAAGACGAGTACGACGTCGCGGGCGAACAAACGATCTTTTCAGACGGCGCACAAGCCTGGCGAGTCTTGGCAACGACCGAGATCGAAGCCTTTAACAGTGCACTGAACACCAACTTGCCCGATGGCGACTACGACACGGTAGGCGGGTGGTTAGCGCATGCGCTAGGTCGTATCCCGCACCGCGGTGATTTTTGCGTGCATGAAGATTTGCGCATCGAGGTCATGCGAGCTGATGCCAGACGTGCGCTGTGGTTGCGCGTAAAACGCCGCCTGGTCAGCGATGGCGCGCACACTACGAAGGTCGACTAGACCGTGCAAGCGTGGTGGCTTAAATGGCGCCTGGCACTCGGTTTGCTGCTTGCAGGTGCAGTGCACGCGTTAAGTTTTGCACCAGACCCGCTACCAGCCTGGGTGCTGAGCCCGCTTGAATTAAGCACAATGGCCTGGCTTGTGCATTGCGTGTGGCGCGCGCCCAATGCCCTAATGGCTGCGCGACGAGCTGGGCTGTTTGCGCTGGCACACTTCGTGATTGGGCTGTATTGGCTCACGATCAGCATGCACACCTATGGGCTCATGCCGCTGCCGTTGGCTATCGCGGCGTTGGTAGCACTCAGCACTTTTTTAGCTGTGTATGCGTCACTTGCCGCTGCACTGGCTAACAAACTCAGTAAGCGGCAATATCCAAGAGACACGCATGCACCTACTGAACTGATTGGGTCAGCCTTCGTGTGGGCCGCCGCGTGGACCTTATTCGAGTGGCTGCGCGGCACATTATTTACCGGCTTCGGCTGGCTCAATAGTGGCTATGCTCATCTTGATAGCTGGTTTGCGGGCTGGGCACCTGTACTGGGGGTCTATGGGGTCACGTTTATCACCGCGTTTGTCGCCGCCGCACTTGCTGCAGTGGTCAGCGTCGCGCAACGCACACCTGCCCATCAACCCAAAAACGCCTTGGTTGGCCTGCTTGCACTTGCGTTGGCGATCGCTGGTTGGGGGCTGAAGCAGCACACCTGGGCGACCACCAACGGACAGCCCTTAGCAGTAAGACTGGTGCAGGGCAATATTGAACAAGGTATCAAATTTACTCCCAGTCATATCCAAAATACGATTGAGACGCACCTTAAGCTAGCGGCCTCCCCCACCCCAGCAGGTGTGCCTTCGCCTCAACTTATTTTGTTGCCTGAAACTGCGCTGGCTGTTTTTCAACATCAACTGAGCCCAGCCAGCTGGAATGCCTGGCGCGCCTTAGCCATCGAACAACATAGCATCCTCATGATGGGTGCAGCGTTGTTTGACCGTACGACTGGCACGTACACAAACAGCGTGATTGGTATCGACGCCACAACGTCGCTTGAAGCGTTGATCAGCGGTCAAAACACCTTACGGTACGACAAGCAACATCTCGTACCGTTCGGCGAATTCGTTCCGTGGGGGTTTCGTTGGTTCGTCGACTTGTTAGCGATCCCGATGGGCGACTTCAATCGCGGATCAGACCAACAGTTGCCCTTTGCCGTGGCTGGCCAGCAGGTGGCCCCCAACATTTGCTACGAAGACGTCTTTGGCGAAGAGCTTCTGCCGGCGATCGAATTAGGCAATTTGGCAAAAGCCGATCAAGGCGCAACCATCTTGGCCAACTTTAGCAATTTAGGCTGGTTTGGCGACTCATGGGCCTTACGCCAACACTGGCAGATGGCACGTATGCGTGCAATTGAAACTGCACGCCCGATGCTTCGCGCCACGAACACAGGCATGACTGGCGTGATCGACCAGCAAGGCAACACTCTCGCAATGTTGCCACCCCATCGCGCTGGAGTGCTAGATATCAGCGTGCAAGGCCAACGCGGGCTCACACCCTACAGCTCGCTGGGCAATCTACCTGTTTTGTTGTTAGCAGGATTTGTTTTACTTCTTGCGCTTTATCGTCGCAGTAAGCGACCATCACAATGACCTCCTTGCATCTACAAGTCATTGACCATATCGATGAGATCGATCCCCCCCTATGGGACGCGCTCGTGACGCAAAGTGGTGGCTCGGTACTTTGTCAGCACGCTTTTTTAAAGGCGTTTGAAACCTCTGGCAGCGTCACACCCGATACCGGCTGGAAGCCGCAGCACCTACTGCTTTGGGATACCCTCGGCGCAGTCACCGTTGACTCAACAACTTCCAAGCTCGTGGCTGCAGTCCCCTTGTATGCCAAAGGACACTCTTACGGAGAGTTCGTGTTTGACTGGGCCTGGGCAGACGCCTATCAACGCCATGGCCTGCAGTATTACCCCAAATGGCTTGCCGCAGTGCCCTTCACCCCAGTGCCAGGTCCGCGCCTGCTCACCAGCGATGCCCACCGCCCTGCGGCCGCTCAGGCACTGCTTCAGTGGGCAACAGAAAGCAAGCTGTCGTCCTTGCATGTGCTGTATACCAGCGAGGCAGACACGGCCGCCCTCTGCGCCGCTGGGTGCATGCCACGCAAACATACTCAGTTTCATTGGTTTAACCGCGGGTGGTCAGACTTTGAAGCGTTTCTCACTTCTTTGACTCAACCGAAACGAAAAAAAATCCGGGCCGAGCGGCGTAAAGTGAAAGACGCCGGTGTGACGACTAAGGTTTTCAGCGGCGCTGCACTGACCTCAGAGCACTGGGATATTTTTTATCGTTGTTACGCCAACACCTATCATCAACGCGGCAACCCGCCCTACCTCACCCCTGCTTTCTTTGAAACGGTTGGCGCAACGCTTTCTGAACACTGTGTGATTGCGCTCGCCTACCAAGGCGAGCAAGCGATCGCCGCGTCGCTGCTATGGCTGGATAGCACCCATGGTCAGCGCAGGTTATACGGACGCTACTGGGGCGCCTTAAAACATGTTGATTGCCTGCACTTTGAATTAGCGTACTACACCCCTCTCGAATGGGCTCTTCAAAACGATATCGCCGTTGTCGAGGGCGGCGCCCAAGGCGAACACAAACTTGCCCGCGGCTTTGAGCCCGTGCAGACACAGTCGGCCCATTGGCTTGCCCATCCAGCCTTCGCTGATGCTGTCGAGCGCTTTTTAGAACAAGAGCGCACTGGTATCGAGCGCTACATGCAAGGGCTGCATTCGCCGTTTCGCGCTGAAATAGGCGATTAGCAACCCGACTTGCATAAGAGCCAAATATTAGGCATAATCTCGCTTCTTCGCTGTAGACACACTGTGTGCTTTTTTCTCAGTGCCAAGATCGAAGTCAGGGCAGGTAAATAGCTGATGCTTTAAGCTGTTAAATGTTCTGGCTTTAGTTTTTTGGGGGTATAGCTCAGCTGGGAGAGCGCTTGCATGGCATGCAAGAGGTCAGCGGTTCGATCCCGCTTACCTCCACCAGTCAATGCGAAGAACGTAGTAAATCTAGTCCCCATCGTCTAGAGGCCTAGGACAT
>Ga0214200_1000417_pt1 | contig 11868 bp, 9 predicted proteins | sample TroBogEpilimnion_7_FD_153038 | JGI IMG/M metagenome (GOLD analysis project Ga0214200, IMG submission 153038) | Freshwater microbial communities from Trout Bog Lake, WI - 23OCT2008 epilimnion | ecosystem: Environmental > Aquatic > Freshwater > Lake > Epilimnion/Euphotic zone | place: Trout Bog... | reverse complement strand
GGCTGGATCGGCAATGCGCGTTGGAGAGTTTCCCCGAATCAAGATATGAGGCCGGAAAATATCGATCCTGATTTGGTGGTGATGCATCACATTAGTCTTCCCCCGGGCGAGTTTAGAAATCAATCATCTAGTCAGCACATTGTTGATTTTTTCCAAAATAAGCTAGACCCAAGTGCACATCCGTATTTCGCCGAAATTGCGGCTCAAAAAGTATCCAGCCATTTTTTAATTACTCGCTCAGGTGAGCTAATTCAGTTTGTTTCCACGCAAAACAAAGCCTGGCATGCGGGTAAATCAATATTTCAGGGCCGTGAAAAGTGTAATGACTTTTCAATTGGCATAGAGATGGAGGGGGATGGAGATTCTCCATTCGAGGCCGATCAGTATCAAGCATTAGCAAATCTCATCTCTAAATTGGCAAGAACTTATCCTCATTTGCAATTTGCTGGACACAGCGACATTGCGCCAGATAGAAAAACAGACCCTGGAATTTATTTTGATTGGAAAAAGTTCCAAAAAGAGACAGGTATTTCAGTTGAAAAACTACCTTTTGGCTTAGGTTCTCGATAAGCTTCTTTTTGTATGTAAGCGTACGCTTACTTTTTTAGCCTTTGTCTAAAAAGGGCTCAAAAATCCGCACCAAAATGACCCCAAAAATTACGGATTACTTAGTAAAAATACTAGTAAAAATTTGTCATAAATAGCTTACCAATTAACAAATATTTCCCTATACTTAGTGCCTAATGCACTTCAAGACACTAGATGTAGTGTTTGAATCCAGCAATACCCCATTGTTTTTTAACGATATTTTGTCCGAATAACTATATATATACGCAGGAGCAACATGACATACGCTAATCCACAGACAGCAGGCCAACCAGCTGGAGCGAATAACCCAGGAATGAGTCCTGCGGGGGCTGTAAATCAAGCCCCTTCTGCCAGCTTTGTAGCTGGTGGTGTTGGTGGTAGCCAGGCAACCCAGTTGTCTGATTACAAAATCATCCGCCGCAACGGTTCAGTTGTTGCATTTGAGCCATCCAAGATTGCCATTGCTGTAACTAAAGCATTCTTGGCCGTAAATGGTGGTCAAGGCGCTGCTTCTGCACGTGTTCGCGAGCAAGTTGAGCAGTTGACTCACTCTGTTGTGCGCGCTTTATTGCGTAGCCGCCCAAATGGTGGAACTTTCCATATTGAAGATATTCAAGACCAAGTTGAATTGGCTTTGATGCGTAGTGGCGAGCACAACGTTGCCCGTGCATATGTTCTTTATCGTGAAAAGCGCAATCAAGAGCGCGCAGCTCAACAAGAAGTTTCTCAAGAGGCTCAAACAGCTAATCAGGCTGGTGAGACTGGTATTAAAGTAACCGACAACGGTGTTGAGAAGTGGCTTGATATGGCTGCTTTGCGCACAGTGATTGAGGCAGCTTGCGAAGGTTTGGGTACCAATATTGACGCTACACCAATCATTACCGAAACTATTAAGAATTTGTACGATGGCGTACCAATGGCACAGGTATATGACTCCGCTATCTTGGCTTCCCGTACTTTGATTGAAAAAGATCCTGCATACAGCCAAGTAACAGCACGCATCTTGATGCACGTGATTCGTAAAGAAATTTTTGGCAAGGAAGTATTGCAGGGCGATACACAAGCTGAGTACAGCACTTACTTTGCAAAGTACATCAACGAAGGTATTTCTGCTGAATTGTTAGATCCACGTATGCGCGAGTTCGACTTGCCACGCTTGGCTGCTGCCTTGAATGCGAGTCGTGATTTACAGTTCAACTACCTCGGTTTACAGACTTTGTATGACCGCTATTTTTTACACATTGAAGATCGTCGCATTGAAATGCCACAGGCTTTCTTTATGCGCGTCGCAATGGGCTTGGCCTTGAATGAGATGGATCGTGAACGTCGTGCGATTGAGTTCTATGAAATCCTTTCCACATTTGATTTCATGTCCAGCACACCAACATTGTTTAATTCAGCAACTACTCGTCCACAGCTTTCTAGCTGCTACTTGACAACGGTAGATGATGACTTGGATGGTATCTACGAAGCATTGAAAGAAAATGCGTTGTTATCTAAGTTTGCTGGTGGTTTGGGTAATGACTGGACCAATGTTCGTGCACTGGGAAGTCATATCAAAGGCACTAACGGTAAATCACAAGGCGTTGTGCCGTTCTTGAAAGTGGTGAACGACACTGCAGTTGCTGTGAACCAAGGTGGCAAGCGTAAGGGTGCAGTCTGCGCCTACTTGGAAACATGGCACTTAGATATCGAAGAATTCTTGGAGTTGCGTAAGAACACCGGTGATGATCGCCGTCGTACGCATGACATGAACACATCTAACTGGATTCCTGACTTGTTCATGAAGCGTGTGATGGAGGGCGGTGATTGGACTTTGTTCTCACCATCCAATACTCCTGATTTGCATGACAAATTCGGTAAAGCATTTGAAGAAGCTTATGTTGCCTATGAGCAAAAGGCTGATCGTGGTGAATTGAAGCCGTTCCGCCGTATTCCTGCGCAGCAATTGTGGCGCAAGATGCTTGGCATGTTGTTTGAAACAGGCCACCCATGGATTACTTTCAAGGATCCTTGCAATATTCGTAGCCCACAGCAGCATATTGGCGTAGTTCACTCATCTAACCTCTGTACTGAGATCACCCTCAATACAAATGAGACCGAGATTGCAGTTTGTAACTTGGGTTCTGTGAACTTAACTGCTCACATGACTACTGATGCTAATGGCAAGATGATTTTGGATCACGAGAAGCTCCAAAAAACAGTCCGCACCGCAATGCGTATGTTGGATAACGTGATCGATATCAACTACTACGCAGTAGCAAAAGCACGTAATTCCAACCTGAAGCACCGTCCAGTCGGTATGGGCATCATGGGCTTCCAGGACTGCTTGCACATGCAGCGTATTCCTTACGCTAGCGATGAGGCTGTGAAGTTTGCTGACTCATCCATGGAAGCAGTTTGCTACTACGCATACCAGGCATCCAATGAATTGGCTGAAGAGCGTGGCGTATACAGCACCTACAAAGGTTCTTTATGGGATCGTGGCATCCTTCCACAGGATTCAGTAGCATTGTTGGCAGCTGAGCGCGGTGGTTATGTAGAGGTGGATAATTCTTCCACTATGGACTGGAGCGGTTTGCGTGCACGTATCAAGCAACACGGTATGCGTAACTCCAATTGCGTAGCAATTGCGCCAACAGCGACGATTTCCAACATCATTGGTGTTTCTGCTTGTATCGAGCCAACTTTCCAGAACTTGTTCGTGAAATCTAACCTTTCAGGTGAATTCACAGTGGTAAACGAGTATTTGGTGCGTGACTTGAAAGATCGCGGCCTCTGGGACGAAGTCATGATTGCCGACTTGAAGTACTTTGACGGTACTTTGTCAAAGATTGACCGTATTCCACAGGATTTACGTGATTTATATGCGACGGCCTTCGAAGTGGAGCCAACTTGGTTGGTTGAGGCAGCTTCCCGTCGTCAGAAGTGGATTGACCAAGCTCAGTCACTCAATATCTACATGGCTGGCGCTTCCGGTAAGAAATTGGACGATACCTACAAGTTGGCTTGGTTGCGCGGCTTGAAGACAACGTATTACCTCCGCACTATGGCTGCAACCCACGTTGAGAAATCAACAGTTGCTAGTGGCCAATTGAACTCAGTTTCTAGTGGCGGCGGCGTAAACGGAACAGATGCGGCAGCTGCTCAAGAAGCTGACGGCCCAGTTTGCACAATGCGCCCGGGCGATGCTGGTTTCGAAGAATGTGAAGCATGCCAATAAGCCATTCGCTTATTGGCCATCAATAGAATAATTAGGAGAAATTTATGTTGAATTGGGAAGAGGAAGTTGCTCCAGCACTAGCGAAAGCTGGTCTTGCACCGCAGCCAGTTGCGGTGGAGCCACAACGTCCGCAACCAGATCAAGTTGCAATAGCACCGCAAACTGCCGCACCTGCGCCAGTAGCTGCAGCCAATTTGGCTGGTGCAGCCTTGCGTGTCAATGCTGCTGATAAGCGCGTGATTAATGCGAAGACTGACGTTAATCAGCTAGTGCCATTTAAATATAAGTGGGCTTGGGAGAAGTATTTGGCTGGTTGTGCAAACCACTGGATGCCACAAGAGATCAACATGAACCGCGATATTGCGCTTTGGAAAGATCCAAATGGCCTGACAGAAGATGAGCGTCGCATCATTAAGCGCAATCTTGGTTTCTTCACAACTGCCGATTCTTTGGCTGCTAACAACATTGTTTTGGGTACTTATCGCCACATTACTGCTCCAGAATGCCGCCAATACCTATTGCGCCAGGCTTTTGAGGAGGCAATTCATACCCATGCGTACCAATATATTGTGGAATCTTTGGGCTTAGATCAGTCCGAAATCTTCAATGCGTACAACGAGATTGAGTCAATTCGCGCTAAAGATCAATTCTTAATTCCATTTATTGACGTGCTGACTGATCCAAATTTTCAGACTGGCACATTAGAAAACGATCAAAAGTTGCTCCGTTCACTGATTGTTTTTGCTTGCGTAATGGAAGGTTTGTTCTTTTATGTTGGTTTTACGCAAATACTTGCAATGGGTCGCCAAAACAAAATGACGGGTGCTGCTGAGCAGTATCAATACATCCTTCGCGACGAGTCAATGCACTGTAATTTCGGCATCGATTTAATTAACCAAATCAAGCTGGAGAACCCGCAGTTATGGACTTCCGAGTTCAAAGACGAGATCAAATCCATCTTCGAAAAAGCGGTCGAATTAGAGTACCGTTATGCCGAAGATACGATGCCTCGTGGAGTGCTCGGATTGAACGCTCCGATGTTCAAAGGGTACCTAAGATACATCTGTAATCGCAGATGTTTGCAAATAGGACTTGACGCGATGTTCCCAAATGAAGAGAATCCATTTCCATGGATGTCAGAAATGATTGATCTTAAGAAAGAAAGAAACTTTTTTGAGACACGCGTTATTGAGTATCAAACTGGCGGTGCGCTAAGTTGGGAGTAGTAAGCAGTAAGTAAGCGCATAGCCGGCTAAATAGGAGATTAGACGGTTGGATAGTTTAAGAAGTCAGCAAAAACAGACTCAAATCCGAAAACCCTTGCTCAAGGGTGTCTGGGCTACTCTCTCTATTTTTTCCAGCAAATTTAAGAAGCCGTTGTCCTTCGGGGCCACGGCTTTTTTTCCAGGATTCATTAGCGTGCAGCACTTAGCATCAAGCCGCGCGCCGATGAATGGCTCGCTCGTCAGCTCCAAAAGGTTGCAAAACCAGGCGGAATTAGATGGTCGGGTCTTCTTAATGTAGTTTTGTACTAATCCTCACGTGAAGGAGTAACACACATGGCAACAAAGAAAAAACCTGCAAAGAAACCAGCTGCTAAGAAAAAAGTAGCTGCTAAGAAACCAGCTGCTAAAAAAGTAGCTAAAAAGAAGCCAGCTGCTAAGAAGCGTCCAGCTGCTAAAAAAGCTGCTGCTAAGAAGCGTCCAGCTGCTAAGAAGCGTCCAGCTGCTAAAAAAGCTGCTGCTAAGAAGCCGGCCGCTAAGAAGCGTCCAGCTGCTAAGAAGCGCGTAGCTAAAAAAAAGTAAGTAAGCCTGCTGCGAAGAAAGCGGGCTCTGCTGTAAAAAAGCCCGCGGCTAAGAAAGCTGCAATAGCATTAACCGCTGCTGCTTGGCCCTTCCCAACTGGCACACGTCCTTAATTGGACGGGTGTTACTAGAAGGGGTCTCTCACGAGACCCCTTTTTTTATTTCTAGGTTAAAAAGTAAGCAATCCTGGGGCGCCCAAGATTTTGCTTAGAAGCTAAAGCCAAATGCTGATTTGAATTGATCTGAGATCTGGTCTTTGCTTAATTGGTGATTTTGTGGTCCCTGATGGGTAATTTTGATTGAACCCATGAGGCTGGCTAAGCGACCAGTGGTTTCCCAATCCATGCCATTCTCTAATCCAAACAGTAGTCCACCACGGAATGCATCACCGCAACCGGTTGGATCAACCACTTTTGCCGCCGGTACCGGTGGAATGGCAACGCATTTACCATCAAAGTAGATATCAGCACCTTCGGCACCTTTTGTGACGATGAGTGCTTTCACTCTCTGAGCTACTTTTGCCAAGCTCAAGCCAGTTCTTTGGGAAAGCATCTCTCCCTCATAGTCATTTACTGCCAAGTAGCTGGCGATATCAACTAATTCTAGAAGCTCGGGACCATTAAACATCGGCAAGCCTTGGCCTGGATCGAAGATAAACGGAATATTGGCATCAGCAAGTTGATGACAGTGCTCCCACATCCCTTGGCGACCGTCAGGCGCAACAATTCCTAACTTCGCTGGACCCTTGGCGTTCTTGCTACGTTCAGCTATCACTGCAGAAACCTGATTGAGGTGGGACTCGCCCATGGCACCTGGATGAAAAGCAGTGATTTGGTTATTGGCTTGATCAGTTGTGATCATCGCTTGCGCAGTAAACGCTTTATCGATCTGACGAATATGGCTAGCATCAATCTTGAGTTGCTCAAGTCGGCTCAGATACGGAGCAGCATCACCACCTACAGTAGCCATGATGATGGGGTCGCCACCTAAAAGATTGAGGTTGTAAGCAATATTGCCAGCGCATCCGCCAAACTCACGGCGCATAGTGGGTACCAAGAAGGCTACGTTCAGGATGTGAATCTGATCGGGCAGGATTTGATCCGCAAATTTGCCTTCAAAGTTCATGATGGTGTCGTAGGCGATAGAGCCACAGATCAAGCTAGCCATAAATTACTTTCTTTTTAAAAATAAGGGGGTCAATGTGGTGTGAATGAATGAATTTAGGGGTAAAGCACTCGAATGCGATAGCCCGCAGCATTTGGTGGCAAAGAAATTGGAAGTTCTAGCTGAAGTATCTCGCCCGAAGGAATTCCTTTTCTTAAAAAATCAGGATGCGTATCTTGCCAAGCTCTGGGTAACCACTCTTGTGGAGCAAATTGCAGTGATTTGATTTCAGATTCTTCGGCATCAGTTAAAGAAATTTCTAAATTTGGCGCTAAAACTGCAATTGCTAGACGATTTTGTATCTCAACTTGTAACAGAGATGGATTTACGGCGCTTTTAAGGCCCTCTCGCGCGTTTTCTGTTGCTAATGCGGCTGAAGTTATTTTCCATGCAGAAAAATCGCTTACAGAGCGATCTAAACATCCTAGTGCACTACAAAGTTTTGCATCAATGTGCTGTAAAACATGAAATGCACTAACCGAAATGGAATGAGATGTGCCATCAACTCGTGGCGCTAGTGCTGGAAGCAATGAATTTCTAGAAAGGTGCTCTCCAAAAACAAGTAGCAGTAAAAATAAAGCAGATAGAAGGACTAACTTACGTCTTTTTTTTTGAGCAGGTGCAGCAAAAGCGGTTTTTAAATGGTTTTGCTGATTTGATTTGAGGGTGCCATGCAGGCAAACCCAGCCTTCACTCTCTTTCCAGATAGAGAGTTGGAGCCATTGGCTATAAGTGGCGATAACTTCTTCTGCTTGACGAGCAAGGACCCCTGACAGAACAATTCTTCCACCTACTTTCATCTTATTGACTAGTGCGGGGGCAAGAACCTGGAGTGGATTGGCCAAAATATTAGCCATCACGATGTCGTATTTGGTTTCTGCAGCGAGTTCTGGAGCATCTTCGTTCGGCAAAACAAAACGAATCGTAGTGTGATTGATTTCGGCATTACTACGCGCCGCAATCATGGCCTGGGGATCGATATCCGTGCCGATCACGGGATTGCAACCCAGTTTTGCTGCAGCGATTGCCAAAATTCCTGAGCCGCAGCCGTAATCGAGCAGGCTTTGATTTTGTAAGTGAGTTTGTTGCTCAAGCCAAAGAAGGCATAGATGTGTTGTCGGGTGACTGCCGGTTCCAAATGCAAGGCCAGGATCAACAGCCAGACAAATCGCATTGGGATCGGTCGGGGCATCGTGCCAAGAAGGCACTACCCAAATACGCTCACCAATCTGAATGGGTGCGAATTGACTTTGAGTCAGTCTTACCCAATCTTGCTCTTCAACAATTCTTTCTTGTGGAGGACTTAGTTGAAAGCCAGCTTCTTTGAGGGAGGCAAGAAGTTCAGGAATAAATTCTGCGCTATCGGAAGCATCAATCTCTGGATTAAAGAGGGCGATGACTGATGATCTGTCCCAAGCTTGAACTTCTGGAGAAAGGCCAGGCTCTCCATAGAGTGGATTCTCGTCATAGCCACCTGCTGCATCATCTTCAACGGTGACCGATAGTGCGCCTAAATCCAAAAGCGCATCACCCAAAGGTTCAGCAGTTTCAGCAACTACCGTGAATACCAGTTCACGATAAGGCATGGGACGCTCGCATAAAGCTCATTACCTACGATTTACCACGGCTTGCAGCTTGCTCTTCTAAGCGGTGCTCCAAATAGTGAATGCTGGTACCGCCCTCAATGAAGTTCGGATCAAGCATCAACTCACGATGGAGTGGCACATTGGTTGTAATGCCATCAATCACCATCTCGGAGAGTGCAATTTGCATACGGCGAATAGCTTGCTCACGAGTATTGCCGTAAGAAATCAACTTGCCAATCATGGAGTCGTAGTTTGATGGAACCACGTAGCCGCTGTAGGCGTGTGAATCAACGCGAATTCCAGGACCACCAGGCATGTGGAATGAACCAATTTTGCCTGGGCTCGGAGTGAACTTAAATGGATCTTCCGCATTTAAGCGGCACTCAATGGCATGACCACGGAAAACGATATCTTTCTGGCGATAACTGAGTTTTAAGCCAGCGGCAATCCGAATTTGTTCTTGAACAATATCCACGCCAGTAATCATTTCAGTCACTGGATGTTCAACTTGAACACGGGTATTCATCTCGATAAAGAAGAATTCACCATTTTCATAAAGAAACTCAAATGTACCGGCACCACGGTAACCAATCTTGCGACAGGCTTCAGCACAGCGCTCACCAATTTTGGCGATTAAACGACGATCAATACCAGGCGCTGGAGCCTCTTCAATCACTTTTTGATGTCGGCGCTGCATAGAGCAATCGCGTTCACCTAACCAAATAGCGCTGCCATGGGTATCAGCCAAAATCTGGATCTCTACATGGCGAGGTTTTTCTAAAAACTTCTCCATATAAACTTCTGGATTGCCAAAGGCACGACCCGCTTCTTCACGAGTCATGTTGACGGCATTAATAAGGGCAGCTTCAGTATGCACAACGCGCATACCGCGTCCACCACCACCGCCAGCAGCTTTAATGATGACTGGATATCCCACTTTTTTTGCTGTTGCAATAATTTCTTTTGGGTTATCAGTAAGCGCACCTTCTGATCCAGGTACACAAGGTACACCGGCTTTGATCATGGCGCGTTTGGCGGAAACCTTGTCGCCCATTAAGCGAATCGATGCTGCTGTAGGTCCAATAAAAGCAAAGCCAGATTTTTCAACACGCTCTGCAAAGTCGGCATTTTCAGAAAGAAAGCCATATCCAGGATGAATTGCTTCTGCATCGGTCACTTCGGCTGCAGAAATAATCGCCGGCATATTGAGATAGCTCAGTGGAGATGGGGCAGGTCCGATGCATACGGCTTCATCAGCAAGCTTGACATACTTTGCTTCTTTGTCTGCGGTGGAATACACCACTACAGTTTTAATTCCCAACTCGCGGCATGCGCGTTGGATGCGGAGGGCAATTTCCCCCCGATTGGCAATCAGAATCTTATCGAACATGTCGGCTCTGAGTTAAGTAACAGTGAATTGGAATAAATCTAATCAAGATCAAAGCTATTAGTTAACTAAGCGATGACAAAAAGTGGCTGGTCAAATTCAACACCTTGACCGTTTTCACAGAGGATCTCTTTGATCACACCAGCTTGCTCAGATTCGATCTCATTGAGCAACTTCATCGCTTCGATGATGCAGAGTGTTTGACCAACTTTTACCGTGTCACCAACATTGACGAAGTTTGGAGACTCTGGATTTGGAGCGCGGTAGAAAGTGCCAACCATTGGAGATTTAGCAATAAAGCCAGTCTCAACAGCAGGAGTTTCAAGGGCAACAGCTGCTGGAGCGCTAGAAACTGGAGCAGATTGCATGGCTTGTACAGGCGCTGGATTTGCATAAACTACCTGACCAGCTGGGGCTGAAGATCCTGCATTCACAATGCGAACGCGATCTTCACCTTCATTTACTTCCAGTTCTGAAATACCTGATTCAGAGACTAAATCAATCAAGGTTTTAAGTTTTCTGAGATCCATACGAGTGCTTCCTCTCTTGTAATTCTTTGATTAGATTTATTTCTGTAAGCGTGCAATAGCTGCTTGCAGTGCTAATTCATAGCCAATAGCACCAAGACCGCAAATCACCCCAGTCGCAATGTCGGACAGGTAAGAATGTTTGCGAAATTCTTCGCGCTGATGAATATTGGATAAATGGACTTCAGTAAAAGGAATGGCTACTCCAGCCAAGACATCGCGCAAGGCAACGCTGGTGTGGGTAAAAGCACCTGGATTGATGATGATGAAATCCACCCCATCTTGTTTAGCTTTCTGAATGCGGTCGATTAACTCGCCTTCATGATTGCTTTGGTAAGTGCTCAGGTCAACGGACTGAGCTTTTGCCAGTTCGCCCAGCTTCTGATGGATGTCTTCCAGGGTAGTTTTGCCGTAAACATCCGGTTCACGGGTGCCTAATAGATTTAAGTTTGGGCCCTGAATTACGAGAATTGAAGCTTTTTTCGACATAGATCCCTGTTTTTAGAGGCAGTTAAGCGTTAAATACTAGATAAACTCATACTCGATTGCTTGTGGTGGAAGTATACCTTTTTAAAGGCGGCTAAACCCTCAAAAATTGCATTGGAAAGAGGGTTCTTTCCATGCTTTTCAGGAAAATATTGAAAAATACTAAAGTTATTGCTTAATAATTAGGCAGAATATAGATAACGTGAAGTAGCAAAAAGTGATTAAAAATGCCTATAAGGTAGATTTAATCGCGCTTCTGATGTCATCTTCGCTTATCTTTCCTAATTTGCTATATGTCGCCTTACCCTTAGCGTTGATAATAATGGTGTAAGGCAGGGCGCCCTGAGAATTTCCTAATTGCTTAGATAGATTGCTGCCTTCCATGCCACCAACTGCTATGGGATAGCTGACTGGAGTTTTTGAGAGAAATTCGCGAATATTAGAGGGTGAATCAATACCGATGCCGACAAATAAGACATTTTGCTGCAAAAACTCTTGCTGAAGCTTGTCTAAAGCAGGCATTTCTTCGACGCAGGGAGGGCACCAGGAGGCCCAAAAGTTGACCACTAGGACTTTTCCTTGCCATTTTTGGCTGTCGACTGGTTTTCCATCCGGAGATTGCCAAGAATTGGCAAAAAATGCTTTTACCGCTGGATCGCTAGCTAAGCCAGTTTTATAAATCCATTGCGAAGTCAGAACGCCCGAAAGGAGTGCTAGTAGACTAATTCCGACGATGATGATCCATTGTCTGCGGTTCATTACAACTCCTTCGCTAAAATTCGCTAATGCATATACATATCTTGGGCATTTGCGGTACTTTCATGGGCGGCATTGCCGCAATCGCGAGGCAAGCTGGACATCGCGTTACTGGTTGCGATGCCAACGTGTATCCACCAATGAGTACGCAGCTTGAAGCTCAAGGCATTGAACTGATTGAGGGATTTTCGCCCGACCAATTATCTCAGTTTGAGACCATGCCTGATTTATTTGTCATTGGCAATGTTGTTTCTCGCGGCAATCCTTTGATGGAGGCGATTCTCAATCAAGGATTACCTTATATCTCTGGACCACAGTGGTTGGGCGAGCAAGTTTTATATGGGCG
>Ga0214200_1000415_pt1 | contig 11891 bp, 11 predicted proteins | sample TroBogEpilimnion_7_FD_153038 | JGI IMG/M metagenome (GOLD analysis project Ga0214200, IMG submission 153038) | Freshwater microbial communities from Trout Bog Lake, WI - 23OCT2008 epilimnion | ecosystem: Environmental > Aquatic > Freshwater > Lake > Epilimnion/Euphotic zone | place: Trout Bog... | reverse complement strand
TGTTGGAGCGCTGCAGGGCTGCTGGCTTTGATATCCATGCCCATCGATTCAGTCAGCTGCTTGTTCGTCTCAGGTGTTTGCAAGATTTTTGCAAGCTCTGCATTGAGCTTGTTGATAATGGGTTGTGGCGTACCAGCCGCCGCAAAAATACCCCACCAGGCAACTGCTGAAAAGCCTTTATAACCTTGTTCTGCAAGAGTTGGCACGTCAGGCATTGCAGCCGAACGCGTCTCTCCGGTCACAGCGAGTGGGCGCATTTTGCCGCTCTTGATGTGAGCACTCATGACGGCAACCGAGCCGATACCTGAATCGATTTGACCACCTAAAACGTCAGTGACCATGGGGCCACCACCTTTGTATGGAATGTGAACGACTTTAAAGTTGCCTGCGTCTTGCACCAACATCATGGTCAAGTGACCCAGGCTGCCGCTGCCGATCGAGCCGTAACTCACAGTGTCTGGCTTTGCTTTGGCGGCAGCAACAAAATCAGCAAAGGTTTTGTAAGGTTTGTTAGGTGAGGTGGCCAGCGCCATTGGCGCGGTACCAATCAGCATGACGGGTGCAAGATCCTTGAGTGTGTCAAAGGGCATCTTCGGCAACAACGACGGGTTCACCGAATGGGTGTCAAAGACAAAAACAAACGTATACCCATCAGGGGTAGACTTCGCTACGTAGCCGGTGCCAATCGAACCCGAGGCACCGACGCGGTTCTCGACAATAAACTGTTGACCCAAAGCTTCAGTCAATTTTGCAGCAAGCAAGCGAGCAATGGGATCTACTGAGCCGCCAGGCGGAAACGGCGAAACGAAGGTGACGGGCTTGGTGGGCCACGATTGTGCGAGGGCGGGACCCGTTATCGCGCTAAAGGACAGAGCGAAAAGCACGCCGATCACTTTAAAAAGTAGTGAATTCATGATTTAGGTTTCCTAACAAAGTTGAACAGACATTGGTGCGGTGCCTTGATTTTAAGCCACCAGCATACCAAGAGCGTGAAATGGTGGCGTGCCCTAAACCAAGTTCACATCAGGCAGTCGAGATGAAAAGTGAATGAAGATCAAAAGTGTTTTGTCTCGGCACTTCCAGTTTCGTCGCTCGGTCTCGGTTAGACTAGATTTGGATCTCAAAAAGCAACACGGAGTCGTCAGTCATGAGTACACCCTCTTCTAAGCCGCGCGTTGCCGTCATCGGCACCGGTGGAACGATCTCATCAATCTCTTTTGACAGTCTGGATGTACTTGACTATCCCGACGTCGGTCGCAAAATTAAACCCGCTGAAATCGTTGAGCGCACGCCAGAGCTTGCACGCTTTGCTGAGCTGGTGCCAATAAATTTTCGAGAAGTTGGCAGCACTGCCATTGGACCCGCCGATTGGCTTGAATTACTAAAGCTGATTCATGCCACTGAGGCGCAGAGCGGTGGTTTTGATGGCTACGTCATTTTGCACGGCACCTCGACGCTCGAAGAGACGGCCTATTTTTTGAATCTAACGTTGAAAATCAAAGCAACGGTTGTGCTGGTTGGTGCGCAACGCCCGCCTAGTGCCGTGAGTTCAGAGGGGCCAATGAATCTGCTTGCCGCGGTACGCACGGCGATTGACCCAAAAGCTAAAGGGCTGGGCGTATTGGTGGTTTTAAATGACGAGATTCAAGCTGCTCGTGAGGTCACCAAAGTGTCAACTTATCGTGTCAATACCTTCAGAACGCCAGACTTTGGTGTGCTGGGTCAGGTTGACGGAGATCAGGTTATGATTTATCGCCATCCGGTACGCAAGCATACGATTGACACGATATTTGATGTTGCGGGGTTAAAAGAGCTGCCGCGAGTTGATATTGTTTACGCTTATGCCGGTGCAGATGATGTCGCGATCGAGGCCTATGTGGCTGCGGGAGCCCGCGGTTTAGTTTCGGCCGGTTTGCCCCCTGGCATCGCGCCATTGCTCCAAAACGCGGCTTTTGAACGCACGGTGTCTAAAGGCGTCATTGTGGTGCAGGCAAGCAGAGGTGGTGCTGGTAGGGTCGCACGAAGAAAATATCTACGCGACCAGCACATGGTTGCCGCTGACAATTTAAATGCTCAAAAGTGCCGGATCTTGCTCATGTTGGCATTGACTGTGACGCAGGATCCTGAGGTGGTGCAGTCTTATTTTGATCAGTATTAGCAACTCGCCCTTTTGGTTGCGCTTAGCGCTTGCAAAACAAAAACCGCAATAAAAAACGCAGCGAACATGCTGCGTTTTTATTTCAAAATCAGACGATGTTATCGCAGCTTTTGCAAGATCAAGCGGCTAACGCAAACTTGTTTTCTAGGACATTACCTAAAATACGTGATGTCGCAGGCCGCCCTAAAAAGGCGGTGCGCCCTAAGATGTCGCCGCGTTTAAGATCTTTGCCGTCTGCTTTGACGATATAGCCACAAACCTTATTCGCTTTTTCGATTTTCAGAAAAGGCTCGCGCCCAGTCACGCGCACGCTACTGATCATTTTGTCGACGAGTTGGTCATCCCACTGATTGCTTTGATAGTTCTCAGTTTCAATATTTTTTTTGATGTAACTTAAAAAACGATCGACGGCCTCGCGCAAAGGTTGATCGGCTCGTTTTTCGTTGATGGCGGCAGGTTGTTGGGTGGCCACGATATTCTCCGTGAAAGCAATAACGTTATTAAGCTAGCAAAAGGACGCAATCGACGCAGTGTGTAAACGAACACGAAAACATGATTTTCTTTTTGCGCGCATTGCGCTGAACAACGCAACGATTAGATATATTTGAAAGCTTACGCTGATTAAATTAGAAATCAATCATGGAAAGCACTAAAAACAAGCTGTCAAGAAAAAAAACTCTTGAAAATTGCTTTCAAACAAGCCAATCGTGCACCCAATACCCGCTTCTTGCAAAGTTTGATTAGGCTGACGTGACGACCGGCGGTTTAGGTTCTTTGACGCGCAACCGATGCCAAAGCAAGATCACGGTGAAGGCGCCGAAGATGGCGTGTATGAGCCAAACCCCAATGACAAAGCGCAATTTGCCATGAATGATCCAGCCTTGCGTGATGTTGATGAGGTTCATGTACAGCATGGCAACCAAACCAGCGATTAATAAATCGCCAGAACGACCAATGCGCGGGTTCACTGCACCTAACGGGATGGCCATCAAGGCGAGATTTAAGGCTGCGAGTGGCAAGGCTAGCCGCCACATGATCTGGCCGTACGAACTATTTTCTCTGTCGCTGATGAGCAGCGAGGTTGGTCGGGATCGACGGCTTTCAAGCGTGGTTGCCCGAGCTTTTTCAAGCGACTCTTCAGCGTTTTTACTTTCAATGCGCACCCCAAACGCATCAAACTCAGCAAAGCGCATTTCAGAGGTTTCTGGTTTGAGGTCGTAGCGGTGGCCGGCGCCTAAAACGAGAAAGCGATCGCCATTGGCCTCGGCTTCAATTTTGGCTGAGGCAGACGTAATCAAGGTCAGCCAGTCGGTGTCAATCAGGCGCATAAAGACCTGACCCAAAGGGTTGTCAGTGACGCTCGTGGTGCCCTCAACAAAAAAGACTCGGGCGCCTTGCTCGGTTTCTAGAAACTGGCCGGGTGTGATTTTTGACAGGTCAGAGCGCATTTCGAAACGCGCACGATATTCACCAATTTGCCGGTTCGCCCATGGGGTTGCATAAAGGGTTAGAAATGAGATGAGCGCGGCGATTGGAATGGCAATCCGCAAGACTGGATTCACCCAATTGGCAAGCGATAGCCCACTTGAAAACCAGACTACCATCTCAGATTCGCGATAATTTCGCGTCACGGTCGTCAGCACACCAATAAAAATCGATACCGTTAAGATAATTGGGAGAGCAGCAATGAGGGTGAACGTGGCTAAGCCAACAACAACGTCCGAGCCAATGCGGCCGGCCGCAGCCTCACCGAGTAAGCGCACCAGCACAACGCTGAGCCACACCACAATCAACGTCGAGAGCACGACGCTAAAGTGATTTGCGATTTCTGAGACGACCGAGCGTTTAAATAGGGACATTTATTTGTGGCACCGAAACATCAAGCGCCATGACCGGTGCGAAAGCACACCACGCATCAAATTTAGCATACTGGCTTACTTTCGAGGGTTCAGGCAGTTGGGTGCTCGGCGGGATCCAAGATACACTTACCGGACTCAAGCTATTTTGATGATCCTACCCAAAAGAGAGCGAAAGTGCCCTTGCCAGACAGTATCGAACGCGAAGAAATTCACAAACGTCAGATCACCATGCGAGCGTATCGACGCGTCGATGGGCTCTACGATATCGAGGGCCGAGTGGTTGATAACAAACCAATCGAGTTTGTAGCGCCTTTGACTAACCGAGTGCTTGCTCCAGGGCAACCGATCCATGACTTATGGATTCGTCTGGTAATCGATGACGAATTTTTAATTCATGATGTATTTTCGTCCTCAGACTCAACCCCGTTTAGCGTTTGCAAGCAAGCACCACCGACGCTTTCGGTGTTAAAGGGCGAGCGCATTGGTGGCGGATGGGCAAAGTTAGTGCGTTCAAAATTGAAAGGGGCTGCAAGCTGTACACATTTGATGGAGTTGCTAGGCCCCATGGCGACCGCTGCATACCAGGCGTTGTGGCCGGTCGTTCGTCATCGGCCAGAGGTACTGGATGCAAATGGCCGACCAGTCAAAATCGATAGCTGCTATGCCTACGCAAGCAATCGAGAGGTCACACTACAACTTTGGCCTCAGTTTTACGACGGACCAAAGTCTTAGAATTTGTCACGCTATACTCAAATCAAAATATTGACACTCAGCGGCGCGCCAGTTTGAACGACGCGCCGCTTTGTATATAAAACGGAGACCGTTCATGCGATCATTATTATTCGTACCTGCTGACAGCCCACGTAAGCTCGAGAAATCACTGCAAAGCGGAGCCGATGTTTTAATTTTTGATCTTGAAGATGCCGTGTCGCCTGCCCGCAAAGAAGATGGCCGCATCGAAGTTGTTAAATTTTTGACGCAGGTCAAGGCCTCAGGGGTCAAAACACCCAAGCTCTATGTGCGGGTAAACGCCCTCACCACGGGCATGACCTTGGCTGACCTGGCAGCAGTGATGCGTTGCCGCCCCGATGGGATTGCACTGCCTAAGTCTTCTGGTGCAGCCGATGTGGCTTTGTTGGCTGCTTATCTTGAAGCCTTTGAGCAGATGTTTCCGGCAGTTGTTGGCGAAGCCGCCCAGACTGCGATCTTGCCAATCGTGACAGAAACCGCTGAAGCACTCGCAGGCTTAAACAGCTACCGTGGCGCCTCACCCCGCCTAGCCGGATTGATGTGGGGTGCCGAAGATTTGGCTGGCGATATCGGTGCGTTGACAAACAAAGATGAAGAGGCGCCAGAGCAGTGGACGTCTCCGTTTGGTCTGGTGCGCAACCTGTGCTTGTTTGCAGCGGCTGCCGCGGGCGTGCCCGCAATTGATACCGTTCCCACTGAGCTCAATAACCCTGAGGCGCTACTGCGCGAAACGCGCCGTGCCTATCGCGATGGATTTTCAGCGAAAGCGGCAATTCATCCAGGGCAGGTGCCAGTGATTAATCAAGCCATGACACCTGACGCGCAGGCTCAAGAATGGGCTCAACGGGTGATTGCAGCCTTTGCCGCTAATACTAGCGTGGGTGTGGCCACGCTTGATGGCAAGATGCTCGACACACCACATCTTCGCTTGGCCAAAAAGATTGCCGCTGCAACGCAGCTTGCGTAAAAGGATTGTGACGATGACTGGTCCTTTGGTGGGTGTGCGTGTTGTTGATATGACCTCGATTTTGATGGGGCCCTATGCTGCGCAGTTGCTAGGCGATATGGGCGCTGATGTCATTAAAGTCGAGGCGCCAGTCGGCGATATGGTGCGTGACTTAGGGCCCATGCAACATCCTCGGATGGGTTCGCTGTATCTGCATGTCAATCGTAGTAAGCGTGGTTTGGTGCTTGATTTGAAGCAGCCCGCTGGCCTTGAGGCTGTCAAAAAATTACTGGCAACGGCCGATGTGTTGCTCTATAACGTGCGCCCGCAGGCGATGGCTCGTCTGGGTTTGGGTTATGACATTGTGCAAAAAATCAACCCGCGCTTGCTCTATGTGGGCACGTTTGGTTTTGGACAAGAGGGCCCCTACGCAGCCAAGCCAGCCTTTGATGATCTGATTCAAGGTGCAATTGGCCTACCGTCCTTGATTAAGCAAGCGGGAGCCGATGTCCCGCGCTATGTCCCTTCAAATATCGTGGATCGCACGGTTGGCTTATATGCGGTGACCTCGTTATGTGCTGCCTTGTTTTACCGTGAAAAAACCGGGCGCGGGCAAAAGATCGACATCCCGATGTTCGAAACAATGATTAGTCATTTGCTCAGTGACCACATCGGTGGCCAGACGTTTGACCCACCCAATGGGCCACCTGGGTACCCAAGGCTGCTGGCCTCTGAGCGTCGTCCCTATAAAACGGCAGATGGCTATGTCTGTGCCGTGATTTATAGCGATAAGCAATGGGCTTCGTTTTTTAAGGCGATCGGTCGCTCAGAAATATTTGAAAACGATCCGCGCTTTTTAAACCTGACGGTACGTACCCAGCACATCAATGATTTGCAAGCGCTTGCCGCAAAAATATTTTTAGAACGTACGACCAATGACTGGCTTGAGTTACTGGATCAGGCTGACATCCCAACGATGCCGCTGCATACGCTAGACACAATTTTTGACGATCCGCATTTAAAAGCGGTCAACATGTTTGAATGGGTCGACCATCCCTCAGAGGGTCGGGTGAGGCGTGTGGCCGTCCCAACAACCTGGACTGACAGCCAGCCTACACCTGGTCGCGCCGCGCCCCTGTTAGGCGAACATAGCACTGAAATCTTAAAAGAGTTGGGTTATTCAGATGCTGACATCGCGTCGCTGATTGCGCAAGGTGTGACGCTGACGGCGAAGCCTCACGCGGGCGTATAGCGTGACCATTGATTTAACCCGCTGGATCCGGCCGGGTGATGGCATCTGGTGGAACGAGTGCACGGCTGAACCCTTGACGTTGACCGAAGCACTCGTGAGTCAACGTGAGGCGCTTGGGGGCTGCTCGGTCTTTGTAGGGCCCACGTATACGTCGACACTGCAACCCGAGCACGCCGATTGGCTATCAATGCTGAGCTACTGTGGCATTGGTGAAAATCGAAAATTACTCGAAGCCGGTGCGATGCAGTTGATTCCTAGTCATTGCTCGCAACTTCATCGGTTGCCCTCTGAGGGGGCGGCTAAAGCCGACGTGGTTTTTTTACACCTCAGCCCTGAAGGCCCGGACGGTCGGCGTAGTCTCGGGATTGCCAATGATTATCTGATCGCAGCGGCCAAACAAGCGCGGGTCGTGATTGCTGAAGTGAATCAGCAGATGCCTTGGACGTTTACGTCGCACGCGCTTGACGGGATCAAAATAGATGCAGTGGTTGAGTCAGACCGGGCCTTGATTGAACTTAAGCGCAGTGCGATCTCAGAGGTCGAGAGCAATATCGCGCGACATGCTGCTGAGTTTATTGCCGATCGTTCGATTCTTGAAATGGGTGTGGGTGCAATACCCGAGTCAATTTTATCGGCACTGAGTGATCGTAAAGATTTAGGTATCCACACCGGGATGCTCGGCGATGTTGCGGTTGACTTAATCGAATGCGGTGCTGTGACGAATGCGTTTAAAACACTCGACCGCGGTCTGACAACTGCGGGTGTGTTGATGGGAACCCGACGGTTATACGAATTTGCTCGCCACAACGCTTTGTTAAATATCCAACCCTTTAGCTACGTTCATACGCACGCGACGTTGGCGCAACTGGATCAGTTTGTTGCGATCAACTCTGCGATTGAAGTTGATCTGACCGGTCAGATCGGGGCAGAAGTGATTGACGGCAAATATATTGGTGCAACGGGTGGGCAGGTGGATTTTACCCGCGGCGCACTCGCGTCGAAGGGTGGGCGCTCGATCGTTGCGCTGCCCTCGACGGCTAAGCGTGGGCAACTCGGTCGGATTGTGGTGAATCTGCAGGGTCCTGCCACTAGCTTGCGCACGGACGCTGATGTAGTCGTGACAGAGTGGGGCAGTGCGCAGCTAAAAGGGCAGACGTTGCGCGAGCGGGTCAAGCGCATGATTGCGATTGCCCACCCCGAGCACCGAGAAAGGTTGGCGCGTGAGGTGTATGAACAGGGTGTTCGCTAGGGATACGGCCTTGCATGACTGCCTTGTCGTACGATTGGGTGCATTGCCTAACGGGTTAGCACCGTAGGGGCTTAGTCGCTTAGTTCGATGTATGCGCGTGAAGTGATTGTTATATTAGAGTTCAGACGCCGTTTGATCAAATATTGCGAGAGGCAAGTATGGATTTTTCATTTTCACAAGAGCAAGAAAGCATTCGCGAGGCGATTAGCAAAATTTGCGAACAGTTTGATGACCATTACTGGCTTGAAAAAGACCGGCACGGTGGGTTTCCGACCGAATTGCATCAGGCACTGGCTAAAGATGGCTGGTTGGGAATTTGCATACCTGAGCAGTATGGTGGCTCGGGCTTAGGCATTACCGAAGCCTCGATCATGATGCAAACGATTAGTGAATCGGGCGCCGGCATGAGCGGTGCGTCAGCCGTGCACATGAATATTTTTGGTTTAAATCCGGTTGTGCAGTTTGGTACTGAAGAGCAAAAGCATCGCATGTTGCCGCCCTTGATTTCCGGCAAAGAGCGTGCGTGCTTTGCTGTGACCGAACCGAACACGGGTTTGAACACCACACAGTTGAAGGTGAAGGCCGAGCGAGTCGGCGATCATTATGTGCTGAGTGGCACGAAGGTATGGATTTCAACGGCGCAGGTCGCCGAAAAAATGTTGATCTTGGCACGGACCACGCCGCTTGAAGAGGTGACCAAGCATACTGATGGCTTAAGTTTGTTCTATACAAATTTTGATCGTAATTTTATTCGTGTGCACGAGATCGAAAAGATGGGACGCAAAGCGGTTGATTCAAACGAATTGTTTATCGATGGCTTAAAGGTGCCTGTCGAAGATCGTATTGGTGAAGAAGGCAAGGGCTTTCATTACATCATGCATGGTATGAATGCCGAGCGTATCCTGATCGCTGCCGAGGGCGTGGGCTTAGGGCGCGTCGCCCTTAAAAAAGCGACTGAGTATGCCAAGCAACGTGTCGTGTTCGATCGCCCCATCGGTATGAATCAAGGTATTCAACATCCCCTTGCCGCGAACTGGATGGAGCTTGAGGCGGCAAACCTCATGGTGTTTCAGGCGGCTTCAATGTTTGATCGCGGCGAGCCGTGTGGCGCACAAGCTAACGCAGCGAAGTACCTGGGTGGCGAGGCTGGTTTCAATGCCTGCCAGCAAGCCGTCATGACGCATGGCGGCTTTGGCTACGCGAAGGAATACCACGTTGAGCGCTACTTGCGTGAAGTGATGATTACACGCATCGCGCCTGTTAGCCCGCAATTGATTTTGTGCTTTATCGCCGAGCGTGTGCTTGGCTTACCCAAATCCTACTAGGAGACCATCATGGCAGGTTTGTACTTTGAAGAGTTTGAAGTGGGTCAGGTGTTCAAGCATTCAATGACGCGTACCGTCACTGAAATGGATAACGTGTTGTTCTCAACACTCACCATGAACCCGCAACCCTTGCATCTGGATAAAGAGTTTGCGTCTAAAACTGAGTTCGGTCAGATCTTGGTCAACAGCTTGTTTACCTTAGGCTTGGTGATTGGGATTACGGTTGGAGAAACCACGCTTGGTACAACCATCGCCAACCTAGGCATGACAGATACTCGGTTTCCGCATCCTGTGTTTTATGGCGATACGATTCATGTCGAGACAAAAATCGTCTCGAAGCGCTTGAGCAAATCGCGCAAAGACGCTGGCATCGTTGAGTTTGAGCACCATGGCATCAATCAGCGCGGAGAAATCGTTTGTATTTGTGTGCGCTCGGGTTTCATGAAGTGTCGTCCTGCCTGAGGTGAAGCCGACCTTCACCAACACTAAACCCACTGATGCCACAATGGCGTTTGTGGTGTTGGTGATCTGCTTTATCTTCAATTTGCTTGGCCGCGGGATTGGTGACGCGTATGTCACCTTTCTCTTGCCCATCGAGACACAATTCGGCTGGAGTCGCTCAGAGATCTCGAGTGTGTACTCTATTTACATGCTCGCGAACGGTTTTTCGGCACCGCTCATTGGCATTATGTTCGACCGCTTGGGGCCACGTATTGTGTGTGCACTAGGGTTTGCGAGCCTTGGTTTAGGTTACTTGGTCGCTGGAAACTTATCGCAACTGTGGCAGTTTCATTTATGTGTAGGCGTGGCTGGCGGAATTGGCGTGACCTCTTTAGGGATGGTGCCCTCGCAAAGTCTGATTAGTCGCTGGTTTCCAAATAATACGAGTACTGCTATCGGCATTGCCTATGCAGGGTTTGGTGCGGGCACCTTGGTGATGGTGCCCTTTGCGCAATATTTAAATGACACGGTGGGCTGGCGTAACGCGTACCATATTCTGGGCGGGATGATGTTGGTGCTCTTGCCCCTAGTGATGCTATTGCCCTGGCGCATGATTCGTGCGGGACACGCCGACTATGCGAGATCTATTGGGGCGGCACCTCTGTCAAAAAATATTTTTGCCCCTCTACGCTTGGCGATTCGCTCGCCAGGATTTTGGGCCTTAGCTCAAGCCTTTTTCTTTACCTCAGTGGTGATTTACACGGTGATGGTCCAGACTATTGCCTTCTTGGTTGAATCAGGATTTTCTGCGTTTGAGGCTGCCAGTGCCTTTGGAGTTGCAGGGATGCTTTCAGTGCTTGGAGTGGGCTCCTCGGGCAAACTGGCTGATAAATTTGGTCATCGCCTGATTGTGACCATCACCTTCAGCTGTACGTTTTTAGGTCTTGCCAACCTGCTGGCGATGGCGTTTTATCCGTCTCCTTGGTTTCTGTTTGGTTTTGTTGCTTTCTTTGGGATCGCGCAGGGTGCGCGTGGGCCGATTATTTCAGGGCTTTGCTCAAAGCTCTTTCCGGGTCCCGGGTTGGCCACCATTTATGGCGCGTTGTACGCGTTTATGTCGATCGGGGCGGCCTCGGGTGCCTTATTATCGGGTTGGTTGCACGATAAGACCGGCGGCTACGCGAGCAGCATTATTTTTTCAATGGCAAGTGTCGCGTTGGCGGTGTCGCCCTTTTGGGTGTCGCGGGCATTAAGAAAATTTAGGTGATGCATCATGCATAAAAAAAATCTTTGCTATGCAGTTGTGGCTGAGAGTTAGCTACATCATGTTGGTGTGCCTGAGTTCGCTTGTGGTGGGCGCTCAACCCGCCAGCGCGGGGTTGCTTGAAGACCTGACGGATGGGCAGCACGTCTTGTTGATGCGTCACGCCGATGCGCCGGGGGTTGGCGATCCGCCCGGCTATCGGCTTGATCAATGCGCCACGCAACGTAACTTAGGCGAAGTGGGGCGCCAACAATCGGCATTAATCGGGCGCTGGTTAACAGAGCAAGGCGTGAGTAACACCAAAATCTTCAGCAGCGCCTGGTGCCGCTGCACGGATACTGCCCGACTGCTGGCGATCGGTGCTGTGACAGTCGAGCCGTCGCTCAACTCTTTTTTTGACGACATGAGTTTGGCTAAACCGCAGACGGCTGCGTTACAAAAATTCATCGCAGCTGGCTTAATGTCGCAGCCGAAACAGCCCTTGATCCTCGTGACCCATCACGTCAATATTGAGGCTTTTACTGGGCGGATCGTTGCAGTAGGCGATATGGTGTTGGTGCGCGTCAACCCCGACGGCAGTCACGCATCACATCAAGTGTTTCCTAGCCCGCGGCCCTGACGTTGGCCCTGAAGTTGGTTAGAGGCGT
>Ga0214200_1000404_pt1 | contig 12070 bp, 11 predicted proteins | sample TroBogEpilimnion_7_FD_153038 | JGI IMG/M metagenome (GOLD analysis project Ga0214200, IMG submission 153038) | Freshwater microbial communities from Trout Bog Lake, WI - 23OCT2008 epilimnion | ecosystem: Environmental > Aquatic > Freshwater > Lake > Epilimnion/Euphotic zone | place: Trout Bog... | reverse complement strand
CCAATATTTACGCTGCTGGAACTGCTGTTGGTAATCGTGAAGCTTGCCGTTACGTTTTGTCCAGCTGTAGGGGTGGTATTTGACTGTGGAGATATACTGACACTTGTTGTAATGAGGGGGTTTGGATTAACTGTAATTGTGCTAGAACGAATAAGGGTATTTGTTATGTCGTAGGGGTAGTATGAACCTGCCCAGTCTCCGTTCGGTATCTGTGAGCATATGAATAAATTTAATGAACCTTGATCTGTTAGACTCGTCGTATAACTTATTGTCGTACTTGAGTTAGCTCCAATTGTTACACTAGGATTAAAGCCTAAATCAACATTAGCACCATTAAGTCTTGCGCATATTCCAAGCCCGCCCACATTGACGCTGAAATTAGCATTATTTTTAACTGTATACGATGCAGTAAGTGAGTCACCCACATAATAATTGCTTTTAGAAGGACTTATTGACAACCCAGACGATAAATTTATTCCAAACCAATTGTTGAAAATATAAAAGAAATTAATATTACCATATGCTGCACACCCAGGATAAAGAGTTGAAACTTCGGAACCCGAGCCTAATACATAATTTATTGTGGCGTTGTTTGGTTGATACGGTGTGTAGTCGTACAGTGCTGCAGTGGAGTTGTTTTGTAGAAAAACATTTGTTCCGCCGCAATTCGAGTCCGGATTATATCCAATAAATCTCGTTACGCCACCCTGAAAATTATACGAAGAAGGGTTGGCCATGTATTGATTAAATTGCCATGCAGCGTTATTGACTTGATTATAAAAACCAAAATAATTCGAGTTGCAGTTTGCGCTGTTATTTGTGCCCGAGTCGGGGCAAGCATAACCCATTGCCGTTTTATATTCATAACTCGCTGGCCATGTGTCGCTAACGATACCAGATTCTTTCTCTAGAGTGGTTAGTATTACTTCAGGGTTTATATTGTATTGTTGTGCTGCATTCCAGATGATTTGAGCAGCGCTCTGTCCTCCGGGAACTTGATAGGGAGTCCCATCCGCATTAAATTGACCAATATTATTTTGATGATTAGATGGATTTTCGATGTATTCTTTCAAGCAAGTCCATGGCGGAGAATATACTGTGCCGCTTGCTCCCGTAAAGCCAGTATGATTTCGATCACAAACAGGAACTTCAGTGTTTAGAAAATCCTGAATTACTTGCACGGACATTGCATTTTTATTAGTAAAAACAGCATCATCAATAATATATCCTGGATTAAAGTCTGAAGGGCCTAAGGCATATGTTGGGTGCGATTTAACAATAAAGGAAGCCATAAATATGGATATGAAAATGAAAATCAAAAGAAGTTTATTTTTTTTCACTTAATCAGTATCTCCTTATAAACGGTTTTTGAAAAATTATCTTGCGTGGCTTTTAGCGTTAGGGCCCAGGTGCCATTTTCTAAACTGCTATAGGGAATATCTTGGCTGCAACTATAAAATGAACCCTCCCATTGTATGGGGCTAGTAAAATTCAAGACATTTGTCCCCTTAATTAAACCGATATCACATGATCCTCCTGTCAATCCTACTAGCTGCGCCCTTATTATGAGTGCCCCCCCTATGGTGTCCTGAGCTGCCGCATTTAAGATTATTGAAATAGATGTTTGATTTTGGGTTGTGGTTTGTGGAATTGTGTCGTTGTTTTTTTGGGGCAATGATTTTTCATTGAGCGCTGTTTTTGATACTGGGGAATTAATAATTATGTTCTTTTTATGTGTGCCGGAATATAAAATTACAAAAACAACTATAGATAAAATAATTAAAAATCCAATAAATATCCAAACGAATTGGTGAATGTTTTTATCTATTTTATTTTTATTTTTCATTTTTACTATTTTTACATCTTAGGGGCTGCAAGTCAACCGGCTGAAGTGTTATTAACCGTAGTGGTAGTATATAATTACAATCATTATGATAATAGTAATTATCGCAGGTGGAGCTGGAACTCGACTTTGGCCAATGAGCACAAGGGATAACCCAAAACAAATTTTGAATGTTTTCGGAAATGAAAGTTTACTGAAGAACAGTTACGATCGCGCATGCACCGTTACCCCGGAAGTTTATATTCTTCCTGATAAAAGTACTTCTGCTAAAGCTAAAAAGCAGATTCCAGCGCTCAAAGAAGACTATTTTATCGAAGAGCCTTCAAGAAGGGGAACGGCAAACTGTATCATTGCTGCACTTGCTAAGCTTGGCAGCAGCCACAACCATGATGAGCCGATTGCATTTATACATGCCGATCATTTCATTCGCGATCAAAAAGGATTTGCAAAAACATTCAAGTGGGGAGCGCAGCTTTCTGTGAATCATAAAAAAATTATTCTTGTTGGGGCCGAACCAACAGGCCCTTCGGTAAACTTTGGATATATAAAAAAGGGCAATGAACTACCTGAAAACATATCTGCTTTTGAAATTGCTAGTTTTAAAGAAAAGCCTGACTTTCATACTGCAGTAAAGTATTTAAATTCTGGTAGGTATTTGTGGAATTGTGGTTATTTTATTGGGTCAATTAATGTTTTTATAGAATCCTTTAAAAACTTTGCGCCAGATTTACACGAAAAATATCAAAAACTGAAAGCTATTAATGGTAATGACTCAAAATTATTCACAGAAACCTATAATTCGTTCAATGATCAAACTATTGATGTAGCCCTTTTTGAAAAAACAAATAATACCCTAGTTGTTCAGGCGGAATTTGACTGGATGGATGTGGGAAACTTTGAGAATCTTCATGACATAAGTGTCAAAGATGCCGAAGGAAACTATTTTTCAGGAAATGGCATCAATACAATTGGTATTGAAAATTCATATATTAGAAATGAAGAAGAAAAGCCAATAGCCATAATTGGACTTAATAACGTAGTGGTAATAAATACAAAGGATGGGCTTTTGGTATCAAGGATAGACGTAAGTCACCGTGTTGGTGAAATAGCTAAAAAACTTTAAATATAATTTTTTTAATTATACCCGTTAGGATTTTTTGACTGCCAGTTCCAAGAATCGCGACAAGCTTCGTAAATTGTTTCTTTTGCTTTCCATTTCAATTCTTTTTCAGCAAGCGATGAGTCAGCATAACAAGATGCAATATCTCCCTTTCGCCTTTCTGCTATCATGTAGTTAATATTTCTTCCGGATATTTTTTCGAACATTCTAATCATTTCAAGCACACTTGTGCCCTTGCCTGTGCCAATATTATATGCCTTATAATGATTACTTGAGCCACCATTTTGAAGGGCTGCAACGTGGGCTTTTGCCAAATCAACGACATGAATATAGTCTCGTACCCCAGTTCCATCAACGGTATTATAGTCGTCTCCGAATACCGTAAGTTGTTTGATTTTACCGATAGCAACTTGACTAATATAGGGGACTAAATTATTGGGTAATCCGTTGGGGTCTTCACCAATTTCTCCAGATGTATGCGCCCCTATGGGGTTAAAATATCTGAGTGAGATAATCTTCCAGCCATCGTTTGTTGAGCAAATATCTTCAAGAATTTGCTCAATCATAAGTTTAGTTTGGCCATAGGGGTTTGTAGCGCTGAGTGGAAAATTCTCTTTGATTGGTACTGTTTTTGGGTCGCCGTAAACAGTAGCAGAAGAACTAAAGACGAGTTGCTTAACCCCATAAACGTTCATCATTTCTAAGAGAATGAGTGTTGAGGAAATATTATTATGATAGTAATACAGCGCCCTTGAAACTGATTCTCCCACAGCTTTTAGCCCTGCAAAGTGAATAACTGCATCGAAATTATTTTGTGAGAATATTTCCTCTAATTTTAGTTTTTCTCTTAAGTCAATTTCATGGAATTTAATTTTCTTACCAGTTATTTTTTCGACCCTTTTTAGTGACTCGCTGCTGCTGTTGGATAAATTATCAACAACAGTCACTTCATGATTCAGTGTTAACAACTCCAAGACGGTATGGCTTCCAATATATCCTGCGCCTCCAGTAACTAATATATGCATTTTTTCATTATATCAAAATTTATTCTACGGTGACTGATTTGGCAAGATTTCTGGGTTTATCAATGTCGCACCCTTTTTCAACGGCTACGTAATAGGAGAAAAGTTGGACAACTATTGCTTCAAGTATTGGAGATAATTGGTCTGATACTTCAGGAATGATAATTAAGTCATCGGCAATAGTTTTAAAGTGCTTTTGCTGTTTCTTGGTTGTGACAACGATGGTCTTGCCACCCCGGGCTTTAATCTCTTGAATGTTGCTTGCAGTTTTGTCAAAAAGAGTTGGACTACTTGCGAGTGCAAGTGTAGGGAAGTTTTCATCAATGAGCGCGAGCGGCCCGTGTTTAAGCTCTCCGCCCGCATATGCTTCTGCGTGAATGTAACTAATTTCTTTCAGCTTCAAAGATCCCTCTAGGGCGACGGGATACTCGTAGCCACGACCAATAAACATGAAATCTCGGTGGCGAGAATAGCGGATTGCGATTTCTTTGATCACAGGAGATAGATTTAGTATCTTTTCTGAAGTTTTAGGTAAACTAGCGAGTTCTATCAAAAGATCCTTGTAGAGCTTGCTTCTATTTTTTCCAAGCGACAATGCCAGTAACACTAGGATGGTTACCTGAGCTGTGAATGCCTTTGTGCTTGCTACCGAAATTTCAGGCCCCGCATGACAATATACGCCTGCTTTAGTCATTCTTGAGATTGTGCTCCCTGGGCTATTTACTATGCCTAGAGTGAGAAGGCCGTGCTGTTCAACTTTTTTAAGCGCAGCAATCGTGTCTGCAGTTTCACCGCTTTGAGATATTGCTAGGATTGCTGTATTGGGGCCATAGGGTTCTTTTCGATACTTAAATTCGCTAGCAAGTTGTACTTCTACTGGTATTTCGGCTAGCTCCTCTATAAGGTATTCTCCAACAAGACCTGCTATATATGACGTTCCACAGGAAACGATGATTATTCTATCTATGTTTCTAAGTTGATTAGCAACCGAATCCAGTCCCCCTAGTTTAATTTCGTTGGTCTCAATTTTAATTCTTCCAAGTATTGCGTTTTGAATAGTTTTTGGGGCTTCGTGAATTTCTTTAAGCATAAAGTGCTCGAACGATCCCTTGGAGGCTCTCGCATCTTCAACTAATATGTCTTCTGGATCGCGCGAAACAGTTTTTTTATTTTTTAAATTGCGAATTTTATACTTATTTTTTTCTACAATTGCAATTTCATAATCTTCAAGATAAACGATTTTTTCTGCAGCATCTGCAACCGCAGAAGCATCAGACCCAACCATATTATTTTTTCTTCCAACACCAATAGCAAGAGGGCTAGAGAGTTTAGCGGCAAATATCTTATTTGGTTCAATTTCCGATGTCATGACAATTGCATACGCACCGCTAAGATCATTGATGGTTGCAGTAAATGCTTTCTCTAAGTCTTTAGTTTTCTTAAAGTAAAAATCAATGAGTTGTGGAACTACTTCTGTATCAGTGTGAGAAACAAAAGTGTAGCCTTTTGCCTCTAGCATTGATCGCAGTTCTTGATGGTTTTCGATAATACCGTTATGCACAACAAAAATGTTCTTATCGTTATTGTAATGAGGATGAGCATTTAATTTTGTAGGCGTTCCATGTGTTGCCCATCGAGTATGTCCGATTGCGGTTTTTGTATTTATGATATCTATGTCAGCAAGCTCACTCTCAAGTGCTGCAACTCGTCCTGCTTGCTTTACATTTCTAATTTTATTGCCATCATAAAACGCTACTCCTGCAGAGTCGTAGCCCCTATACTCTAAGTTTCTTAACCCACATAAAACTGGTTCTACCGCATTCTTATCACCAACAAAGCCAACAATTCCACACATATGATCCCCTAACTTTTAATCAAATTTCTGAAAGCTTCATCAAATAGTATAACCGAAAAGTTATTACTAAATCGAGATATTTGTTCGTAATTCCAATTTGATTTCAAGCCCTTTTCGACAGCTGCAGCAAGACTTTCTGTTGTTTGGTTTTCAAAGAATAGACCCGTGTCTATGTTGACGTAGTCAAGGGCACCCCCTTGGTTATATGCGACGACGGGAGTGCCTGATGCAAGTGCCTCTACTGGCGCTATGCCGAAATCTTCAATCCCGGGAAAAAGAAAAAGCTTTGATTCACTTAAAAGCTTCGCAATTTGTTCTGCACCAAGGCCAGTTTTAAACGTTATATTTTTATGTCCTTCAGCTTGGCGCATAAGATCTTTATGGAGTGGGCCATCGCCAATCACGGTTAGTTTTTTATTAAGCTTTATTGCGGCGCTGATTGCCAAATCAAAACGTTTGTAGGGAACCTGGCGTCCCACGATTATGAGCCCATCTCTTTTTTTGTTTTCTGCGTTTTTTTGAAACTGTTCGACGTCAACTGGAGGATAGATGACCACAGAGTCTCGATGGTAATATTCTTTAATCTTTTTTTGAATGTGAGATGAGTTGGCAATCATAATGGTAGGTCTTTGTGCGACTTTGAAGTCCCATTTACGCATAGGCTTTACAAGAATTCGTAGACCGAGTCGAGCAAGGGGATTAAGTAATCCAAAGCCTGGATTTTTTATATATTCGTCGTAACGTTGCCAGTAATAGTGAGTGGGGGAATGACAATAATTAATATGTACTGCACCTTTTTTTAGTTTCTTTACTGATTTAGCTTCGGCACCACTAGACGATATAATGATGTCGTACTGAGTGAGATCAAGACTTTCGAAGGCAAACCTTCGAAGCACTGGTAGGAATTTTCGAAAGGTAGAGTTTTTTGGGAGTTTTTGTAGCCACGTTGTGCGCACATCGGCATTTTTGAACCAATCAATTTTTGATGGATCGTATTGGCTGGTATAAATCGGTGCTTCTGGATACAAATTATGAAGAGCGAGTACAACTTTTTCGGCTCCACCAATAGTTGTTAACCAATCACAAGCAATGGCAATTTTTTTACCGGGCACCACGACCCCCCAGAACATCTTTAAATGTTCTGAATATTATTTTCAGATCAAGCCAGAAGCTCCAGTTTTGCACATAATAAAGGTCGAGTGCTCTTCGTTCCTCGAAACGTATGTCACGACGGCCTGATGTTTGTGCAAGACCCGTTAGGCCAGACTTGACGCTTAATATGAGATTCTTGTAGGGATAGTTTTCTAGTTCTTCGGGCACAAGCGCTCTAGGGCCAACGAGACTGATGTCGCCACGAAGAATATTATAGAGTTGTGGTAATTCATCGAGACTTGTAGTGCGAAGTATTTTTCCAATTGCAGTGATTCTTGGATCATTTTTTAGCATATCGCCGTTTTCTCTATATTTTTTAGCTAGTCCTGGTTTGCCCATTTTTTCAAAAGCTTGTTCGGGGCTGAGGCCAGAATATTTTTTCTTCATACTTCTGAATTTATAAATTGAAATGGTTGCATTGAATCTGCTGAGTCGGTCTTGTTTGAAAAAAGGATTACCAAAATCACTTAGGAAAATGATTAGTGCAATAAGCAAAAAGATAGGGGAGAGAATAAATAATGTGATCAGAGCAAAGACTATATCGAAGAGCCTTTTTGCAATTCGGCCCCAGCCAAGTAAGGCAGTTTGATGTATAGAAACAACAGGCAATCCTTGAAAAAGTTCTACCTCTACTTTATTTGAGAGAATGCCTTCGTGTGCAGGAACAAACTTAAAGCTGAGGTGATTGGATTGGGCAAGCGCCAGTGCATATTCAGCTTCTTGAGTGTTTTTTTCCGCAGCTACAAATATGATACTTGTTATCTTAAGTGCATCGATGTTGTTTGCGGCTTCAGTAATTGAGGAGAAGTGCTTTCCTTTAAAAAAAGCATTCATATTTTCAGAAACAATACCGATAATTTTATATCCTGTTTTTCTTGGGTTATTCATAATGGCAATAAGGTTATTTACTGGAGTTCCATTACCTATAATGAGCACTCTGCTTATGCCAAATCCCCAGCGCCAAAGTGTTGTTCGAACGCCTCGCATTATAGTTCGCTCTATAAAAAGTAGCGCGATACTAAGGCCGAGTGCGTAGACTGGAACGAGGCGTGCTGGAAAGATGGTTACTTTTGAAGCAAAGTCATAACTTATGACAGTCATGATTCCGAGCACACTGCCAAGCAAGAGTCCTGCAAATTCTTTTATGCGATATTCGTATATGGATTTACGGTAAAGGCCTAGAGCAGCAAATATTAGTATCCATATGGGCGTAAGTGCAAACCATATCTTTAGATAATTGTATGCTCCAATCTTGTTTATGAGCGGGCGTGCATCTAGTGACACACGAAATATATAAGCTAAACCAAAAGCTGCCAGCAGTGCCAAAAAATCTGCAAAAATAAGTCCAAGCGCATAGATGACTGAAAAGTTATTTTTCATTGTAATACTCCATAGTATAAATTATGTTTCACTTTAGAGCCATGTTATATTGGTGTGAAATGAAGGGCATGAGAAGAATCAAAAATAGGGTGCTTTTAAAAAAGCGTCAATATGATGAGCTCAAAGAAATAAAGCTTGATCCTGCGCACTACGGCGTTGTGTTGCAGCCGGCCAGCCAATTGACCTATCAGTATATGGCTGACCTCATCCATGAGGTTATTACGATCAGACTTCAAAGAAACCCTAGTGCTCTTTCGGTGCTTGATTGGGGAGCTGGAAAGGGACAGGTCAGCTATTTCTTAAATAAAAGGGGATTCAAAAATATTACTCTTGCTGAAGTTGAGGGCTATCCTAATACTGCGTTATGGAAAAAAATGAATGCAAAAAAGGTGTATCTGCAAAAAGAAGACAAACTCCCTATAGCCTCGAAAACATATGACATCGTAATTTCAGCTGGGGTTCTTGAACACGTTCCTCACGATCAAGCGTCTCTTGGGGAACTACAGAGAGTACTTAAAGATGACGGCCTACTTTTTTGCTTTAACTTACCTGCAAGATCGGGCTTCATCCATCAACTCAGTAAAATCTTGGGCGATAATTATCATGATAGATTGTATTCAAAAAAAGAAATTAAGTTTCTACTCAAGCGCTCAGGATTAAAGCCACTTATAATGTATAGAAGGCAGTTACTCCCAAAGAAAAAGTTTAATTACAAAAACCCCATAAAAATGGATATACTAGATTCGATTCTCAGTATTATTCCGTTTGTTTCACTCGGGACAGCAAGCCTTGAATTTATTGCCGAGAACCAAAACTGTCATATACAAAAAGGATAAAATGAAAGAGATAAAGAAATTATTCTTAGATAGTAAAGGATATTCCGATACCATTCTTTTGTCCCTGTTTCTTTTTGTTGTTGCACTCCTCCCCATACATGCAATTTTAAGTACATGGGCAATAAGCAATTTTGGACATGCGGATATTTTTAAGTCTTGGAAAGAAATTCTTATCTATTGTGTAGCATTTCCACTTATTCTTTGGCAGACATGCAAAAAGCCGCAGCTAATTCTTGAAATTATTAGAAAGAAAATTAACATCGCAGCACTCATATTTATCGGACTAAATATCATTATGTTCAGAGTGAGTCACTCTGTGCTACGATCAGAATCGGCTGGACTACTTTTTAACACTCGTTTTCTAGTTTTTTTTCTATTCGCTCAAGTAGTTGCAGGACTATACAATAAAGAGCGGCTTGAAAAAGTCGTTTTTTGGCTTATATGTATCGGTGGCGGAATAATTACCTTTTTTGGTTTCCTTCAGGTTACAGTGCTCCCCAAAGATCTGCTTACCCATATTGGCTACAGCAAATATACGATTTTGCCGTACTATACGGTTTCTAATAACACGTACTTCGTACGTATTATTTCTACGCTTCGAGGCCCTAACGAGCTTGGTGCTTATATGGTATTTTGGTTTCCGATTCTTCTAATTCTGACACTCAAATACTGGAATAAAGAAGTGAACTATCGATACGCTGCAGTGATTGTGTGGATAGCGTCGATAGTTACCTTGTACGGTTCTGGGTCGCGATCAGCATATGTGGCATGCGCAGTTAGTCTCGTTATAACAACCTTCTTAATAGTAAACAAGAATATAAAGAAAGAGATGGTTATCGCTGCTTTAGTATTAGGAGTCTTTGGTTCGGTAGCACTCATTGCTGGTCGTCACACTAGGTTTGAACAGGTGACAGTTTTCCATCAAGATCCAACAGTTAAAACCGCAACAACATCAAATCTTCAACACGTTCAGTCTGTCAAAGATGCACTTAATATTATAAGAAAGCATCCCCTGGGGCTCGGTGTTGGCACAACTAATGTTCCATCAACCTACGGTCCAAAAGGACTTACTGTTGAGAACTACTTCCTTGATACCATGGTTGAGACGGGGATAATCGGAGGACTAATTTTTATTGCCGTAAACTGCATGCTTGGGTACGAGTTTTGGATGAATCGAGAGGATACTGCTGTCAAAGCGCTACTTGCTGCACTTATTGGGGTCAGTATCATTGCATTACTGCTTCCCGCCTGGGAAGACGAGACGCTTAGTATGCTCTTTTGGGGGTTAGCTGGAATTGAAATAAGCAAAAGGACTATTCTAAAACCGACAAAGAATGCTACAGTGTAAATAAGAACAATTTAAAAACAAAATATATGACAAAAAGATCTAAAAAAATACTAATTCAGTTCGCAGAGTATATAGTCGCCGGAGGGGCTTGGTTTTGGAGTGGCTATATAATTATTGTTTTTTCAACTCCCCACATCGGTCTTTGGTGGGCGAACTTACTTGGTAATGGCGTGGGATTGAGTCTGAATTTTCTTCTTGAACGTGGCTGGGTGTTCAAGGGATCAAAGAATAGAAAGATTACTGAAGTGAGCTCGAAATATGTGTTTTATACCGCTTTCAATTTTCTTCTTAATTATATAATCTTACGTATACTGATTCATTTTGGCATTAAAGTGGCTATTGGTCAGTTTATCGCAGCCGGATTTTTCACTATTTGGAATTATTTTTGGTATAGATTTTGGGTATTTAAGGAAACTGCACATCCAAGGAGAATTCGCCATCATGTCTGATGAAGCAAATCCAGTAATACGACCAACCAAAAAACAGCAAGAGTTGCTTACATTCATAGATGGTTTTATTCAGGAACATGGCTACAGTCCGAGCTATAGGGAAATAATGGCTGGTTGCAATTATACCTCAGTGGCAACAGTAGCGTTGCACGTCGGAAACCTTATAAAGCGAGGACATTTAGCAAAGAGAGACAATTCTGCCCGGTCCTTGGAAGTTATCACAAAGGTAGCCACAAAGACGTTAGCCATTAATGCAATTAAAACTTCTGAGGAAAAATGGCTTATTGATCTTATCGAAGCCAAATTCAAAAACATTGAAGATTTTGCTAAGCCACCCAAAAAGGATTTAGATGGTCTCTATGTCTTGGTAGGGGCGCTCAGAGTGCTTGGTATTGATGGTGCAGCACAGGCTTTTTTACCAAAACTTGCCATTTTAAGAGAACGACTTAAGAATGAATACGAAAACTAGGAGGGGCGTGTGAAAAAAGAATTATTAGTAGGCGGTTTGGCAAGTAGCAGATTAATGCATTTTGCACATACAGGTCCCGGCAGTGGTATTTCAAGAACATCTGTGTACATGATTTATCTATTCACGCTACTTATAATTTTATTAATGTACGCGGCACAGTGGCGACTTTTTGTTAATGCGGGGCAAAGTGGATGGAAAGCGTTGATACCGTTCTATAGCACGTATACGCAATTTTTAATCGCTGGGATGAGTGGGTGGTGGATAGTAGCACTTTTTGTTCCGCTACTTGATATTTACGCTTCAGTTTTATTATCTCTTGGAACGGCCGAAAAGTTTGGCAAGGGAACTATTTTTGCAGTGCTTGGCCTAATCCTGTTCGCACCGGTTGGATATATGTATTTGGGATTTGGTGATGCTCAATTCCAAAAATAATTGAGCGGTCGGTCTTTTTTGGTGATTTACTACACTTTTGAGGACGATTTATTGACGACAAGGAGTTTTATCTCTATAATCAGCTTTCGTAATTCGGTGAAAAACTGACGTACCTTCCAACTTTATTCCGGGGTAGCTCAGCGGTAGAGCGGGTGGCTGTTAAC
>Ga0214200_1000403_pt1 | contig 12094 bp, 11 predicted proteins | sample TroBogEpilimnion_7_FD_153038 | JGI IMG/M metagenome (GOLD analysis project Ga0214200, IMG submission 153038) | Freshwater microbial communities from Trout Bog Lake, WI - 23OCT2008 epilimnion | ecosystem: Environmental > Aquatic > Freshwater > Lake > Epilimnion/Euphotic zone | place: Trout Bog... | reverse complement strand
GTTTTCGGTATAACGAAAAGTCACCCCTGCACGAGCAATCTGGTCAAAATAAGCTTTCAGCGTTGAAGGAATGCCAAAGTTATACATAGGTAAGCCGATAACGATAACGTCTGATTGCTTAAGTTCGTCGATGAGTGCATTCGATTCTTCATTAAAAACTTTTTGCTCAACCGTTCTCGCTACAGGCGGTGTGAAAAAAGCCGAAACCCGTTGAGCATCAAGATGGGGTATTGGTTCATTTGCTAAATCACGAACGGTGACTAAGGCATCTTGATTATTTGCACGCCATGCGGCAACGAACACATTGGCCAACTGGCTAGAATAGCCATCGGATGAATATACACTGGAATTAATTTGTAGTAGAGCCGTCATGATTATGTCTCATAATTATTGAAAGTGCTGATATTTAACTTCTTATTCGAAAGATAAAAAAGCATAATAATTAGCTAGTATTAATCAATTAATTAGATGAATAAAAGTCATGAGCACTCATATTACCCTAGAGCAATGGCGATCTTTAATCGAAGTCGTGGATGCAGGTGGTTACGCACAAGCAGCAGAAAGGCTCTGTAAAAGCCAATCTGCTGTGAGTTATGCCGTACAAAAAATAGAAGCCTTATTGGGTATTAAAGCTTTTGAAATCAAGGGTCGTAGAGCCATACTTACTTCTACAGGACAAATGCTGTATCGGCGTGCACTTGCCTTAGTCAATGAAGCGAATGAATTAGAGAAAGCCGCTCATAAGTTATCAGCAGGATGGGAAGCCATAATTACGGTTGCTGCTGAAATCTTGTTTCCTTCAGAACTACTTTTGAACTGCTTTCAACGTTTTAGCTTACAAAGTCCCAGTACGCGCATCGAATTGATTGAATCGGTGCTTGGAGGGACATCAGATGCGCTGCTTAGTGGACAGGTCGATTTAGCTATTTCTCCACAATTACCCCCTGGTTTCTTAGGTGAAATTTTAATGCGAATACGTTTGCAGGCTGTAGCGCATATCGATCACCCTCTGCATCATTTAGGTAGAGAATTGAGTTATCGAGATTTACGCGCCTATCGTCATGTTGTGATTCGGGATTCAGGAACTAAGCGTGATCAGCGCACAGCAACAGTAGAGGTTGATCAACGTTGGACTGTGAGCCAAGTTGCCACATCAATTCAAGCCGTGTCTATGGGATATGGCTTTGCTTGGTTACCTGAAGAGCATATTCGAGAGGAGCTTAGAGCAGGGATTTTAAAGCCCTTACCTTTAAAGCAAGGTCATATACGCGAAATACCCCTTTATCTAATTTTAGCAAATCCTGACTTTGCAGGATCCGGGGTAAGGTGTCTAGCCAATATACTTAGAGAACTGAGCACAAATAATCATTAAATTGATCGTAATCTAGGGGCCGATCGCAATGTAGGGAGAGGTTGCGACCTGTCCCTACGATGTAAAATGTAACAATGGACAAGCTAAAATGATAATACTTACAAGGCTTAAGAAGCTGTGAAAGTATTCTTTTTATTCCCCTCTTTAGCCATGGCTACCTACACAAGTAATCATCCATGCAGTAATTGGACAACAGAAATTGTAGTTGTAGGCCGGAATAAGACTTTTCGAGCGTAAGCGAGGAAAGCGTTTCCGGCATCGGTAGGGCTCCTGTGCCGGAAACGCCACCACGCGCTACGCTAGTCTGGTCTTATTCCGGCTTACAGCTTCAAAATTTCTCACTTAAAGCATGGGTATCTACACAAGTAATCATCCCAGCAGTAGTTGGATAACAGAAATTGTAGTTGTAGGCCGGAATAAGACTTTTCGAGCGTAAGCGAGGAAAGCGTTTCCGGCATCGGTAGGGCTCCCGTGCCAGAAATGCCAACACGCGCTACGCTAGTCTGGTCTTATTCCGGCTTACAGCTTCAAAATTTCTCACTTAAAGCATGGGTATCTATACAAGTAATCATCCCAGCAGTAGTTGGACAACAAAAATTGTAGTTGTAGGCCGGAATAAGACTTTTCGAGCGTAAGCGAGGAAAGCGTTTCCGGCATACGCGCAGATCCCAATGCCGGTCTGAGTTTGCAACCTCGATCGAAACGTTTGCATACGTTTATTTAAGGAACAGAATTTAATTTAAAAATAAATTAAAATATTAGTATCTATTCTCAGGATAAAGGGCTATTGTCTAGCGCTGGCAACCGCCGCCCTAACTTAGGAATAATCATGAAAATCATCAAGGCTCTGTTAGATTTTGTAACCATTCCACTTAAAACCAAACCGACTGTTTTTAATAGTATTATCAATCACCTTACAGACAACCCCTACTACCCCGCCATTGATCCGCCTTTAGCGACGCTAAGATTGGCGGTCGATAATTTTGAACTGGCTATACTGGCTGCAGATGATGGTAGCCATATAGCTAATTCTGCTATGCACGATAGTGATAAAGCCGTTACCTTACTGTTTAAAAACTTAGTGGGTCATGTCAACAAAGTAGCTAATGGTGATCTGACTATGATCTTAAGCAGTGGCTTTACCCCTTCTAGTCAACCTACTGCTCGCGATAAAGCGATATTAGCCATTACTGACGGCCCCCGTTCGGGTAGTGTAAAAGCAACTACACAAACCATTGATCGTGCCGGTGCTTATCATTGGGAAACAAGAATAACTACTGCCGCAGGTGTTAAAGGCGAATGGGTAGCCGCTGGCCTTACCACACAATCAAGCATTATTTTAGAGGGCTTTGAAGTCGGCGCACTGTTAGAAGTAAAAGTAAGAGCAGTAACACCTGCAGGTACCACTGATTTTTGCGTCCCTGTATCAAAGCTAGTCAATTAATCACTCTGGCCTCACTAAGCACTATTAACCTGACAGGTTTTGCCATTATTAAAAACGCCTGTCAGGTTAAATCTCCCTTTTTTGATATCCATACCAGCTACTTTAATACCCTTCTTGTTGTTTTTAATACAAAAATAGCGATTTTTTATACATAAAACTGCCATTTTTATACTTAAAACGCTGCTTTAGACACTCATAACTACACTTATAATATATAAATCCCGCCTCTTTGTATTAAAACGTATCTTTTCGATATACAAAACTCACAATTAGCTATTAAAAAGCACGATTTTTATACCTCATCGGTTTTCTTTAATATCAAATGCCCCCTTATACATACGAAAACAAGAAACTTTCGTATGTATAACCGCCTTTTTTATACGATAAAAGGTTGTTTTTGTATCTTAACCTCGGTTTTTAGTACCTTACCGAAGAGTTTTTGCAACCCCAGTCGAAATGTTTAGCTGTGCTTAAGCATTGCTATATAAAATAAATCATCGCAGATTTTTCAAAGATAGTCGCAATACCAAACGTTTGGGACAGGGTTATAAACCCCGTCCCGTTTGGAGAATGAAGTGGAGTCAAAACTCACGAGTTTTGATGGCAAAAAAAACGATGCCGGTCGGGATTTGCAAGCCCCGATCAAAACGTTTTGGATGTGTTTAAAAACTCCATCCAACGTACGAATCAAAACTCGTGAGTTTTGACTCCAACTTCGACCAGCTGACAGTTTAAAGTTAAATAAACACAGAGACTGAAGCTGGTCGGGGGTTTGCAACCCCGACTGAAACGTTTAGGTGCTTCAATAATTTCGAAACCTTAACCGTAAGGAACGGGTTTATAAACCCCTGCCCGCGTAATATTACTTTCCCAAGCAGTGGCGTCACAGCCATTAAGTTGAGTATTTGTCGCCCCTACAGATGCAATCAATCCATTAACTTAATGGCAGTGAGCAGTGGCGTAGGATGGGTAGAGCGCTAGCTAAACCCATCATGTGACTCTTTGATAGGTTTCACTTTGTTCTACCAACCCTACGCGAATATTCCATATAGATTAAAACGCCGTACGGCTGTACGGTACACAAAACCAATAATATTATAATTTAAACTTCATTCCACTCTTGCTTTGTTTCCGCGATTTTCAATGGGAGTAGTAGTCAAATAATCACAAGATTGTTTTAAAATAGAATATAAAAATGCTCTATCATTTGAATTCAATCCAGCTAACCATGATGTTATAACTAAAGCATCTTCATCGGCTGTCTTTGGTTGCTCGGCCAACAAGTCAGCAACTGGTATCAACAATAAGTCCGCTAATTTCTCAAGAGTAGCTAGTGAAGGTAAGTGTTTGCCTCGCTCAAATCTCGATAAAGTCTCTGGTTCAATACCCATTTTTTCAGCTAATTGAGCCTGTGTCAGGCCAAGTTCTTTGCGCCTATAAGAAATATTTCTTGATAAGCGAACCCCTATGGGGTCTTGCATTGTGCTTGGGATATGTGGTGATGATGAGTTTTTGTCTGTCATAAATGTCGTATTCAAATTCAACATATATGGTTGACCTAAAAATAGTTTCATGAAAGAATCTTATTCGTTGTTTTTGCAAGCAACGAATTATGTTGTTAAGTAGTATTTGGCTAATCAGAGATATATTGATTTACTCCATTTAAATTTAAGTAGGAATTGAAAATATCAAGGGAAAATTTACGGCAATAACACAACAAAAGAGGATTCATGAAGAAAGTAATATTAGTTGTAACAGTTTTAGTTAATTCGATGTTAGTTGGTTGTAGTGTTATTAAGACGCCAGAGATTTCGGCTGTAAATAAGGAAGAAGGATTACTCAATTTATCTTACCGATACAATTCGTTTCAAGCACCTAAAGTAAATATGGATGAAGCTCAAGGTAAGGCTTCAATTCAATGCCGAAGCTGGGGATTTTTAGCAGATACACAAAATGAAGGTCAATCTACTGCATGTGTGCAATATACCCAAAATCAACAAAGTTGTTTAGAGAATGAAGTTTCAATTAGGTTTAAATGTGGACTGAGTCCCGTTCAACAAGCCGCTAAAGATGCTAAGCGCCAAGAACAATTAAAACAAGAAGCAGCTCGACAAGAGCAATCTAATAAAGAAGCGACAGCAAGATCGACAAATAATAGAAAAGAAAATGTAGATAAGACAAGTTGGTGTGCTGCTTCAGAACTAGCTATGTCAGTTTTATTGGGTCAACAAGATCAACCAGAGCTTAAATCTAAATATGAAGGTTACTCGCTTGTAATGGCTAAAACTTCTTGGGAGTTAGCAGAGTCTTTGGGAATTACCAAAAAAGAATTCATAGCTATAAACCAAAAGAATACGAAATTAGTTGCCAGTGGCATGCGTGGAAAACCTTTAGAAGATATTAATGAGTATTTAACTAAAAACGTGCGCAGTTGCCTTAGTTTGATAAAAGCAGACGACGTGATTAGATCCTTAGTCCAAAAATATACTAACCAATAATTAATAGTTTTATTTATGAACAATACTTTCCTAACCCCAGCGCCTTGGACTGCTTGGCGCACTTATAAAACAGCAGCTAAAGAAACTCGATCCATTATTGCTAATGAACGTGATCACACCAAGGTCTTCTTAGATGACTTGTCGGCTGAACTTTGGCATGAAATTGAAAAAGGTATCAGTTATCAAAATTTATATGCTTTGGCTACCGAACTAGAAGTCGCCGAAGAATTAGATGGCTTATTAACTGAGTTTAAAGAACTCGGTTTAATAGTTGATCCTGATAACAACGGCAACAATAAACCCTTGCCTGTGCCAACAGCAAAGCCACTTGAATTCGCGGACAATATAAAACCAGAAAATGATTTCCAGTCTTGGGTGATGGCGCAAGGCTTTATGTATTCAACGCATTGGGAATTAACCTATCGCTGCAATGAGCGTTGTGTGCATTGTTACAATCCCGGTGCCGCACATTCTGATTTTGAAAAACCAGATCGCCTTAATAATGAATTATCAACCGAACAAGTCATAGCCAGTCTTAAACGTTTGGCTGAAGGCGGGGTATTTAATCTCACCTTATCTGGTGGCGAAATCATGCTACGCAAAGACTTCTTTGAAATCGTTGAGGCGGCGCGACAATTAGGCATGGCGGTTAATATTTATACCAATGGCTTAAAGCTAGATGAAGCGAATATCAATAGACTGTGTGACTTATGGCCTTCTACGGTCAGTTTTTCAATTTATAGCCATGTGCCTAAAGTACATGATGATATAACTAGAGTGCCTGGATCATTTGATAAAACTGTAGTCGCTCTTAAAGCCATGAATGAACGAGGTGTGCGCACCAGTTTAAAATCGGTGCAAATGTCACATACCTTAAAAAGTTACTCCGGCACTTTAGCCCTAGCTAAAGAATTAAATGCTTCGCCAGAAACAGAAATTGGTTTAAGTCCGGGTGTCGATGGCGCGATTGCTCCCATGTTAATGTCTACTTCAAATCCACAAGAATTGATTGTTGCGGCCATGACCGAAGGCTTTCCTATATTTGTCGGTACTGAAGAAAATAACTATGGTGAGTTTATCAAAGACAAAAAAGCCACGGTTTGTGCTGCTGGTTATGCCGGCTTAAACTTTTCAGCAGATGGCTCCATTTATCCGTGTAACTCTTTAACCATTAAGTCAGGTAATTTGCATAACGATGACCCCTTGGATATTTGGCATTCAGCTTTAAGCCAACGTGCAAAAATAACTGAGGTTCAAAAAAGCAATTTACAAGAAACTAACAAAACACTGGCGTTAAATGAAACCACTAAAGACCTTGCCGCCTGGCAAGATGTAAGACTTGAAGATTACGAAGAATGTAGTACGCATTTACGTTGTCGCTGGTGTACTAAATGCCCGGGCATGGCTTTAATGGAAACCGGTAGAGCCTTAGCCCCGTCTACCACTAATTGTCGCACCGCTAATGCCCGCATGTTTGCCGCATTACTATTAAGAAGCGGTGAAACCCCGGACTCTGTGGCAACAGCCTTTAATCTAGCTAAAGACTATGGCTCGCAACAACCCTCAGAACGGCCTGAAATACCAGAACCTGCCCGAGGTACTGCCAATCATCTTGATCCCAGAATGTCCCCAGACAGTTTAAAAAAATCTGATGAAACCGATCAATCACAAAGCTATATCACACAATATGGGGAAACATGGCTTAGCTATGGCTCAAAGTGGAATGTGGAATCATTAAAAGCCTTTGAGCCGATCAGGGCACAATTTACATCTTTACAAATAAAGATGGACTAAATTCTTTTGCTAAACAGCAAAGAGTACGGAAACACTCACCGTTTATTGAGTGAAGTTTATGAGATTAATAACATGAAAAAATTAGGCGTTTCAAAAGTAGTATCTGTAGAACGTAAACCATTGACTGGTTGCCCTTCAATGAGTGAAGTTTCTTGTGGTATTAACTACAGAGCTAGCTGAGTTAGATTGTAAATAGAGGTGACTCACTGAGTCGCCTCTTTTATTGTGTAAGATAAATTTTATTTTTTAAATTAGAGGAAATTATTATGGTAAAAGCTGGTGATATATATGTTTCTGCGAGTACTAGTGAAGAGTTTGAAGTAACTAGTGAGCAAAATGAGTATTGGGAAATAATAAAAAATAATGAAGCTGGTGTAATTAATAAGATTGATTTAGATGATTTCATAGCAAATAAAGATTTATATTTAAAGGATGTCTCTTAAATAAATTTTTTCTAAATATGAAGGGTAATGTCCTTCATATTTAGAAACCAATTAATTATAAAATTATCTTATAAAATCTAATATGCTTAAATTAAAAGCAATCAATACACATGGCACAACCCACTGGATAGCTGATGAAATTCCTAAAGAAATTAAAGTGTTAGGTAGTTTTTGGGTGTCTGCAATTGACGAATTTACGTCTAATCCAATTAATGATAGCTATGGAATATTAGCTGATATGGTTGAAGGTGCTTCAATCCATGGTCGTAGCTGTTTTTTAGGTATGGATGAATACAAGAACTACTACTTTGCTAAAGGTTGCGGATGGAATCATGCCTTTGGCTGGAAACCTAGTTTTGGTAGTTTAGGAATATTACCTTTATGGGCTGGCGAAAGAGAAAGAGACATATCATTAGTTTTACGAGAAACTTCTATTAATGTTGTAACTCCGATTGCAATTGTGTTGCACAAAAAAATACCCCAATTTGGTTCAAATCCTAATAACAGTGAATTTATAGATGCCGATTCTATTCCTGATTTAGATGGAAGCCCTGCTAATCCCTGTCTTTTTATATATTCCAGTAAGTCACGATGGCGCTTAGCTGATTTGTTTTACTTTAGTGAACAAGAGCGTCATGAAATTATTTTTAAAGACATTACGCCCATAGATTGGTTTGTGAAGATAATTCGATCGGTTTCAGTATCAACCGGTACTTTACATAAGCTAGGTGGCTATGATTATTCTTTAAGCACTCATAATGTGTTTATTGATGGTACTCGCTTAGATTTTGAATATTTGGTGCTAAACACGCATCCGCACCCCAATAAAGTATTAAATCAAGATGCTGATACTTGGCGTCAAAAAGAGCTTTATGGCTTAAAAACGTTGGCTTGGGAATTAGCCGAATTGCTTAGAATAAAAATAACAGTTAGAGAAATTGATTTGATTTTAAAATCAGAATATGAATCAAATTGCAGCTTCTTTTATCCTTTTTAATTTAAAAATTTTTAATAGAAATGAAAAAACAATCTGTTGCAGAAGAAATTAGAAGATATTTGGATATTATTGATAAATTTTCTAAAAAATTATTCAATAAAGATAATGGTATTAATGATAAAAAAGGTGACAATAAAAATAATGGAAATCACCAAAAATGACTATGGTTTGGTGATTTTATTGCCTAAGATTTTAGGTGATTCCATGATGAGTGTTCATGCGCTGAAGTGTTATCCTGAGTTTTTTATAGGGGCTAAGGTATTAATTGTCACGGAGTCGGTTTATAAAAATCTCTTTATGATCATTTTTAATGATCATGCCGTTAAATCTTACTCTGAAATATCAGGGTTAGTATCTGTTAGAAAGATAATAGATTTTAGGGGCGATGAAGTATCTAAATCAATAAAAAGTAACTTTAATTGTGGCGATCAATTTGCCTTCGATTTTGGAGAAGAACTAGCAATAGCAGTAGTCAAAAATACTGAGCAATACTCAATTAAGTTTTCTGAAATCAATGCCCAATTTGATCAAGAAGATATGCGACATCAGTATGCTTGGTTTATGGATGCTATTTTGGTTTCTAAATCTTTAGGTATCCCTTTAAGATACCCTCGTCAAGATGTAAAGCAATATAGCGCAGCCGACAACACAGTTCTAGGCATTAAAACGATCGCATGTTTTCCCTGTGGCTCAAATAGCTTAAAACATTATCCAGTAGAAAATTGGTTACTCATTATCCAAGCCTTAATCAATGCAGGCTTTAATGTGACCGTATTTTTAGGTGATACCGAAAAAGAACATCAGGCGGCGTTTTCAGTATTTGCTCCTACTTTTTTAAATACACCTTTGGAAAACATTGTTACGCGTTATTTTAATGATCAAACATTGGTTATAGCCAATGACTGTGGCCCGTTACATGTCGCCGCCTTATTTGGCGTTAAGGTAGTCGGTATCTTTGGGCCGACTAATGAGAAAATTTGGTTCCCCTATCAGTACGGGCAAGTAGTCAGGGGGCTTAATAGTGAGTGGCCAACGACAAACGAAGTGTTAAACGTGATAAATCACTGTACTGCTATGTGATTATCATGAAACTAAATTTGTCTGGGGAGAAGCGCCAATTACTCATTTCGGTTAAAAATCAATTAAACGGTTTTAAAATTAATATAGCGTTGGTATTAATCTGCCTGCTGTTGGCGAAGGCATCAACCTTTGGTATTCCCTTTTTATTAAAGCAAATCATTGATGATTTATCACTACAAATTAGCCCCGCTGAAAACCTTGCGTTTGTATTGCCGCTCAGTTTAATCCTAGCCTATGGTGTTTTGAACATCACGCACATTCTTTTTAAGGATGTAAAAGATTATTTGTCTACTAAGGTCACTCAAAAAATTATTAGCAACATTGGTCAAACCATTTTTTTACACCTAAACTCTTTGTCGTTGCGTTTCCATGTGTCAAAGAAAACGGGGGAATTAATCAAAGATATTGATCGAGGTGTTAGAGGCTTACAGTCATTAACGGCATTATTATTAGACAGCTTTATTCCCACACTCGTTGAATTTGGTTTTGTTATTGTTTATTTTGCTTGGGCTTATGATGCTTGGTTTTCGGTAATTTTGTGGGGGACTTTAATTGTTTATATCGTTTATACCACTATAGCCACTAATCAATGGGCCAATGCTAGACGCTACATTAATATGGCCGATTCAGAGGCTAATCAAAAGTTGCTTGAAACCTTGCTTAATTACGAAACAGTCAAGTATTTTGGTCGTGAGCAATTAGAGTTTTCTCAGTATAAAAAACACTTGGAAGCCTTTTGTGATAAATCGATTAACTCACAAAAAGCCTCGTCCATTATTAGTATTGGTCAACAAGTTATTGTTTCACTGGGGCTTACGCTGGTGATTTGGCGGACATCGTTGGGCATTGTTAATCACACTATGTCTATTGGCGATATGGTATTGATTAATTCTCTGATGATTCAGGTTTATATCCCGCTGTCTTATTTTGGTAATTTTTATAAGCAAATCCAGCAAGGTATCATTGATATAGAGCAATTATTCTTATTGCTGGCCGAACAAAATCAAGAAACATCTACAGATACCTTGCCCTCTATTGACTTATCTCTTGCCAATACGGCGCCAGAAATAAAGTTTGAATCTGTTAGCTTTGCTTATACAGCTGATAAAACCACGCTGAATAAGATTAGCTTTATTGTTAAACCTGGGACTAGAACGGCGATTGTCGGGAGTACGGGTTCGGGTAAAAGCACTATTACAAAATTATTGCTCCGATTTTATGAGCCCAATGCGGGGGCAATTAAGATCAATGAGCAAAATATTAGTGCGGTTAGTCTGGCAAGTCTTAGAAAGTGTATCGGTATTATTCCACAGGATATTTCCCTTTTTAACGGTACGATTTTATACAACATTGCTTATGGTGATCCTGATGCCACTTTTGAATCTGTGCAAAATGCCGCAAAAGCCGCACAACTGCATGAGTTTATTTTAACCCTGCCTCTGCAATATGAAACAGTGATTGGTGAGCGCGGTTTAATGTTATCGGGTGGCGAAAGACAGCGTTTAGCAATTGCTAGAGCAGTGATAAAGAACCCCGCTATTTTTATTTTTGATGAAGCTACGTCTGCTTTGGATACCCATACCGAAAGCGCCTTGCAAGCGGAAATGGTCGAGTTATTTAAAAATAGAACCTCGATTGTGATCGCACATCGCTTATCCACCATTGCTAATGCAGACCAGATTGTGGTGCTGAGTCAGGGTGAAATCATTGAGGTAGGTACGCATGAGTCATTAATGCAAGCCCAAGGTGCATATTACGGTATGTGGAATACAGGTGTTTAATTTTGTAGATGTAAGCTCGAATACAAGGGCAAATTGCTTATTTAAGGAGAGTCGATATGAAAGCTTTTATTTTAGTCATTGCTTTATGGGCAAGCAGTCTTCAGGCTGAATCATTACAAGAAGAATTGCAAGGCTTGAATGCAATCGGCGATTTAATGAATTTAATGTATCAATTTGAATTCGAATACGCTTCTCAAAGTTATGTTAAATCCTGTCAAACAGGGCGAAAAATATTAAAGATAGGCGCACGCTATGGGGCAAATTCTGCTTCAGATGATTTTAAAGATATAAAAAGTCAAATAGATACCTCATGTAAGGCAGCACAAAATATTGCAGCTAAGAATATGGTTAATTGTGCCAAATATAAACTGATTAAATTTACTTGTGCGGGTGTAGCAAACTTTGATAACTGCATGACGATTCGGTTTGGGGATAACTATGCTGAATATGAGTCTATTTGTCTTTAGATTGGGTTAAGTCAGTAAGTCGTAGGGTGGATTCGCGATAGCAATCCGCCATACATTCGCAAGCTTGAAAGCAATCGAAAAACTCACGAGTAAGCATACAAGTGAAAGTCGGTCTTAAGCTCAGTATGTGGTGGATTGCTAGCGCGAATCCACCCTACGCGAATATTCCATTTAGATTAAACCGCCGTACGGCCGTACGAATTAGAATTTCAACACAG
>Ga0214200_1000393_pt1 | contig 12272 bp, 10 predicted proteins | sample TroBogEpilimnion_7_FD_153038 | JGI IMG/M metagenome (GOLD analysis project Ga0214200, IMG submission 153038) | Freshwater microbial communities from Trout Bog Lake, WI - 23OCT2008 epilimnion | ecosystem: Environmental > Aquatic > Freshwater > Lake > Epilimnion/Euphotic zone | place: Trout Bog... | reverse complement strand
CTTATTCACCATTCTGTTTAAAAAGAATTTATCGTGACTTACAATTATCACACTGCCTTTATAGCTTAGTAGGTATTTTTCAAGCCACTCAATAGACGGTAAATCCAAGTGATTCGTAGGTTCATCTAGTAAAAGTACATCGGGCTGTTGAAGTATCATCTTAGCCAGCAGTACACGCATTCTCCAACCACCACTAAATTGTTTATAAGGTTTTTCGAAATCTTCTGTACTAAATCCTAATCCATGCAAAACTTCTTCGGTTTTATATTGAATATTGTAGCCATCAAGTACATCCATTTCGTGCAATAGATCGGAATACTTGTGCAACAATTCATCAGTTTGATGGATTTCAAGTTCCTTACCCATTTTATCTATTTCATGTTCTAGCTCCATTACTCTCTCAAAGGCTCCCATGGTTACCCTTAAGATTGTATCGTTGCTATCAAAACTCAATAAATCCTGGTGCAGATAACCTATAGAAGTTTCCTTACTCTTCTCTACAGTACCTGTAGAGGGCTTGTATTCGCCCACCAGTAATTTAAGAATAGTAGATTTTCCTGTACCATTATATCCTATTAAACCAATTCTTTCTCCCGGAAAAACGTGCCATGTTGCATCCTCTATGATAACTCTGGCACCAAATTCAAATGTTACATTTTGTAAACCAATCAGCATGTATAATAGTATTAAAGTTTGCAAATGTAATAGGTAGTGGCACAGAATTTGCTATACTTTTGTACATAAATGTTTAAATATGAAAAAGGTACTGGTTATTACGCTCTTTGCACTGGTTGCTTGCAAGAATGGAGAAAACAAATATCCAGCTAATGATAGCGCAACCTCTGTTGCATTAACTAAAGGATCTAATACAGATGCCCTTAGTGCTGGTATGTCTGTTTTAATGATAGACTATTATACTTTAAAAAACAGTTTTGTAAAAGAAGATACCATTGAGATTAAAAAAAATACAGTTAAGTTGTCTAATGATGCAACTTTAGTGCCTGTAAAACAAATAAAGGCTGATGCAACAATTATAGAAAATGCAAATGTATCTATACAAAGTATTATAGCTCAGATACAGGGATTAAACGGAGAATCTAAACTAGAAGATAAAAGAAAGGATTTTCAAACAATTAGCGAGCAGCTCTACGATTTATTAAGAATTATTCAGTACGATAAAGAAGTCGTATATCACTTTACCTGTACAAAGGCATTTAATGATAATGGAGCAAACTGGTTAGATAATTCTAACAAAGTTTCGAATCCTTATTTACCTAATCTTTCCCCTGCATGTGGAGATGTTCTAGATTCCTTGGATTTTAGGAAGAAATAAATACATTGCTTATGGGTAATTAACGAAAAAGGTGTTTCATATTTACTGAAACACCTTTTTCTATTATTTAATAACGGTATGCTAAAATAGTCCAAACAATGTACTATCAACTTTCGTTATTATGTGACCAAAGTCTTCTTCGTTTTCCGCAAACTTAATTTTATCGCAGTCAATAATCAACATAGGACCTTCTTTATAGGTGTCTATAAATTTATTGTACAATTCATTCAGTTTCTTTAGATAGTCCAAACGGATGTTTTCTTCATATTCTCTTCCTCTCTTTTGAATCTGAGATACTAACGTTGGTACAGATGCTTTAAGATAAATTAATAAATCAGGTGGTTCTACCATTAGTTTCAAGGTCTGGAAGAATTTGAAATAGTTATCAAAATCACGTTGACTCATCAAACCCATATCGTGAAGGTTTGGTGCAAATATGTGTGCATCTTCATATATAGTTCTATCCTGAATTACCGTTTCTGTACCATTTTTAATCTCTAAAAGTTGATTAAGACGGCTATTAAGAAAAAATATTTGCAAATTGAAACTCCATCTTGGCATATCATCATAAAAATCCATTAAATATGGATTATGATCTACATCTTCGAATTGGGGAATCCATTTGTAGTGTTTGCTTAACATTTCTGTCAGAGTGGTTTTCCCTGCACCTATATTGCCTGCAACAGCAATGTGTTTTGGTTTTCTCGACTTAGCCATGATGAGATGAATGTATGTTTGTTTATTAGTGTTTTGTTAGTTGTAATAACTTAGTATAAATCATGAATTAATATTAAGTCGCTTAATAATTCATGTTTATTACTTCACGAACCAAAAGTAAGGTTTTCGATGCGCTTTCACGAGCTTTTTCTGCTCCTTCCTTTATTACTTTGTTTAAATAAACCATATCCTGTTGAATATCAGCAGCTTTTTCTCTAATAGGTTGTATGAAATTAGCCATATCTTCAGCAAGCTGTTTTTTGAAATCTCCATAACGAATATTGCAATTATTGTAGTTTGCATTAAACTGATTATAAACTTCTTCAGTACTTACCAATTGCATTAAAGTAAATAGATTCTGGATATAATCTGGTTTTAGTGCATTGGGTTCAGTAGGGCCAGCATCCGTTTTTGCTTTCATTATTTTCTTTCTGATGCTTTCATCATCATCCGCAAGAAAAATAGTAGCAAGTTGATTTTCGCTTTTGCTCATTTTGCCATTGCCATCCAATCCCATTATTTTTACCAAATCGCTATTATAGTTAAATGCTTTAGGTAAAGGAAATACTTCACCATAACGATGATTGAAACGCTCAGCGAAATTACGAGCCATCTCTAGGTGTTGTTCCTGATCTTTTCCAACAGGTACATACAATGCTCTATGAATTAAAATATCAGCCGACATTAATACCGGGTAAGTCAATAAGCCTGCATTAATATTTTCTGGTTGCATTCTTACCTTGTCCTTAAAACTGGCTGTCTTTTCTAACTCGCCTTTGTATGCAAGCATATTCAAGTAGAGATATAATTCAGCAATTTCAGGTACATCACTCTGTACATATAATGCGGCTTTGTTTGTATCAAGACCACAGGCTATATTTTCAGCAATTACTCTATTTACACTATGTTCTAATGCTTTTGTATCGGGGTGGGTAGTAAGACTATGCCAGTTTGCAACAAAGAAAAAACAGTTATAATCATCCTGCATTTTTACATAGTTGCGAAGTGCTCCAAAATAATTGCCCAAATGAAGAAATCCCGTTGGACGTATACCACTTAATACAATTTCTTTACTCATGGCGGCGAAGTTAAAGGTTTGATATAATTATTTTATACCATCTTTTGATTCAATACATTATTTTCGGCAATCTAAACGTTAACTGTTTATTATATAGGAGTAGTTATTTGCTATTCTAAATTTGCAATATGATGAGAAAATTTATACTACTATTTCTATTTTTCTGTCCTTTGTTTTTATTGGCACAGAATCTCACTGGAATCTGGAGAGGTAACTTTTCACAAAAAGAGTTTAATCCAATCTCTGGAAATTTTACGGATGACAATTATAAATATGAAGTTCAAATTAATCAGAAATCTGATAATTCTTTAGATGGAGTAACTTATTCCTACAAAAAGACAGAGTTTTACGGTAAGGCTAGTCTTCATGGACTAGTTTCTCCAAAGAATAAAAATATTATTATTAAGGAAATTAAATTAATAGAACACCATTCAAACAACAGCAGTTCTTCTACTTGTTTAATGACTTGTTATTTTGATTATGTAAAAAGAGGAAAGCTGGAAATATTAACCGGTACCTATACGAGTATTAATGCCGATGGTACTAAAGTAAATAATTGTGGTGAAGGAACCGTTTATCTCGAAAAAGTAGAGGAAAGTGATTTTGATGAGGAAAGTTTTCTATCTAAAAAGAATCATAACAAATCTGCTAAAGCAAGTTCAAATACAAAATTTAACACAACAACTAAAAACAATAGTACTGCTAAAGTAAATAAAACCCCAGATACCAATACTAAAAAATCTGAAAATACAACGAATTTAAATGATTCTAAAAGCTCTATTGTAAAAAAAGATAATACGCATAAAAGTATTGATAATCAATTAAAAACAAATAAATTAAATAACTCATCTACAAAAGGTAGTTCTAAAGTAAATAACGATAAATCAGCTGTAGTATCTGCAAATAGCAAAACATTAAGTGAAAAAACAAAAGCAAGAATTGATTCAGCAGTTCAAGCTATTAAAGCGGGGAAATTAAAGCCTGGTGCAGAAACTTTTGTTTTGAAAAATAAGATTGATAATGAGATAGATACGTTCTATAAGTTCAAAATAGATACCACTATTTACGTTTATGATTCCCCAAATAATAAACATGCAAAAAAGAATAAACCGGACAGTAGTGCCAATTCCAACTTTAAAGTTTATCCTGAAGATTCTAAAATCCCTAATTTAGGAGAAATACAAATTCCCAAACCATTGATAGAAAGAGAAAATAAACTGGTTAATACAATTGATGTTGATGAGAAAGAGGTAAGAATTGATTTTTACGATAATGGTGAAATAGATAATGACACCATTTCTGTATATGATAATAATAGGATTTTAGTAAATGGCGGAAGGTTAAGCAATTCTCCTATAGCATTAAACCTTTCATTTTCTAATGAAATACCCAAACATGAAATTATTACAGTTGCAGAAAATTTAGGGGATATTCCTCCTAATACAGCATTGATGGTGGTTACTTTTGGTAAGAAAAGATATGAAGTATTTATTACTTCTGATGAACAAAGAAATGCTAAAGTGATTTTAAATTATAAACCGAAGCCCCAAAAAAAATAATAAAAAACTGTTGATAATCAGTTAGTTTATGTTGATACTATTGATTATTAAATGTTACTTACGCACTACTTATTCACAGGCTTTAAATGAGTAGCATATTATACCCTTATTTCCTGTATGTTCGCAGACCCAAAAATATAATAGCGTGCGATTAAAATCATTGGAAATTAAAGGGTTCAAAAGCTTTGCAGACAAGACAATTGTTAGCTTCGACGAAGGTATAACCGGTATTATTGGCCCTAATGGTTGTGGAAAAAGTAACATCATCGATAGTATCCGTTGGGTAATTGGTGAGCAAAAGATTTCTTCTCTAAGAAGTGAAAACCTAGAAGCATTGGTATTTAATGGTTCTAAAACCAGAAGTGCAAGTGGTTTAGCAGAGGTTAGTCTGACTTTCGAGAATACTAAAAATTTATTACCTACCGAGTTTAGTACGGTTACGGTTACCCGTAAATTCTATAAAAACGGTGATAGTGAATATCGTTTAAACGATGTTCAGTGCAGAATGAAAGATATTCATAACCTGTTTATGGATACTGGTGTAAGTACCGACAGTTATGCCATTATAGAACTTGGAATGGTAGATGATATCATAAAAGATAAGGAAAATAGCCGTCGTAGAATGCTGGAACAAGCTGCGGGTATTACCATCTATAAAACCAGAAAGAAGGAAGCTAAGAATAAACTGGATGCTACCGAACAGGATTTAGCACGTATTGAGGATTTATTATTTGAAATAAATAACCAGTTAAAATCCCTTGAGAATCAGGCTAAAAAGGCTGAAAAGTATTACGAGCTTAAAAAGGAATACAAAGAAGTAGCTGTAGAATTAGCGAAAGCTGCTTTACAGGGTTTTCACCTTAATTATAATTCGTTGAACGAACAATTTGAACTGGAAACAAATAACCGTGTTCAGATTGAAGCAGAAGTAGCTACTGGTGAAGCAGAAGTAGAAAAAGAAAAAGTTGCTTTAATAGAAAAGGAAAGAATCTTACAATCGAAGACTACCGAGTTTAATAGTTTATTACAAAATCTGTCTCAAGCAGAGAACGAAAAAAGACTTAGTCAGCAGAGCCTGCAGTTTTTAAAAGAGAAAGAAACATCTATTACAGAGTTTTTGTCTAAGGCCGATGGTCAGGTAAAGAGTACAGAAGATTCTATTAATTATACAAACATTCAGATTGTAGAAGAAGAATCAAAACTGAAAGAAATACATGCCGAAGTAGAGCAGGTAAAGGTAAATGCTGATTCTAAAAAGATTGTTGCCGACGAAAAGAGAAAGGCCGTAGATACTTTACGTACCGATTATTTTCAGATTCAACGCAAACAATTTGATTCTGAGAAAAAAGTAGCCGTTTCGGATACTTCTATTCAGAATTTAATCAGAACACAGACGCAGTTAACAGAAGAAAGAGACAATAGAATTGCTCAACTTGCTGGATTAGAGAAAGAGCTTACCGAAAAAGAGGAAGGACTGAATGCTAAGAAAGCAGAATTGGTTAGTCTGCAGGAACATCACCAAAAAACAAAAGATCAGATACTGAGTTCTCAATCCGAACTGGAAGCTTTACGCAATAAAATGGGTGAAGAAGGACGTAAACTGGATGCTAAAAAGAATGAATATGCTTTATTGAAAAGCCTTATCGATTCTATGGAAGGGTATCCTGACAGTGTGAAGTTCTTACATAAAAATCCCAACTGGAATCATTCTGCTCCAATATTGTCCGATATCATCTATGTACAAAAAGAGTACAGAGCTGCGATAGAAAATGTGTTGGATCAATACCTTAATTATTATGTAGTAAACGATTTATCGGAAGGTTTACAAGCGGTGAAGTTGCTGGATGACAATAAAAAAGGGAAGGCAAACTTCTTTTTACTGGATAAACTAACCGAAGTTTCTACCGATATTCCACAGCCTGCAAACACAATTAAGGCGCTTGATGTAATAGAAGTGGACGATAAATACAAGCATATTGCTGCTTATTTATTAAATAATGTATTTATTGCTGAGAATGATGAGGTGATACATCAATCATCTTCTAATGCTGTAATTCTGGATAAAAGCGGTAAGTATGTAAAGGGAAAATATACCCTTACCGGTGGAAGTGTTGGTTTGTTTGAAGGAAATAAAATTGGTAGAACCAAGAATTTAGAAAAGCTGAATGATGAAGTTATCCTGCTGGATGCGGTTGTAAAATCGATAAAAGCGGAAATTCAAATGAAGCACGAAGAGGTAGTAGGTTTTAATCAGCAATTGAAAGAGAACGTAATTAAGCAAACAGAGAACGAAATTTCTCAATTGACCAATCAATTGTTTGCTTGCAAGAATAAAATTGAGCATTTACAACAAGCTCAACAAAGTGGTTTAAACAGACTACAGGAAATTGAAACACGCTTAAATGCTGATCAGGAAGCTACAGCCGGTTCAAGAGAAGAGTTGAAAGAGCTGAATGAACAATTTGTAGCTGTTGCAAACAACTTAAAGAGTGTAGAAGAAGATTATAAACAGGCAGAACTGGAATATAATCAGTTTTATGCAAGTTTTAATGAACAAAACCTAACACTAACCCGTCAGCAAAGTAAGATTAGTGGTTTAAAACAAGAATTAAACTTTAAGAGCAATCAGTTAGTGGAATTACACAAACAGATTGAATTAAATACAGCACAACTATCGGAAGTTGCAAGCAATCTTGTTGAAAAACAAGGATCTCTGGAGCAATTAGGTAAGACTGTTGTTGATTTGTTACATACTAAAGAAACGGAAGAACTTGCTGTAAATCAATTAGATACAGAATATCACGTTTACCGTAATGCCTTACAGGAAAAAGAAACGGTATTGAGAGGCAAACAAAAGACTAAAGAACTTTGTGAGCACATATTAACCGAGATTAAGGATAAACTGAACGATCTTAAATTACAACTTGCCAGTATTAAAGAAAGATTGCAGATTGAGTTTAAGGTAGATATTGAAGAAGTATTGAAAGATGAGCGTACTTCGGAAATGACCGTTGAGGAGTTACAGACTATCAGCGATAAGATGAAGAAGAGGATGGAGAATCTGGGAGAAGTTAACCCTACAGCCATTGAAGCTTATCAGGAAATGAAGAAACGTTATGAGTTCATACTGGAACAAAAGAATGATCTTGTAGATGCGAAAGATAGTTTGATGCAAACAATTCAAGAAGTAGAAGCAAAAGCAAATCAGCAGTTCTTGGATACTTTTAATAAAGTAAGAGAGAACTTCCAGAAGGTGTTTAAAGCTTTGTTTACTGAAGAAGATACAGCTGATATGGTATTGGTAAATCCGGAGAATCTGGCTGATACTGGTATTGATATAGTTGCGAAGCCCAAGGGAAAACGTCCTTCGAGTATTTCTCAATTAAGTGGGGGAGAGAAGACGCTTACTGCAACTGCTTTACTGTTTGCAATCTACCTTATTAAACCTGCTCCGTTCTGTATTCTGGATGAGGTTGATGCTCCATTGGATGATGCTAACGTAGGTAAGTTTACCAATATGATTAAGAAGTTCAGCGAAAATTCTCAGTTCATTATTGTTACCCACAACAAACAAACCATGAGTACCGTAGATGTTATTTATGGGGTAACCATGCAGGAACCTGGTGTAAGTAAGTTGGTTCCGGTTGATTTCAGGAGTTTGAATTAAAGCAATAGTTACAAAGGCAACTCGTTACTATAATACAAAGTAATACAAATGTTGAAAGGCCTCGTTTACACGAGACCTTTCAACATTTGTAAAAGTAAACTAAGATTACTTAATTTCTACTTCAGCACCTGCTTCTTTAAGTTTAGTAGCAAGTTCTTCAGCTTCAGCTTTAGTTACACCCTCTTTAACTGCTTTAGGAGCGCCATCAACTAATTCTTTAGCTTCTTTCAAGCCTAAACCAGTTAAGTCTTTAACGATCTTAACAACAGTTAATTTGCTAGCACCACCGCTAACTAAAATAACGTCAAAAGCAGTTTTTTCTTCTACAGCTGCAGCACCACCACCGTCTCCGGCTGATACTACCACTGCAGCAGCAGCTGGTTCAATACCATAATCTGCTTTTAATACGTCTGCTAAATCCTGTACATCTTTTACTGTTAAGCTTACTAATTGTTCAGCTAATGCTTTAATGTCTGCCATAATATATAATTTTTAAAAAACCGCCTTCATTGCTAAGGCTCCGGCGGAGTGTTATGGAAAATATGTCTCCAATTAACCCTGGAGACTTTAGGTTTTTATTTTATAGTTTTAACTATGCTTCAGGAGCAGCTTCAGTAGCTGGTTCGTCAGGTGAAGTTTCAGCAACTGGTAGTGTTTCTGCTAATATTTCAGTAACTTGAGAAACTTCAGTAGGTGTAGCTACTTCTTCAGCAGCAACAACAACTGGTGTAATTCCATTAGCTAAATTCTCGTGGTGATGCAATAAAGCAGCAATTACACGTTTAGCAGGAGATTGTAACAATCCAATTACTTCACCAATCAATTCATTCTTAGACTTAATCTTAGTAAGACTTACTAAGGTTTCATCACCAACGAATACATCTCCGTTGATAAATGCAGCCTTTAATGTTGGTTTGGTTCCATTGTTTTCTTTTCTGAAAGAAGAAAGAATCAAAGCTGGTTCTTTAGGATTTTCAGAGAATAATAAAGCAGTAACTTGATGTAAAGATGAATATACACCCTCATACTTTTCAGCATCGATTGATTCTAATGCTTTTCTGATTAAAGTGTTTTTAGCAACTTTCACTTCCACTTGTTTATCAAAACAAGCTTTTCTTAATTTACCAATCTGAGCAACAGTTAATGTTTCAGTGTCGGTGATATAAAAATTGTTGTATTGACCAAATTTACCTTTCAATACTTCAATTACTTCATTTTTTTGTTCTTTTGTCATAACTAATATTTATGCAAACCCGGGTCATTTTCGTCAAAGACGAATCACCAGGATTTAGTTAATTAATGGTTTTGTATCTAAAGTAATACCAGGACTCATACTAGTTGCAATACTGATTCCTTTTACATAAGTACCCTTAGAGGCAGAAGGTTTCAATTTTACAATCGCATGAATAAGTTCTGTACTGTTAGCAGCTATCTTATCAGAAGTGAATGATACACGACCTATTGAAGCATGAACGATACCTGTCTTATCTACTTTAAAGGCAATTTTACCACCTTTAACTTCATTTATTGCTCCTGCAACATCATTAGTTACAGTACCAGTTTTAGGATTAGGCATTAAGTTACGTGGTCCTAATACTTTACCTAATTTACCAATTTTAGGCATTACTGATGGGGTAGCGATGATAACATCTACATCTACCCATCCGCCTTCAATTTTAGCAACAAACTCATCTAAACCTACATAGTCAGCACCAGCAGCTTTCGCTTCTTCCACCTTTTCGGGAGGACAAAGTACTAATACTCTTTTGGTTTTACCGGTTCCATGAGGCAATATCACTGTGCCACGTACTTGTTGGTCAGCTTTTTTAGGGTCTACACCCAATCTAATATGTAAATCTACTGAGCTATCAAACTTTGTACAGTTGATTTCTTTCAACAAGTTTGCAGCCTCCTTAAGGGAATAAAATTTATTCTTATCCACCTTAGCGTTTGCTATTTTTCTTTTTTTAGTTAATGCCATTGTACTACAATTTAAAGGTGAATATTAATTTTCCCAAGGGGCTTTTCCATCAACAGTTAATCCCATACTACGTGCAGTACCAGCTACCATTTTCATAGCGCTTTCTACTGTAAAACAGTTAAGATCAGGCATTTTATCTTTAGCGATAGCTTCTACCTGAGCCCAAGTTACTTTACCAACTTTAGAACGGTTACTTTCTTTACTACCAGACTTAATACCTGCAGCTTCCATTAACTGGATAGGAGCTGGTGCTGTTTTGATAGCAAACTCAAACGTTTTGTCAGAGAAAACTGTAATAATAACTGGAACAATCTTTCCAATTTTGTCTTGAGTTCTTGCATTGAATTGTTTGCAAAACTCCATAATGTTCAAACCTTTTGAACCCAACGCTGGACCTACTGGAGGAGCTGGGTTGGCTTGACCGCCTTTTACCTGCAACTTAACGTAGCCTGTAATTTCTTTTGCCATTGTTTAAAATTTTATTGGTGATAACGTTCCGACAATTGCCGAAACTCCCAAGACCACATTTTACTGTGGACAAACTTTACTCTATCTAATCGAAAGAACTAAATTTGGGATTGCAAATGTATATGTAAAATTATTCTGACCAAATATTTTAGTAAAAAACTCATTAAAAGATATTGAAATCATGAAAATACTTCCCAAATTATTATTGTTTATATTAAAGTTAACAAACTTTCGGAAAATATAATTGATAAAAATAAGATTAAAATTTACCAATATTCAACATTTATTAACTATTTCTGTTTTCTTTATTCCTCCACAATAAAAAAATAGAAATACTATTTCAATTTGGATTGATAATTTAAACTTAACTATTTATGAGAAAAAGGATTGCATTTGTTTTATTAATATCAATTATTATTTTAAGTTCCCTTTGCGCTTTTATTAAGAATAATCCAAGTAATTTTAAAGAAAAAACAGAGATTACTTTTATAGAACAAGACTGGGCTAAAACACAAAAACTGGCTAAAGATTCCAATAAACTTATTTTTATAGATCTATATGCAACTTGGTGTGGCCCCTGTAAAATGCTTAAGTATAAAACATTCGCTAATAGAGAAGTTGCTGAATTTTTCAATGCAAACTTCATTAATGCCTCTATTGATGTAGAGAAAGGAGTAGGTATTACTTTGGCAGAACAATACAATGTTTCTATGTTACCTACCTTAATAATTGCCCGTCATGATGGTAACCCAATCTTATTTACTACTGGCTATCTTGATCATAAAGAATTACTCAAGTTTGCAAAAGCCGCAATTGAGAAATCAAAGAAATAAAATTCTCCCTTTATTTTGTTCTAAAATTTAAACTGATGAAGAAATTTATCTTACTTGCTTTTATACCTGTGTTCGTAGTTGCTCAAAATAAAAAAATAACGCTGGAAGATATTTATAAAAAGAATATTTTTTATCCTACTTATTTCAGTGGATTCAGAAGTATGAATGACGGTAAGTATTATACTGAAAATGATTCAGCTGGAAATATAGTAAAGAAAAACTTTATAACTGGTCAGCAAATTTCAGTTCTAGTTTCAGCTCAAGAGCTAAAAAATGAGTATGGAAAGAATATTGCTTTAGATGATTATGAATGGAGCAGTGATGAACATAAATTATTGATAAGCATCAATAGGGAATATATTTATAGAAGATCTTCCAAAGCCTTAACATTCATTTATAATATTGAAACTAAAAAGGTTTCCAAATTGGATAACCAGAAAGTAATGCATGCTACCTTTTCACCAGATGGAAATAAAGTAGCCTTTGTAAAAGACAATAACTTATTCGTGAAGGATATAGCTACAGATAAAACAATACAAATAACTGCTGACGGTAAAACCAATTATATTATTTATGGCAATTGCGATTGGGTATATGAAGAAGAGTTTGGTTTTACTCGTGCTTTTCAATGGAGTA
>Ga0214200_1000387_pt1 | contig 12370 bp, 11 predicted proteins | sample TroBogEpilimnion_7_FD_153038 | JGI IMG/M metagenome (GOLD analysis project Ga0214200, IMG submission 153038) | Freshwater microbial communities from Trout Bog Lake, WI - 23OCT2008 epilimnion | ecosystem: Environmental > Aquatic > Freshwater > Lake > Epilimnion/Euphotic zone | place: Trout Bog... | reverse complement strand
TCACTGTTTTGACCACCCCGGCTTCAATGGATGCACGTACCAATGCCATCATTGCATGCCCGCACATGGTGCTATATCCTTCGTTGTGCATAAATATCACACCAAAATCGCTGTCTTCGCGTTCAGCGGGTGTGATGATGGCGCCATACATATCACTATGACCACGCGGTTCAAACATCAAGGCGGTGCGCAAATGATCATGGTTATTGAGGCAATCTCGTCGCATCGCCAATATACTCTTGCCCTTCAGCACAGGAAACCCCGAGGTGATGATACGTAAGGGCTCACCCCCAGTATGGCAATCGAGACTGGTAATCGTTTGCCAGTGAGCCGGTGGTTGCCATTGTCCGAAAAGATTTTGGTTATTGGAATTCATCTTCATCCTTTGGTTTAGGCGAGGTCAGACACAGGCGATAAGGTTCAAGCGTAGCGGCTTAGTTTATCTCAAGTGGGTGCACGGTTGGCAATTTTAAGTTCATCGCATAAAATATTATTAGTTTTTTATATTTTAAAATACGCTTTGGCAGATACTTTCCGCTCTCAGCATCAGACTGTTTTAGGCCATTTTGGCCGCTAATGTTAGGTAAAATATGACTTCACTGAGTTGCTGTGCGGCGCCTAAATAGTCACCCGTATATCCCCCTAAACGACTGCGCAGGTAGGCGCGCCAGAGCAGGATACCGACCAACGCAGCCAGAGAAGCTATAACACCTCTGAGCCCCAGAGGAATAATCGCCACTGCCGCTGTGGCCACCGCCACCGCAAAGGTGGTCCCGCTAATACCTTGCACCAAGGGTTTACTGCGCGAGTCTGCGTCGTCGCGCACATACGGCAAGGTGGCCATGATGATGACGCCAGCAAACCGACTGAGTGTATGCGCGCTGATCAAGGCGATGATGGCCATCGATACGGTTAACGCACTTAAGGTGGCGAATTTTAGCGCCAATACGCCTATCAGCGCCAAGGTACCGAAGGCGCCAATGCGGGAGTCTTTCATAATAGCCAAGGTTCGCTCTCGGGTAAGACCACCTCCCAAGCCATCAACCGAGTCTGCCAGCCCGTCCTCATGAAAACCACCCGTCACCAGCAGCGTACTCAACATACTAAGCAGCAACGCAATGGGGACTGTCCAGAGTTGCCAGGCCAGCCACAGCACGAGTGCAGCAATACCGCCAACCAGCAGACCGACCAGAGGAAAATATCTTGCCGCCGCATCAAGTTGTTGTTGGCTATGGCCTACCCAGCTGGGAACAGGGAGGCGGGTAAAAAATTGTATCGCGGCGAATAGACGCTTGATTTCCTGTAGCAGCGAACTTGACATGATTGGCCTCCCGGATCGCTTCAACCGCTTACGTATCTGACTTACCGCTGACGCCCGCGGATTCAAAGGTCGCCATCTCACGCGTAACCGCCACGGCCGCACGCAGCAAAGGCAGCGCCAATACCGCACCCGTACCCTCTCCCAGTCGTAAGCCTAAATCCAATAGCGGCTCGACTTGCAATTGAGTCAATAACGCGCGGTGGGCTTGCTCTGCTGAGCGGTGACTGAATACACAATAATCTAATACCGCTGATTGCAGCGCAGCCGCAAGCGCAGCCGCCACGCTGACGGTAAAGCCATCGATGACGATTGTACAGCGCAAGGCCGCAGCTTCGAGAATGCAGCCGGTGAGCATGGCGATTTCGAAACCACCGAACTCAGTCAGCAGTTCAATCGCGGTTTTGGCCAATGGCGCCCGGCATCTGGCGGTCTCTAACAAGGATAATTTACGCGTAACGCCTGCATCATCCAAACCGGTGCCGCGTCCCACACACAGCTCCAATGGATGCCCGGTAATGCCGTGCATCAATAGGCTAGCCGCACCGGTATTACCAATACCCATCTCACCTAACGCTATGACATTACAGCCCTTGGCAGAGACACTGCGCGCGGTTTGCGCCCCTGTGCGTAGGGCCTTTTCACATTGCGCGAGTGTCATCGCAGGCTCAATGGTGTAATCGCGGGTGCCGCGGGCAATTTTGCAGTCGACGACCAAGGGCATATTGCTCGTATCAGCATCAACCCCCGCATCCACCACCATCAACTCAACCTGATGCACACGGGCCAGCACATTGATCGCAGCGCCACCCGCACTAAAATTAGCCACCATTTGGGCGGTCACCGCCTTAGGATAAGCGCTCACGCCACGATCGGCGGCACCATGATCACCCGCAAACACCACCACATGCGCCGCTGTCAGCATCGGTGTTAGTGTCCCTTGTATCGAACACAACTGAACGGCAAGTGCTTCAAGCCGTCCTAGTGCGCCCAAAGGCTTGGTCAGACTGTCCAAGCGCGCCTGGGCGGCTGCACGCATCTGGCGATCTGGTCGCACGACTGAATCAAAACCCAAGTAACTTAATTGTGCGGTGAAATCTTGTGTCGACAATTGCCTGTATCACTCCGGTTCAAAAGTCATTTTCAGTACCAAAATAGCTCTTATGTCACTGCTTACAACAATAATCGCGCGATGAGTTCATTAACATCATAATTGCTTTACAGCCCGCCCAGCTCACGCAGCACACCCGCCTGAAAACTCTGCTCTATCACGTCGGCAAGATGCTCAAAGACCGGCTCCAAGCTCAATGGTGTCACGTTAAATAGTCGGTGGATTATCTCCGGCTGTTCAAGTACACCGTGCACATATAAGCCTAAGATGTTGTCGCGCTGCCAGCCTACTGGCTCAGAATGCGTGGTATTGATTAAAGCAACTTTATCGTCACCACCGCGCCACTGTGTTTGCCCACAGTGAATCTCATAACCCTTAAGCGCTATCCCAGAGAGGGGCGAGTATATCCCTGTCAGTATCGAAAATTTCGCCTGTGTCTGAGTCAATTGTTTATGGGTGCCAAAACGTGTGATCAGTGGCAACAAACCAAGTCCCACATCGGTGCCGGCCGTGCTGCCCTCGATACCCATAGGATCGTCCAGCTGCTCGCCCAACAGTTGCATACCACCACAGATGGCGAGTAGCGGTTTACCCTGTGCCACATATCGGCCGAGCGCCTCGGCAAAACCGTGCGCGCGCAGCCAAGCCAAATCCGCGCGAGTTTGTTTACTGCCCGGCAGCACCACCCAATCAGCCGCTAACAACAGCGCGGGATCGCGGGTAAACGAGACAGCAACACCACTGCGCTGTAAGGCGGCAAATTCATCTAGGTTGCTCACATGGGGCGGGGTAATAATGACCACGTGAGGCGTGGCTTGGTTATTGGATGAGATAGGTACCGCATTCTTTACCGAACCGCTCGGTCTAGCAAATATTGGTTGTGCGGATGTCGGCACGGCATCTTCTTCAGGCAGTTTGTGCGCACGCACCAGTGGTATGACGGCCACGGTTGGGATACCTGTCAGCTGCTGTAGCTGTTGTGGTCCTGGTGCTAATAGACTCGCATCACCCCTAAATCGGTTAAGCACAAATCCCGCCACTTGAGCGCGTACACGCGCGTCCATGAACGCATGTGTGCCATAGAGATGGGCGAACGCGCCACCGCGATCGATGTCAGACACCAGCAAGCACTTGGCCTGGGCCAACAGTGCAGTTTGTGTGTTGACATAGTCATTCTGCGCTAAGTTGATTTCCGCTGGAGAGCCGGCGCCTTCAATGACAATGAGATCGTGCTCGGCGGCGAGTTCTTTATAGGCCCTCTGGGCGATCGTCCATAGATGTTGGCTGCGTTCGCGCCACTCCATCTGGGTTAACTCCAAATCCACCCGGCCTTGTACCACCACTTGTGAGCGCGTATCAGCCTCGGGTTTTAGCAATATCGGGTTCATGCGCACGTCCGGCTCAATTCCGGCGGCGAGTGCTTGGAAATACTGTGCGCTTCCCATCTCCCCCATCGTATGCGCGCTTGAGCGCTCACTGGGTGCTCCGTTAAGCCTGACGACCCGCGCGTGATTACTCATGTTTTGCGCTTTAAATGGCGCCACTTTAATACCTTGGCGGCGATACCAACGACATAACGCCGTGGCAAGCCAACTTTTGCCGGCGTCACTGGTGCAACCTAAGACCATGACAGCCGGGGTTGTCATGTACCGTCTCTACCACTCAGTGTCGGGTTGACCAGCGAGAGATCCTGAAAGGCCAATAGCGTCGGGTTCATTGGCGGCGCACTGGGGACTAACCGAGTGTTACCCACCTGTAACGGCACCGGCGAGCTCATGCTAGGTGCTGCCATCACGAAGGTATGAAATTCACCATCTTCACCGCACGGACAAACGCAATCCGGTAAATTCTCGATGAATGCTTGATTATATTCCAAACCGCAGTAGCGCTGATCCAAATATTGGGTATCGACGCAGACAACGATGGCACGGATTTGGCGTGCGATGATCTCGTTCGCTAGTTGCTGGCGTGACTCGCCCCATAAGGGGAACAGCGCGACCAAACCCGCGCGTTGACACATGGGTTCGATATAGTCTCGGTGTGCTTGCAGATCGATATCTCCAAACACCATATGGGTATGACCACTCGCTGCAAGCTCCGCCAATACTTGCGCAAAGGCTGTGGTGTAGCCTCCCGCGGGCACCCGCACGGGCAACCAGTCTCCCCCAAAACGCTCAACTTGCGCCTCAATCAAATTGGGACTGAGTGCGTGTGATTTACTGCTGCCGTCAGGCTCGCACATGGTCACAAAGGTGCGGATATTAATACCAGCCTCACGCGCACGCAGTAGCGCGAGACTACTATCTTTGCCAGCGCTCCAACTGATGGCGGCTTTGCGCATGGTCTTAGTCCTCAATGCCGCGTTGCGCGGGAATGCCGATGTCGTAATGGTGTTTAATTTTTTGCATCTCGGTCACCGTATCGGCAATCGCGATGAGTTCCGCGGGTGCGCGCCGACCCGTGAGCAACACCGTGGTGTTGGCAGGGCGTGCGTTAAAACACGCAAGCACCCTATCCAGGGGAATCTACCCGTATAAAATGGGATAGGTGAGCTCATCCAATACCACCAAAAAATATTCACCGCTTAAGATGGCGGTAGCCGCGCGCTCAAAACCCTCTCTGGCCAGTTGGGCTGAGTGCTCTAGGTCTTTACTCTTCCAACTAAAGCCATCACCTAAGCCCTCCACTTTAAGGCCCAAGGCATCAAAGGCCCGATGTTCGCCAAAACGCGCCACCGGCACTTTCATGAATTGAAAAAACCGCACAGGCTTGCCGCGCCCATGCGCGCGTACCGCCAAGCCAATGGCGGCAGTACTTTTGCCCTTACCGTCTCCCGTATGAATCATCAACAAACCACTGCGTGGGATTCTGGGACGATCTTCGCCATGTTCTAAGGGTGGGGATTCAAGTTCCATAGCGACACTCCTTGGTATGACACACACTAGGGGCAGAACCATTCGGGCAATGATCAGTTGTATTCAAATCGACTGACGCGACGCCGCATCGGCCTGTGGGAGTCCATCGACTCGCAGGTCGGCCGCGCGCACAGTTTTTATTTGCATCAGTCATGGCGTGAGCCTCGCACCGGGACTTCACACCCGGCCACCATGAGAGTCACTTTGTCCACCACTTGTGCCATGCGCTGATTAAGCCGTCCGAGTTCATCGACCATCTGTCTGGCGTCACGCCCCAGGGGCGTTACACCCATGCCGATTTCATTGGCGATTAAAACAACAGGTCCAGTGGCTGCGCTGATGGCAGAGCTTAACGCGTCAACCTCTGACTGGATATCAGATGCAGCGGCCGGCACGCCTTCAGGTGGTAGCCACAATTGTGTGAGCCACAGTGTTAAACAATCTACGATAATCAGCGTGCGGCCAGTGGAGTACCGCTTAATGAGTGTCGCGACATCATTGGTACTTTCGATGACGTTTAACCGTGGGAGGCGTGCGCGTCGACCTGCCTGATGCCGCGCGATCCGCTCGGTCATCTCCGCGTCATAGGCATGTGCGGTGACGATTAATATCGCCTCCTGGCTAGACTCCCTAAGCCAATCGCTTGCGCGCCGTTCCGCCAAGCCTGACTTGCCGCTTTTTTGACCGCCGAGGATCAGTTCTTTCATATGTTACGACTCACCCGCGTTGGCGCTTGTAACCATCGGCACGGTTAATGTCGTTGCGTTGTGAGATGTCGGGTCTGGTTTATCTACCAGATTCAGTGTCGCACCCTGTTTACGGGTTACGCTGCTTGCTGTCGGCATCTGACCTACTCCTCGACCGCACACGGACTGTGTGAAGTGAGCAGCGAGCTGGGTAGGTATTCATAGGCGAACGTAGGCTGTAGTCCTAAGTCGCCAATGCTGTTGCCCACCGCAACCTATGCTCATGACTGTCCTAGGCCGGTCTCCGGACTCGTGAGTGGATTAGCTCCTACCGACTCGCCTTCCCGTGTTAATACACAGTGGCATACAGAATCGGCACTACTCACTTACCGTTGCGGGGGCAGTGTCGGAATGGCCACAAGCGGCGTCACCAACTTCCCGTTTCACCTTAAGGCATTTACCCTACAGGCACCTCGAACGCTTTCAGTGTATGTCCCGCCCCACCTTGCTGTCAATCCTAACCGTTAGCAGCTTGTGCATTGCGGCTTGTTTGGCTGGAGCCGAGATCACTATCCGGCTGATATGGTTAGATTTTATTCAAGTTAATCCGATAACTGTCAGGTGAGTACCCAAGTATGCTGTTTTGGTGATGGGTGTGACATTGGATACTTGAAATTGACTGGGTAGACACTCAACGCTCGAACCGTGTCGATAAAACAATATTGGTGGTGGTCGAAGTGACGCCTTTTAGCGCTCGCACCAGATCAATGGCCTTATCCAACTCCGCGGTATTGGCCGCCGCCAGATGCGCAATTAAATCCACGCTCCCACTCACTGAGTACAAGGCCGTGACCGCTGGTATCTGCTTGATTTTGACTTCGGTCTCAACCTGTGCCTTTGGTTCAACCGTAATGAGTGCGTGCGCCTTAACCCAACGCTGGGTAATCGGCGCACCCAACTTAACGGTGTAACCGACAATGGTTTGCGATTTCTCTAACCGTGCCAAGCGACTCTGGACAGTCGAGCGCGCGAGCCCCAAGAGCCGGGATAGTTCGGCGAGTGAGGTTCTCGCATCCTGGCGCAGGAGTTCAACGAGTTTTTGATCGGTTTGGTCTAATGCCATGGTGGTAATCTCCCCGTGATTGCAAGGCCCCGCCACTCGCCAGAGGCGAGCGCGGGGTCAGTAAAGCACCTCGGCGGCGCGCTTTACGGTGGTTTGTCTGAGTAGGTTCGTTATTCTAACGAAACTTTAAGTTATTTTCGTTGATTTTGGGATTTAAATCAACTGTTTATCCAATAATAATGACGTATACCAAGGAGATTACCATGCAAAAACCCCCTACTCCCGTACTCGTCATCGGTGCCGGCAATATCGGCCAAATGATCGCGGCTTTATTAACCGATACCAATGAGTATGCGGTGACCTTAATGGATCAATCTGAGGCGGTATTGGCCCGCTCAGAGACCCACCCCTTGCTGACCCGTTGTGTCCAAGCCATTGAGCCCCATGACGCCTTAGTTAAGCTTATGCAACGGCATCAGGCCGTCATCAGCGCGGCGCCGTTTAGCGTGACTGAACGCATTGCCAAAGCCGCCTGTGAGGCGCAAGTTCACTACCTCGATCTCACCGAAGACGTGGCCATGACCAAGGCGGTCATGAGCTTAAGCGGTAAGACCAAAGCGGCGCTGATCCCACAGTGTGGTTTAGCGCCTGGCTTTATCTCCATTGTGGGTATGGATCTGGCGCGCCATTTTGAGAAGCTCGACACCTTGCGCTTAAGAGTGGGCGCGCTGCCTGAGTTTCCCTCCAACGCCTTAGGCTACAACCTCACCTGGAGCACGGCTGGCGTGATTAATGAGTATTGCCAACCCTGCGAAGCCATTGTGGGCGGTAATCTCACGAGCGTACCCGCCTTGGAAGAGCTGGAGCATTTTGCCTTAGACGGGATTCAGTACGAGGCCTTTAACACCTCAGGCGGCTTAGGCACGCTGTGTGAGTCATTGGCCGGCAAAGTGCGTAACCTCAATTACCGCACCATCCGCTTTCCCGGCCATCGCGATGCCATGAAATTGCTCTTGCAAGACTTACGTCTCGCGGAGCGCCCCTCACTCTTGACCGAGGTCATCGAGTACGCCATCCCCAAGACCGATCAGGACCAAGTGGTGATATTCGCAACGGCCACTGGCATGCGCGAGGGCCGCATCTACCAAGAGTCCTATGCGCATACGGTATACCCGCAAAAGCATGCCCAGCAGCAATGGACCGCTATTCAAACGACCACCGCGTCAAGCGTGTGTGCCGTGCTCGATTTGCTCATGACTGGCCGGTTACCCCAGCAAGGGTTTGTCAAACAAGAAGATATCCGCTTGCAGGACTTTTTAGCTAACCGCTTTGGACGCGCTTACGTCTCACGCCGAGTAGCGTAAACTGACCCCCTCCTCACAGCAGGTGTTGTTATGAACTTAAATGCCGTCGGAATCGATTTAACCAAACTGAGCCAAGGTTCGCTTGAGGTGCACTCACCCATCGATGGGCGTCTCATCGCGCGATTGCCTGAGGCTAAGCAAAGCGACTGCGAGCAAGCCATTGCCCGCGCGCATGAGGCGTTTTTGGTGTGGCGTAACGTACCACCACCACGCCGCGGTGAGCTCATCCGACTGTTTGGTGAAGCGGTGCGTGCGCATAAGCAAGAATTGGCCCACTTAATCACACTTGAAGCCGGCAAGATTCACAGTGAAGCGTTAGGCGAAGTGCAAGAAGTGATTGATATTTGCGATTTCGCCGTGGGTCTGTCACGGCAACTGTATGGCTTAACCATTGCTTCCGAGAGACCCTTGCACCACATGATCGAGCGCTGGCATCCATTGGGTGTCTGTGCGGCCATTACGGCCTTTAACTTCCCCATGGCTGTATTTGCCTGGAATGCGGCCTTAGGCCTAGTCTGCGGGGATCCGGTGATCTGGAAGCCTTCTGAGAAAACCCCACTCACCGCGCTGGGCTTAAGCCATGTGTTTCACAGCGTCGTCAGTCAATTTAAAGAGGCGCCAACCGGCTTGGTGCAATGCCTGATTGGACGCGCTGATGTCGGCAAGGTACTGACCCAAGACCCGCGCGTTGCCTTGGTGTCCGCTACCGGGAGCACGCGTATGGGCCGGCAAGTTGCCGTCACCGTCGCCGAGCGTTTTGGTCGCACGATATTAGAGTTAGGTGGCAACAATGCCATGATTATCAGTGAGTCGGCGGATGAGGATTTGGCGGTGCGCGCGATTACTTTTGCCGCCGCCGGCACAGCGGGGCAACGCTGCACCACATTGCGACGCTTACTGGTGCATCCATCGCGCTATGACAGCTTGGTGGCGCGCCTGAAGAAAATCTATGCCAGCTTAGTCGTCGGTGATCCTACGGATGCCAAAACGCTGGTTGGCCCGCTCATCGACAAGGCCTCATTTGATGCCATGCAAAGCGCGTTAAAAGAGGCAGCTCAGGCGGGTGGCAGCGTACATTATGGCGAGCGCGTGAGCGTCAAGGGTAAGGAAGAGGGCTATTATGTGCGCCCTGCCTTGGTCGAGATGCCAGCCCCTGCACCCGTGACCCAAAAAGAAACCTTTGCTCCCATTCTGTATATCTTCAAGGTGGCGTCGTTTGATGCTGCGATACAGGCTAATAATGCCGTGGCACAAGGCTTGTCATCGAGTCTCATGACGGTTAATCTCAAAGAAGCAGAACGTTTTCTCAGTGCCAGCGGTAGTGACTGTGGTGTCGCCAATGTCAATTTGGGTCCGAGTGGTGCCGAAATTGGTGGCGCATTCGGTGGCGAAAAAGAAACGGGCGGTGGGCGCGAGTCTGGCTCCGATTCTTGGAAAGGCTATATGCGGCGACAGACGCAAACCATTAACTACTCTGATGCCTTAGCCTTAGCGCAAGGCGTGCAGTTTGATGTTTAATTCAGGCATCTAATCGGCTCCACCCGAGTCAGGATGTCCGCTTGACATCCTGACTCCTGAGCCGCTCTCATACACTGGCGGCGAGGTTCTGGGTAGTGCCAGCCCACTCTGCTGAGACCTATATCTGTTGCTTAGAGGAGGTCACGATCGGCGGCCATTCCTCCGATGCCCCCTCATAGAGACTGACGGTTTTTTCCGCGCGCAATTTACCGTCGTGGACCGCAATTAAATGTGGTCGCCCAGGCTCATAGCCTGTCCACATCGAAACACCCGCGTAGGCACCATCTTTGCGCAAGATGTAATAGGTCATATCCAAATAGCGAATACGCTCCATATCGCCGTTGTAGTTACGGACGATGCGCTTTAAGGTCTCCATACCCGCATCTAAGGGAGACGCACCCCGTCGCATATATTCAATAATCGTATGGGCACCAGCCACTTTGATGTTTTCTTCACCAGAACCCGTCGCACCGGCCGACCCCACATCTTGATCGGTATAACAACCTGCCCCAATGATGGGGCTGTCACCGAGTCGACCTGGAAGCTTCCAGGCCAAACCACTCGTGGTGGTGCAACCACTCATCTCGCCCTTCTGATTGAGTACCGAGCAATGAATGGTCCCAGTGGGCGGGAACAGCACTTTCTCAATCGCCGCTAAGCGCCGCTCAGGCGCAATCTCTAAACCCGCAGCGATGGCAAAGAGTTGGTCGATATTGTCATGACCGGTTTTGCCGTCATTCGCTTGCCGCAGTCGTCTACGCCAAGCCGGATCAGCCAAACCCGGACCCCACCAATCCGCGTGGGACTCTTTCCACAGCAACCATATCTTACGCGTCTCGTCGGTGAGTAGATTCTCGCGCTTAAACCCGCGTGCGACGGCAAACCGCTCTGCCCCCTCACCCACGAGCATGACATGTCCAGTGTGGGACATGACTTCTTTAGCCAAGGCGGCCACGTTCCGAATATTACGCACACCGCCCACGCTACCAGCGCGGCGGGTGGGACCATGCATGCAGCTGGCGTCCAATTCGACCACGCCCTCTTCGTTGGGTAAGCCACCTAAGCCCACACTGTCATCATCAGGGTCGTCCTCGGGTCCGCGCACAACCTCGATGGCCGCATCTAAGGTATCACCACCTTTGAGCAGATATTGATAGGCGCGCTCTAGGTACGCATAACCATTACCGGCACAAACGATGATATTGGCGCTGCCCGCCGTACCCTTTTGGGTGGTGGTAATGGCCGCCTTGGCTGGCGAGCCATCGGCCAGTGACTCAGCAGCATTTGCGCTCAATAGACCCAATGCGGCGGTTGAAACAAAATCGCGACGCGTCATACTCATACGGTTCTCCTTAACTGAACTCAGTGTAGCGAAAAGTTACTGACCCCCGCAATGCTTTATGTCAGTCGGCTATTTTTCTCTGATACACTGCAACATCAGAACTCAACGGTAGTTTAGCCGAGCCTAGTTAGGATCGTCCATGTCAGCCACCTTACCCTTAAATGTCGCCGTTATTCCGGTGACTGCGTTTGCGCAGAACTGCTCGATCGTCTGGGATACACAGACCAAGGAAGCGGCTATTGTTGATCCGGGTGGCGATGTCGAGAAAGTACTGGCCCGCGTAGAACGCGAGCAATTAAGCGTGGTCAAAATTCTCATTACCCATGCGCATATTGATCACGCCGGCGCCACGGTACAACTCAAAAAAATGCTAAACGTGCCCATCGAAGGCCCACATCCCGACGAGCAGTTCTGGATTGATCAGCTCGCAGAAGAAGGTGAGAAATACGGGATTAAAAGCTTCGGCGCCTTCACACCAGATCGGTGGCTATACGATGGCGATAAGGTGCAGGTTGGCCAACAAGTCTTGCAGGTCATCCATTGCCCGGGGCACACACCGGGACATGTGGTTTTTTATCATGCACCCACCCATTTTGCGCTGGTGGGCGATGTGATCTTCAAATCCAGTATCGGTCGTACGGACTTTCCCAAAGGCAACCACGCCGATCTGATTTATTCGATCCGGCACAAGCTGTTTCCATTAGGAGATGAGGTGCAGTTTTTACCGGGTCACGGCCCCTTATCAACCTTCGGTGCCGAGCGACGCAGTAATCCATTTGTCTCCGATCACGCCATCGCCACGAGCAAATAAGCGCATTGCCTAAGACAGCTTGTGCGGCTTAGGTTCGCGCTGTGTCTGCGCCCAACTCCCTACCTCTGGAATGTGAAGTTGAGTAAAGAATTGCGGGTGAGTCTCGCTGCAATGCAACGCATCGTAGGTTACCTCAGAGCATAAGCTGCGTCCTACTGTCGGTAAGCTGCGTAAATGGCGGCCGACTTTACTGTATATTTCAATTGCCGGGTGGGTATAAGACCTTAACGGGTGACGTTATC
>Ga0214200_1000385_pt1 | contig 12405 bp, 6 predicted proteins | sample TroBogEpilimnion_7_FD_153038 | JGI IMG/M metagenome (GOLD analysis project Ga0214200, IMG submission 153038) | Freshwater microbial communities from Trout Bog Lake, WI - 23OCT2008 epilimnion | ecosystem: Environmental > Aquatic > Freshwater > Lake > Epilimnion/Euphotic zone | place: Trout Bog... | reverse complement strand
TTCCGTTAATGTTCTGCTGTTCGAAAAACAAACATGATTGTATAATACTATTTTATCCATATTTAGTTATTGCATTCTTTCATTACAAAATTTGCTACTACTTCTCCACTTACTAGTGCAGGAGGAACACCAGGACCTGGCACCGTTAACTGCCCTGTATAATATAAATTAGTAATCTTTTTACTTTTTATCTGAGGCTTTAAAATACTGGTTTGTTGTAAGGTATTTGCCAGTCCGTAAGCATTCCCTTTAAAAGCATTATAAGTGCTCATAAAGTTGCTAACTGAAAAGCTTCTTTTGTGTATTATAAGGTCTCTTATATCTACTCCATATCGCTCCTGGATTCTTTCTGCCATCTTATGTAAATATTGCTCTCTTACAATCTCAGAATCATTAGTTAATCCTGCTGCTATGGGTATTAATAAAAATACATTCTCACATCCTTCCGGTGCTACTGTTTTATCCGTTTTTGATGGACAACACATATAAAATAATGGGTCGGTTGGCATAATTGGATGGGTATAAATTTCATCGGAATGTTTCTCGAAATCAGCATCAAAAAACAAGGTATGATGGGTTATAGTTTCAGGCAACTTCTTGTTTAATCCAAGATAGAATAGAATACAGGAAGGTGCCATCACCCTGCTATTCCAGTACTTATCAGAATAGCTTTTATTGTTATCTGATAGTAGCGTTTCAGTAAAATGATAATCCGCACCGGATATTACAACATCTGTATTGATATACTGAGTAGTAGTTACTATCGATTCAATCTTGTTATCATCAACTACAAAATCTTTCACCGCTTCGTTGAACAAAAAAGTAACGCCAAGTTCTTCCGCTATTCTTTGCATAGCCTTTACCGGCTGATGCATGCCTCCCATGGGGTACCAGGTTCCCAGTTCTATATCGGCATAGTTCATTAAGCTGTATAATGCTGGTATTTTTTCTGCAGAAGCTCCTAGAAACAATACTGGAAATTCCATCAGCAACTGTATTCTTTTATCCTTAAAAAACTTTGCTACATGCTTCTTCATTGAAGTAAATACATCCAGATTAAATAAACCTTTTGCAAAGTCTTTATTTACAAATTCCAACACACTCATGCCTGGTTTAGTTACCAGATCATTCATGCCTACATTGTATTTTATGCCAGCCTGATGCAAGAACTTATCTAGTTGATTTGCAGCCCCTTTTTCTTGTTTTTCAAGTAACTTTCCCAAGGCTGCTGCTGTTGCAGGTATCTGCCATTCTTCTCCTTTATTCCAAACCACCGTATAGCTTGGGTCTAATCTTACCAGTTCGTAAAAGTCTTTAGTAGAATAATTAAACTGGTTAAAGAACTTTTCGAACACTTCAGGCATCCAGTACCAGCTTGGACCCATATCAAACAGGAATCCATCGGCAGCGTATGTTTGTGCTCTGCCTCCAGCCATGTTGTTTTTTTCTATTACAGTTACTTTCCATCCATCTTTGGCTAAGAAACATGCTGCCGCCAATGAGGAAAATCCTGCTCCAATTATTGCTACCGATTTCATTGTGACGAAAATAACAATAACGTTGTATTATTGTTTAACTTTAATAATATATTTATTAAACAAATTTATTTTGTCTAACATTTTATACGTCCATATATAAATCTGTTAAACTAATAAGAACAATCATAAATTGATATGATTAACAATGACATTAATCATGTTGGTTCTTTATTACTCTTTTTATGAATAGATTTGGGCGAACTAAACAGAATAAACATGAGAAAGATTGGTATCTTAACCGGTGGCGGTGACTGCCCCGGATTAAACGCCGTTATAAGAGGCGTAGTACAAAAATGTCTTTTACACGACATTCAGGTGTATGGTTTCCGAAAAGGCTGGTTGGGTGCTTTAACAGGTGATGGGGATGACCTTACCCTGGATATGGTGGAAGATATCCATACTCTTGGTGGTACTATCCTCGAATCTTCGAGAACTAACATTATGAAAGTAGAAGACGGTCCCGAAAAGGTAAGAAAAGTAATGGAACAACTTGGTCTGGAAGGCATTATTGCTGTGGGAGGCGATGATACCTTAGGTGTTGCCAATAAACTCCAGAAAATGGGTATGAATATGATAGGCGTTCCAAAGACTATTGATAATGACCTTTCCTGTACCGATTATACTTTTGGTTTTGATACGGCAACCAATATTGCTGCCGATGCTATAGACCGTTTACATACTACTGCCCGTTCTCACTCCCGATGTTTTGTAGTAGAAGTTATGGGGCGACATACCGGATGGATTGCCATTCAGGCAGGTATGGCTGCTGGTGCTCATATGATATTGATACCAGAGTTTCCAAAGAGTATGGACGATGTAATTGCCGTAATAGAAGACAGAAAGAATAGAGGTAAAAACCATAGCATTATCTGTGTGGCGGAAGGCTTTGAATTGACAGGTGAAAAAACAGAAAATATTGAAACAGATGACTTTGGTAATGTTCGTCTGGAGAAAAAAGAAATAGGGCCAAGAATTGCTAAACTGATAGAAGAAAGAACTGGAATAATTACCCGTTCAACTGTTTTAGGTCACCTTATCCGGGGAGGTACTCCTACTGCATTCGATAGAGTATTGGGAACTAAGTTAGGCGTAAAAGCCGCTGAGTTAGTTATCAATAATGCATACGGTTGCATGGTTGCTTTGCAAGGAAATGCAATAGTACCAGTAGATTTGGAAATGGCGGTAACTACCCAGAAAAGAGTTGATGCTGAATTCTATCAGCAAGCTGGTTATTTCTTTGGATAATCGAACCTTCAAGGGTTTAAAAGGTTCAAGACGTTCAAGGTTTAACGTTTAATACGTCCAACGGAATACAATAAAAAGGAAGGGTTCGTTGCACTTATTGTAACGAACCCTTTTGTATTTAAACAGCTTTAGCTGTTCTCTCAGCTCTCAGTATTTTGTATTATTACACAATAAGCTGTGTAACTCCGTGTCGCCGTGCCTATGTGGTTCAATGTATTCTGTATTAACATTGAACGACTTGAACCTTTTAAACTTCTTAAACCTACCTTATACATTAAACCTAAAATGCATCACATCTCCATCCTGCACTATATATTCTTTTCCTTCTATTCTTAGTCTGCCATTTTCTCTGCAAGCCGCTTCACTACCATAAGTTACAAAATCGTTGTAAGCAATTACTTCCGCCTTGATAAATCCTTTCTCAAAATCGGTATGTATAACACTCGCAGCCTGTGGTGCTTTCCAGCCTTTATGTATAGTCCATGCTCTTACTTCCTGCACCCCTGCAGTAAAATAAGTATCCAGATTTAACAGGTGGTAAGCATTACGGATCAGTCTGTTCAAAGCAGGCTCTGTCATATGGTATTCTTCCATAAACATCTGCTTGTCTTCCAGGTTCTCCATTTCCGAAATCTGTGCTTCCACATTATTACACATTACGATGATATCTGCTCCTTCTTTTGCCGCTTCAGCAGAAAGAATATCGGAATATTTATTACCGGTGTGCATGCTAGCTTCGTCTACATTCGCTACATACAATACTGGTTTATCGGTTAGTAAGAATAAATCGGCAATAGCGGTCTTTTCTTCTTTATCCAAACCCATAGAACGGACGCTCTTTCCTTCGCTAAGATGTTTCTTGCAACGGATTAATACTTCCAGTTCCATTTTCGATTTAGAATCTCCACCCACCTTCGCTTGTTTCTCCGAACGTGGAATCTTTTTCTCTACACTATCCAGATCCTTCAACTGCAATTCTGTTTCTATAATTTCTTTATCGCTGATAGGATTAATTGCTCCTTCTTCTCTTAGTACATTCTCATCTTCAAAACATCTTACTACGTGAATGATGGCATCTACTTCTCTGATGTTTCCAAGAAATTTATTTCCCAGACCTTCTCCTTTACTTGCTCCTCTTACCAATCCAGCAATATCTACTATTTCTAATTGTGTAGGTACAATTCTGTTAGGCAACACAAACTCTGCTAGTTTATCCAGTCTGGGATCTGGTACATCTACTAGGCCAATATTAGGTTCTATCGTACAAAAACGGTAATTGCTTGCTTGTGCTTTAGCACTATTACTGACTGCATTAAAAAGTGTTGATTTACCCACATTTGGTAATCCTACAATCCCTGCTTGTAAAGCCATATGTCCTTATTTTATTATTTTTCGAAGCGCAAATGTATATTCACAACCGATAAATCAATGATAATTTCTCTACATAAGTAGTTAATTGAAGTGTTTTAGATGCTTATAACTTATTTTAGTCGCTGATTATTTCTATTATTATGGCTTTAAATATAGTTTGGGTTGCTTTTTTTGTAATAGCATTTATTGTAGCCTGTATTAAATTCATCTTTATTCCCGGTAATACCGACATCTTTAAAATTCTCTCCGATGGTATTTTCGATTCTGCTAAATCTTCGGTAATAGATGTTGCTTTTCCTTTGGCGGGAACCATGGTTTTCTTTTTGGGCATTATGAATATTGCAGAGAAAGCAGGCGCTATCCTAAAGCTTTCCAAACTGCTGAATCCATTTATGAAAAGATTGTTTCCCGGCATACCGGACAATCATCCTTCTATGGGACATATGGTAATGAACTTCAGCGCCAATATGCTCGGGCTCGATAATGCTGCTACTCCATTCGGACTTAAAGCCATGGAAGGCCTGCAGGAAATTAATGAGGAGAAAGATACCGCCAGCAATGCCATGATCATGTTCTTAGTTTTGCATACCAGCGGACTCACCATCATACCCTTGTCTATCCTTGCTTACCGTTTGGCTTCGGGTTCGCACAATCCTGCAAGTGTATTCATCCCCTGTGTACTCGCCACTGTTTGTACTACCATCGCATCAATACTCATTGTTGCTTTCAAACAAAAGCTTAAATGGGATAAAGTACTGGTAGGCGGCATACTGGGCTTAGTAACATTTGTAGGCGTACTAATGTACTGGGTAAATTCTATGAACGATGAGCAGAAGAACCTGTTTGGCAAAGTAGCTGGCAATGTATTATTGCTTATCATCATCGTTGCCATCATCATAGGAGGGGTAATAAAGAAACTGAATGTATTCGATGCCTTTATTGAAGGGGCGCAATATGGCTTTGGGGTTGTATTAAAAGTAATCCCCTACTTTGTAGGTATGTTGGTAGCCATCAGAGTTTTCCGCGATAGTGGTGCCCTCGATTATGTGGTAAATGGCATCTCTTACCTTATTGGACTTACTGGTATAGATACGGCTTTTACGCCCGCATTGCCCGTAGCCATCATGAAACCTTTTAGTGGTGGTGGTGCAAGAGGACTGATGCTGGATGTAATGAAGACCCGAGGTGCCGATAGCTTTGTAGGACAGTTAGCGTCTACTTTCCAGGGTAGTTCCGATACTACTTTCTATATCATTGCCCTTTACTATGGCAGTGTAGGCATCAAGAAAATAAGGTACTCCCTTTGGGCAGGTATAGCCGCCGATTTCATAGGAGTAATCTGCGCTATTATTATAGGCTACATCTTCTTTAAACACTAAGAGATCAAAGAAGATGTACATCAGACAATTGGCGCTCATAGTAAGATGTATATTGATAATTTTTTCTAATGCGTTAATTCGCTAATTCGATAATTCATTAATCTGTATTTCCTTTCTTTTTACTTTTTGTTTTTTAGTTTTTACTTTGACTAGGGCGTTCCGCAAGCGGCCGTTCCAGCTCTTCCTATCTATTGCTACCACTTGCAATCAGATAACATTTATATACAGGTTCAGGGGTGGTAGCAATAGGATATTCCCTGCTGGCACTAACGCAATTCAAAATACATCGCTCAATTTACTATTTAGTTCCAGCTCTGAAAGAGCGTCATACACTAGCATAGGGTGTAGCCCTATGAATAATTAAAATAACAAGAGCCCGCAGAATAATCCGCAGGCTCCTATAATTTCAGTATTAATAATTTACTGTATTAATTCTTAATTTTTAATTCATAATTCTTAATTGGCTTTTTCTCCTCCTCACTCCTGTCTCCACTCCTAATTAATATTTGTATTCATTATCCATAATAAATTGTCAATTATCCAATACCCTACCTCTTCACAAACTTCCTCACCACACGTTGCCCATCTATTCCCTCAATAGTTATATAATAAATCCCAGCAACCAATCCCCTTACATCCACCTTCTTTTCCTTACCAAAAATAAGCACCCGTCCACTCACATCACTAATCCGAACTGCTGTAATAGTCCCTCCACTAATAGTCAAAAAGTCCGTAGCCGGATTAGGACTAATTATCAATTGTCCATTATCAATTATCAATTGCTTTATCTCACTGTAGCTCAAAGCCCCATTCCTATCCACCACTTCCAACCGGAAGTAAAACACCCCTTTAGGGGATGGGGGTTCGGGTAGGGGGGCTGTATAGCTGTATTTCCCCGCTCCCTTAGCCTTCACTGTCCCCACAGTCTCAAAACTCACTCCATCCAAACTCCGCTGAACATTAAAATGACTAACATTTATCTCACTTGCAGTCTCCCAATCTACAACTGTATTTGTATTTCCGTTAAACGATTTAAACCCTGAAACGTTAAACGACAAAAGCGTAACCGGCAAAGGCTGAACATTCACAAAAACAGTATCTCTGCTGTATTGCCCGCACACATTCTGTTCTATCACATAAAAAGTATTACTCATAGGTTTTACCCAAAGCCCAGGTGCACCTGTATCTATTACATTGTTAGCAGCATCGTACCAAACAACATTTGTTAGCCCGCAAAGCCTGCTACCTATCCATACACTATCTCCTTTTACTATAGTGGTATCTCTACCTGCATCTGCTTTTAGCTGTATACTATCTAAAGGTATTACACTTACATCATCTATATAATAATCTGCACCATAATTCCCTTTACTTGCAATTCTTATAGTGTCAGTACTATTATCATCATTAAAATTGCCAATAGTTATATACTTTTCACCTCCTTTAGCTGTATAAATGCCTGCTATTTTCACCCAATTCAATGTATCTATTATTACCGGATTCCCATATTGTATTATCTGCGGAGTTGCAGGAGTATATAGATTTTTATTCGAAACAATAGCCGTATCTCCCACTAATAATCCTATATTATTGCTGCCAATTACATAAGCATTACCTAAACTAATAAAAAACTCTATATAGTAACATTTATTTACAGTTAGAGTATCTAATAATTTTGCCTGCATATAAATTCTGAAATTAGTATAAAAACCATCATCTATAATACTAAAAAAGCCTGCATAACCATTTCCTGAATGCGGCCATTGGTATCCTCTTCCATAAGTATTTACAGGTACACCGCAACAAGGAGTAGTAGCACAAGTATTTAAGTATGCAAATGAAGAAGAATGTGAATTAAGAGCTGGATTAACCCAACTAGTAATACCACCTCCACCAGGTACCATACTACTACAGGAAACTGTAAATTGTTCAAAACTTGGGTTTGGTACTAAATTCTGTGCATTAGTAAATATAGTACTAAGTATTAAAGCCCATATTATATGGGCTTTAATACTTAGTTTTAAAATGTTATTCCTAGTCATACTAAATAAAATACTATTGCAAAGTAATCTTATTTATGCTTTGTTGCCCAGTATTGGTATTTGTTATTTTAATTAAGTATAATCCTTTACTGCCTTCAAGTATATGCCTGATAGTTCCTTCACATCCATTACACCCCTGTTTCCATAGCATCCTTCCTTCTATGTCTGTAGCTGAAATCTGCCAGTTACCTTTTTTAGGTAATTGAATATTAATTAAACCGTTTGTAGGATTAGGAGTAATTGATAATTGATAATTGATAATTGATAATTCTTTTATTTCACTATAGGTTTTACTGCCATTCTTATCTACGATTTCTAATTTATAATAAACCACTCCACTGAGATTTGTATTATCTATAAAAGAATACTTGCTCGCACCTTTAGCATTTATTTTTCCAATTGTATAAAACGTTATACCATCTGCACTACGCTGCACATTAAAATGACTAACATTTATCTCCGTACTTGTCTCCCAAACATTCTCCACTGTATTTTGTATTCCATTATTAATTCTTAATTCATAATTCATAATTACCACGGGTAGCGCAGCTACCGTTATATTCACCGTGTCTCTGCTATACTGCCCGCACACATCTTGTTCTATTACATAAAAAGTATTACTCGTAGGTTTTACCCAAAGCCCCGGCGCACCAGTATCTATTACATTGTTTGCTGCATCGTACCAAACCACATTGGTTAGCCCACAAAGCCTGCTACCTATCCATACACTATCTCCTTTTACAATGGTGGTATCTCTACCTGCATCTGCTTTTAGCTGCATACTATCTAAAGGTATTACACTTACATCATCTATATAATAAACTGCACCAGAGCTACCTTTACTTGCAATCCTTATAGTATCAGTATTATTATCATCATTAAAATTACCAATAGTTATATATTTTTCCCCTCCTTTAGCTGTATAAATACCTGCTATTTTCACCCAGTTCATTGTATCTATTATTACCGGATTACCAAATTGTATTATCTGTGGAATTGCTGGAGTGTAAAGACTTTTATTCGAAACAATAGCCGTATCTCCTATCAATAATCCTATATTATTGCTGCCAATTACATAAGCATTATTTAAACTTATAAAAAACTCTATATAGTAACATTTATTTACTTTTAAAGTATCTAATAATTTCGCTTGCATATAATTCCTGAAATTAGTATTAAAACCATCATCAATAATACTAAAAAAACTTGCATATCCATTCCCTGAGTGAGGCCATTGATAACCCCTACCATAAGTATTTACAGGTACTCCACAACAAGGAGTAGTAGCACAGACATTTGAATATGCATATGAAGTAGAATGGGAATTAATAGCAGGATTTACCCAACTAGTAATACCACCTCCGCCAGGCACCAAACTACTACACGGAACTGTAAATTGTTCAAAACTTGGATTCGGCACAAGATTTTGGGAATAGCATTTAAATGCTATTCCCAAATATATTATTATACAAAATATTATCCTATTTTTTTGCATAACGCTATTGCTTTATTAATATCTTCTTTGACTCTACCTTCCCGCTTTTGCATTCAGTTACTTTAACAAACAGCATACCTGAAATACTATTTACTTGCATTTTCACATTACTCTCACCTGGTTTTACTTCTTTTTCAACAACCGTCTTACCTAATATATCAGTAATTCTAACAATTTTAAATTCATTACTTTTATATGCAAAAGATATATTCACTTCCCCTCTACTAGGATTCGGCCACACTTTCATTCCTTCCTCTTTGGTTTTTATAATATTTCTTACGGCCTTCTTTTGTGCAGATTCTCTAGTAGTACATCTGTCCCCAAAATCATACATGCCTTTAATAATACTATTGTACAAATTTCTAGCAGCAAACACTACTGTTCCATCTATTGATGGACAATTTTGACCTAATCCAAATATTGCACTTGTATCTCCTATTGCTAAGCCCTTACCTTTCTGCAAACTCAACATCCATTGATAATACTGCAAGTAGTTTCTATCTACCTTATTTATCGCTTGCAAACTGCTTAGTACAACTAACGTACCGCTTGTATCATTGGAATTCAGAAGAGAGTCTATTCTATAAAAATCACCTATATTGCTAATATTATTTGCATCCATAAAACTTTGCAAAATACTACTTCTCGCTACCAAACTACTATCCGCTTTTAGTTTATTATAAAGCCCTATTTGCAATACATACAAACGCATTGCTGAATCATTCCCTTTTAGGGATAGCCCTCCTGTTGCCACCAGTTCATCATAACTTAGACCACCACTTCTTGCTAAAAGTGTATTGTGATTATTACTAGTACTAGCACCCGTCAACTTTCTATTCAGCCTCAAATTATTCGCCTTCCCCATGGAAACTCTGTTACTTCCCAAAGTGCAATGATCGCAATTAGTTCCTGATACTATATTTACAATACTAGGTGGTACACCATTAATATCATAAGGATACCCTTGATTTGTAGGATTTGCACCACTAGGATCATATACTGTACCTTTTGTCAAATCTACATCAAGTATTGATTGAAGAGCAACAGAACTTCCAAAACAGGCAGTTTTATAATGGCTATTACCCCAATTAGTACCAAACCATTGATTATCAGAGGTGCAATTATCTATAGGGTCTACAGCATTTGTTCCTTGCTCTCCTATCACTCCATAATTGTCAAGGGTAAGTCCATTTATATTGTCATCATAAATTACATTATCCCACCATGTAGTAAAGTTATTTGTACCAACAAATTTAAAACCATTTAAGCCCCCCCATACTTCATTACAGGTAACACCTGTTCCATTATTCATATCCAATACTATTCCAGTTGCATTATCTGTATTATTGCAGTGTACTGAATTTTGTGTAATTATATTATTTAGCCCTGTAAATTTCGCATAAGCATACCCACCTTCTTCTCTTATACCAAATTGTTCATTAGTCATATCGGCATTAACTACAAGGTTTATATCATTCCCTGAAACTATTGTTGCTTTTTTCTGCCAGTTGCTTATTTTTATTCCATTATAAGCTCCAGTAATAATATTATTCATACAGTTAACATAACTCTGCGATGCTTGCGGCGTTGATGTATATATAGCACTTAAATTAATTGCAGTATTCACTTCTTCATTACCTGTACATCCCATACTATTACCAGTACATTTACCCACCGTATTTTCATTTACATTAACTACTCCATTAGTTCCATTACTATTACTTATATTCGAATATAGCGTTATAGGATACCCTATATTATATATCCGATTATTTATAAGATTAACACCATTAAATTTATCTGTAGTTACATAAATACCAGCTGCACCTATACCATCATCCACATTATTCTTATTATGTATACTCCTTATATCTGCGTTTGAAACAGAAACATAATTATAGTAATTACAGTTCACAGCATACCAAAGGTCAAAAAATGAATTGGGCAGTTCATTATAATTAGAATTAACTATCAATTGATATTCATTTTGATTACCAACACTTCTAACTGCTTGTATTCCTTGGCAATAGGTATCGCCATCATTAGGGTCATAATATCCATTCTGAAATACACAATTATGAACATCTAAATTTGTGTTAGTGGCTAGAATACCATACGATGTCATATTGTCAAAAATGTTAGTATTATATGTCACTCCTGGGTTTTGTATTATGTTGCTATTTGTTATCTCAGTTTCAGAACCACTTTCTCCTACTCTCATTACAGAACTGATAAAATGAGGAGACAAACTAGTATAACCTACATTGTTCAAAACAATTCCAGCAAAAGGTTTCATTCCATCATTTGGCGACTTCATAAAAACATTTGGCGTAGTACTACTATAAATTGATGGATAATCACTTTCTTTAATATAAGGCGATTTCAGTCCATCTGGTGTTAAAGGATAGGTCATTCCGTTGCCCTGCAACAAACTTACACTTTTAACCTTTTCTACATCATCCCATTGCTTTATATCTCTACAAGTAAAAATAGTGTTTTTTATAATTGCTGGTACAAAATCTTGATTAATGGTTGTATAATTCTGAATTCGTATGCCAATATTATTTTTGTTGAATATAGTATTATCTACTTCCAATAAATTAATATTCTGATAATAAACACCACCATTAAATTGCATATCTACACCAATAAGTGCATCCTCAACAAAAGAAGAATGGCTACTTGTACCTGTAACCTTTATTAAACCACCTTCTGCCACAACAATTCCATTCCACATTGCGTCACATGAGTGAAAATGGGATCCATTTATACCAAGTTTAGCATTTGCTTGAACTGTAATAGTAACCCCAGAAGCGATAATTACTTCAGAATTAGTAAAATCCATATTTGCATAAATTGTAATATCGTTTGGTATATAAATAGCTTGGTTATTATAACTAGATACATTAGTAATATTCCCGCCAGGAATTGTAGTATAGGATCCTGAATAACAAATATCTGTGACAATTATTGTTCCTGTTGCATTTACAGTTCCACAACCTCCAGTTAATGGAATACTATAATTAAATATACCAGGTTGTGTTGGTGTACCACTGATAGTAATAATATTATTAGTAGGGTTAAATGTAGCGGAAACCCCTGCTGGCAAATTTGTGGGTATTCCTATGCTAGTTGCTCCAGTTGTAGTAAACGTAATATTTGGTAAGGCTGTATTAATTAGTATTGTAGGATTGGACGTTGGTATTCCTACTGTATTAGCTGCTGTAACAATCATCGCACCGGATACTACACTCGTTACCGATGATCCACATATACCAGTTACTACACAATAGTAATACATAGTACCAGGTGTAGTTGCAGATGGTGTATAGCTA
>Ga0214200_1000384_pt1 | contig 12415 bp, 3 predicted proteins | sample TroBogEpilimnion_7_FD_153038 | JGI IMG/M metagenome (GOLD analysis project Ga0214200, IMG submission 153038) | Freshwater microbial communities from Trout Bog Lake, WI - 23OCT2008 epilimnion | ecosystem: Environmental > Aquatic > Freshwater > Lake > Epilimnion/Euphotic zone | place: Trout Bog... | reverse complement strand
AAGAGGTGAACCAGCCGACCGTTCGTGTCATGTCGAGATCATCAAATAAATCTTCTCGTCCGTGCCCCTCAAGCGAAATTTCAAATTCTGGTAGCCGTGTCCAGCGACCTAGCGCCGAGACTAAGGCAGTCATGAGAATGTCGTTGATCTGTGTGCGGTAAACTTTTGGCACCTCAGTCAACAAAGCCAAAGTCATTTCGGCGTCAAGCGAAGACTCTACATGTAATGTCGAGTCAAGGGTGTTTTTTGAACGATCAGCCGAAAAGTCGACTGGTAGATTCGGCACTTGTTGATTCACTTGCGCTTGCCAGTATGGCAAGTCGTTCACGGCACGCTGAGAGTTAGCGTATTGGCTCAAGGCGGTCGTCCATTGAGCAAACGATGAGGTCTTAGGCTTCAGCTGCAACGGCACTTTTTGATGATGCTGAACCAGTAAAGACTCTAAGTCCTCAAGTAAGATGCGCCAAGAGATTCCGTCTATGACCAGGTGATGCACAATGAGTAATAGACGATTTGTTTGGCCTGCCGGCATCTGAAACAGAACTGCCCGTACTAAAGCACTCGGTTGCACAGTTAACGACGCCTGAGCGCGTTGAGCAATCGCGCTGATCTTAGCGTCAAGATTTTCGGTAGCGCTCAGCGACAAATCATGCAGTTCTACGATTTTAAAAGCGCTCTCGTGTTCGATGATCGCTTTAATGGCGTTGCGTTCAAAGAGTTCTTGATGCGCTTCGTGCTCAACGATCGCTGCATGATTGTCACTCTCAGTTATTGCAGTGACAAATCTTGATCTGAGTATGTCGTGATGCTCAATAAGACGGCGTAAGGTCTGCTCTAACGTTACAGCGTCGACCTGCTCGCTAATATTCAGATAGACCGACTGGTTGAAGTGGTGCAGGTTAGAGCTAAAGTTTTCAAAGAACCAGTGTTGAATTGGGCTCAGTCGATAAGGGCCTGTAAGCGTCTCTTGCGGAGCAACTATTTGTGATGTCGAACTTGCGATAGCCGCTAACTGTGCAACCGTTTGCTGTTGAAACAATTGTTTGACTGAGAGTGTGATTCCTACTTGCTTTAGACGACTAACGATTTGAATGCTAAGAATCGAATCACCGCCCAAATCAAAGAAGTTATCGTGTATACCAACCCGTTCAATATCCAGTACATCTTGCCAAATTTGACACAGAAGTTTCTCAACATCATCGCGGGCAGCAACAAATTCAGTCGTTTCATCTTGAAAAACAGGTGCCGGCAGCGCGTCAAAATCTAATTTTCCATTGGTCGTAGCGGGCAGGGTATCTAAAAAGGTGATTCCAGCTGGCAGCATGTAGTCGGGCAAGAGATTTTGCAACGCCTTAATCACCTCGGTTGAGGTGCTGTTGCCCTGCTGTTTCAACACGATGTAAGCGTAGAGTCGTGGTGTTTTAGCTTGACCAACGATCGTGACACAGGCTTCTTGAATCGCTGGTAGAGACAGTAGTGCGTTTTCAATCTCTGCTAGTTCGATTCTAAAACCTCGAATCTTTACCTGTTTGTCTCTTCGACCTTGAAACAGCAAGTGCCCATCAGACAGATAACGCGCGAAATCTCCCGAGCGATAGAGCCTTTGTCCAGTTTGTGTAGAAAAAGGATCAGGTACAAATTTTTCGGCAGTTAGCGCCGCTTGATTGAGATAGCCGCGGCTGACCTGAGGGCCACCAATCGTTAATTCGCCACCCAAGTGAGGCAAACCAAGATCAAAAAACTGGTCGAGCAGCCTGATATTAGACTGGCTCACAGTCCTGCCAATGGGGATATAGTCTTGCTTGAGTTGTGGTGGCACCGTGTAGGCGGTGCACATAATGGTGGTTTCTGTCGGACCATACTCATTTGTGAGCGCGATGTCAGGGTATTTTTGATAGTGGTCTTGAGCGAGTTTAGGTAACAGGCTATCGCCACCGAGGATGATGTGCCGTAAAGCCGAAAAGTGACTGTTGCTTGAAAGTGCGAGTACGGGGCTATACAGTAACGGCAGCAAAACTAGATGTGAGATTTGAGTTTGAGCAATGCGTTGCAGCAAAGCAGTGGGGTCTGCGGCTAAATCTTTCGGTGCGAGGTGCAGGCAGCCACCTTGGCAGAGCGTCCAGAAGATATTTCCTGATGAAATATCGAACGCGTAAGGTTGTAGAAGCAATAGGCCAGAGACGGGTGCAGAATAGAAATCACCTCGAGATTTCAAATACGCGGCGAGATTTGACCGTGACACGCCAACCCCTTTAGGCTTTCCAGTCGATCCCGAGGTGTAAATGACATAAGCGAGGGAATCTTCTAGGTTCACCCAGGTCGGATTACCGCTAGGGGTATCAGCACGCAGAAGATCCTCAATATGGAGTGTTGTCACAGTCTCGTGTCGTGCACCTTCCTGAGTCTCCGAGCAAAGCAGGTGTTTAACCTTTGCTTCACTGAGCATGACCTCTTTGCGATCGAAGGGGGTGGCTGGCAATATGGGCAGGTAGGCTGCCCCGGCTTTCAAAATTCCCAGCATGCTAATCACCATTTCTGGCGACGGTTCAAAAATCAGGCCTACGATCGAATCAGGGCCGATGCTAAGCGTTCTAAGTTGCCGCGCGAGTTTATTCGCCTGCCGATTCAGAATGTCGAAGGTGAGTACGTTGTCGTGGTGCGTCAGTGCAATGGCATCTGGGCGCAAAGCCGCCTCACGCTCAAAAAGTGTCTGAGCACAGGTATAGCGCTGAGCGACAAGTTCTGGGTTGAATTCGTATAAGAACTGGTGGCGTTGCGCCACGCTTAACAAAGGCGTTTGAAGAACGCTGGCGTAGGGCCTTTCAACCATTTGCCCAAGCAACTGTGTGTAATGCGCGGCGAGTTCTTCGATTGTGCGCTCTTCGAACAAATCGATGTTGTACTCTAAGACACACCGCAATCGATTTGACTCAAGTTGAATCGCGCAGGTCAGATCAAATTTAGTACTTGTTGTTTCCGCATCAAGCGGTCGCATTTTTAGATCTGAGTGTTCAATGCTTTCTTCAATCGCGTTTTGAAGCACGAACATTGTTTGAAAAATTGGGGCATGACTCAAGCTGCGCTCAGGATGAATCGCATCAACGATCGACTCAAAGGGCGTGTCTTGATTGGCTAAGCCCTCAAGCATCGTGCCGCGTATCGACGCTAGGAGTTCGACGCTAGAGCTTAAAGGGTTCATCAATACCCTAATAGGTAAGGTATTGACGAACAGACCAATCAGCTCGTTTAATTCGGAGCGGTTCCGGTTGGTGACGGGGGTGCCAATGACCAAGTCGTTGGTGTCGCAATGCTTTGCCAACAGCGCGGCGTAACAGGCGAACAAACCCATGAACGGGGTTACATCGTTGGCAGAACATAATGACTTTAGTTGCTCAGTCAATGTTTCGTCGATAAAGAATACCAACGCGCGCCCCGCATAGCCTTGTATCGCCGGTCTGGGCTTGTCGATCGGCAAATTCAAAAGTGTGGGCGAATTGTCTAAAGTTTTTTTCCAGTAATCGAGTTGCGTATTGAGCAAATCAGGATTAAGCCAGCGCTGTTGCCATGTTGCAAAGTCGGCATACTGTACTTTTAGTGGCAATAAGCAATCAGTCTGAGCGGTCGCACACGCTTCGTACAATGCCAACAACTCGCGCTGCAGGACGAGCATCGACGCCTCATCTGAAGCAATGTGATGCACGGTGATTGCCAGCGCCCAATGATTGGCGCTTAACTCGAGTAAATCTGCACGAATCGGAATATCTTTAGAAAGATCAAAGGGCTGAGTATTTTTATCAATTAGCCATTTTTGAACGTCAGTAACTTGCGTCGACGAACGGTGTAGCCGCGTCGTTTCAAGTAGTGCGGGAGGGGTCGCCACAACGACAGCCGATGGTTCGCCGTCCGTCTGCGTATAAATGGTTCGCAAGATTTCGTGTCGTTCAACGATTTGAAGCAGTGCTGCATCCAGGGCCGCAACGTTGATCTCGCCGATTAATTCAAGCGCGGTAGAGATGTGATAATTGCTATTAAGACCCTCAAGCTGATCCAAAAACCATAGTCGTTTTTGCGAGTACGAAAGTACGGAAATCCTTCGTTGCTCGGGTGATTGAGCCAGAATAGGTGGGCTTAGCTTCTTAATCGTTTGATGCTTTGAGTACAGAAACTCAACCAATAGTGCGATCGTAGGATGATCGAACAACGCCTGTACGGGGATGTCTACTAAAAATTCATCACGGATTTTGGTGATGATTTGAAGCGCAAGTAACGAGTGACCACCCAGGTGAAAGAAGTTGTCATGAATGTCAATGCGCTCTGCGTTTAGTACGCTAGACCAAAGCGTTGCCATACGCTCTTCGCGGTCATTGCGTGGGCCGAGATACTGCGTTGGGGTTGAGAGATTCTTGATTGTTGGTAGGGCCTTGCGATCGATTTTTCCGTTAGGGGTGAGCGGCAAGTTTTCAAGGATCGTAATGTTAGAGGGCAACATGTACGTTGGTAACTGTGCGGCGATTAACGTACGCAACGCCGAAGTCAAATCTTGGCTCTGGTTCTGCTGTTGATCCGGGCTATTTTTTATTTCAATAAACGCATTGAGCGTGACATGATCTTGATCGCTTATTTGGCAGACAGCCACTGCATTTTTTACCATGGGGTGTTGCGCCAACACCGATTCAATTTCACCAAGTTCAATGCGAAACCCACGCACCTTGACCTGAAAGTCTGAGCGGCCAATGTATTCAATGTCGCCATCCTCTAAAAAACGGGCGACATCGCCTGTTTGATAGATGCGTTGCCCAGGCTGTTGACTAAAAGGCGAAGGAATAAAACGTTCGGCGGTTAAGCCCGGCTCGTTCAGATAGCCACGACTCAAACCCGAGCCGCCAATATATAAATCGCCAGGGATACCAAGTGGGGTGGCCGCAAGGGTTGGATCAATAATAAAGATGCTTGTATTGGCAATGGGGCGACCAATCGACGGATTTGAGTACCCGTTGATGTCGTTGCGATAAAGTCGGTTTCTGGCTGACCAGATGGTTGTCTCTGTCGGGCCGTAAACGTTCCAGACTTCAGCACGACTTCTTAGCAAGCGCTCGGCAAGTTCTGCCGACAGGGCTTCACCACCGCATAGTGCTTGTTCAAGCTTTAATTGTTCTGGTTCTATGCTTGCGAAGATCAGTCGCCAAGTGGCGGGAGTGGCTTGTAACGCAGTCGCTTGTGTTGCAAAGCATAGCTTTACAAGGGCATGGCCGTCACCTGCCGTCTCTTTAGGTACTAAGGCAATCCGCGCGCCACTGATTAAGGGCAGGTAGAGCTCAAGCGCAGCGATATCAAACGAGATCGTAGTGACTGCGAGTAAAGTGCTTTCACGATTGAGGCCGGGTTTTTCCAGCATCGTCTGAAGAAAGTTGTGCAAGGCGTTATGAGTGATTTGTACGCCTTTCGGTTTGCCAGTCGAACCGGAAGTAAAAATCACGTAGGCCAAGCTGTCGCCAGGCATGCGGTGGTGCGTGACTAGAAATGCAGTAGCGACAGCACTTTTGATGTCGCTCCAGTCTGAGTCGAGGCAGACTACATCCACGGGATCTAATTCGAATAGGGGCTTGGTGCTATCTTGCGCAACAACCAGTTTAAGCTCAGCCGTATCCACCATATCTTTAATCCGGTTTTTCGGATAACTCGGATCGATTGGGACATAGGCAGCACCACTTTTTAAGATGCCTAACAACCCAACAATGAGAAGGGGTGAGCGTTCAACACATAAACCAATCAATGTCTCGCTGGTCGCACCTTGAGTTCTGAGGTGGGCGGCTAAGTGCGAGGCGCGTAAATTGAGTTCGCCAAAAGAAATTTGCTGACCCTCAAACAAGACAGCGATGCGGTCAGGAGAGGTAACCGCTTGCCGCTCGAATAAATCGCAAACCGAGTCCTGCTGAGAGTACTGTTGGCTAGTTTGGTTGAAGTCGCTTGTGATTTGTTTAAGTTCAGCCGCGCCCGACAGTCTAAGGGCAGAGATTTTTTGTTGAGGATCGCGAATGATTGCATCGAGGATATTTTTGAAATGTTCAACCAATCTTTGGATCGTGCCTGCTTTGAATAAATCTGTATTGTATTCAAGCTCTGCAAATAACTGTTCGCTTTGTTCTTCGAATTTTAGTGTGATGTCAAACATTGAAGTTTCGGCGGCGATCGGGACTGCATTTAATCGCACCTCGCCCATACGCAGGCCCTCTCTTTCTTCATTTTGATTTTGGAGAATCAGCATGACCTGAAAAAGTGGAGAGAAACTAGGGTTGCGTTCGGGATCAACCACTTCGACAAGCCTTTCAAAGGGCAAGTCCTGATGCGCATAAGCTTCTAAAAAATTATCTCTGACGTGTTGCAGTAATTGTGTAAAAGACGACCGAGGGTCGACATCTGTACGTAAGACAAGCGTATTGAGAAAAAAACCAATCAATTGCTCAAGCTCTTTACTTGTGCGATTGGCAATAGGCGAACCAAGCACAACCGTGCCTTGTCGACTGTAGCGTGCGATGAGCGAACAAAATACAGCTTGTAGCACGACAAACAATGAGGCTCCTACTGGTTTGCCGAGCAACTTAAGGGACTGTAGGCGCTTTGAATCGATCGTAAAGTAAGTGGTTTTGCCCGCGTAAGTTTGTCTGAGAGGTCGTGGGTAGTCGGTGGGTAGTTCAACCAGACTCGGGATCCCTTTGAGCTTGTTCTTCCAGTATTTGATTAAGACATCTGAGCGAGGTCCACCCAACAATTGTCTTTGCCATTGCGAATAGTCAGCGTACTGAATGGACAGTGGCAAAAGCGGCGAAGCTAATCCTTGAACGAAGGCTTCGTACAGCGTGCAAATTTCTTTTAACAGCACGTTGCCATTGGACCAGCCATCCGAGACGATATGGTGGACGACCATTAGAAGAATATATCGTTCTTCACTGAATCTTACTAATCTCAAACGCAATAAATGGTCTTGTGCAAGATCAAAAGGTGCGTGGCAGGTTGCTAAAGAGAGTCGTTCGTACTCTTCTTGCTGTTTGCTGAGCGCTAAGTTTTCTAAATTAATAACAGCAAGTTCGGTATGCCGCGAATCACGAATGATTTGAAAGGCCTGTCCGTCGATCGCTACAAAATTAGTTCTCAATGCTTCATGGCGACGACAAATCTCATCAAAAACATTCTTGAGTATTTCGATATTGAGTGGCCCCAACAACTCGATTGCCGAGGGCATGTTGTATGTCGCGTCTAGCCCGTCAAGTTGAGCTAAAAACCAAAGACGTTGTTGTGCGAACGATAACGGGGCGGGGCTCGTGGGGTCGTTTCGCTTCGGAATGGCTTCATTGCGCTGAGTTTCGGCTGCACTGGCCTGAGCCTTAGCAGCCTTAATTTTATCTAAAAGCGCGCGCTTAGCTGGAGATAAGGACCCAAGCCGAGCTTCAAAATTCTCATCCATGGCTCAACTTAAGACAATTTTGACGTAATAACGAATGACATTTAAATCGCTGAAACCGTATGGTTTCAGATAAAAATGCGAATGCTTGCGGGTATATGTCTAGGTTACCTTAAAATGCCCGCGCCAGAGGCTTAAACAGGTGCCTGTTGAGGTTTTGAGAGGTTTGGTTAAAGAGATTCTCGATACTAGACAAATTGCTTGGGATTAGTATTTATAATTCCGCTGAGTATTGGCTATTGTGCCGCTAAAGAAAATCGGGTTTTTTGGCAAAAATTTTGAGGCTGTGATTATGATTGATTTGACACCATTTGTTGGCAAGATGAACGATCTGGATACGCACATTACGCCGACGCCTGATTTTTACGAGAATGTAGCGGGTAAAGAGGCTGGTAAGTTTTATGCGGATATGTGTCGTAAAGCTATTAATGACATGCCAGAGAACGAACGGGATAGTGTCCCCGAGATCATGGGCACAGAGGCGACCGACTATAACGAAAAAACGGTCTGGAACTTGAAGGGCTCGGGCGCTGCAGGGGCTTACACTTCTGAAGGTCGCCTGAAGGCACTCGATTTTATGGGCGTGAACCGAGCCTTCGTATTTGCCGATCCAGCCCTGCAGATGGGTGCGTTTTCCGACTCACCGATGGGAATTTCCGCAATGCGCGGCTGGAATGATTATTCAATCGCTTTTAGTCGCACTGAGCCTAAGCGTTTACTACCGGTCGCGATTTTAAATACCCACAACATCGCAGCGGCGTTAGAAGAAGCCAAGCGCCTGCTGAAGGCGGGTATTCGGGCATTTGTCATCGCTAGCTCGATCCCTCCCGGTGGTGGGTCTCCTGCGCACACCAATTTCGATCCTCTTTGGGCACTTTTGCAAGAGGCCAATGCGACAGCCATTCTGCATGCTGGCGGCGAGCAAGGTTTTATGGCAAGCGACGCGTGGGCCAAAGATGTTGAGCACCTCTCCTTTGAAACCTCTTTCCGTCATCATGGTGAGCCTGGTGATACCTATATGATGGCCAGCTTTATTTTTTCTCCTCAAAATTTTTTGGCGACCATCATTCTGGGTGGTGTATTTGAGCGGTTTCCACGTCTGCGTTTCGCAGTTGTTGAGTTGGGTTCGGTTTGGTTTGCTCCACTCGCGATGCACTTAGATAACGTTGCGAAGATCTTCAAACATCGCTTAAAGGGCGTTTTATCGATGACGCCTTCTGATTACATGCGGCGTAATATCCGGGTGACTCCTTACCGCTTCGAGCCTGTGGGTGATTTGGTCGAACGATTTGGTTTTGACGAATGTTATTGCTACAGCAGTGATTTTCCTCACCCTGAAGGTGGTAAATCGCCAATCCAGGATTTTGAAAAGCACATTGAGCGCTTGGGGCAACGTAATGCCGAAAAGTTTTACGTTACCAATGCAGAGTGGGTCATGCCAGAGGTCGCGTAAATTGCCTTGTAATGCTATTAAAAGTTGATGTATATGAAAGCGCCAATGCCCGGTTCAAATCGTTTGAATCTTTATCCAGATGAAATTCCTCAAAAAAAATTGAAGGAACTAATGGACTCTGGTATCGACATTGGCGCTTTTTGTTCGGCTTCAAAACGCCCGCTGCTGATTACAGATATTTACGAAGTTTTTCCAAGCTTGGCACAATGGAGTCCCGAGTTTCTACATCAAAAAATTGGAGACCGAGTAGTTGAGGTGAATACGTCTAAAACAGATGTATTTCAAGAGTATCACCAGCCAATTAAGATGAGTCTGAAAGAGTACTCGCGCGAAATTCAAGCAGAATGCACAACTTCTGGCCGAAGATTATATTTGGGCGCTTTAGGGATCAATCAATCTTTCCCTGAGCTGAAGTCAGACATCTGCTTTGATGCATTGTTGCCACAAGAAAGATTAGGGCTTAAATATTTGTGGTACGGTCCGCAGGGCAATACGACGGGGCTTCACTACGACACCTCAGACAATTTTTTCATGCAAATGTACGGTCAAAAGCGTTGGCTGATTTCTGAGCCCAATAGTTTTTTAAATCTACATCCACGTTCTGCGCTCTCAAATTACCCAAAAATTACTGACTTCAATCCTGTAAAGCCTGATTTTGAAAAGTTTCCTAAAGCTCAAAAAGTAAAATTTTACGATTTGATGATACCTCCAGATACCGTTCTTTATATCCCGGCCTATTGGTGGCATCAGGTCATCAGCTGTAGCACGGTTATATCGGTGAATATCTGGTGTAAAACGAGCGTGCTGAAGGCCGAGTGGGGAGCCCTGCAATTGATCCCGCTGTACCTAAGAAACCTGATGGGCTTTAATATTTTTCCGAAACGGTTTTGATTTTGTTCGCTTGATACACATAACCGTCAATAATCAGTCGTGTTTTGACTAGCCGATTAGCCGCTAGATTGCCGTCTGGTACCCTCAACTCGTGTCTCGATCGAAAAGATTAATTCTTTGGCACTAGCGACACTTCAATCTGTATATTTCCCTTTAGGGCATTAGAATAAGGGCATATTTTATTTGCGCTGTCGATCAATTCTTGCGCGAGCAGCGGCTCAAGTCCTGGAAGACTGATCAGCAAACTGACTGCAATCCCTATCCCGTTTGCAGAAGATCCCAAAGATACGTTGGCGTCGACCGCGGTGGTTGCTGGGAGTTCAATCAACTGTTGACCCGCAGTCATTTCTAAGGCTCTTAAAAAAGATGCAGAATAACTCGATGCGAATAATTGCTCGGGATTCGACGCATTTCCTTTACCGCCCATGACTTTGGGTAAACTCAGTTTAATGTTGAGCAAGCCATCGTCGCTAGCGGAGTGGCCGGACTCAACGCCAGTGGTACGAACCGAAGTCGAATAAATAATGTGATCTAGCTTCGCGTTAGTCTTGGTATTCTTTAGAGATGTTGGAATTTCGTCTTTTAATAATTCTTTGTAGCGCATCAATAAAGAGGGTTGATCGTAAAAGAATCGCTTGCCATTACTCACCATGCGCAACAAACGTCTTGAAAAATGTTTCAAAATTTCGTCACTGACGTTCTCGGTGGTGAAGCGCTCGCGCGGCTCACAAATTGAACTCACGTACTCAACTAAAAATCCACGTCGTGGTTGATCGGTTGTATTGGATGCTGCTCCATGCCAAATATGACCAATTGCCAAGATGGCTGATCCTTGTGGCACGATCACTTTTATTGCATCTGCAGGGATCGGACCTTTCGGAGTATTGCCGGCCCAAGGCAGGTTTACCCGTGAACGTTTTTTATGCGAGTGCGGAACAACGTACAACGGCCCGTTACTTTCAGTAAAGGCGTCAAACGCAATAATTGTTTGTATGACAAGCGGGTATTCTGCCGGCGGAAGTGGGCTGCCGGGGTTTTGTTCGAAGGGAGAGTCTTGGTGTGGCCCCAGTGAGTGGTTATCGGGAGCAATACGACTTGTGCTTGCGGCAAGATTATCAATTTTGCAATCCCAGCCTAGCAGTGATTGAACGATCAGTGAAACGATAGGATGATCCACTAACTCAATGACGTCAGGCGTTGTATTAAAAATGCTGTCTTTACTATGGGGTCCAAAACCATCCCACCGCCCAAGTTTCTGCATTTTTCCTGCATGAAGCGACGGTAACAAGCGCTCAGAAAGATCTTTTAAGAGCTCTGGTAAGACGATAAAACCAGCGCCTTCAGTCAGCGCATGTTTGACGTTAGCTAAAAAATTTGTGTCGTAAAGATACGTCGATTTGAAAGACCCGTCAGTCGCGAGGTATTTAGCCTCGACATTTGGTACATTTTGTTGAAGATAGCGGGTTTCGCGAAAGTAGTGGCCAAAATCCGCGTAGCAGTAATCCCATTTATTTAAGCGGTCTATTGCTTGAACATCAGCGTCGCTCAGAACAATCAAAGGAGCCGTCGCAATTTCGCCAATATGGTCCAGGCGAGTGCTGCCGGGGATCGGAATCACACCATGCGCACACCCCCAAGCAAGTGCAATTTGCGCAGGTGTTTTTTGATATTTGTCAGCAAGGCCCGTTATGCAGGTATTTTTTAAGAGTGCGAGTTGAGGATCTTTCCATCCAAAATTAAACGGCGAATGGGCGACAATTTGAATATCATTTTTTATACAAAAATTCTTTAACTCAACATTGAAAGCAAAAGGGCTGTACTCTACTTGATTACAACTGGGTTTAATTTTTGCGATATGAAGCAGTCTTTGGAGTTCGGTGATATTAAAATTTGATACGCCAATGAATTTCACCAAACCGCTAGCGACTAACAGTTCTAGTCGAGGCCATATTTCTTCGATAATAAATTCTTCAGGGTAACCTTCGTCATCCGCTTTGACGGGCCAATGAATCACCAGTGAATCGATAAAGCCAATTTTTAGCTCTTCAATGTAGGCCTTAACATTTTCATCAAGCGAACGATCAACTTGATCGTAGTCAAAGTGCCGATTTTTGCCTAAAGTCGTGATCCAAAGCTTGACGCACAAATGGACTTCACTGCGGTCAATCTGATTGTCTGCAAGACATTCTGCGAGTTGATTTAAAGCGCCTAAAGCATAAAAAGTAGAAGTATCAAAAAATCGGATGCCAGACTTTAGTGCGTGATCTAGAGCTTGATAGGTGACGCCGTCTTTTACACCGAGGCCAAGTCCGATTGGAAATTTTTTGATATTGATCATTTCGTTACTATTACGCGTAAAGCTGTGAGTGATAACAGTGTAATCACTGTCCAGAGATATAGCTATTCGCCCTCAAGCAAGTGTTCAACGCTGAGCGAGAAGGAATCTGTGCAGATTTTATCTGCGCCCATTCTTTAGAACGCTTTAGGCCGTATTGAAACTCTTCATCTTTTTTGCTTTTGAACCACTTCCAAGCCAGAATAAGTAGACAGAGAGACAAGATTACTTCCGAGACGAGGTTACTATAGGCGAAACATGCGTGTCGGGACTGAGG
>Ga0214200_1000381_pt1 | contig 12442 bp, 10 predicted proteins | sample TroBogEpilimnion_7_FD_153038 | JGI IMG/M metagenome (GOLD analysis project Ga0214200, IMG submission 153038) | Freshwater microbial communities from Trout Bog Lake, WI - 23OCT2008 epilimnion | ecosystem: Environmental > Aquatic > Freshwater > Lake > Epilimnion/Euphotic zone | place: Trout Bog... | reverse complement strand
TTGCTTTTATAAATGTGCAACGAGAATTTGGAAGTTTTGATAGCTATATTTGGCAATTTGTTCAAGGTAGACCCGTGTGCAATACTTGGGAAAGTGCCGTTGAAATTCCTACCTTTACAAAACTATCTGAAATGATAAGTAAAGATCTCAAGCAGCGTGGCTTTAAATTCGTCGGAAGTACTATCTGTTATGCTTATATGCAGGCGATAGGGTTGGTCAACGATCATACCGTTGATTGCTTTAGGCATGCTGAAATTAAACAGAAGTATTCTTAAAATAAATAATCAAATATAGTCAGCATTAAGAGTTGCTAAAATCTTAATATCTTTAACAGGCATTATTAAGACCTTAATAGCATAGGTATCTAAACAAATAATTGTTAGCATTCCCACGCAAGAACGATAACATTGTGGTGAAGATCGTAGGGGCGTATTGCATACGCCCCTACGGCAATGTCATTAAGTTAAGGATTTGTCGCCCCTACAGATTATTTGCTTTCCCCTAGTCATTAACTTAATGAAATTGGCCCCTACTGTGTTTTTTTATCGTTTCCACGCCGATAAGAAACTTGTGTAGATACCTATGCCTTCATAGGGTAAGCAAAGCTTAGTAAAGTGTTAGTTAAGATTTAATTAGGGCTATCAGAACTTTAAAACGAGCTTTTAAAATCTTAATAGTTAGCCAAAACCCCTTAGCGTTGACAGAGTTTCTTAAACATGTGAAGATTCAAGCTAAAATCAATTTAGCTTAAACGCTAGTCGACTATATTAGAGCTACTTCATCCTATCTTCTTTTTTATGGCTCCATTCCCACACATCAATACTAAGGTTTGAAGGCATGAAAGGGATACTAAAAATCGCATTTAAACTGCTAGTTAATGACAAAGGCAAATTTGCTGCTTTATTGATGGGCATTACCTTCGCTGTTTTTTTGATGGTGATGATGACCTCTATCTTTTCCGGTGTCTTACGTAGCGCATCTTCAGTCGTTATTAATATCGGTGCCAAAATTTGGGTGATGGATCCGGCGGTAACGACTGTCGCCAATAGTATTCCTATGCCTGAATTTGTGCAGGATGCGGTTCGGAGTATCGACGGTGTGAAGTTTGCGGTGCCTTTATATTCTGGATCAGCTACGCTTAGACTTACTAATGGCACTTATCAATCAGTGTCTATTTTAGGTTTAGATGACACATCTTTATTAGGCCGCCCAGAATTGCTGGAAGGTAATATTAACGATATTTTCGCCGAAAACGGCTTTCTGGTTATCAAAGATTCAGAAATCAATAAACTTAATAATCCTCAGATAGGTACAACTTTCGAGCTCAATGAGCATCGTGGTGTTATCGTAGGTATAGCTAAAGTTGCAGCTAATGGTTTATTTGGTATGCCAACGCTGTATACGACTTATAACCGAGCTATCCAATATATACCCACTGCACGCTTTACTACGTCTTATGTACTTGTTGAGCCCAAAAACCCAGAGGCTGTGCAGCATATCAAAGATGAAGTAAAAAAATTGGGTTATGTGGCGGTAACTAACGAAGAATTTCGCGATAATATTTCTACTTACTACAAATATAAAACAGGCTTAGGTACGAATATTCTTATAATGACGCTGATAAGCTTTATCGTGGGCTTATCTATTTCTGGACAAACCTTTTATACATTTATACTTGAGAACCTTGATAAATTTGGTGCATTGAAAGCCATTGGCGCCAAGAGTCGTGAACTAATTATTATGATCGTGTTTCAGGCAGGGTTCACGGCTTTAACGGGCTATGGATTAGGGGTTGGTTTATGTACGCTAATGATAGGCCTAGCTAAAATGCGCTTACCTAATTATGCAAGTGTCGTGACCTTTGGGAATTTAGGCATTGCTTTTATTATGGTGTTGATTATCGCCGTTTTTTCTAGTTTGATTGGTGTACGTAAAGTGCTAAAAATTGAACCCTTTGATGTGTTTAGGGGGTAGCGATGGCTAAAACAGCAATTAGTGCTCATCAATTAGTTAAATGGTTTGGTGAGGGAGAAGCCAGAACTAATGCAGTTAAAGCCGCCAGTTTTGAAGCTAATTTCGGCGAAATATTTTATTTAGTAGGTCCATCAGGTAGTGGTAAAACGACCTTATTAAGTATGGTTTCTGGCATACTCAAACCAGAATCGGGTGGCGTAACTATTGATAAAACCGATATCTGGACGTTGAGTAATGATGAATTAGCTGACTTTCGCCTCAATAGAATTGGTTTTGTATTTCAGGATTATCATTTATTCCCGCGTTTAACGACTGTTGAAAATGTCGCTATTCCTTTGATTCTCAGACATTGTGATTGGGATGAGGCGATCCAATTAGCCTTAAAATATCTGGAGATAGTTGGGCTTAAAGATCGAGCTCAACTCCCACCCTTTAAACTAAGTGGTGGCGAACAGCAGCGAGTTGCCATTGCTAGAGCCATAGTCAGTCAGCCTGACATTCTTATTTTTGATGAACCTACTGCGTCTTTAGATGGTGATACGGGTAAAAAAATCATGTCTTTTATTAAAGATGAAATTCTTAACGACCATCGTTGTGTGTTGGTGGTAACTCATGACAGTCGAATCTTTGAATATGCCGATAAAATTATGAAAATGGAAGATGGTGCGGTCACCGCGATTGAACATAAAAATGAAATCAAATGAATACTAAAATTTTATTTATCGCTTCTGGCATTGGTTTATTGATAGCTCTCAGTGCAGCCTTGATTTCAGGGGCAGAAAAAAAAGTACTAGATCCTGCTTTTAATCCGGCATCAAATCCTTACGCTAATGGTATTTATGCAAACGGTATGATAGAAAGTGCACTGTCTAGTGGTGAAAACATCAATGTATATCCAGAAGTGGCTGGCGTAGTTACCCAAATATTTGTCACAGAAGGGCAGGCGGTTAAAAAAGATGATGCATTATTGCGTTTGGATGATTCAGTTCAGAAATCCACCGTAGAACAATTAAAGGCACAAGCAGAAGCTGCAAAAATTATCTTAGAAGAATTAAAACATCAACCTAGAGCTGAAGTTTTAGCTGTTTATAAAGCACAGGTGGTTTCAGCTCAAGCGAGTTTGCATAACTTACAAGCTCAACTTGATAAGCAACAAAAATCTTTTGATATTGATCCAGAATCAGTCAGTAAAGATAGTTTAGATAATGCTATTAATGCCGTTAAGGTAGCCGCAGCTAATGCAGAGGTTGCTAAAAAACAATATGAATTGACTAAAGCGGGGGCATGGAGCTATGACATTCAAAATCAAGAACAGCTTTATAAAGCTCAATATAATGCTTATCTGTCAGCGCAAGCTTTATTGGAAAAATACACGCTTAAAGCAAAATCAGACGGCGTGATACTGACTATGATGTCTGCAGTAGGCAGTTACATTACATCTCAGGGTATCTTTGGTTCTTATACCCAAGATATGAATCCAGTACTAGTCATGGGCAGTCCTCAAAACCAAATGAATGTTAGAGGTTTTATTGATGAAATATTAGTATCAAGGCTGCCAGCTGGTGAACAAATACAGGCAAAAATGTTTGTACGTGGTAGCAACATCAGCGTTCCTTTAGAATTTGTACGAATTCAGCCCTATATTTCACCCAAAATTGAGTTAACCAATCAACGTAGAGAGCGGGTAGATGTAAGGGTGCTCCCCATCATCTTTCGTTTTGATAAGCCAAAAGATCTTAACGTCTACCCAGGACAGGTAGTTGATATTTATATAGGCCAAAAATGAATTGGCCTACTTCCCCCCTTTGTAAAAGTTTGGTTGGGAGGGTTTTACTGTTAATAGCGAAACAATATAAGTTTTTAATTCGTAGAATGACTACGTGCCATCATTATTAAATCTAAAACCAAATCTTCACAAGAACCGCAGCCAGAACAAACTCCAGTCTTTCTAGATATTTCTTCAAAGTCAAAGATGTTGTTAAGTACCAGCGCTTTAATGGTCTCTTCAGTTGTTCCGCTACAATGGCAAATTATTACTTGATTTTTAAAGGTGTTACCCTCATTCATATTATTTTAATTAGGTAGGTCGGATTAGCGATAGCGTAACCCGACAAAATGGTCTCCGAAATATCGGATTACGCTATCGCTAACCCGACCCACAAAAGCACTGTAGGGGCGAATTAATTCGCCTCTACAAATCTAAGCTTAATAGCAATTAACGAGAACCTTTGAAAAAATAAGTTATCTCGTTGAGTAAATAGTTATTATCAAAGTGACCGCAAGAAAACCAACAAAGATTGCTGATCTTGAGGTGTCAATGATTTAAAGTTTTGAATCACAGCATTAGCTTCTGAACCAGGGCTGGCGTGTTGGCTGATAGCTTGAATTAAATCAGTAGTTCGGCCATCATGCATAAAGAAAAGTCGCTGCCCTACACCCCAAAGAGGAGCGGTGCGAAATTCTTGGCCATTCGCTGTGCCTTGGGTAACGCCATCGGCTAAGCCTGACCCCATAGCGTGAACGGCAAAATCACTGTAGGGATTGAAGCTGACGTTATTCTGAGCGGTATAAGTTGATTTATCAGTAACCAGTGTAGGTGTGTGACATAACTGACAACCTATAGAATTAAAAACAGCTTTTCCGTGCGTTGAATCATTGGTAGGCGAAGCGGGTTGCGGCGCGGCTGATAAACGTGAAAATGCTGCGAAGTTAACGATGTCACTAGAATAGTCAGAGGCAGGGCTACCACTGTTGTTAATGCCAGATAAATCGGTCGTATCTTCAGGATGCTGATGATTAAATTGGCAATTTGGATCTGTTTCACGCTCGTTGGGAAATAGATCATTAGTTGCGCCAGTTTCAACATTGTAGGCTTCACCTGCAAACATCAACAGTGACTTATTTTGTGCCTTCCAGCCAAATCGAGTGATAGTGCCATCATTACCATTAACATTAAAATGCCCTCTAATGCCTAATTGGGCTTTTAAAGGCGCATTTGATGCCAACACATTATTTAGTGTCTGTTCGGAAACATTCTCAACTAAACCAAGGCCATAAATGGGTGTTGGGATGCGGAAGACAATATTATTATTGGCAAGTTGGGCATCGAAATTCGGTTGAGTTATTTTACAGCCCGGTGCATCACTTCGACCTGATATGACAAAGAGATCATGTACTCCGCCATCGGCAGTGCCATCTGGATTTTTTACGAAACGTGCCACACGTACAGGGCCATTTAAATTAATGAAAGACGGTATGCTATTTTGAGCGCCATTCGCAGTCGCCATTGCAATCTGAGGGTTGCGTGTGGGGCTGGAGCCACCAACGGAAGGCCAAGCATGGCAAGTTGTACAACCAGTGCCGTTATATCTTGGGCCTAAGCCATTCTGTACGGCATCAATGTTTTGAAAGCGTTCTCGACTGCTGCTGAAAAATTTCATTTCTAGGGGATTAAGGCCAGGAAGTGCTCCTCCGGCTCTGGCTTGACCATTTTGAACGCCTGGGTCTTTTATGCCTTGATTTTGCTGTGATGGCGTAGGTAGTGCCGCTAACGCAGAAAAACTGAATAGGCAAGTCATAGTGAGTATGACTGGTACAGTTGAATTTATTCTTTTAGGCATAAAGTTATTTCCTCAGTTTGATGATTGGGGATGAATTTGGCACAACCTCATAGAATGCATTGTTTTTTATACAAAACATTCGGATATGAATCATATCTATTTATTATTTTTTATCAAGTTTAGTTAAAAATTGGTGATTAATGACAGTTATGATAAATTCTGCCGCATATTAAACTATACGGTTAAGTTTGTGATTGCTTTGATAATGAATACAACTAAAACATCCGCACAGACGACAAAACATTCTTGCTGTAACATACCAATTAATACATACCTCCTATCCCCACTGTCGATGAAGCTGAACCCCCTGTGCAAAGCACAATGAGTCTGTTTGTTGCAGCTTATCAAACAAAATCAATCATGGATCAACTATGAGTTTATCTCGATCAAAATTAACCCTAATGAGTGTCATTGTTATTGTTGTATTAGCCATTGCACAATATGTCTGGTTGGCGCGAGGACAAGAATCTACTGATGATGCGACGCTTAATAGTCATACAGTTACTATAAGCCCCAAAGTTGCTGGTTATGTAAAAGTATTAAATATGACTGATAACCAGCGAGTTAAAGCGGGTGATGTGTTTTTGGAGATAGATCCTACCGATTATTTAATTCGAAGAGATAAGGCAAGAGCCGCTTATGAAGCTGCAAAAGCTGCAGCTTCCGCTTCTCACAGTAATATGGAAACTACTAATATATCAGCACCTTCAAATCGTGATGCCGCTCAGGCTCAAGTTGAGTCGGCTAGTGCTAATTGGGAAAAGGCAAAGCATGATTTGTATCGCATGCAAAAATTGTCTAATGAAGCACGTAGTCAAGAACAACTCGATTTAGCCATAGCGACTGAAAAATCATTACAATCATCCTTGATTGATGCGCGTGCAAGATTGCGGACTGCCGAAACAGCTCCCAAAACTATGGCGGCAGCTCGAGCTTTGAGTGAACAATTAAGCGCTCAGTTAAATCAAGCTAAGGCTGATTTAGCTCAAGCTGATAATGATCTTGCTAATACCAAATTACTGGCAAACATGGACGGAATTATCACTAATCGTGGCGTAGAGCAGGGAAATTATGTTCAAGTTGGCCAGCAATTAGGCTCGTTGGTTGGCACGGAATTTTGGATTACCGCTAATTATAAAGAAACTCAGTTAGAACATATGCGTGTAGGCCAGCCAGTCACGGTGACTATTGATGCATTTCCAGAACTCAGTTTAAAAGCAAAAGTAGATAGCATACAGGCAGGAACTGGGGCTTATTTTTCAGCTTTTCCACCGCAAAATGCGACAGGAAACTTTGTTAAGATTGTACAGCGAGTACCAGTAAAAATAGTCTTTGATACACAACCCGATGGGTTATTACCATTGGGGCCGGGTATGTCGGTAATACCGACAGTTAATACCTTAAAACACTGAACATGACAACTACTTCCCCTAAATCAACTATTATAAATCCCTATATTATTGCCGTTGTAGTCAGTATAGCGGCGTTTATGGAAGTGTTAGACACGACCATTGTCAACGTAGCTTTGTCTCATATTGGGGGCAGTTTTGGTGCGAGCCCTAATGAAAGTACTTGGGTGCTCACCTCTTATTTGGTTGCTAATGGCATAGTGCTGCCTTTGTCTGGCTGGCTTGCTGGGGTAATGGGTCGAAAAAACTATTTTTTGTTGTGTATCTTCGGATTTACTGCAACTTCATTGGCTTGTGGTCTTTCTGTCTCTTTACCAATGCTAGTCGTGTTCCGCTTATTACAAGGTGTGGCAGGAGGGGGCTTACAGCCTATACAAATGTCCATTGTTATGGATGCTTTCCCACCTGAAAAACGCAGCACTGCTTTTGCTCTTACCGGTATGACTATGATTGTCGCACCTATTTTAGGTCCAACCTTAGGTGGATTCATTACGGATAGTTTTAACTGGCGCTGGATATTCTTTATGAATGTTCCAGTGGGTATGCTAGCTTTATTTCTGGTACGTCGTTTGGTTGAAGATCCCTTACATGCTAAAGCTAAAGGCTTATTATCTATAGATTATGTAGGGCTTATTTTAGTTGTCATAGGCTTCGGTGCACTACAAGTTGTTCTGGATAAAGGTCAAGAAGATGATTGGTTTGATAGTCAGTTTATTATTAATTTTAGTCTGATTAGTGTAGTAGCGCTGCTTTGTGCAATTGCTTGGTTGTTACGACAAAAAGATCCAATTATTGATATTAGACTGCTTGCCAATCGTAGCTTTGGCATGGCTTGTTTAATGATCTTTTTTGTAGGCTTTGTGCTTTATGGCTGCAGCACCTTATTACCGTTACTGGTGCAAACTCACTTTGGCTATAATGCTACTTTAGCAGGACTAGTGCTTTCACCTAGTGGCATGATCTTAATAGTATTAATGCCTTTTGTGGGCAAGTTAGCTAATAAAATACATGCGCGATATATGATCGCTTTCGGTATGTTGATCGTCAGTATAGGCATGGAAATAACGTCTTTCATTACGCCTCAAACCAATTATCAAACCTTTGTAATAATGCGTACTGTGCAAGTGATAGGTCTGCCTTTTTTGTTTGTACCTAGCAGTGTCATGGCTTTTTCAAAGATTCCATTAGAAAAAAGTAGCAAGGCCTCAGCACTTTATTCATTGTTACGTAATTTAGGGGGGAGTGTCGGTATTTCTTTATTACTCAGTAATATTGCAAGGCAACAACAAACTCATCAATCGATCCTTTCAGAACATCTTAGTCACAGCAACAATGCTTATAGTGCTTTGTTGGCACAATATACTCATAGCATTATGAATGCTGGACATGCGCAGGTCGAATCAGCACTCATCGCTAGTGCTAAAATTTATCAACAGTTAATCAATCAATCAGCCATCTTGGCCTATGCTGATGCCTTTAGATTTTTGGCTACCGTTACTTTGGTCTTGGCTGTTATTGCTTTAATGATGCCCAGTAATTTAGTGGCTGGCAAAATATCAACAGCGTCAGTTGCTGACCATTAACAGGATATTATGAAAATAAATCATTATCTGAGACAGTCCTTAGTGTTATCAGTAATACTAAGCAGTCTTTTGGAATTAGGTTGTATGGTTGGGCCTGATTATAAAAAGCCTGAGATGCCTGTGCCTCAACATTGGCAATCATCAGCGCTTACTGAAACTAGCCATGAAAAACTGTGGTGGCAGCATTTTAATGATCCGATATTAAATCATTTGCTTGAAAAAGCAGGGCAGGGCAACTTAGAGCTTAAAACTGCTGAAGCACGTATTTTAGAAGCAAGAGCCTTGCAAGCTTCAGCTACTGCGGCATTATTTCCAAGTGGCGATTTAATGTTTGCTGCCAATCGACAAGGTAATTTAATTGGTTTTCCAGGTGGCTCATCGAATATAGCTCAACAGTTTAAACAACCCTTTAATATCTTTAAAAGTGGTTTTGATGTGAGTTGGGAATTGGATTTATTTGGCGGCCATAGACGCTCCGCAGAAGCTGCTAAAGCCGAGTTTGAAGCCGCTAATCTTACGCGCGATGATATTTTAATTACTACCTTGGCTGAAATAGCTAGAACATATATCGAAATACGTCAGTATCAGCATCAGTATTCTATCGCGCAACAGATAGTTGATGCCGATAAAAAAATCATAGAATTAACTCAGCAGCGCGTAGACATCGGCAGTAATGCTGGAATTGATGTCATCCGCTTTAAAGCACAACTAGAGCATGATGATAGCCAGCTCGCTTATTTTACAAACTTAGTTTCGCAAGCTGAATTCCGCTTGGATGTGTTGTTGGGAGAAAAGCCAGGCCTAAGTCATATTTTAGTTATGGTTAAAGCTGAAATTCCTTATACCGATAAAGTGTTTGTATTAGAGGCTCCTGCTGTAGTTATAACCCATAGACCTGATGTTCGTCATGCAGAACGACTTTTAGCCGCAGCAACCTCACAACAAGGCGTGGCTATGGCTAAGTTTTACCCTGATATATCTCTAACAGGTTTTATTGGTTTGTTTAATACCAATGCCGCTAATTTTTTAAATGTCTCTAGTAAATCTTGGTCTATGGGCGGCAATGTTTTATGGCCCATTTTAAGTTATGGCGGATTATCTGCAAATCTTCATGCCGCTGATGCCAGACAACAAGCAGCGATGTCTCAATATCAACAGTCTATGCTCAGCGCCTTTTCTGATGTTGAACGTTCCTTAACCGCTTATAGTGAACAAGAAAAAGCATGGCAATCTTTAGTGAAATCAACTGAGGCTACCAAGCATGTTGATCAAATTGCCCATGAACGCTATGAAGCGGGTCAAAGCTCTTTGTTAGACGTATTAGATACTCAGCGCGGTCTTTATAATACTGAAAATCAACTGGCTATCGCTAAAGCACAAACCTCAATTAACTTAATCAGTGTCTATAAGAGTTTGGGTGGCGGTTGGTCAATTAAGTAAATATTGTTACCTAGCGGAGCTCTATCGTTCCCATACTCCGCGTCACTGCCCAAAGTTAATGATAGAAAAAAAGCGTTTCACATGTAGGAGCGAATGAATTCGCCCCTACAAATGTTTTACTTAATGGCAGAACTATAGAATTGAACTGAAGGGAAGTGAAGCGCATCATTACCATACTGCGTGACCTCAAATAATTACTTAGAAAAGCCAATATAGCGCCGATAAGGTGAATCGTTCTTCCAAGTAAAGGCTTCAGTGTAATAATGCATTAAGGCTAAATAACCAAGTAAGCCCAAAGTAATCACTTTGTTAATACGGGTACCAAAGAAAAACTCGCTAAGCTGACTAATAAAACCATCTCCATAAGCTTGCAAAACGAAGGCTAAGGCAAATGAGCTGAGTGGTAAGACGATTAAGAAAGGAATATGGCAGCGTGCAGCAATACCATACATCCAATTATTGGGTATGTTGTGGTGTCGATTGTAATCGTGGGTGACATAAAAAGTATACGCTGTCGCATCATGCACTAACCGTGGCACTAAAATAGCTAAAAAATAATACTGTTGCAGATAAAAGTAAAAACTACTGAATACTAAAAATATATTAGCCCATAAAAAACACTTGCCAAATAAACTATCGACATAGCGCTGGCAATAAAAACCAAATAAGGTAACGCAGATACATAAGAGTCCTGCGCTTTGTTTTATCCATAATATTTGTTGAACATCCAAGCTATTCTTTAAGAAAATACCGATATAAATAATTAAACCTGCGCTGACGCTAAGCCATAATAAAAGATAAAATGCCCAGTTAGGCAATTGGCAAACACTACGCGCCACGCCATGTTGTTGCTTGATCACATGGTAGACCGTCCACCCCGCTACTAAAACGTAAAAAGCTTTGTAAGGTATAAACAAACTGCCGAAGCCAAAGACGATTGCAATAGCTAAGGTCATAATTAGGAGTTTGCGACTATATTTTTTTAAATAGTCGTTATGACTGGTTAATAGTAACGTGCTGGCTAGAATATGCGGCGTTCCAAACAAAATTTGAAAGACTATAAAATGATTTGGGCTACTGGGTAAATGACTCTGTAGATAACTTTGCCAAAGACTCATGTCGATGAGTTGCAGAGCTAAGCACAACGGAATAATGGCATAAAGTCCTAGTAGCCACTTAAAGGAGATACTTAACTTAAGCTCATCGGGTAAGCTATTAGAGATAGTATGTGATGCTGACATGAAATTCCCTATTATTTTTATTATTGTTATAGTGGAAACCTAGCTTTAAATTACACCTGATATTTAACGATTTTCAAACTTTTATTTTTATCTATGATGAACTCAGTATTTCAATTACACGAACGCTTGCAGCAAGACTGCATTGCTATTGGCCGATTTAATTTATGCCAGTTATTAATGATGAATGACAGTCAATATCCTTGGTTTATCTTGGTGCCTGAAAGGGCTGATATTAAGGAAATTTATCAGTTAAATAACGCTGATCGCCAATTTTTGAACCAAGAATCCTGCTTACTTGCAGAAAATATGGCAGAACTATTTAATGCCGATAAGATGAATATAGCGGCCATTGGCAATTTAGTACCGCAATTACATATCCATCATATAGTGCGTTATAAAACCGATAAAGCTTGGCCAGCGCCGGTCTGGGGTAAATTTGTTGCTCAACCTTATACTGATGAGCAAATTAGCGAATTGACTGCTAAGGTAAAAGCTCAGTTAGAAATTTAAGCAATTAAAACTCATGAGTTCTGATTCCAAAAACAAATCTTGGGCTGGGCAATAATTTTTCTATCTACCTTTCAATCTAAATACATAATCACCACCTTGTTGTTTAATCTGTAATGCTTGGAAAATGATGAATAATAGAAGATGTTGGTTTTGCTGTCATTTTAATAAAAATGATTAGTTTAATATTATTTTCAAGTTCTTTTAAGCGTGATTGCCCTGACAATTCAAGCTCAAAATAGCCCTCTTTAACGTAAGCGTATAAGCAATTGAAAAAGTAGATACCAGAACTCCATATTTAGTTTGGCTCTCCTAATAAAAACCAGTTTTGGTGTGCCTGACAAACGAGTGTAAAACCCAGTAATTATTTAACATCAGATCTTAAGAAGAAGAGTGTTGATTTAATTCTTTTATCATGACATTTTTATGAAAAGAGATTATATACGACATGATTCGTCGTCAATTACCTTTAAGCTAATCATCGTTAACAGATTAATACCTTGATAACAACTTATTAGATTATTTAATCAATAATCTATATCAGTTAATCATGTCAAGTGTATTAAGCCACAATAATGTTTAACTTTAGAAGGTTGCCAATGAATCAAATAGTTTCTTCAAGTAAATTTTATGCCTATCTATCCCGATTACGTTGGATTAAACGATGG